>JGI24021J15306_10000392_pt1 | contig 31953 bp, 15 predicted proteins | sample Ectturendosymbi1_FD_15306 | JGI IMG/M metagenome (IMG submission 15306)
AAAAACCAGTCGGGGGGGGGCACATTTTAAAAATACTGTATTGGATGTATGCAGCAACCAGGGGGCCAAACGTGAAATGGGGGGCACATATTTCAAATGGGGGCCGGCCACCACTGCCCACCCGCTGGCGGCGGCCCTAGTGACGCAATGCTCCCCTGATTCAACTTCTTTTGTTCTTTCTGTTTACCTTAATTTCAATTCTATGTAATTTTTTTGAAATTCACGTGTATTTTTGTCGGCAACAAGCCTCAGTCCTACGCTTGAACTGGATGCTGATCAATTCAAGGTAAGAAGAACAATGGCTTTAATATAAACGCAACGAACTTTGCCACGAAACAAATGGATTGGAAAAACGGACCAGGACGACAGAAAAGCTCATGATTATCGAATGCAACTGTTCACTCGCGACGATAAAAATACAAAATCGTAGGACTGTGTACATTCAGTGATGAAGGAAAGCCGGTAAAGCCGCAGGACGTCATTGTGGGTTTGGAGTAGCGAAAAGTGACCGGTCGATAGAAAAAACCATTTGCGCCGATCCTGGTGCTAACGCGAAAACACTTAAGTACCTGCCAGGCAGGAATGCTCTCAAGTTTGCACTCGCAATCGATCACGGTTCGGTGCAGACGCACGTAAACCAAATTTGCACTAATTCCAGATGCAAGAGATTATTTTGCGTTCAACCATACATTCGTTAAATCTGTTAGGCATGCTGGGACAGTCTTGCAAAGCAGTGTTCCAGCCATGCATGGCTCTCCCGCAAAAAAGATAAATGATGATTTGGCAGTTTGCCGATGTGCAACAGTTGGCGGAAAGGCAACTCGACGAGGTGTGCTGGAAATTTCTATTCAGAAGACACTAATGCTACTCCCACGTAAGCTGACTTTCACAATTTGCTCTTTTTTTCTATTCGATCAAAACTGACCTACCGAAATTGCAATTCTACAGCAAACATTCGCTTTCGTTAAATCACCCGCGGAGACGGTACCACGTATGTTAGTTTTGTTTTAAGAAACCTGTTTGTGCAAGCTCTTTGGGCCATTGCGACTGGCGATCAAAAACGGGAAATGAGGAATTGATGACTTCACGGTTGACATGACGCCGTTTTCCGTTTAGGATGAAAACATGTTTGCACATGTTGGGTAGCTGCGAAAAAACGTGCACCTGAAGTCGGCAGAATACGTTTGATTAATTATGCATGCCCCAATTGAACGTGCTGAACAGCAGCTTGCTTGCCTACGTCAGCGACCTTTCAAAAACAAGAAATCAAAGAATTTCTCGAGACACTAATTTTGTGATAAGCATCAGTTTGATAAAAGCCTCCTTTGCTGCAGAAACTGCTGATAGTGTTTAGGAAGGCTTTTTTAGCAGTCTTAATTAGGTGTGTTGCTGTGCATACATGCGTAATCAGTTAATGGAAAAATACGCGAAACGAACGCTGACTGTATTAACCAAGGTAGCACTTCCTCTTAACGGCAACGTAAAAAAGCAAGCCAAGCAGCTGATGGATTCTGAAACTGAAACATGTGTTTACATCAGTTGTAGCGAAAATAGTTCCGACTAGTGGTTCATGCCAATCAACTTGAGTTCACCTCCACGATTGCAAATCTTCAAATGTTCTAAGTCTAAGCTTATTTACTGATTTACGACAATTGTTGAAAGAGATGAATCGCTTATGGTATGTGACTGCATCGAAGCAAGTTAACATTTAGCCGTAACCAGCGTACTGAAACAGACGTAGTCATGATTGAAGTAGACAAATAAAATATTTTCTTGAAAAAACTGCAGGTAACCACGCCACAAAAAGTAGTTCCTTTCAAGTTCCTGCTCCAACAGTTTGGCGCTGGCGTCCCAAACTACGTTGAACCATATTGTAAGCAATCGTTTGCTTATTTCCTTCAGTAGTCATTCTAATCAAGAAAAGTTGGTTTAATCGCACATATTTAACAATTATTAAATCGCACATATTTAAGTAGAAAAGGTAATATTTCACTCGCGTCAATACTAATGAGATTTATCCACCTATTGCACTACAAAAGGGCTATTACAAATCTGAAACCAACTCATTGGTGTTTTTCTTATAACCAGCTGTGCAGAAAAGACTTGTCTTAAAGAAGGATGTGCTTAATTGAACGGTGGACAACCTTTTTGCTATTGCCGGCAGCATTACGTTTATCTTTATGAATTACGGCCGCCAGTGAGTTCAAGATATTTTTTTGCATCGCTTCTGTTATGCTTCAACACAGGAGCCTAGCCATCTTCTACACATCTGTTTGGCCGTCTTTCTACTAAGTATCCTCATACAGTTGACAAAGAGTTTTTGTTAATGCACGGTCGCCATAACTTACATTTAATCAATTACATGTGCACGGCCGTATAAGGCCGCCGGTTGTGCATTCCTGACTTGATTGAAAAACTAAACCTTCCATGGTTTACGAAATTACGTTGGTGATTGCACGGAACCTTTTTCAAGTTCTGCGTTTATTTTTATTTTTGTGGTTTAGGTAATTTGCGAAGGACTGCCTGGAACGCAGCTAAAACATTGAAATCGCTGCTTTGTTTCTTCTCTGGTAAGTGCAAGACTTTGTATCGACTTCACTGCACTGCGCAGTGGTGCAGTAAGTTGAAAACAACAAGCGACATGTTAAAAGGTGCTGATATCTCATTAAATGCTAACTGTTTTTCATGCTGTATGTAAAATAGTTCTTTAATGTGAATTTTCGAAAGATGCGAAAATCAAGAGCGTGGCCATTATCGGTAAAGCAGAGCTAACTGTAGCACAACGTTAACTGTCATTTTCAAATCCCACTCTTTACCCACACTGGCGTGCTCTTTGCTGTGGCCGGGGATGTTCCGCGCGAGATAAAAACAACCTGCAAACGAGTTTCAATAAAAGTTCTATTATGAAACCCGACACCTGCTGCCTGCAAAAGATTAAAAAAGCGTAACGCGACTTAATGATGTGTTTAAAAAAATGAGAATTGCAGATGAATATAGAAACGAGTGTAAGCCGGCGAACAAGTTTCTCGTATTTGCTCGAAGTTAAAGCTCTGTTAGCTACGAAATATAGTTAAAAACATTATTACATCCTGCTGAACAAATGAACTTCTGGCTCTGACCGTATCCTTTGAAACAAGTTTGATAAAATGTGCGTATCTAATTAAAAATCGTCTGACAGGCGCCAGAGAGAGGGGGGGGAAGAACTCCACTTACTGCAATACTCTGCTTCTAACCGGAATCGCGTTCGCGGGCAGGTCTTGGAAGTGTTGAGATAAAATCATAATCGGTGGTTAATCATCAGCCGATTTCTTGTGTGGATTTACAGTAATACGTGCAGGATTTGATGATTTGCAAAGTTCGCGCTGTTCAATGCCTGGGTCAGCAATGAAGATATGCGAAGTACTTCATCGTTTATTTGACTATTTTTTATTTCGACCTAATGACTTACATGCCGCGTGGCTTTAAATATGCTTGCAGTGACAATATAATTTTTTTGTTGCTTTTAATAACTACCTCGAAATTCGCAAGCAACCAAGAATGAAACACCACAAATGCTGATCTCCTGAGTTTCAAGTTAAGGTCCGCACAAGCGATCCATACCTTGACACGAGAAAAATGCGGCGAGTACCATTAAAAAACAGAGATATGTCTTTCATATTGCTTCAACATTTGGCACAAAACTTGTATGTGCAGAAGCAAACAGGCCACGTATATTTGCGGATGCAAGTTGAATGCATCTTCTGATGTAAAGTGCTTGGCTTGACAGAACAGAAGAATTGGTGAGCTGTAAGTCTATGCAAGCCATGATCAACATAAGAACAATAACACATTATTTCGGATAATTTCAATCCAAATTGATAAGCAGACAAAATCCTCTGTAAGCGTTTTTGTTGGAATGACAAAAGTGTGTCACAGGCAACAGCTACGGAATGCATACATCCTATAAAAAAACTTTTTTCTGGGAGTGTTAGTTTATGTTTAGGGTTCGTCTAAAGATGTGTTAAAGCAACGTGTCTGGTTCTCGTTCTACAGTGCAACTGTCGTTGTGCATAAAGTTTGCAGTGCTGAATTTGTGAGACAATAACAAAACCAATATATCACGGGTTCTCAACCTGGAGTCCGTGAATCCCTACGTGGTCGGTGAAAATGATTTCAAGGTGACCATGAATGTGATTTAAAGGGTTAATAGGTTTTGCAGACATTTCGATTACTACTACGATTATTAAGACCTAATTTGAAATGTTTATTGCAAGATTGCTTCTTGAGGGGCCGTAACCCCAGAAATATTTAAGAAACGCTGCACTATATATTTTGATCTGCATTTCTGCATAGAGAGAATAGCAGCTTGTGTGCTACTTCAAAATTTAAGCAAATTACTATTATCACACCGCGTCGTCCAACTTTAAAATGCGACAAACAATCTCACTTTTGAAACATTCCACAAAAGTTTAACTTTCCATGACTACACTGATGAATGCCATGGTATGGAAAGTGGGCAGCGAACATCATTTAATACTGACCTCGAATCGGTATTTGGCCAGGTGCGCAATCTCAATTTCTAGCACGTTCCTTGCGCGCAAAAGCAAGGCCTTCTGGATAGTCTATTCAGGAGGCCTTGGCAGAAGCAAGAGAGCGGGGTAATGAAGTGGAAAAGCTTGTTTTTCTACCTACCTTAAGAGGAAAATGTCTTAAGTGCAAAACCTATGGCGTAGCTGTTCCATAATTGCGTGCGAAGGAGTTTTAACATTCATTCTACTGGAGACGAAAACAAGGTGCATTTATTGCATTTCACTGCAACTTCACAGGATTTACCGCTTTACGTTGATATTGTTTTGCGGTTTCTTAGTCAACTCTGTAAAACGGTTTCATAGTCAGCGCTGAAAAACAAAGGTGCCATACAATCAATGCTGTTGCTGTCGTTTGGGACTGTAAGTTGAAGTTTGATTACGATCGTTTGCACCTTGTTTGAACTTCGCGTTTATTTACCTTCTAACATGTCGGACCAGCGGAAATCCCTTCCTGCTGCCGGGCTACCGTACGCGATCTTCAGCAACGTGTCAATCAAGAATGCTGACCCCGCAATGACCTCAACCACCATCAGGTTAATGATGAAGACGTAGAGCCGTTGTCGTAGACGCCTTAGGAGAAACGCAGGTCATGAAAAGCGTCCTGAAAAGCTCGGCTGCCGGTGGCTGTCAAGGGATTTGCCCGCAACGCAGTGAAGCAGCCGCATTTTCAAATCTCAAAAACGTTTTGAAAAGTTTCTGTGAGATTTCCGGAGATGTCAGTCTCAACTTTAACAGCGGGTTCAAAAATCTTTAAAGACAAAAGGCAGCAATATCACTGTGGAATTTTCGTATGCAGGTTCTTGTAGCTAAGGGGTCTTTTCCGCTTGAGCGTAGTGTGTATAGTGATGTTCGTTAGCCTTTTTATTGTTATTTTCACAAGATTCCAGCCCAGGTCAAAGCTATGCGACACCACTTTCAAATAATCGAAACCGAACAAAAATGCACAGGTCAAAGATATGTTACGCAAAAGGAGCTGCCATCGCAGCGGCCAGCAACCGAATCGGACAACAGGTGCAATCACACATCATCAAAAATAACTTACTTGAAGCTTCGCACAAGACTGATCAATGCAATCAAGTTCACAACGACTGCAATTGCCGACAAGAGAGCAATTAATAGTTCACTTATTCGACCTTTCATTCCAGGAATAGTGTATCGGTGCCAAGCAACAATCTTTTATTTGCATTCAAATGTCACCTGAACAAAAATACGGAGATATTTGTGATGATGGGTCCGAAGACCAAACTTTACTGCTGCTAATTCTAGATAACTGCTACCAACACCAGATTCAAGAAAAAAGAAGTTTTAATAAGTAAAAGTTCTGTTTATGTTTTGAAAACGTTACAGAAATTATATTTTTATTTATGGTATACACCAGAGCTTAAATTGCTGCTAAATAGTTGAAGCATTTGATATGGTTCGATGCTCACAAGAAGAGCAATGGCAATGAATTGCGTCTTAACTCCAAAAGTTGTACGTTCTCCAAAGTAAACAACCGTTTTTTACATTTCCTTTCGTTCTTAAAAATTGTATAAAGGACAACCAGCATCTTGAATGCTTGGTTTGCATTATTTTAATAGCAGTCCTTGTTCCGTTAGTTAAATATGGTTGTTACCTTTTGTCACTTTGCGCAAGACCACCGTACACCAGCTGCTAATCCCTGAGGTTTCAAAAACCTTGATCCAGAAAAAGTGGACTTGCTTCCCAAACCTCATTCATAAGAACTGATTTTTTATTTGCCTACAAGCCGACCTCGCAAAAACCTGCGCAAAACAGTGACTAGCTAAATAATTTTTTTTTTGTAACCCGTTCGCTGTATTCGCAGCAAACAAGACCTTGAGCTGTACGTGCCGATGTGCGAAGCTTTTAGCGAGTTTAGAAAGTATTAAAAACCTTTTTAGCCCTGTTATTTTAAAAAGAACGGCGAAAAGGGCACGTGATGTGTGATCTCGGCCATGTTGGATATCGCGGTTCGATCTCAGCGAGGCCTTTTGATCTCCGCCGCTTGATGAACCGTCAGAACACGCAATGGTGTATGTCTTGGTTCGGAATTCACGCAAAGAATGACTGCAGTGTGCTTTTTCAGACTGCGAAAGATAGTTGAGAGTTTTTTGCAACACGCGTTGTTCGTTGAGTCGCGGTTCAACCGGCTGCAATTCCGATCACTCTGTCTTGTATCTGTATGAAGCTGCAGAAAATTCACCAGTATAATCCGAAGAGCAACATTACGATTCTGCATATGCAGCAACTTGCTTCTGGTGTCTGCTGAAACGTTCTGAAGATCTAATAAAGATAAACGTTTTCTACAAACTACTTTTGTTTTAATGAATCTACATCAGTAAAGCGTCTGAAATAGTAAGCTTCGGAAATCTGTTAAAGCTTGCGTAGTTAGCATAGCTTTCACTAATTGCACTAATGGTTACGTCGTCCATGCCTTCGTTCAATAAAAAGTAAAAGCAAACCTCCCAAGGGCAATTTTTTGAGAGCTTCAGTTTGAAACCGACAAAAACCAATGCATATGGGAATGACTTCTCTTTCGGTTAAAAGTCTTCTTTTCCTTCGGGTCAAATAAATAATGCATTCCGTCGAAGCCTAACCCTGCGGCAATAAATTAAAAAACAAAAACTTTGACAGCGCAAAGAAAAGGTCTCGAGACAACACCAGCCGGCGACCGGCCCACCTCTGCGTCTAATCAACCACTTCAATAAACAAATGCTAAATCTACATTCCGGGAATGCATTTGCGAATGATCGAAACTTGTTGTAAGAGCTTTGTGCAATGAAGCAAAAAGGTAATAAACCCTGTGACGGCTACAGTGCGCTGTTGAACGTCAAACAATGAATTCAGTCAGGTGCATTCTTGTAAACTTTTCCTTCCAAGATTTTTGTGTTACTGTCTGGAATTGGTGTGACGATCCGCTGCAGATGGCGTATAACTGTAAAATCAGATGTTTGTATTCACGAGAACGCAGCTTGCTTCTCAAAGATTTTGCTCTTAATCCCTTTTTGCTCTTAATCCTGGAAAAAGCGTTCTCAGCGTTAGTTTTTCTGCAGCATTAACGGGAAGCATGTCACGTTGAAAGTTCGTACTATTTTACTAGTTTCCCATATACTTTATCAATTATCCACTGAAGTAACAAGTAAGCATATCTGACATGTAGGCGATTTTAAAAATCCTGAAAACGATATTCAGCAATTGCTCCAGTTTGTGGAAAGTTTTTCATCTGCTGTATACAGTAAATTGCTCTTTTAACAAACGTTCTGGCAACGTGCGGCTTCATCAGCAACAGGTGATTATTAAACTGTTTTGGAAACACAATTTGGTGAACATTTAAATAATGCCTTTTCACTCCCATCGCAGAATAAGAGTTCGTTCCTTTCACTAACGTACTTTTTCAAGAAAAAATTTGTCACTGAAGCGACAGGAATTCACAGTTTCCTTTGGTAACAAGCGCTTGATGTTTATTGCAGGTGCGTCTACAGCATTTTCGCAGTGGCGGAACATGACTTTAAAATCTGACAATTTCTTCAAATTTTTAAATGCGATTTTACTACGGATTTGCCCCTTGAAATATCCCCCTGCCGTTCACAAAGCACAAAATGAGGTAAACTGGTATTTCATATTTGTTCTTTATGCCATATTCAGTGATGTCTATGGCCTGGGCAAGAAATTGCAGTCAACTGGCATCAAATATTGCAAAAACTCCACCAAGACTCGATGTTCTTTTATCTGCTTCAGTGTAAAAAAAATCTCCTAGACCAGACAAATATCTGCTCAATTTTAGGTCTGTAATGCTCGTCGTTTAACATTCCAAATTGTTCCAGAATTTCCACTGTCACATTCTTTAATTTTGCTGTTTGTTTAGGTGCTTGAGATGCAGCTCTGTTTGTTTTTTTGCGACTGATTCATTAAAGAACTTACTCTGGCAACAATCTTGACATTCTGGGTGACAAATAAGTGGTCTGAAAATACTTTTGTGTTTAATATTGTAGGTATGTATTGTTTTATCCCTGTCACAAATAATTTTAATATCTGCAAAGACACCAGTGTACGAGAAGGTCTACACGACGAAAGCAGCTCAACCTTTGTTCCACGAAAATATGTTTTTTTCCGAAAAATCTGCTTCTGTCATCGTTTAAACATCTTCTAGTTTGCAGAACTCACAGAACGAAGAGCCGGGTGGAAACACAACATTAGTCTGCAAAGATTTACTCTGATAGCAGAACTGCCAGAAACAACGTTGCTTCTGTTTACTGTGGCTGTGATAAACCACCCAACGCAGAATGCTGCGAACTTGACTTGTTACGCGTCAGTTCAATAACTTTGCGCAGGTAAGATCGCTTGCAACTTTATGTCTGTGATGATCAAAGCGACAAAATTAAAGGTCCTTTCTCCTTAAGCTACTTTATTGCACAGCCGCATGCAATGACAACAATAAGAGCGACAGGCCGCAACCACGTGGTATTTCTACGATCGCCTTGGGCCTAGGCCTTCTGCCTACTGGGAATAGTAAGCACTGATACAAGGCGGGAAAGAGCACGAGTTTGCAGAAAGTTTGCGCTGCCAAGGCACTTCCGGCAGGCCGCTCACTAGAGCATAAACAGTGTCGTAAGTGGATCTGACAACACACCTTTGAAACGAGTGGCTGTAAACGCTATGCTTTGCAAACGTATTGGTGCAAATCAAGCCAGTGAACTTTAATTGGCAGCCAATCAAGTTTATCCCAGCAGCTGCTTGCTATCGCCAGCGGTCTCGCTTGGCCGTCGAATGACTTCCAATGTGAAGGTGTCTGAAAGCAATGCACTTAATCAAAGGCATGACTGCGGTGGATTGGCAACAACGGGTGGGTCTTTTGAAGATTTGTGATTGAAGTTGCAGGAGGAAGACGTTCACCACTCGCACAAAAAAGTCTTGAGTTGTAACATGATAGAATCATTGGATCCTTTTCCATTTCAGAGTTATTCCATTCTTCCTGCCGAGTCACGCACGACTCCCGGTAAGAACACTAATGTGAATTTTTCACAGCAGTTGTTCAAGATTCTTTTCAGGCAAACATTTGGAATGAGAAACAGCAAAACTTGAATATTTTCACCTCTCTCTTCCAGCGAAATTCATCAAAAATATCAAACAGGTAAGCATAAGGACGAAGAGATATCATAGAAATTATTTCTATGTGGCATCATTACAGACACGTGCAATACCGTCCAATCATTAACGGAATTGATGAGCGTGGACGAGAATATATTAAGAAACAGAGATGGAGCAAAATGTTTGTATTAGGAAACAGAGATGGAGCCAAACCATTCGAATACAAAGTAGTAAATCCGAGAGAGTGAACAGTTGATCAAGTGGAAGGACCTGATTACAAATACATTTGCCTCCAGTGCACACCTACGACCGTATTATGCAAGGCAAATGGAAAGCCAACAAAATGCAAGGGAGAGTGTGACTGGTGAAGTAACCTTTGTACATAAATTTCATTGCTCAGGTTGCAGCGGGTCCATTCGCACACTCTTTCGAGTTATCACTTTGAGCTACGCGGTGACGAAAACAGTAGTGCTGTCTGTTACATGCATCGGAATTTATGTGTTGAACTAAAACAAAACGTTTTCGAATATGGTCGGCGCGTATTAACATACGTGTTACCAACCTTCCATTAACACTTGGTATGACTGTCTTCATAAGAAAGCAAAATTTCAAATGTACTACCAGGTTCAAATAAAAGCTCTAGGTTTTCTGTAGGCTTTCGAGGAATCAGCCGACTGGGCTCTCCTTTCATCTTTTTGCGATGATTCAAACTTGCACATATCTGCAGTCAAGTTCACCTGCGAAGTGAAGTTACTTGAGTACTATTAGGTTGTGTTACACAAGTGACTGTCCAAGCCTAACAGCGAACTCAGTTTGACCTAAATTACATTGAAGCAGATGGTATTCTCAATCACTAGCAATGAAACACCTTTTCGCCTTCCGTGCATGCCAATCAATAAGCTCGAATGCAATCCACTCAATCGGCGTCGCCATTCGACGGTTGTCACATGACAAGAAACAATCAACCCACTGTACGCAAGGGCGTGCGATAGATTTGCCATGACATACATCGTTCGGTGTGCTGCGAGCAATTGATGCCTAATCCAGACGCGATTGCTTTGAATCTCATGATCATGGTTTCAAAAAAATAACTTCGGCTCTCTGAGCAAGTGCCAAGTTCCACAGCGACAACAACAGGTTTCCCTCTGCGCAAAGCTTGCGCAGCGATATGCCAGGTGTCCCTTATTCTCCACGGGCTTTCAGCTGTCGCCTCGCGTGAACGTGTCTAAACCTGCATTCAAATCAAATTAAACAGCTCTGAATTCAAAAGCCAAGATGACACCAGCACGGTTGAGCGAATTTGAATAACCTCTGGCAGGTTGCAAATGGAGTAAAAAATTTACCACACTTCTCTACCTCATCTCCCAGAGATTGGTTTCGTCTCATCTGCTCCAACGGTGAATTTAATATGAGTTACTGACTACACCTTTTTACCAGTCATTTTTTGGGCTGGTTTAAGTTTATGAACCTTTTTTATTGTGTTTATAGTCGTACAAACATGTATGTAAATTTATCGTTTTCTTTTAAGTTTTGCTAATACTTCAAGGGGAACGATAGCTCAAAGCTAGTGAAGCGTTCCATTGGTTGTTGACCAGTACGAAACGTAAATATCGTTGGTACTACGTTAAATGTTACGCCAATATTGCGAGTTGTTTTAGTTGTAACCGAACTTTGTTTATTGTTAACAATTATAGAGTGTAGAGTACACGAAGATTTTGTCTTTTTCAAGATATTTGTGAGACCGCAAGTTTTGTTTTAAACTCCAACTGTATGAAATAGACGAAGTTATTTAGAGAGAATGTGAAGAATGTGAAGCAAATGTGAAGCGTTTATTATATTCACATTTAACTTGACAACTAAATCTAGTGCAAGGGCGGATCCAGAGGGGGGCGATTGCCCCGTCTGAAACCTGCGAAAGTAACTTCATTTACCATGATTTTGTACAATTCGGAAAACAGCATTCGCGATATACAGCCATTTTGCCGTCCATTGTTTTGTCACAGCAGTGTTGTGAAGTATACTTTATCTCTCTTACAGTAGTAGACCCGTAATAAAGACTTCACTACCAAATTTTACTGAAATCGCCCCCCCTGACCTCACTGGCTAGATCCGCCCCTTATTTGGTGATGACTCGAATCTGACAAAAGTATAGAATTACTGGTGAAAAATTCCGGTTAATGGATTACTGGTGAAAATAAAACGAATTACTGGTGAAAATACGGATAACTGCTGCAAAAAGCCAATTACTGAATTGCTGGTGAAAAAAAGAATTATTACTGTTGAAAATAATCCAATCAATTAATAAATGACAGACTAAATGCAAACAAAGTATCATTTTGGAAGGGTGGTATGTTTTTAATTTAAAGTTTTTAAGTTTTTGTGGATATGAGGAAGATTTTTTGGGTGCATTTTAGTAGTTTGGACTGCGCCACAGGAAGGAGATTCAAGTCAAGCTGTTTGGAACAAATTTGCTGCAATTTTTGTTTCATCTCCTCAAAAGTCAAAATGTTTTTTTTTAAGGCCGGAGTAACATAAATCGGAGAAATTTCATCGATAGATTTTAGTTTGCCAATAATGCTAAAACAGGGCCTTGTCCTCTTTCTTGATTCTTAAATCAACATGCACATCTTTGTAAATTCGTAACACTGTCTATTGACTTTAGAAAAAAGATTTCAAGTACGCGCGTTTGGCATACAGATTTTAAATTACGTGGCAAACATAAAGTCAAAAATTTTCAGAAAACTGAAAGGTTTGGATTTTTCCAAAGTGTGTTTGCGAAAGTGCTTAGGTGTCATCAAAAATAGGTGATTTTGAAATTAATCCAGAAAAAATGTACAAAAAGGTTTGCATTGCGTCAAGATTTTCGCTAGAGATAAAAATATGAAAATTTAAGAAAAAATTCGTGTTGGTATTGCATTACATAGCCTTTATCATCGTTTTTCAAAAGTACGGTACTTTACATTCCCACTAAATAACTTCGACTATTTCTGCATGGCATTCAGGAAATCTAGTCTTTAAAAGCCAGGGAAGGACCTTACTCTAACTGCAAACAGTTTAGGAACACTGAGGCTAAAGCAAGAACAACAGTAAGATGATGTCAAACTCGCTATTGCGAAGAGATTCATGAAAAGAAGCCTACCTGGCCTGTCTAATTTTACTAAACCTCATTTTAAAATGTGCAGACTTGTGCCACCACCAACCTATTTGTAGTCTCCCACGCAACCTGGGCGTGAGAAAGGACGATGTTACTTGACAAATGCACTGTTCTTTTGCGAGGACATTGACCAGTAGCAATTGTTAAGAACCCAGGGAAAAAAGAGGCTTTGACGACTTTTTTCGTGACACTGGTTTGCAGAACTGTTTCGCACTGCGGTGTTTGCGGGTTGCGGACTGTCCTGGTCGTCTTTGACATTTTAAGTTATTTCATCACCAACTCATCTATTTTAAATGATGTGCGTATTGTAATTCAGCTCCGTCTATTACCACATAAGAAATAAAATGGTCAAAACTTGATCCCAAAAACACATTAACGCTAAATGCTTTTCTTTGCCGTGCAACCTACGACATGTGGGCTTCACTGACTATTCCTAACAGCAGACCACTTTAATGTTCAATAATTTTAACTGAAGCACTTTGCTGTATGAGATCGCTCGGGGAAAAAATGGACAATTACTATTTCCTATTTGAAAAACAGTGCGACTTCGGGCGAAAGTCTATGACAATTGGGCAAAAGCTTATACACTTGTTTCTGCGACTACGGTCATTTTCATTCGTTCACAATATTGAAAGATAACATTTAAGTGTAACTGTTTTGACAACTTCGAAACTAAAATTGGCCAGTATTTCGTCTCCTTCCCCAGTAGGCATCCGTGACGGTAATAGTGAAACGCCGTAGTTAGCGGTTGTAAACCAACGCTTTGGCGCAAGCTGATTCGCACTCCTGCAAAATGTGAAGGTAGGTGTGAGTAATGTTGATCAAGAGAGGCTAACTATGTCCACCTATCACAGAGGTGGGAACCTGTAAACTATCGCAGGCCGTATAAATTATGCAATATCATGGGCGGGCTGTAAAAATTCGAAATTATATCTTATGATGAAAAACAGAACCAAGTACCACACATGCTTTGGTTACTTTGACATGCAAATCCAACACGTTTTTTACTGATAATACGCAAATCCAAAAATATTTGGGTAACGAAAATTTTGACGTGGGCCACATTAAACGGGTACGCGGGACGCACACTCCCCAAATCCTATCTATAGCGACGTGGTACCGAAAATGAAACTGATGTCAGTCGACCTTTCCAAGGTTTTGTGATCCGGTGGCCAGCTGGGTTTAGTGCTGTCTCGAATGCCTTCACCCAAGATATTTATGAAAACTGGTACTTTAACAAAGTAGTCAACTTATCATATTGTGTCGACAAGAATAGATAATTGTCCATATAAGACGTAGGCATTTCATTGCAACGTTGAAGTGAAGAGACCAGGACCGGCCTTAGCAAGTGCGGGACCTGATTGGAAGCACTTTTGCGGAGCTCCATTAAGTGGTGCCTGTGCAGAAATTTTTGAGGAGGGTCGTCAAGTCGTAATGGTAGAAATCATCGGTGATGTGGAAGAGCGAGCGAGGCCCGAAGGGATACTGCCAATGTAGGAGTGTCTAGAGGGAGGCATGCCCCTAATTTAACCTCTCTAGCAGAGACTTTCCATGTCCGTTACATGGACATCTCCGTAAAACCCAATAAATACATCAGTTACTACACTCAATACTTCCTCTCTGGCCAAGTACATACAGCGGGTACGGCAGGGCGATTGGTTGTTTTAAATGAAATTAACAACATGCTTGATATGATCAGCCAGCAACACAACTTAGCTACTAACATCAACAAACGAAAAAGCGCGACAACAAGACGACCCAGGATTGTGAAATGTGACATTTTCCTATTAACGTTTTAGCAGATAAATGTTTGTCTCTTAGTTTCGAGTTTGTCCTACCCCAGGAAAAATGCGTTTGGCCACCAACTGCAAAAATCCACTATTACCTCCACCTGGTAAAAAATCCTTCCGACGCTCATCTCGTTGTGTGTACTGTAGATCAAGGCTTCTCACACTTTTTACACATGTCCCACTATCCATCAAACGGATCACTTCGCGACACCTCAGTTATGCTGGTGCAATAATACAATTGTATAAAAGACAATGTTCATATAAGACAAGGTTTTTCAATTTTCAATTGACCAAATACTTTTGGAGCAGGAGCCAAAAGGTTTAGGATGTTGGAGCCGGATCTGGAGCCCAAAAACGTAAGATGTCTGGAAATGGAGGCAGAGATCTGGCCTGAAATTTGAGTACCGGCTCTGCTGCCCTGCTTTAGGTTATTGCAGTCTACGATATGGAAAATGTATTTGCTAAGATAAACTTAATTTTTTTGCTTTTAACAATAGCAAAGTTCCTCAGAATTTTGTCCAGGTTTAAGCCTAAGCGAGTTTCGGATTCAATGGGATAATCGCCACACTATATTTAGGTACGCTTGTTGGATTGATGATCTCAAATAAGTTTTAATTACTTTTAGATTAGCAAAACTCCTTTTTCCGGATGCCACGGTAACGGGGATGGTCAAGTAAATCCTGAAGGTAAGAAACAGATTCGGGTGAAAAGCTGCCTTATCAGATCTCTGCGGAGGAAAATGAATAACGCTATTAAAAGACCGACTAAACAACACAAATTTTAAGTTAAGAACTAAACTTAACCTTCGGAAGCAAGTGGCAGCAACTATAGAAACAGCAACATATATTGAACCGAGCCTTGCAGCAACTATCAAAACTTGACCTGTCAAGTACGAAACGCCTACAACTGAAACAGAAAACAGCGTCACAACTCAAGCCTTCTCTGCCTTAACTACAGTAGCTGCTATTGAAAAACTAAAAAAAACAAACGAAAAACAATGATCACTGTTACGATTCCTGGGATGCCAGAGGGCAGGTGCATGATGGGGCAACGGGAACGGAAGTACCTATTTATAAAAGTATCGTAGATAATTTCATGGTTTATCAAAATCGAATTGAAACAAATTTATTGCAACTATTTGCGCACCTAGAAACTTCAGAATGGTTTGCTATAATTTCTGGTATTATTTTTGAGGTCAACATTGTTGTTGAGCAGAAACAGGCATGCGTTTGTTCCGATGTTTTTTAGAAATTTGCATTACCCTCAACCTCAACTCTTTTTACAGACCTACCGTTGTTCCGGAGTTCCTGATGATTCCAGAACGAATTCTGATGAAAGAGGGTCAAAACCGCACAGTTCAGTTTGATTTTCGTTGGCAACAGATCCCACGTTTAAAAATACTGTGGGCCCTGCGCCAGCGCTACATAATCACCTTCAATAGAAAGTGCAAGTTTACGTAGGTTAGTGGGCGTAGCGCGAGACCCCCTTGGCGCGGGGCCCGATTGGGAGCAATCGGTCCAATCGGCTAAGGGCCGACCCTAGATGAGACAAATGTTAAAACTTGTTTCCGCTTTTTATTGGAAAATAACTGATGATAGTTCCCTCAGTAAATAACTCGCATTAAACGGCACAACAATTTTATAAACGGAAAATCATTTTTTTTCCTATGAAAGCTGGACTAATTAAGGATTTTTGGCATTTGATAAATTATACCGATTTTATATACGTTGATTAGAATTCAATCAATGTTAGAACTCCTTGCGTTTCATCAAACGAATAACTGTTAAAAAACTGGTTAAAGTTCTAGAGGTATCGTTCTGACTCATTTGGATAAACAGAAAATGGTTTTCACTGACTGAATTGTTTACTGAAAATTCCTCTAGCTGTAAAGTTTTAATGGTAAGTGTGTAATTGAAAAACCAAAGCAACGATTCTTATACTATCTCTTATTTCAAGTTTTTTTATCAGTACAACATCAAAAGCAGCGTTGATTTGCTTCATCTCCTAATCTCGCGCGTGATTTATAGAAGTGGGGAGCCTCTCAAGCAGGGCCGATCGAGTGGTATGTTCTTATCTGTTTGAAACTTGGAACAAGTTCTCAAAGTACATTAGCGGAGAAAAAATCAAAATTTAGTGAATTAATTAACGTATGGCGTCCCACTGATATAACACTGACGGCAGGTAAAGATTTTTGAGTCACGTGGTCCCCCCAATAGGGTACACCGCTATAACATTTTTGAAAATTCTACCCCTCAAGTAAAAATTCAAGCATTACACCAAAGTCAAATACGGCACGAAATCCTTGACTGATTTTTGCGAACCTCATCTGGTTTGAAAGGTCATCTAAATCTGAAAACCCAGGTTAATGTCGGATCTGATAAAGTCTGCTAAAAATTCACTAAAAGGTGCTGAAAATGTCTGCTCAGTAGGTGATATATATTAGGCAAATAACATAATGTCTGATTTATTGTTTTGGAACTGTTTCTTTCGATAGATGCTACAGAAACAAAAGGTGAACTTTTCTGTTAAATTTCTAGAACCTTATGCTGTTAAAAAGTCAATGCTTACTTCATATAAACTCTTGCTTGGCTTTCTAACGACATACTTAAATTTCATCATGTGGAGCTGGTAAAACCAAACTGTAGAGTACAATGTACCTCGTCAAAGTAACATCTTATTGAAAGGCATAAGTGTAACTGACACAAAATCTCGGAGGGCTACAGCATTTTGTCTGGAAAAGTTTGTTTATGCCCAAAAAGTATATCTTCAAAACATTTACAATTTAACTTCTCTAACTAATAAAAAGACAATTTAATGCAAGCTTCACCTAATTGATTTCAGAAAAAAGTAAATTTGCAAAACTGAATTTTTTGGAACATTACAATTTCGATTCAAAACGTTTTTCATGTTTGAAATGATTTTTTCAGAAAACAACACAGTTGGGGATGGGCTGCAGCCCTTCCAGCACCCCCGCCTCCTATGTCATGTTGAAAAACAAAACGTCAAAATTTAAGTGTTCTTAATTTAAGTAAATCTCTTATAAATTTTTTAACGGCCCGCGCCAAGGTTACCTGCGGCAGTCGGAACTTCGTTGCCACCAGTCATTTGCTTATGAGTCATCTGCAAATCAGCATTACTTTCTAGTGATCTACGATGATGTAAGCAGTAAACAACCATTGGTAGCAACGCTGTGTTTCCTGGCTTCCCTCTGCCTGAAGCTGTGAAGATGTGCGCAAGCCAAGTCCTGCAAGGTCTACGCGTTTCCTCCGCGCAAAATGCTTCTTTGCCTATATGTGCCCGGCCCACTCGAACACCGCCTCAGCGTACTTCCTTGTCGTAGGTAAACCAAAGCTAAGACAATGAGCGAAGCTCGTATTCATAGCCTCTGCTGGTATTATATGCAAGTCATTTTTGTCCGTAGTGATGGTACATGCGAAAGTTGCAATATCTAGATATTTGTAATGGAATCTTAAGCAAACTTGGAATCCGTTTAAAGTGATATTGATGATTAGCGGTGAGGAGTAGAGCCTTTGCATACAGCAGAAAAACACGACGTTGGTTAAAGCTGGCTTACCACATTTTTGGTCACCTGAATAGTTTTCCTGAGAAAAGTTTTTCTGCGACTATATATATGATATTACTGTTGACACTGAGATATTTCAAGTCCTCGTAAAGCTGCTGACCCCGTGACCTTCCCTAGAAGAAATGCAGGTGTGAAAATTCATGAATGAAGCGTTTTCCCCTGAACTTGAGAGAGTTCGTTTGTTTTAACAAAACAAGCAAAACCTATTAATAAAAATTTGCGTATGGTGCTATTTCGGACGTGATAATACTGTTGAATGACAAAATTACATGATCTACTTTGCATTCAAACGAAGTCTTTCTTGCATTTGTACACGAGTTTCAGTTTTCAGGAAGTACAGTGCAGTTTTGCATCATGTGCAAAGTTTATTGTTTATGTTTTCCTTAGCATCAATCACGGCAAGCTGACATGTAATCAATTTTGCTACGAAGGGTTTGCACACAGCTAGCAGCTGTTTATCAGTAAACGGTGGATTCTGTTCTCGTGCTCGGCATTGATGGGACATTTTCTGGTAACAGAAATCAAATTGGGTCTATAAAAGTTTCAAAATATAAAAACTGGAGGGATCACTGCTGAAGTTATCACATAAAAATGTTCGTAGATACGTTCGGAAAATGGATACAACTTTCCCTGCTACACAACGTACAAGATTTATTTATTGACGTATGTTTGGACAAACGCTTATTCACTAAACAGAAAAAAGTGTAATAAGATGGCCAACCGGGTATACGCGCCTATACTCAGTTGCAAAAGTATTTATGTTTTACACAGATCGTATTTTTCATGACTCATGATAATTTTTGCGTAGACTTCCATAAGCGTTTCAGTAGCTACTTTAGTCATTTTCTTGACTTCCCTTTCTTGCAAAATTAAATTGTACTAAATTTTCTGTATGCTTCATTCCTATAAAAAGCAATCGCGCAGGAATACTGCACCTATTTTTTATTTCAATTTACCGCAACCGACAGCATCACGAAGTGTAAGATGTGTCTCCGACCCAGGGCGGGTGAGATCGCTTATAATATGTTTTTTTGTGAATCAAGAATTCATTTCATTCAGAGATTCTGGAAGCTCTTGGTGGCCACAAGAACATGTTCAAGTATAATTGTGGAAATATTTGAAATCTGTTATATTGCTTTAGGTGGGAAAGCAAAAGCATGGACATAGCTAAAACAATGATGTAGCATAGTTGTATCACATCTGAAATGCAAACTCTTGCTGTAGGTTGTGGCCAATAACCTGCAATAATATCAGCTTGCCTTTATACGAGACTTCGAATATATTCCAAGTAGCTTATAGCTTGCTTTATGATTCTGGCTAATTGAAATTCTACAGATAATGTCCATGAAACCAAGCATGTTAGAGTATGCACAAAAATTAAAAAAATATGTTTTCATGTACTTTTTTCGTTTGTTTTCATTTGTTTACTTCAATTTTATACTTTTAAGCCTTTTTATTTTCAATCTTTTTGCGAGCGATCTGCTGTTGTCTCGAAAAGATTCGACACTTCCGAAAGTTTGCCACACCCTCTGAGACTGCAACCAAGAGCGAACATAACCAGGCCGAACAGCGCCAGCACGCGGAGGTAAAGACTCCAGTTCAACCCTTCGTAGAAAACTTGGGAGTATTCATGAACGTCTTGCCGCTGTATTGTAGTGTAAAGTCGGTGGCAGCGATGGTTCTCCGCGGGATCGAGCTCTTTGTGGTCTGTTGAGTGACAGAGGCCGTAGCCTGCGCACGACCGCGTGAAGCGCGTTTCTTTGGACTGCTCATAGTCATCCAAACGAAGTTGCCGTTCGTATTCCAAAAGCGAATGGACAGATTCCCATTTCGGTTTCAATTCTGCAAGCACGCGCGTGTGATTAAGGGCTAGGAAAATGTCGTGCATTTAATTGAGACTTATTGTTCGTTGGTTCGCACGCATTTGGACTGTAATTAGCCACCAGTTAGTCTCACGCTCAGCAGTCACAGAAAACCTGATACAACTAAATGGTGGAACTATGGATTGCGACCAGTTGCTTGAAAACTTTTTTCTTTTTAATGCTTTTGCAGGTTTTTCTTGTAAAACACTGTTTTGGCGCAATTTGCAAACAGTTTTGGCGAAGTGTGATTCCAGGATGACACAGGTGTTGCGACAAACCCATTTTTATCAACAAACGTTTTCAAGTTTGCAAAAAAATAAAAATCGCGTTTTACAACCGTTGAACCTTTAATTTACATGCTGGGAGCACACCGCATTATCAGATGTCACGGGGTGCAAGATGTTCCATTAGTATGTTAACCAACTGCTAATGACGTGTCAACCACTGTCTAAACTTCAGCAAATCAGAACGGTCATTAGTGATAAAAACGAACAATATACTTTTTCGCCATTCTTGTATCACAGCTTTTTTGTCTTTCTGAAGAGCTTGTTTTGAGCTGCCGACCACTGAGAGCGATCGTCCTTCGTCCAAAACCTGTTCACTGCAAATTGCGTTCCAGTATTCTTCCGAAATCGTTTCGATGCATTTTACCTGACGGTGTTGTGCACCATTAGAGCCGAAAGTCAAACTCAAAGCACCAACGTCGTCGCATACACCGACGTCGGTGTCAACTTTAAAAGTATATGTCATGGTATCCACAAGCTAATAGAAAGTGTAAAATCTTACGATAATCTACTGAAACACTGGCCGACGATGGGTGTAGCGTGCAGCAGTAAAACATGCTATGGAAGATGTTAAATGAAATCTCAAGAGCTTTTTTCCGTTGTTCATATTCTGACATTTTTTGCTGGAAAAAAGTTCGTTTACTTCGAAAAGCAATTTCTTAATCGCTGCGACAACAGAATGCGTACTTTGATGTACTTCACTCGACCAATTTCTTCCAAAGCTTTTAAAACCCAAAGCTGACCGTTTCCCTCCAAAGCCCACCAGCCAGGACCCAGGCGTGGGTCATTCCACGTCTTGTGAGTATAGAAAGGACCCCGTCTGTCTTTTCTGTGGACCACCAAAACACACTTGGCAAGTTCTGGTGGGGTCAGATCGCGCCAGAGACTTCGTTTCAGTAAGTCGATCACTGTTTCCTGATAAAAACACACAAGCAACACATTTAAGTTCAATCAACTAAATCTCTTACGAACCACGCTCCCCATGAATACAATCGAATTGTTTAAATGTACATGGCCACGCGTCCCATGCGATGGAACCTATCATATGTGCAATTTCTTTATTACCACAGTTGCTCACAAACAGAAAAAAGATGATTTCTGTGAAGCCTTCATATGAATCAAAAATGCTGCAACAGTCATTTTAACATGATACGGGACGACGCTGTAAAACACGAGCGGCTAATAATAAAGTCAACCATAAATACTTGTGAAGAGTGATCCCAAAAAACGATGGCATTTTTTATCGGAAAAGTCTGTATTTCTTTAATGGGAGAAAATAAACACATAGAAAACCTAAAGCCAAAAAAATGATTCTTTCCTAAACTTCAAATATTTGCTGTCATTTCTCTCTTGAACAACGTCACGGAAAGATTAGTGGAGGAGAGTTAAACGCATATTTTTTACGATCTTTTTTCAGTAGAAATCGGATTTTCCTTTCAATCACCTCGTTCAGCCGATCAATATGACCTGGAACTTTGTTTCGTTGAACTCATCGTTCCTGAAAGTTTCAATACTGTTGCCATTTAGGCAATATCCATTGATTTAAGTGTTTGAAAAAATTCAGAAAAAAAGCGGTAATTTTAACGAAACCATTCATCTCTTCATTGAAATCTCACCATTCGAACCGTTGAGTCAACCTCAGTAACAAATCCATAGCGGCGTAGTCAGGATTTTTAACTGCTGAGGGGCAAAACTTGGGTTAAACACATCCTCGTAAACTTTTCATTTGCAAGGGAAAAGGAAACAAGTGAAAAAGCTATCGAATCTTTAAAATCACTGGTGCGAAACACTAGAGCGTTTTCAACCTGTTTGCTCGTTTTGTACCATGGTTTGCTTTGCTTTAATTTTTCAAAGTAGGTGGCCGCGACCCGTGGTTCTCCCTGGGTACGCCTATACAAGCACAGCAGTCACTGCCAACAGCTGAATATCCCGTGACTCAGGCGCTAGTTTTGGCACAACACAAGTCATGTGGAACTGTATACCATCGCATCCATACCTGTTCCGTTGAAGTGGCGTGGGGAATACATCAAATTAGCCAGAATTTTAGGTCAGATTTGCCGCAGAACTACATTCAAGAGCTGGCAAATACCAGCTGAAAAGGCATATATGTTATATAAAGCAAACGGTATAACTAACATGCAATGCGAAAGCCTACCTCTGGCGATTGTGATGTTTACCTTGTTGCCGTCTATTTCGCAGACAGTTGAAGATATCTCGTCTCGGGTGTATAGGATTTCTGATGGACTGTAAAACGCACTTTGATATGGCGCAGAGCATTCTAGAGCTAGACTATGTGTCAATAACAGCTGAAAACAATTCAAAACATAAAAAACAGCTAGCACTCACCGCCTCAAAATGTCTAATGTCCTGTAGCAATTTTATGTAATTTAATTCATTTCAAACGTGCTTGAATTATGTCTTTCTCAAATCTTAGATGCTTTTTCGCATGGAAGTTGAACGACCCTGCCCAAGCCCCAGGGTCCCCTAGGCATTTCCAACTCCGATTCAGCGAAGGCGTTCCAGTGATTTTACACACTCCCGGGCCAACGAGCTACTGAACATTGTTAAATGCCCAAAGCAGAGTTTTAGAGTGGTGCTAGTCATGAAATTTGGCGCCGACTTAATGCTAATCGAGTAACTTGAATCCGCGAAAAACTTTGCTGTCAGAAAAGTTGGTCGGGGCCTGAAAACGCTAAGAACCACTGATTTAAACTATAGGAGCAACTCTTCGAAAGTTTCTTGTAAATATTTTCGGACACTCTAAAGGCAGGAGTCACTACCCTTTATGAAAATGACAGCTATTTCCTGGGTACGGAATAATGCAAGGGTTGCCGGTCTGATGCATACTTCTGAAGTAATTTTCTCAATTATCCTTTAATTGTGTTATTACAGTATTAATAATTGATGATATTCATCTGCAACCTACACGACGACATTGATCACGTTAACGCTATTTTTAGAACAGGACCGAAGGCTAACCACGTGGTCGTTGCGGTCGCGCTGATGCCCACGAGCAGTAGCGCAGCCAGAATGAGGCCGAAGAGACCATGCCCCCTCACCCGAAACTGACTTATCAATTTCAACTGTTCGAAAATAAACAGAAGGAAAAGTCAGACTCAAGTAGCAACTAGTAAATCTGTCGTGTCCTCTCAGTAAACAGCGTTTAACATGACCTTTTGCGATAAGATGCGAAAATGTGCAACTAAACGATGCAACTATATAAGCAAAGTTTCCATATATTGTGGAAAATACCACTCGAGTTGCAGCCTGAATGAAGTGCAAGGGCTCAGCTTTCATGTAAAGGAGTTGAAATTCAGATGAGACATCTTTGAGAGGATTATTAGCATGAAGCATTGCCGAACCAATAGAAAGAAGCATTGCCGAACCAATAGAAAACTACTTGGTCAAGACCTGATCAACCCAGTCCCGTCACCACGGGGGGGCTTTGGTGAGCTTAGCCCCAACAAACAGAGCTCCAAGCCTCCCAAATAGAAACGTGAACCACTATAAATCAGTGGAGTTTTGGTTAATTTTATAATGTCAACCCCCCGCACAAACGCAAAGCCCCCCGCAGAACCGCAGAGCCCCCCTATTGAAAACATTCTGGCGACGGTTCTGGATCAACCCCAAGCCCACCACGCAACGGAGTGTTATGCAACAATGCAATGTTTCCCACAGCAAGGTTGGCATTGTGGCTAGTGGGTATGCGATGCTAGTTAGTGATATAGGAGTCTCAGGTTTGAAATGTACAGCAAGTCACTGTCAGCGCCGCACACACATGTTGTCATACCAGACTTCTTACAATATCAGAGGGCAAATTAAAAAAATCATTAGTGGGCAAACAGTTACTCGTCGCCAATCAGCTGTGGTGATTTTGTGTGAAACTTGTATCACTTGATCATTACTAGGGCAACCAAAAGTCAACAAAGTCAAATATTTTTCTGCTTTTTTCAAAGTTTATGAAACGTCCACAAACTAAATTTCACATTGATACCATGAGCGGTTCCAAAGTTATTAGTTCAAAAAAAGTCAAAATCTATCATTAGTTCAAAATTTATCATTAGGTGAAAATTTCTTGCAGCGCATTTTTTTTCTCTTTAATGATATTTTATTCAAGCTACTACTACAACAGATATTGACGTACTTTTGCAAGTTTTGTTGAAACTCTGACATAATACTGGATTTTTTGCGATTTCTGAAAGAATAACGTTGTATTGCCCACTACTGGACGATTGAAAGTACGCTAGGCGTGGCAGTACTTGATATTAATGTATCAGGGGAGGATCCAGCCAGCAAGTTTAGGGGGGGGGATTTCCGTAATATTTGGTAGTCAAGTCTCATTACAGCTTCGTTACTGTAAGAGAGATGAAGTATCTTCACAAAACTGTTGCGACAAAACAATAGACGACGAAATGGCCTTATATCGCGAATGTTGTTTTCCAAATTGTACAAAATTGTGGTAAAAAGGTTACTTTCGTAGATTTTAGGGGGGCGATTGCCCCAATCCTCCCTGGATCTGCCCCTGTGAAGTATAACAATCAGAACCATCGCCAGAAAATCTTCAATATGGGGGCTGTACGGTTGTGCAGGGGGGCTTTACATCTTAAATTTGACAAAAACTCCAGATTTATAATGTTTGTTATTTCAAGAGGCTTAGCCCACCAAAGCCCCCCGTTGCGACAGGACTGATAACAATGTAGGACAAAGGTCAACAACCTACGACACCCACGCCAAGCAAAATTTTAATGGCACGCAGGAGCTCCAGGATTTACATATCACGTTTGTTATGATGCACACAGAAAATATATCCACTTTGACTTGTATAAAAAACGTATGAAGTTGTCACATTGGATGTTTTGAAACCATCAGTCGGTACACGGTTAGCTGAAGGTTGCCGACCCCTGATGTAGAACCTTCTGAATGACTTCAGGAGATTTATTGACACTGGATAAATGTCTTGTGCTTTTGGGTTGATTTTTGTCTACGGTTTGTTATATATCTCTAGTTTTGTTGCGTCTTTCTTACACACTCTGCTTTTTGTTTCATTTCAACAGAAAAAAGATTTTTGAACCGATCGGTGTGATTTCTAAAATACGGTATGCTTTGCATTCTGCGTTTCAGTTGCAAACGCAGGAAATTGATAGGTCAAAGCCAAAATTTTAAGTTTTTAGGTCAAAAAATTGGTTTCCCTAATCTAGTGGTTCCCAACCTTTTTAAGCTTGAGGCACCCTACACAAGATAAATTTGCAGTATTTTGCGGCACCTAGTGGTGAACCCATAGCTATGTGGTTTGAGGCTTGGCGACACTTTGACAATATCTTTTCAAAGATATATAGAAAAATGCATTAGCTCGCGGCACCCCTTAGCATCGCAAACGGCACCCCGGTTGGTAACCACTGCCCTAATCATTACAGTCACTCCTATAGCGTTCACTGAAAAGTGTTTAGCCAACACCTGGTTGATAATGATCACTACTAAAGCAAATATTTGCTTGTCAAAATTTGTTGGTGTCGACTAGTAGAAGATACTTTACGTCACATCCTGTTGTAATAGACCAGATATTTAGCTGCAACATCGAAATGATCTTTGTGCAAAATAACTAAAAATTAAACTCTGACGACGTCAGTGACTGGCCTCTCCCGAACAAAATTCCTGGCTGCGCCACTGCCCACGAGCACCATGTTAGTGGCTGTTCAGTATTTTGAGCAGCGTTTTCAAAGTGTGGTGAGAGACCGAAATGGCCTCTCAAATTTTTCCAACTGTCTCTCAGAATAAAGTAGAACCTCATTTTACTCACACCATCTAAGTATACTATAACCTCGCTTTATCACCACATCCGTATTTAGATGAAATAGTTGTCTTGGTTGTCAACAAGGTGAAACTGAAAAAAACCCTGATTTTGAGTATTATGCGAAACGTAATTGTGAGGATCCTAAACAGTATTGCGAAAGAGTAACAGAAAAATAACGAATAAAAATTTATAAAACCTATAGAAATATGGAAAGAGTCCTGGCTCATCAAGCCCCATGATTTTCAACTGGTATTCTGTGGAAGATATAGTTAGTCAGCTATTCCGCAAGAAATCCATAATGGAAGTAATTATCCACTATTACCAGTCTGAGTCCTTCATATGTTATGAGAGTAACACAAAAAGTGAGCCGTGGGCTGCTCAAATAGATTGAAAAACACTCATCTAGCGGTTCTAGCCATTGGCGCAGAGAGCCCGTCAGATTGCGGTGCTTACCGTAGTGAAACATGTTTCGCCACACTTTCGTAGAAAAAGTCTTTCCAAGCGCTTGCGATCTCTCCAAGTTTTCTTCGGAACCAAATGAGTCCCAGAATGCCATAATGCCTATTAAGACCAAGGCGATAAAGGCCATATCTCAACGACATTGCATCCAGGATCACTTCATCACCATCAGAAGCACATGTTTATGCAAGATATCGTCACCAAAGTTCACACGTATGTTGTCCTTACAATGGGCTCTATGACGTTTTCTTGCTCTGTTCCCGCCCACAGTTTAACATAGGTTGAAATGATGGGAAAAGAAGCTGATAGCACTAGCAAGTTGCTGACATAGTTGTTTGTTTGGAAACAAGTGAGCGGCAATTGATTGTGCAACATCGAGATTCTCGGAGCAGTTCATTAGCTGGGCAGCGGCGTACCCACTGAGTCCTACGCGGGACGGGTTAACCCGCCCAGGTTGCGGGCAGAACCGTCGCCAGCTAGTCTTCAATAGGGATCTTTACGATTATACAGAGGGCTTGACATTCTGAAACTTTACCTTCATTTACAACACAGCATCTGCAAATTGTGATTCAGTTGCGGGCAAAGTAATTGTAAAATTAATAAATATTTTCTCATAGATACCCATAATAGGCTTGTAGTTTGCAAATAAAATTTTTAACGAGCTTAACGAACAGAATTGTGTCACCACTGTCATTTAATTGACGGCGATTATTTAGAGATGTCGCAACAAAATGCAGATGTTAATAAAAATTTACAAGAAAGTGGAATAAAGTCTATCGTTCAATCATGAAAACGCTGTTATTGATGGAACAAAACTGAGGCCGGTCAAAACAATGCACCGCGATGAACGTGTTATTTCATTGACGCAAATTGATAAACTTTACCATAAGCTTAAGTGAATTTTGCTTAAAAAGCATTCGCAGCTTGCTTTTTACTGGCCGAAATACACATGCATAAACCTTTCTGATATCTAGATTTGTTAATCTCCTGATGCATGGCACATGTTTAGATTAACACCGTTTTGTGTCTCAAATAGTTTGTAAATGTTAACAAGTACTGTATAGACTAAGGCCTCCGTGGAAAAAACAAGGTCAAAGTTCGTAATCCACTAACTGCACTACTCTGTTGTGTAGGGGCAAACTTGGTAGTGATTGTTAAATAAAATATTTTAACTGTACAATTAACTCCATCTTGCTGTCTGAACTGCTGGCTGGGCAAATGTGCAACTTTGATCGTAAGCACTGCATGTAGTACCTCGTTTCTATGCAGTGCATATACAACTTGGCATAGGCTGACTTCACGTTCAACACTCCAGGCAATGAATGCTCCAAGCAATGAACAACACTTCAAGCAATGAACAACACTCCAAGCAATGAATGCAAAGCCTCAAATACGTTTATTACCTCACATATCTATCAAAAATGATCAGGCGATGTTATTCTAATCTGGGCAATAGAACAAAGTACTGCTCTGTCCATAAATTACAGCTAAGAACAGAATACGGATTGATAAAAACTTCGCTGATTTCTATCGTTTCGCATTTCAATTTGGGGGGCTGCTGGTTCCTGTACCCGCATTTGCGAGGCGAGTGCGGTAACCAGCAGAGCTATGCGTGCGGGTTCGGGGCGAACGCATGTTGAACTTGTTACAGGGCGGACGTGGGTTAAGAAATTCTTTGTGTGGGTAACTGAAAGTTGACCCAAATCCAATGCATGTGAAAGTGACATGAGCGAGAAACGGAGAGCTTGTGGTACAAGGGTGTAGCGACAAATTTCAGTAGTGGCGAGACCACAGATTCGAGCTTCCAGCTCTCAGTTACTCTTGCAAGAAATACGTTCTGCCTGATAACAACTAGCGCTGCTCGCGAACAAGTGTCCAGTATGGCCGGACATATCGTGAATAGCAGAAGGGAAAATTTGAAGAGTTCGTCAGTGAACTACATTCTCTTTCTGAACAGTGCTCTTTAAGCTAAGAAAGAAGCGCCCAAGGTGACTGAAGTATTGCACAGTTTTGCTTCAGTATTTTTTAAGAGCTTCTGTTGACTTTAAAACATCACTAAATACATTGCCACCAGCGATGAAACATATTGCGTGAGCTTTTAGTGGTTTTCAGACACACAGTGGCAGGTGCAGGTTTGGGACGGAAACAGTGCGAGGTGGGGCGGGCATGGTTTGGGAGGGTGCACGGGACGGGTGCGGGTTAGAGGTCTGCCTGTGCGCGGCAGGAACGGGCAAGAAATTTCAAATTCCGGGGGGTGCGGGGCGGGTTTCAACTTTGCCGGTGCTGAGCGGACAAAAAATTTCAACCCACGATGGCCTCTGTTATCCACATTAGGTCTCAAACCAAAGACGAAAAGAGTTAAGCTGTGGTTGGGATCAGGGCCGTCCTTAAGCTGGTGCAACCGATGCCGCTGAATTGGGCCCCGCGCCATGGTGTTTGGGTAGATTATTATTTTTTGCCAGATACACCTTGCGCTTGAGAATTCAGTAGAAACGCAATGTAAATCATTGTTAGCAAAGAACCCTCCAGTCAGAACTAGCAAATTTCCTCTCAAACGTTAGCAAACGTGCTCAATTCTCGTGTTAGTGCTGTACTGCATATCTGCGCACTACCACGATTGTAACACGGTTGATTGCAAATGATGACGTCATAAAATCGCTGCTCATAAGGACCCCGCGCCTAGGTCTTGCATTGGGCCCCACGCCCAGGTCTTGCATTGGGCCCCGCGTCTGCTAGGGACGGCCCTAGTTGGGATGCTGCGTACTTCTTGTATACTGTTGTGAGCTATCTGTCGAAAGGAATCTTTACACAGCAATGAATCAGAAACCATTATGTTTACCTAGAATTTTGCCTACTGAAAAACCATCTTCCGCTCTGCGAAGCGCACAATATGAAATTAAATAAAAGCCAAAGAAGTAAAGCCGCGGCGAAGCAAATCTAAGTGAGTAGGGAACAATATCCAGATACCCAATCTAAACTGGGTTGTTTGTTAATATTATTAATTTATTATTATATTCAAACCTGGGCAAAATCGGAACAAAACAACTTCGGCGTTTGGAAACAGATGTTTATTGAAAACTCTCATAGAATCATCATTTTGCGTGCAGCGTGTACACTAAATTTTGAGGAAAACAGTTTGAAAATGGGGTAATTTCAAAAAATACAAATAACGCATAACGTCGAAGTACTGGAAGAGTTGGTCGACTCCTTTCTCTGTTACTGAGTTGCTGTTAATAGAGACCTGCGGCAGATCAACTTCTCGTCCTTCAACTGGAAGGATCTACGCCCGAAAGTGTCTGGCGTCAGTGTTCCCTCTATGAAAATTTTGCGCTGAGCAAATGTTTGTTTTAGTGAGCATGAATATTTTAAGGCTGAGTTAGCAGAGTTCTAAATGTAAAACAAACTTTGAGAATTCTTAGAGTAAGTTTAAAATCTTATTAAAACATGAACAACGTACACATTTAATTCAAATAGCTTCTTGTTTTCGTGCTTCCACAGTGTTTTGGTTTGTTGCAAGTGCGCGAGGATGAGATTTCACTGCGCAAAAGGTCTGGTGCTACTGCGTATTTTAGAGGGAACGTTACCTAGCGTGTGCATTTCGCCAAAGATCCCTAGAGATTGATTCTCATCGTTCCTCTCCAGAGAGGCTAGTCTCTCTAGCATAGGCTCTGCCACACTACTACTGTTGGTTTTTGTTGAAAATGGTTAGCATAGACACGAATGTGTGTGTAAGAAACGTATGTATTTGCACTTGATTTTCTAGTGGAAACCATATCAGTAGCTGCTGTTCATGGCCGCATGTCCTCTAACTACCCTACTGATTCGTTTGTTTCTTTCCAGTGGCGCCTATTTTAAACCCATTTCTAATATGCAGACATTAGTAAACGTTATTCTGATAAAGTGATAAACAGGGTGAGAGTGCAAACTGTGGATCTTTACCAAGACATCTTTTGCGTGTTTGAAAGCTAAATTCCATAATTGTGCATAGTGGTTATTATTAAAAAGGCGAGTTTTTCGTGGAACCATCGATGTTGCCACGAATGTTACCATGTTTACCACGAGTGTTACCAGTGTTATCACAAGCGTTCTCGTGGTAACATCGCTTTTTCACCACTGCGCAATCGAAGGAAGATCCCCTTTTTCCCCGATTTTTGCAAACCTGGAAACCTCTTGCAACCTCACCCTTCAAAGCGACCCATCAAGCAACACAACATGGAAAACACTGTGCTGGAGAAGAAGCTTTGGTCTGCTGCACAGGCAACTTGAAAACACATTCCTGAAGTGCTTAAAACACTTGAAAGAGTTAAATTTCGAAGGTACAGTTGTCAGCAGAGGGAATGGGCGCGGAAGAGATGATCCAAGGAGAAAAACGAAACCATTCTGACGCCACAACGAGCGAGCCTTCAGTGTTATATACACGGAGCTAGGAGCGCATGCATACCTTCAATAACGACAATTCAAAAGACGACATTAAGCCACACTAAGTCTTTGAACGATTCTGAGTGGTGAAAGAGAAAAACTACAATTGCAGTTTTTCACAAACTTTTTGCGAAAAATTATAGGTTGCAAACGCGTTTACGAAGGCGGGAGCTGTTCTGAAAGAAAACAAAAAATATTTTTTGAAGCATGACAAAATGCTAACAAGAAAATAAATTGTCCGTTCTTGTCAATACATAGCTAAATTTATGTGGGATGTTCTTCGCAACTTGAGGTCACGATTTGAAAAGCAGGAGGTAACTCATTCAATCAGAAGTACTGCAACCAATGAACTTTGAACGCGCACTTCCGTGTTGAACAAAATGATGGAGCACAATTTCTGCCACAATGATGAGCACAGGCTATACGTCACGTTTTTCAGGATACAGTCGTTCGATCTTTTCTGTTGTGATAACCATACGCCTGGGGTCTGTAGGTTCTGACTGATCGTGTTACTGCACAAAAGCATGGACGTTTACATCAGTGCTTCGGTTTCGTTCACACCCTGCCATCGCTTGCTGTATTGCAATTCACGCTACTGCGAATGTATGTCCTATGTGAGAACAATAACCTAACTATATTGTATACAATGTTATTGTTTAGTTTGATATCTGTACCAGATCTACTTGAGCTAATAAATCATTTAAAGAGAGCTGAATTTGCATCAACTGTCAAGAAATGAGAAACTACGAAGCAATAAATGCAGTCATCTGATGTATTTTAAGGCATAGGTTCTCAAAGTGCTCCGTACGGAGCCCCAGGGCTTCGCCAGAGAAACCTCGGGGCTCCGCGAACTATTCGTTTACTTATTAAAATATTAAAATAAATTTATTGTGGGGCTCCGTAAATTATGGTCAATCTCTTCATGGGCTCCATAACACCAAAAGTTTGAGAACCC
>JGI24021J15306_10000394_pt1 | contig 31898 bp, 20 predicted proteins | sample Ectturendosymbi1_FD_15306 | JGI IMG/M metagenome (IMG submission 15306)
TGCCCCCCCCCTTCCGACGTCCATGATGGCGAGCTATCCCAAAACCACGCTTCATGCGCGTTTCAGTCCAGAAACTACCTAAAAATTTCTATGGCGTTTACATGAAAACCTGCTTTCTGAAATTAAAGAAAAATCTCAGTGGCTGATACATACATTTCTTTTCAAGAAAGGGACGACGATCACAACCAACCTGTAGGGAAAAAATGCAAATATTTGTCTGCAGTTTCCCCAAAACCCGTCGTTGAACAACAGCAAAAACTTCCGAAAAGTTGGGCGAATGCGTCGCGAACGAAGGCTGCCATTTAACAGTCGTTTAAGAGACGAATTTTTACAGTGGGATCAATGTACTTGCCGCAAAATAATGAGGAAGGATACTTCAGAATCATAGCTGGAGTATATTTTTGGTGCTTTTCAAAACAGGAAAGTCGCCTGCGAACGGCATAGGCAGCTGCCACAATAACTTCACCTGCAGAGCTTGAGCTTCCAACTTTTCCGAAGCGTCTTTCAAATCGAGATTGAGTTGCTTCATCTTCGCGTTGAGCCGCCCGATCTCGGCCACGTGCATCTCGTTCTCCTCGTTCGTGCCTTTGTACTGCTCCAGGATCGTGTTCAGGTCGGTCTTCGCCTTCATCAGCTCTCCGTCGCGGTCCGCCACCTGCATGCGACAGAGAGCGTTGCCAAGCAACCAGCCTGAGCGTCTTCAACCTTGTCTGGGCCGCACTGAGCGATTGTCTGAGTCTGTCCAACGCAATGCAGCAGTTGCACCAATGACTTCTAACAATTTCGTGCATCACTTGATAGCAACATCTGGTCGCGAAACTCTCACGCAAGCGATTTTAAATCACTTTTAGGGCTCGAACCTTCGCAGAACTGCTTATTTACGAGTAAAAAGCGTCGACCGTACGTTTGGTGCTGATTTTCTTTTCATGCCACATTGCTGTTTCGTGCGCTCTGTGGTCAGCGCGCAAACAAACACTCGCTTAATTAAAAGAATAGAAAGTTAAAACTTAAATGGCAACAATATTACACTTCACATTGGCGAATAGTTAAGCGTTGGCCGCCGTTTGCGTCCGATCGGGTCACGCAGCAGCTCAGTCACCTACCTTGATATTGCGTCGCTTTGCACGCGTCACACACATAGGGGTAGGCAGGGGGGGGCAAAGGGGCTATGCCCACCCAAACTAAACACTGTTGCTCGCTTGAAGTCAAAATATTTGGCGTCTCCCAAAATTTTGGGCTGGCTACGTCACTGGTCGCACACTTTACGCATGAGGGAGGAAGCCAGGATTCTTTGTCCGAAACCGAGACGCTCCTTTCAAGTTTCGCATCGCAAAGTTCGTCCAGGCAATTAACACTCGACTCTTTCATTTCGCTCCAGCGAAAGCTTGACGCGACAGCGGACAAATGAAATCGCGCGTTCACCTCATCCTGAGCAGTCCGGTGTTTCTCCTTCAAGACTGCGACGTCCAGCTCCGTCTTGTGCTTGTACGAGCGCAACCTGGGTTTAGCGTAAAAAGTAAGAGAGTTTCGCTCGGTGGAGTTTGCGTGCGTGAAAAACGGAAAAGCGAACACTTCATGTGCTGCAGTTCAAGGTTAAGAAAAATAACAGTCGACAATGAGGACAGCAAAACTTTGACTTTGTGGATGTCTTGGTGACCAAAGCAGTCACTTAAACCTTGGAAATAACTTATCTCTCCAAGTTTGGACGGTCGCCGGCGGCTTGCCTGAAGGAATGCACAGAAAGGTGGAATTTTTTATTGATATTTTTTGCGGAAACACTGCTTGGCACCACCTGGATCCTTGTGTGTGGCGGGAAATTCTAACGTCAGCAAACTAAAAATCTCCGACAGTGAAGTGCAAGATCACGCACAACGGTGATTGGTAACAAGAAACATGGAATCAGATACACAACTGTTCCTAAGACCACGCATCCGACTTAATTAATAACATGCTTAAGATCAGTTTCAATTCGATTTACAACAATCAATAGCGAAAGGAGGTAGATTGTACGTTATCCTTGCCCGAATGCACAGCGCATTGAACACAAGCGCTTACTGGCTCAGCTCCTTGGCGTTGTTCTGCAGCTTCTCTTCGTAGCTTTCCAGCGTTTCCTTCACCTTTGCAAGCTCGGCCTCTTGCTGCAGCAGCTGCTGGTAGCACGTCTGGTAGCGCTGCTGCTGGTCGTGAACGTCGGACGTCAGAGCGCCAACTTTGTTCTTGTATTTTTGCAACTGAATGACGAAGCGGATCGCGTGAGACGAAACGTAACTCTTTCGGACGAAGCAATTTAGCGTGCGCGATGTGGTTGGTATCCTTCATCCCCTGAGTGGTTAATTTTTATTCTCCTTGCTGGCCTCTTTGCCCGAGTCAATTAAAAGCAAAGCAATATGCGTTTGAAGCAGAAGTCTATAAGCGATGGAGTGCATCCTTTATCGACTTACTGTAGCTGCAATAAGGAGATTAATCGAGCTGCTTCACTCACAAACGCAAACTTGCTTGATGGCGATAAAAAGAAACAGTCGGCCCTTCCTGGAAAGGACAGAACCGTTTAAATCGGAAAAAAAGAATCATGACCTTTGAACAACCTCGAGAAACGTTCACAACACCAATGCGCGGATAATTTGAATGAAGTGCAGTGCCCCAAACGCAGCAAGAAGACACAAGAGAAAAGATGTCAAAGTCAAACACGGTTGCTAAACACTGTAGGAGATCCTGCCACTGTCAATTAACTTCGCAATGACGCTGTTGAGTGGCTCGTATGGGGCGTCGTTCGTAAAAATATTATATCTGACAGATTTAGCACAAAAACTGCTATCTCTGCGCATATTTAGCTATCTCTGCGCGTATTTAGCTATCTCTGCGTATATTTAGCTATCTCTGCGCGCATTTAGCTATCTCTGCGCGCATTTAGCTATCTCTGCGCAGAGATAGCTATCTCTGCGTGGATTTAGCTATCTCTGCACAGAGATAACTATCTCTGCGCGTATTTAGCTATATCTGCGCAGAGATAGCTATCTTTGCGCGGATTTAGCTATCTCTGCGCAGAGATAGCTATCTTTGCGCGGATTTAGCTATCTCTGCGCAGAGATAACTAAATGCGTGCAGAGATAACTAAATGCGCGCAGAGATAGCTATTTCTGCGCAGATACAGCTAAATACACGCAGAGATAGCTATCTCTGCGCAAATATAGCTAAATGCGCGCAGAGATAGCTAAATGCGCGCAGAGATAGCTAAATGCACGCAAGAGATAGCTATCTCTGCGTAGAGATAACTAAATGCGCGCAGAGATAGCTATCTCTACGCAGAGATAACTAAATGCGCGCAGAGATAGCTAAATGCGCGCAGAGACAGCTAAATGCACGCAAGAGATAGCTATCTCTGCGTAGAGATAACTAAATGCGCGCAGAGATAGCTATCTCTATGCAGAGATAGCTAAATGCGCGTAGATATAGCCATCTCTGCGCAGAGATAGCTAAATATGCGCAGAGATAGCAGTTTTTGTGCTAAATCTGTCAGATATAATATTTTTACGAGCGGCGCCCCATAGGCTCGCGCTAGAACAGCAGCACAAACTACCTCCTCGTCGCTGACGCGGTTCGTCTCACTCAGGTCAACGCGGGTCTTGGCCAGTTCGTCCTCCAACATCCGAATCGTTTCGCTGTTTTGGCCACTCTGCGTTTCACCAAAAGCGAACATTTTAAACTCAGCGCTTTGGTCTCAAGTGGCAAATGACAAATGACAGTGTCACCAGCCGACAAGTCGCACTTTCCAGCTTTTCAGCGAATGTACGACTCCATGAGATTGAAAGGTTGCCCCAAATACATTTGGTGCTGATTTTTTTATGATACAGTTATTTATTATAATAATATTTATAGGAATAAAATTGCAACGCACTGATGAAAAATTTTTTTTGCTAGAGAGTGACGCACTGATGAAAAATATTTTTTTGCTAGCGAATCACTTCATGCTAAGGAAATTGGACATCATGGCAACATTTTTGAGCATCTTGGATCAAAAGAGTGACCTGCAATAGAGGTGTGACCCTGCTTGACTTGCAACACTGGGGGGTGTATCGTCGTGGAGCGCTGTGCTCTCTAAAAGCGGGAAATAAGGTTAGATTTAGAGCCAAACCTGTCAACAGCCAATTAGAGGGTCTTTCAGGCTGGTTGGGGCTTAAAAACAGAATTTTGTGCGCAGGAAACAAACCAAAGTCTTTAAAATAATCTCACAGGCCGTCTGGTCAAATTGGGTTTTGAGCGTGCGTTTGAGGTGACAAAATACGGCCAACCCCTTTGCGAATAGACTGGTTAAAAGTGAGGATGATTTCCTGCAGGACCAAATGTTTCTGCGAGGATTGCTCTCCAGGACTGAATGTCGGGGAATCCACAAACAGCGATGCGAACGAGATGCAGCAACATGTACCTGGGAACTGGCAAGTCGGTATTTCTCTTTCAGCTTGGTGGCTTCGATCGTGACTTTGTGGAGCATGTCGTCGCGGCTTGACAATCTCCTGAGCAGTTCCTTTTGTTGATTCTGTAGAGCGCCTGGTAACAAGCGCGCCAACATTACAACGGCGAGCGATCACGTGATCACGTGCGCCTCGCGGGCAAGGTTTCAGAAACACTTCCGCTTCAACATCCGTTTCAACGAATTTCCGTCGCTGAAACTTCGCACAAATCACAGCCGCAAAGTGGGACTGGTAACAGGGAGCGGCGATATAACTTTGCACTTTGTTAAATGGGAAAGATTTAAGGATGTTCAATAGTAAGCGCAACTCAAATATGCTCCTCGTCACGGCTTGCAAGTGTTTCTAAACGACAGTATATGGGCATTCTTTCGTTCTTGACAACATTTCCCTTCCGTTATTTAGATGCATACTACAGTCCCGCAAAAAGATTCTCGCGTACTGCGTAAGATTTTTACCTGGCACTTCAGTGAATCAGCAGCAAAACTACGCAAACCTGCTGCTGCCGGTCCGAACCAGTTTTCGACTGAGCATAATCGAACCAATCACGCGAAAGACTGAGAGCGTCTGGCAAGAATCAGCATTCCTCACACAAGCACTGGGGAAATGAAATGGAAAAACGCCCAAAAAACGGCAAATCCACTCACGTATATCGTCTTTCATCATTTCGATGTGGTCGTCGCGCGCTTTGATGGTCTGTTCGGCGTTTTGAATCTCGTCGTGGAAGCGATTCGAATCTTTTTTCAAATGGTCGACCACGTCTTTCTGGTGATTAACCTGCAATACAATACAGTGAACGGACTTGGGACATTTGGCAACGCTCTGCAATAGCAAGTTTAAAGAAGAAAAACCGTACAATTCGCTGACGGACCTTTTCAGCAGAGGAAAAAGAATGAAATGAGGAGCGATTTTTAAACTTTGAAAGATCCGATACTGCTGGACCACTTTAAAGAAGCCTTTCAAATGAAAAAAATTTTAACCAAAGACATGTGATTCAAAAACTTAATTTTTCTTGCTTGCCCATATTTACGAAGCATCTCATATACACACGACCTCCCTCCACCATATGTCGCAATCACAGACCACAGTGACGGACAGTGTTTGACGAATACGATAAAAAGTAACCTCAACGTCTAAACGCACCCGGAAAAACTAAGTTTGGAATTTCGTGCGACGCATGCATGCAGCCAGAGAAGGTATGAAACACCAATCAAGATTTTGCGCGAGCAGACGACGATGGAGTGACGAAGTGTACCGCATTTCACATGATTCGTAGATGTTTTACTGCTAACGGCTGCCAGGCTTGAATTTAGCACGGCGCAGTACCAGCGGCACTCGCTACCTACTTCTTCAAGCGCATCAGCATGGAGCTTTTGAACGTCAGCCAAGCGGTTCTGCAGTTGTCGGATCGTGTCGTCCCTGGCCTCGATCTCACGCAACGCGGTTGAGTTTTGCTGTTGTAGCTGCTTGTTTAACTTCTCAAGGTTTTCGATCTGAAAAAGAAAAGGACAGAGTAAAATTGCCAGGTCGAGAACAGATGTGAGCCGTAGTTAATTTTCCCGACCGCAGCGCAACCACGATATTGCGGAAGGTGACTCGTCAGCGAGGAGGAGGATTCCTGTCGCTGCTTCTAATATAACCCACGATCTTATCGTGCAAACCTTGCCGCTCGCTAATGGAGGAACTCCTTGTCGGCTCAGTGAGCCCGAAAAAACGGCATTTTATCCACAGTATCTCCAACTAGGCGTAGCGAGAAACAAAACAAATTGTAGCAACTGAAAAAAATAAAAAAGATCTTCGACTGGGAAGACAACATGTAAACTGGGAAGACAACATGAGAAACAAATTGTAGCAACTGAATCTTCGACTGGGAAGACAACATGTAAATCTAGCGCAATGTTTTCCAACCTTTTCAGATTACCGAACCTCGTATCAAGTGTATGCAATTAAGAAAGTCTACTTCGAGGTTGGTTAACGTAGGCACTACTTCTGAAGACTTCCGAAAAGCTCAATGCGTTGAGCTGGTGACAGACTGAAGACTTTCAGCCAGACTTGGCTTAGTGATACCGCTTCAGCGCTGGTAGGTCGGGAGTTCGAATTTCTGCCGGGTGTTACCAACACATAGTAATTTGTATGGTGTGCGGAAAGATCTGCGGGAACCAACTAGAAAAGAGGTGTCATCTAGGCTTCGGCCTATCGCCAATTGTCAATAAATAAATCTGTCGCATTTCATGCGATCGAACAACAAAAAATACCCTTGAGAAAGGGGGTATGTGAATTGCGAAGAACTCGGACAACGTATTTTTAATACGACGAAATTCCATGCTTTTAGCCCCACCCTTGTGGTGCCGCTTTACGATATTCAACCGCATGGGAGATCCAACAATGACCGCCAGGCAATAGGTTTACAGGAACTCCAAAGACACTGGCTTGTCATAGGCTGCACAATCGAAGCTTCAGCACGCCGTCACATTACAGCCGTAAAGGACAGGAAGGTCCTGTCCTGCTAGCAGGTACTGTAAATACGTTTGGCTTCGAGTAAGCATCGCTTCACAAGCAAATTGCCAACCACAACTACTAGTATTTGTCCGTCTTATCCGAGCACACCATTTCGTTCGATCTTTCACCTGTGATCATTTCCACTCGCATAGCCCCGCAGCCCCTACTAGCAGCACCCCCTATATCCAGGGGTCCATGACACGAACAGACTTTCCCCCTCGATACTGCAGCAGCTTAAAAACAGTGAACGAGCACACCCACGATTGAACCTTGTCATATTCACCAGCGAAACGAAAATCGGTCGAGCTCACCTTGTTTGCGTATTGTTCGGCCTTGTCTTCCAAGCCCATGAACTTGAGCTTGTACCGGTTGATCGCTTCCTCCTTCCGGGCGACTTCACTGCTCAGCACCTCCTGCTCGCTCTGGGAGGTGATCTGATGAGCCTGAAGACATAACGCGTGAAAAATGTACGTCACCATGCCCTAACCTAAGCGTTGTATGGGAGTTGGCGGGAACTTTAAATTTCAAGTTTAATGTTGCATTGTATATGATTTTTGTTGTGCCGTATATCATTATTCAACNCTCGCTGGCCAGATATTGTATCTGATACACTGGCTTGGCGGGAACTGATACAGTCTTTCAGCACCTTCATCCTTACGTCAACATTTTATGTGGGGAATACTATATTTCCAAACCTACTTTTCCAAGCTGTTGATGAATGCAACCTGCCAGTCAGCAGCACAAACTTCTTTCAATCTAGTTAAATGTTTCGTTTCAATGTTGGTGTCAGTTTAGTTAAAGCATCAAGCTAATAATTCGTCAGTCAAAATAAAAGTGGTACTTCATGCATTTGTGTTAAGTATTTTTCTTCCAGTTTAGTGTAGCGTTTGCTGAATTTAAACAACTATTTCAATGTTTAAATTAGTGTCAAACAATAGTAACATAAAACAACAGTACAATTTATACAACATATGAAGGTCTTTTCTGCGCACAAGCAAAATACATTTTTGCAGTTTGCAGTTTCAGGTGAGGTGCTGCGCTCTATGATCATCTGATACAGCATACCTCAAATACCTCAATAACCAGTGACCAAATCGCATTCTGAATAACTTGAAAACTGCTGACAATACGATGGCGTCCGCAGCTGTTCTGGGGTCAGTGAATAGGGTCCACCATGAAAAAGCGCTTGACAACAACTGACTTAAACCGAGCAGTTTTCTGAACCAGATTTTATTTTTCAGTGTTGTCGCTCACCGTAGTCCCTCTTTGTTTATCGCCCAGCGTCACGCCCAGTCGCTCACCCGTTCGGACACATTTTTCCACCGTTTATCCCCAGAGCCCAGCATTGGGGGTAGTGAGGATGTAAATGTCACTGCATGTCGAGAGCAGACTCGCCCGAGGAAGACCCGTCACTAAACTGTCAGTGGTGGACATTGATTGATGTTTTTCACTGTGCCATTTGCGCTTCAGCACATCATATCGTTTATGTACTTCACGACAGTAAAAGCGATTCGAGTGTCTGCAGCAGCATTGCCCACACACTCACATGCATTTGTGAAATTCTTAGAAGTTCTTCTCAGTGAGAAACAACATGTTGAGAACAAGCTCAACAGGCAAACCAACCTGCATACGAGCCTGTAATTTTCCGTGCTCTTCTTTCAGCTCTTTATGTCCTCGCTCGGCCGATTCCTTATCGCCTTCAAGCTGTTTGATCGTTTTGTCGCGTCGAGCGATCTGAAAACATACAAAATTTCTTTGAATCAAGGCTGTCCCAGCACAAGTACCCGCGACCAGCCTCACCGACGATCCTGTTTCCAAACTCAAACTTTTGTCTCACTCAACGTTGCGCTTCACGTCCATCAAAACCACCAAGAAGTTACAGTTAATCGCGGTTACTCGCCTACACGCACAGCAACGGTTTTGACCTGGTGGTCAAAGAAGTGGCTACGCTTTGGACCTTAAGCGGAAGCTAACTGCGGGAGAAATCTTCCGAAGGCTTCCAAACACCTGGAAAAAGTTTTAGAGAAATTTGGAAGTTTTGCGAATGTTCATGTGCAGTTCGCACAATAGTTGAATGAACGTAGCATCGGGCTAGGCTGTATTCGTACTCTATTTACAGCAGTGGTTTTCAAACCGGAGGTCGAGCCCACAGAGGGGTCGTGAAGCTTTTTTGGAGGGGTCGTGAGTAAATATTTTATGTACACAGCTGTATTACAATCGCTTTATTCAAGTTTCAGATGGGGGTCGTTGGGTTACATTGGGTTGCTATAATGGGTCGCGGTACAAAAAAGGTCGAAAAACACTGTTTACAGTAACACTGAACTGCATACGTTGAGTGTTGAGCAATGCAAGAGCTTTGAAGCGTAGAAGACACATAAGCGCACACTGACTGTCCAGAAGATCCATAACGTATAACGTGTTGTGAACTGGAAAATCTAGGGAAATGAAGGCAGCAACACGCTACAGTTATGTATACAATGAATAACAGCTTCATTCCGTCCGTGTTACCCAACTGAAAAGTTACATCATACTCATGTTTCGACATCTTATACATTTCCATGCAATAAAATTGCTCAGTTCCGGGAGTAACAGTTTCATGATCTCAGTTACAATCAAGAATTCGTATTTGCCTCGAGAGAAAACATTTTGTTTTTTAAATTGCCAATTACCGCATCTTTAAGATTCCTCAGTACAACAATATAGAGAAAACAGCATGTGAAGTAGAGCACCTGTTTGTCCGGTATCCAAGCTGGCTTACGGTGGTCACTTAGTGTTCTCTGACTGTAAAAAATTGGTCGAAAACCGCGTTCGCTTACTGGCGGTGACTGGTTTTGCCTTTCCCTCGCAGTAGGATTACCTAATCCTTCTACTTGATTTGAAACATCCATATCCGTATCAAAGCAGGTGCCACCCAGGTTTATTGATCACGACAGGGATCCACAACAACAGCGGAACACAAGGCATCTGCAGCACTGCGATCTTGTTGACTGCCTCAACTCTTCGCACAAGGACGAATCTTACTAACAGGCAGCTGGTTTCAGCAACCAGCGATAAAAGCTCGACGAAAACAATTAGCAACAACACAGTGCAAAACACAGGCAACTTAGTCTGGACCCCGCTTCAATTTTTCTTCCTTGTTTCACTCGAATGGCTGAAAAGACGATAGCATCGAAATTAAACCTGGCCTGAAGCAGAGAATTCATGAACAGCAGCAGAAGCGTCGGCGATTTGAATTTTCCCTTAACAGCCCGTTACCACAAGCTACACCGATAAAACGGCATTTTGATTGGCCGAGTGGCCATCAATGAAATTTCATGCACCACGGAGCATCACCGCAAACATGACATAACTCGGGCACAAAAGCACCCGTCGTCGAGTCGACGTGTACCGGAGTAACGAGCACAATGGTTAGTTTGTTATGATAGCAACACAAAACCTTTGTTTCAGGACAGTGCGCGCTGACGCGCTAGGACTAAATAGAATCTTTCCGCGAAGACCCGGTCACTGGTGGCAGGACCGCTGGCTCTCGCACTCGTGTCGGTGTATNGACAGAACAACGTTACACCCCGGGGCTCAAGCCTCACGATGAGCCCCAGGGTGTAACGAGGCGTCTCACGGAGCGCAGTGAAAATAAAGAGAAATGCCNAAGGATGGCAATGTGCCACAAAATTCTGCTGAGGGCCTTTGAGCACAANTGGACATTTGATTATTGATCTAGTCCAGCTTTGTCTGACCGAAATGCCTTATTGGGCCAAAAATTATGTCACTATCTTCATGAGGGCCGCATATTGAACAACTTACATTTATTTTAGCAAACCAAAGTTAAATTTGAAGCTACTGAAACCATTTAAATACTAAATGAAACGATAACGACTGTATGGCACTTTTACTCTCTCCCACACTGTGACGACATAGGTAAGTTTAGTGGAATAAGACGAGTGGACACGTGGAAATGTACCAGTGCGTAGTACATGATAAACCGGCAGAAAAGACCATCGCATCGAAAATGTTGAATTCAAGATTATCAAAATATGAAAGGTTGTCATTGTACTGTACATACACAATTAGTAAAAACTTACTGGGCCCCACAAAACCCCCGGCTAGGTCGCATGCGGCCCGCGGCTTGGACATAGCTGATTCGAGTATAATCGGATATTGTTTAGTATCGATTAAACTTGTTTATTTCTTTTTTGCCTTTAATAATCCGCTGCGCATTACAACAGTTGATTGCAAAAGTTGGGCAGCGCAATAAACTTGGCGAGAATGAAAAAAACGCCGGCATATTCTGAAACCAAAGGCAAAACTTACTGGGGACGTGGAAAAAGAAAGCGTTCTTTCATGCAACGACTAATCCTGACTAAGTTGTGAAAAACTGGGAAATCTGAACTATGCACGCTTTCCAATAAACAAAAAAATTAAGCAATAAAAAAAGAACGCCATGTAGTTGAGTTACAAAAAAATTCCATTCGATCTGCAAGCACATTGGTATATATGCTTTACGGTAGATTAATAAATAATCTGTTAAACCCAGGGGTCTCCAAACTACGACCCACAGACCAATTCCGGCCCGCAAAGCCATTACATCCGGCCCGCGAAAACGTTTGTCAATAATGAAATAACAATATATATATGAAAATATTTTTGATTTGGTGGAATGTAACATATCCCAAAACAACCACATTACGTAAGATGTCCGGTGTTCAAACTGTTGTGTAATAGCTTAAACTTAAATGGTCCTCTGACAAAGAAGTTTCGAGACCCCTGTTTTGAACAAAGGGTGGACGCAGCAATTCCTTAGTGTTCCAAGAAAAGCTAAATTCGACCCAATTACATCTACTATTACGCCCTAAAAAGCAAAGAAAACGCAATCGTGATTCAATACCATCTGATCAATACAGATATAAGCCCTGCTTAAAAATCCCAGGGAACAAAAAAGTGAATCGTGTACTTGCAAGAATTTTACTTCAAACTTACATTTGACCTTCAAGATTCGTACGTTCTCCCTAGAGAGCTACTGACAAACAACCAACAGTGCTCGTGTAACCGATGGAGGGGAACCACTGAACCAGGTGTGCGCTATTGCGAACGCCAAGCAGAAGTGGAGCGAGGATACAATTGGCGAACGCGAGACTGACGCTAATTTAAAAATCCACCTCTGACATGTCCTGAAGTCTACCTTGAGGCGATTTTCCCTCACGCCGTGCCGTCGGCAGAATGATCGTTTTCCATTACAAACAATGACGAGTTTTTCAACATCACAAGAATGCCGAACAACGACCAACTGATTGCGCGTGCAATCACACTTCGTTGGAGAACGATTCTGTGCAGAAGCGACGGTTCACCTCAGCTTGGCGCTGTCAACTTTGAAACTAAATCACATGTAGCTTTTTGCCAGAGTGCGTATATTGAAGTGCGAACAGCCTCTGCGACAAGGCGGACTTTTTCCGAAAACACGCACTGTACCTGATATTGCATCTGCCGTATCTTCAACAGCAGTTCGGCTTCGGTGTTGGAATCCAGGTACGACATCGCGCTGTCCGAGCGCATTCTAACGTCGACTTGGCGTTAACGACACACGAAAGCACAGTGCAACTGTTTATTACACACTAAACTGGTCCTCTACACTCGGCTGTCTTCACATGTTTTATACGAGCTAAGTAGATCCATTGGTCTAAACCGAAACAAAATGAAACAAGGTTTGCTGTTTATGAGCATCACTAATGCACATAAATACCACGAACAGAAGCGCGACAACTGAGCAAATCACAGTCCTACTCCAAGCAACCTTCCATCGCTATCTCGTGTTTCGGGACAAGTTTCACACCAAGCAATTTATTCCAACCATGTTCAACGATAAGCACCCAAGTACTCCGCAGTTTCCTGCTTGAGATATTGATGAAGCAAACGGTCAACTGCGAAGCTATAGGAACGGAACCTAAGCTCAACTAAGAAAAGCTCAATCGCTGCCTCCATCGCCTCTGCAGCGATTCAGCTGCAGTCAAGGCTCAGACACACCGCTTCGCAGTCCATGTGAGCGCAAGAGAAGAAAAATTCAAAATTCAAACACACGAGTGCATTTTCCAGTAGCTTCGTCACAAAACACGAGCGATTTCACACCGGTAGCGAAGCGCGCGAGTTTCGATTGAACGAAAGTGAAAAAAAGGCGAGAGCGGCCTGGACAACAAAAGGCCTCCCCCTTGTCCGCATCGAGGACCCTTGATCGAGCGACCGAGATTAGCCGGGACAAAAACAACAGCGCGCCACCACGGAGTGTCGGCTTTTTATGAAACGGCACCAAAGTGACAACGGTTCGTTTGCCGGCGGCAAGGCGAGCTGGTCGAGTTGGTGTTCCAGAAACATTTCCGAGAACGCAGCGTTTGAAAGACAGCGAGTTACATACAGTTTTCGCATTAGTTTTCAGCAGATAATGAGAGAGAAATGATGGTGTGCATGCGAAGATTAGCCACTTTCAGGCACTCGGGTGAAATTTCACCTGGCATGGCAAGCCGTCAGCGATAACAAAAGAAATTTACAGACAGGTTAGACGTTGCGAAGAGGACTATCTTCGTTCTCAGTTGCAGTCGATTATATTATTTCTCGCAGGTTTTGCGTTAATATGTTGTTGTTTGTCATCCGCCCCTTCGAGACTTACAAGTTTTAACATTTTCCACACAGTGCAACAAGCAAGTTGCTGAAAGAATCGCGTTCGTTCAAGAACGGTTAAAAGTCCAGCTTCATCAAACGAATTAACACTTCTTGTGGTGGTGTATATTATAGGCAGGAAAAAGTAAAGGACGCTTATTTGTTGGAAAAGGGCATTTAACATAAAAGATCTATTCAATAAAGTAGTTTCAGGACGTTACATTTGCAAATTTATGTGCAAAAAGAGTTTTTCACAATGAGTTAGTATGAACTATCCAAAAACTATCTAATAGGTTAATAATCTGACAAAGCTTAACACGAAACTTTACGTTTCGTAATATCGTACTCAACCAACCCCTAAAGCAGGGATCCGCAAATAGTGGGTCGTGACCCAAATTTGGGTGGCGAGACCATCCACTCTGGGTCGCGAAATAATTTAAATTTATCTTTTAAATTTGCCATTTTCGTTAGACCGAATAAATACAACCATTCACTGTTTTATGTGCTAAGTTTCATGCAATTTTGTGCACGAAAATTGCTACTGTCAGTAGTAGTCCTAAAATGTATATTTAACGATAGAGGATTTTCCACAAAGTTATATCCTCACGAAATGTTTGGATCGCGGGAATTTAGAACTAATTTTTAGGGTCGCGTCAAGAAGTATTTGCGAACCTCTGCCCTAAAGCCTTACCCTCGTTCACGACTATGTCGGGATCAAGGTTTTGAACATAGATAATACACAGAAGTATCCGACAACAACCAGGTATACGGTAGGGTGTCGTTGGAAAACAACGTCTAACAAAGAAAGTCATTGGCCATTGGCATTGCTTTGTGTGATTTTCTGTATTGGCCTTGTGTTTTACAGCACGAAATCGTTTAAAATAGTTTGATAGACGAACTGCATGAACTGACAACCAGAAGCGTATTATAACAAGAGAATAGATTTTCGCAATGCAGCGGACGTCGGCGCAGAAGGAAGCTTCCCTTATCGAAAGTTGAAACGGTTTCTCTTCGAAGCTGCACTGAAGCAACGATGGTGAGTGATTTGCACTAAGCTTTCTTCCGTTCTCAGCAGATCTCCTGCCTGGAGCGCATCAGGTCGTTTTTCTACCAATCGCCAGCGGTACCGTTCACACCCGAACGACCTAAGAGCCAGTGATTGGTCAGCAGCAACCCCCGCAGGATTACATGAAGCGACGCTTGATTCGTGCACGCTCTAATTTTAATGTTGTTGCGAAATTTGCGAGGCACGCTTGACGCAAGTGCGATTCGCGCGGGGCGTGAAAACTTATACAACAACCCACTACCTCTGGAATAGTAGAAACAAACGTGTCAGCAAACTTTTTTCGCGACTAATTTTTAGATCCAGTAACAAAATTTGAAACTTACCACCGCGATACAGGCTGAGACCTTCAGCTGGACGTATCGCAGAAAACAAGGGTCTGGGCCCAGAGGTGGATATTAGGGGAGGCGAACCAGGCGGTCACCTCGGGCCCACTTTTTTTTCAGAGATGCCGTAGGGACCCACTTGGTGAGTTTCGCGCTTAGTTTTTGTAACGTTTTGTTAAAAAGCTTGTGAACCACTCAAGAACCACAGTTAATAAGCTCTGATGCAAGTCATATGTTTTTCAAAATAAAGCAAAAATTATGTGCAAATGTGCTACAGACGACCCCCCCACTTTAATGTGTAGACAAAGAATAATTTACAATCAAATGACTTCAAGCAATTTACAATGTGAAATGGGCTTTCACACAGAAGCAAATTCCCAGACAAAATGAAAAATTTAACATGTTTTCAGCGAATAGAGTTTCTGCATAGCATGGGCAAAATATAGGGCCCCCTTTTTTAAGACCGCATATTGTACACATGAAATCTCACAAATTTTGTGTGCTCAAACATAGACCTGTTTAAGACTCCATTTTTTAATCAGATTCAATTATCCTATTTACTCAAGTATATGCAGCATTGTCTGTTGCTGCATTTTTGTAGTAATGGAACACTTTGCTTACTGTCTTCACGAGGAGCTCCTTGTAGGTATAGACTACTCAACAAATTTGAACTAGCTATCTCTTTCGCAGCAGGTAGTGCATCAGTATCTGTGCAATTGATTATGTAATGCTAATAAATGGAATGCACGATGATTTGAATGGATCTGTACGTGAAGAGTGCATTTTTACTGTAGTCGAGTCGCAGGAACTTGTGTTAAAACGTGGATTATGTTCAAAATTTATAGGTATGGATCAAATCACAATCCTCGCTTTTGTCAGTCATAATGTTAGTTCACTCATTGACAGTAGTGCACTTAGCTCGTATTGCTTTTACTGTGGCTACTGTTTTGTGTCTGTTATTGCTACATTTTTTAGAACTTCGTGTTGACCATAATTTGAGGCATTGCTACTTGGTATAAATTTATTTAATTTTTGAGGCATTGCTACTTGGTATAAGTCTTTTTTGCCTTGTAATATTCATCATTTTTGCAGTGATGCTTGGTAATTGTGGAAGTGGCTGAATATTATCAGAAAAGAAATTCAGAATAACGACACAGTGAGTGCAGAAATAGCCATTGTGTAAAGTTCGGAAATATAGGCTGTAGAAAACGGCCTTGAAACTTAGAGGTCAGATATACGGAGGTTTTGGCATTAGGGGTACAAAGTATGTTTTAGTGGCTTGTTTAGTAAAACATTGTGGTAACAATGCATTTAGCTAGAAAGTTTGTTTTCACAAATTCACCTTAATTGCAGTAGGTAGATTTTGTTATTTGCGATACCTGACTGTGTCCAGGTGTAAAACTTCACAAACTTTTGATGTTTTTGTATGTATTGTTTATTCTGCTCTTGAATATGTTCATAAATTGAAATGTAAAACAAATTTACTTATTTTATCCACTTAGCCCCACATCTACGTTTGCAATGGCGATGTTTTGAGACCCCTAAATTCTAATATCCACTCTGTGTGGGTCTTACCAGACGTGCACGCTAGCACAGTAGCAGATTTGCATGAAAGCCAGGAAGGCAGTAACCAACCTCCAACTGCAGATAAACCCCAAAGTAAAGAGAAAGGCATTCGGGATGTTGATAGCGACTGAGAAAATAACCGATCTTTCAGCTGAAAGAAGTAACAAAATCGTAAAGGTCTCAGTACGTCCACATATGAAGCGAACCAAGCCTATAAGCTGACACTTGCAGGAACCTAATTAACTCAAGTCGGCTGAACACATATTACAAACATACCGCAGCGTAGAATTTCCACGCTCGGCTACACCTTAACACCACAACCGACAAAGCAAGCAAGCGTGACGAACGACCTTCTACCGGTGAGACCGTGCTTTGTCCCGGTTTGAGAACAACTTTCGTACGAAAGGTTCAAGCTGCTATCAGGCTTACGTCGTCGTAAAGATTCTTCATTTCTTCTTTGCACTTGGCCAGCTCGATCGCCATCTTTTGCGATTCGTTGCTGTTCTCGGTGAGACTGTGGTTCAGCTCCGTGGTCAGTTTCGTGGCTGAGCGGAGTTTCTCTTCGTTTCGTTGCAACTGAAACGAAAAAGCAAATTGTTATTATCCGAATGCTGTGGAGGTTGAGTTGAGTGTGAAAATCAAAATAACAACAAAAAACGAAAGTTGCAGCCAGTTGTTGTGAGATTTTAAATTGCTTTTAAGAATATTTTTAAGAACATAAAGACCTGTGCAAGCACTCGCCAACATTTCACATATAAAACACTAGAAAACGCTACGAAAAGTATGACTTATTATAAACCTATTGGCCAGAAGGTGAGTCAGGAAAGTTATCTTCGCCTGGAAGTCTTGTCAGCTCAAGATGGCAGTAAAGCGTTCAATTTCTAGTCGGTTCAATCAGGCAAGAAATTAGCAAGTTCCATCGGGCAGGGATACCTCACCTTTTCCTCCAAGCTCTTGATTTTCTTCCTTAGGTCGTTGTTGTCGTTTTCAAGCGACTCCAGCTTCAGCTGCGTTTCACTCAACTGCGAAGCAGAAGTTTTTTAGTTGGCGTTTGTGCGAACATCGGTTGCGCGGGGGGGCGGGGGGGTTGGCACACGACTTGACAACACAGAACCCAACGTTGGTATTCAAGTCACAAACAATCATCAATCATGACAGCTGGACCTGTAACCTGGCAACATACCTGACAGGCCGAAGACAACAAAGGAACAAAATCAAATGAAATCTAACAAGAAAACAGCCGTTGACGGGTGATGCAACAGTGACGTGACGTCAGTGCTTCAAAGGATTAGGGGGTAAAGCTGAGCCAACCTTGTAATTGAGGTCCCTCTCCTTGGTGTCAGCCGCCAACTGCAGTGTTTCCAATTTCCCGTTCATGCTTGCGTTCTGCAACGAATCAAGCCACGCGTTAAACTGAACACGGAAACACAGGCGTCTTTTCTTCAGCAAAAAAGGCTCGCTTTTTACCTGCACGTCCGATTCTTGCAGCTTGCTCTTGCATTCGGTCAGTTGCGCCTCCAGCTTGACATTCTGTATCTTGCATTCGGTGAGTTCGTTTGACAGAGTCGTCCTTTCGATCCTCATCTTGTCCAGCTCAGTCGCCTGGTCTGCGACCTGCCATGCAATGGAGCGCGTGCAACACGTTAAATAGCTACAGGCTACATGGTGAGCGGTTTTCTCGCCGACGAGCAGCAAAACAAAAGCAGTAAAAAGCATTTTGTTTGGAAGCTTTGCGCACATACAGCGTGCCAGCAAGTTGGCCTAAAAACGGTTGGATGAATTAAGAGGCGGACATCGATCCACAATAATCGCAATTATTGTGCAATAAAAGCAATATAATGGTCTTCTCCAGATGCATTTATTAGCCACGTTGTTTCACAGCCTGTCCGTTCAAGATTTGTTGCAGGGTTTCACAAGCTGTGTGCCGCGAAAAGTTTCACGCTTTGACAAAAAGCTTTCAAAATGTTTGGTTCGTGTTGCAGAAACTTTTCGCCTTCGCAAAGCAGGTGTGCCGTGGCCAAATCCAGAATTTGTTGGTGTGTCGTGACGAACGCAAGTTTGTAAAGCACTGATTTATTGGAAGTAAGAAAAGACGTGTGATGAAAATCGTCCAGCGTAGCAGAGCAATAAACTCGACTTCCGCTTACAGAAAACGCATCCACCAGTACAGATTCAAAATCAAGGTCCCTACGCAAATTTTAATATGCATTTCCAGACCTTTTCAAGACCTTTTCCAGACTTTTTCGGGACTTAACGATCCTGAATGACCTACCCAGATCAAATACGGGCACTATAATAATTAACACGATACATGCAAAACTATATCAATCTTGAATAATACATTATGAAAATGTATGTCAAAAGATCAAGTCTGCAAAATTATTTCCTTTCTCCATGCTAACAGACCAAAAAATTTTTTCCAGACTTTTCCAGGCTGGAAAATGACCAAAATGTTTTCCGTACTTTTCCATACTCCGTAGGAACCCTGCAAAATTCAAGCACGACTCAAATTCGACAATGATGCCAAACCTTGACGAGTTTTTTCTCGTGTTCCACCCGGAGGTTCTCGAGCTGCTGCGCAGTGCGCGTCAACACTTCCTGACGCTCGTTGACTTCGCTGGAAAGAGCGTTCCTTGTGTCGTTGAACGAGCCTTGGATCTGATGAAGACTGCCAGTGAGCTTCTCGATCTGAATAAATAGAATAATTTCGCGTTACGTCACAAGATTACTGCATCTGAGCAAAACAGCGTGATAGGCGTAGGAGCAGGCAACTTTTTGGCGATGCAAAGGATATTTTGCCCAAATTTGCCCGAGAAACATTCTCTGCGACGAACTTGCTCCCTACAAATTTTCTGTCGCTGTTGGTGCATTATATTTTATTCTACCACGTTGCCACAGACTTCAAAATGTGAAATTTGGTTCTTAATAATCCAACTAAGAAAAGTACGCTAGGCTGTGCAAGAACATTGTCAGAAGACAGCTAGCTCAGTACCCTTGCGCATCTGCCGCATAGTTCTGAAGTTTGGCGTTCCATTCACATTCTAGCTGTTGCTGTCAGCAAGGAGCCTCACACCTAGCTGAGGTAGGCCTAAAGCGGCTTCCTTCTCTGAAGACACATATGTGGTACATGTGGCATGTATCATATAAAGCTCTAGGTTTTCTGTCAGCTTTCGAGGAATCAACCGATTGGGGGCTGATTTCGTCTTTTTCCGACGATTCAAACTTCCATATACCTATATTCGAGTAAGTTCTGTTCACAACTGGGGTAAGTTAGGAATCGATCGGCTAATTTTTAATACGAAATCAATCTCACGTATAAATGAGCATCCTCAGTCCTAAAACCTTATTCAAATCAATATAGAAGATTTTAATTCAATAAGGTTTTAGGACTGATAATACTGTTTTACGTGAGATCGATTTCCTATTAAAAATTTGCCGATCGATTCCTTGGTTACCCCATTGTAGAGAGTGGTGTAGAGTACTTACTTTAATGTATCACATTATTTATATTATGGCTATGTTGTGATTCTCACATTGTCTGTTCCACTGCATATACATGCAACAGCATGGCAAAATGTATTCATCCAAACACTGCAGTTAAATTAAAATCAAAAGCTTCTTGCTTGGCATGGACTCCACCAATATGAAGTAGGTGCCCTAGAACATACTCGCTTACCTCAGTGAACAATTAATAAAGTACATGAATGAAATGCCATTTTTGCCCAAACTTTCAAGCGAGCCAGTTCCTCATCAACTTTCGCAAACTAAAACAAAATTTGCCTAAAAATGGTTTGTTGATTTTATATATATTTAGTGTATTTTTATGACATAATAAACTTTTATTTATACACTCAATAGCAATGGAGTATAATTTCAGCAATATTGCTAAAAAATGTCAAAACTTTTTTGCTCGCATTTTTTTAGATTTTGTCCAAATTTTTGATAAATCGAAACTTTTGGGGGTGCGCTTTCACCCCAGCTCCTACATCACTGAGCGTGAATATCGAAAAAGCAACGTATCGTGGCGCCATCGGGCACATTGCAAATCGATAATAATCGCAAGCAAAATAAACCTGTTTCATCGATTCCTTGTGCTGCTCCCTGGTTGCCTTCAATTCTCCTTCCAAATGTCGAATCTGCTCTTCGCAGTTACTGAGCTGTTTGTGAATACATAATGCATGAGTTGCGTCAGTCAGAGACACTTTTGACAACAAGCAAACTTTTTGAACACAAACAAAATGAACAATATAAGAGAGATTTGGTTTCATTCTGTGGCGAGTGGGCAAGCCGCTTTATCAAGTTCACTTCTGGCGCACGCTAACATTGCAGATATTTCTTCCATTGCGTTTTCAAGACGCGCAGCAACGTGTCTAACGATTTGTCACCGCATAATGGCTATTGTTCTACAACAACGATCACAGTCCCATTGATGATTTTACGTTATCTCCGCTAAAATGATGATGGTTGACGTCTGACTCTACGTCATGTTTCCGACTTACGGTGAGGGTAGCAGTCAAACCTCGTCACTGGTTCGGCTGATTGCACCGAGAGCGCTTTCATGAGGCGAGCGATTTTCTGCAACTGGCGATTTCCCAAGCAACTCTCTCTCTCTCTCTCTCTCGTACGAAAGTTACGAGCCCCTCGTTGTCGAGAATGAGGATGTTCAAGACAAGCAGGGGCGTAGCGAGGGGGGCATAATGCCCCTGGCGCCGAATCACTGGGCGGCGCCGAAAAGTCACGACTCCCAACAATGTCACAAGTACTTTCTTAAATGCGGTAAATTTACTTCCGAAAGACCTCAGGTTCAAACACGGGGGGGCCAAACTTGTTTCTTGCCCCGGGCGCCATCCAACCTTGTTACGCCCCTGAAGATGAAGCAACGCGACGGAAACTGCGAACGCTCCACTCGATTCTTGATGATCAAAAGTCTGTCACGACTCCAACAAGAGCGCGGTACAACGAACCGATTGGTGTAAAACAAATGATTGTACTGAAAGTCACTTAAGCAAAGACAGCACCGGACGGAAGTTTCACTTGACCAGTGATAGTCCTGAAAGTAGTATTGCAGGGTTGGTAGACTAGTTACATCATCTCGTGGTCTTTCATCAATCCTTTGTGACGAATGACCAGGAAATGTTGTCACTTGTGTAGAACTTGGCTCTTACATAATCTGTAGCCTCTGCATTATATTCTACGCCAGCGTTTCTTAACCTTTTTCTACCTCAGCACCCCTTTTGGTCACGCCTAAGCAGTCAAGCACCCCCTACCATTGGTTAAAAACTGGTTACTATAACGACTATATCCTTTTACCTTTGACCGCCACATATGTGACCTTCCCCAACACCCCCTGAAATTGATTTCAGCACCCCCTGGGGGTGCTAGCATCCCAGGTTAAGAAACCCTGTTCTACGCAATGCTGCACTGATCTATCGACTTGTGTCAAACATTATTTCGTCACAAAAACAATACACCACTACTACTGTAGGCACGACCAAGGGCAGTTGTGACCGACATACCACGCACAACACAACACCAGCAAATCCTTCCTACTTTTCCAAAGCGCGAATCAGGGACATCTAGAATTCGGAGTTCTGGCGTAAACGAGCCAATTGCTCGGCAATGGTGGCATCACTGCTCCCTCTAAGGCGCGCAACTGCACAGTACCACCAGAGCATTCGCGCAATGAAATCTTACAGTCGCGCACTTACAACATTCCAAATTTAACATCTTATGTATATGCCGAAGTTTCGCATAGCCTTGTAACGCTTAAAACGCTTCACTGGTTATGTGTGTACATGGCCGCGCAATTGCATGCGCGCTAAAACAAACATTTGCTCAGTGTGACATTCTCTTACAGGGAGTACTGTTTGGCATCGTCTCAAACGATCCACTTATCTGTTCACTCACGTCAATTTTGGTTTGTTCGTTTTCTCTCGCCGTCGTCGCCAAGCGGCTCTCAGCATCGAACGCGCTTTCCTTGGCTGCTCTCAACTCCGCGCCTTGCTGCTTGTGCTGCGCGGACAGGTCGTCGTGGATCTTTCGCAGCGTTTCCAGCTGCGCGAAATGTTGTTGCAGAGTCATACGCACAGTGGTGAACGCACTATTTAATGTTTGGCTTTATCAGGAGTGTAGTGCTAAAAAAGAGGTGTGGGAACGGCGTTGTCCCCACACCAAATTAAAAGGAAGATTCGAATAAAGTGAGCATTCGCCTACAAGGATTTCCACACTGGATCTTCCTGTTTCACTGCAACTTTTGACTAGCAGTGCGGATCTGTGTGTCGCTAGCACATCTGTGAGATCGCAGCCTTGTTTAAATGTAATCGTTTGAATCGCACATCTTCAAGTAACGTTACTTGTGCAAAAAGGTGTGGGAACGCGTTCCCACGCGTAGCCACCCCATTACACCTCTGGGCTTTATTGGTGCTGCAGAGACACGCAAACCGTTGACAGCTTGTCCACGGTTCGATCAAACTAACGGTAGACCTTCATCCGGGTCGCTAAACGTACCAATCATCCGCAATTTGCCGAATATTCCTGCACCTGCAAAGTTTTTGCATCACGGTACGAAATTTAAACAACATTGAGTTATCGTAACAGGCTATTCAACGCACTATCCAGTCGAAAGGCATGTTGTACGAGGATATAGCAGGAGTGTCAGCAGCTCCAGAGAATGGGGCAAAAGCGTAAACTGCTTTGTTGTATAGAACAAAGACAGCTCAAATTTCTGAGCCATGTTATACGCAAAGGAGAGCTTGAAGATCTTGCTCTGAGTGGTAGAAACACAGGAAAACGCGCAAAGGGTGCCCCGTGTTACTTTCATCAGTCACTTTAAACGTTTGTATAAAAATCCTGGAAAATTATGGGAGGCTGCTCGTAGCAGAAGACAATGAGAAGACATCATAATACATTGAGGACCGGGCAAGTCATGATATACCGAAAGAGAGTCAGTAGCTTACCTCGGCGATGTGGTGGTCGCTTTGATGCTTGGCGTTGTCGAACTCCCTTTGCATTTTCTGCAGTGAGATTTCCTTTTTGCGCAACTGCAAGAACACCAGCTTTGTGATAAGCCGAGTAAAAGGCAAAAACATTTTGTAAAAAAGTTGCCAAGCCCTTTTTCTAACATTAGTTTTGAGGTGCTAGTCCACAAGCATCGCCCAATTCCCGTACTATTTTGCAAAACGTACATCCCATACAGAAATATGGCAGAGGTGAAATATCCAAAACTGAAAACAGGCAAGCTTGTTGATATTGCGAAATCAGGATGTGTTGCAACACACAATAATGACCCCGCATGTAGCTTTTACTTTCAGGAAAAAGGGTACAACAAACCGTTTCATTTCAAAAACGACTGCGCCTCGCTATGCTTGATTACCTNGTTGTACTTGATTACTGACAGGGATCGGATTGTTGGTAAGAGCCACTGCCANTATAGATTGTATACCTGTGAGTCAAGCTCTGAGTGGTCAAATTCGGTCCAGGCACAATTTCCTTTAGGCTCAGCGTGTAACCTTTCAAATTAGACAGGGCAACGCGGTACGACTGATGAAACGAAGAAATGTCTTTGACTAACTGTTAGCATAAATTATGGCCCAAACCCCTTACTAAAAGACTTCGTTTTAACAAAGGCAGGAACATACTGACACTTGGTGCGATGATGACAACCAATTCGGAGCGGGGTTTCATAACCGTCTCGACCCTCAGAACCGCAAGTTAACTGTGAAAGACCTTTGAACCCCACGCCACGAAATGTAATTGGTGACTTACCTGTTGACAAATTCTAAATGCGTCCTACTTCATCTTCAGCCAATTACCGAAAGGTATAGCCACTATAAAGGTACAGCCGTTTCGTTTGGCACGCGTCAAACTCAAGGCCCGCGGGCTAAATCAGGCCGGCGAAAAAATTATTTTTGACCCGTGGGACGATATTCGATTGACTTAGTTAATTTAATGATTAATGATAATGCAATAACGCTGTGTTAGGTCCACGCTCAGTGCAATAATTTCGAGTTTTGAATAAACATTGAACCAGTCCGGCCTTCCGCTTGAACCAAACATTTCATTTTGGCCCACTGTAAACCTGAGTTTGACACCCCTGCTCTATCCTGGGTGGATACATCCACGAACCCACGAAGGTACAGGGCCACATACCGTGCAAACCCCTTGGTTACGTGATCACAATTAAAGACCTAAATGCTGCGTTAATCAAGCAAGAGTACTTAGCGCGAGCAGGGGGGACAGGTAGATACATTCCGGAGTCACATAGAAAAGGTTTTATACCAAAACACTCACACCCGAAGTCACGTTTCATTGTTCGGACCACCTCGTAAAAAAACACGATTGAAAAGGGAGCATACAATGTCTAACATTTTGACCCAAGTGTTTCTTATAATGTTGCTTTTAAAAGTTGCGTATCTCCTCAGAAAATACCTCTTTTTTGAGCTGATTTTGATATTCCTTGGTAGTGTTGTGTGTTTCCGCCATACGCGACTGCAACGCATCCATCTGAACAGCAAAGAGAACGCAATTAGTAAAAGTAGGTTCGACATCAAGCACGCAGTGTCGAAGAGTGCGTTAAGATTTGTAGGTTTACAGATCTTGTAAGAACTAACTTCGATCTTTAAAATATATAGGATATAATAATCGCAGGCAGCATATTTAACCTCACGCTGTACTGTATCAGCAGTTATGATCCCCACCTCGTTGCTGCTCAGTTGATGCGAATTCCTCTCCTCCAACAATTGCTGTTGAAGCGCTTGAACCAATCTCTCGTACTGCGTAATCTAAGAATGCAATAAGGAAACGCCATTTTTACTGATGACCTTACAGCTTCGAAATTTCAAAAAACTTGAACACCAAGCTACAGCGTGTTCATAAATACAGGGTGGTCTAAAAAGATATATCCATTTTCGAAAAAGTAACATTTTGTATTGGAAGGAATACGTCGCAAATTTTTTTTCATACGCCTGCCTTGCAGATATGTAAGTATTGTGTGGTGTAAGTTTTTTCCTCGTACAGCACCATTTTGCAAGCACAGCTCAATACTTTAGAATGTGCTCGATCCAAGCTCTTTGGCGCTGAATCACTGTAGCCAGACTGGCTACTTGCACACTGAAGTTTGCAATGACCCTTTCCAACATCTCTTGGGAAATTCTTATGATCTCCGTTCGAATATTATTCCTGAGCGCGTCAATAGTTTGGGATTGTTAACAGACCCTGTCTTTGAGTTATCCCCACAGAAAATAACCCAAACGGCACAAGTCTGGACTCTCGAAAAGTGTTTCGTACGACGGGAGATGAGCCTCTCTTGAGGATGAAGCATCGGAGCAGTGCAGTGCTGCTCCAACCTGCTGATAACAGTGCCCATGTTCACTCCTTTCTTCCACCTCAGTGCTGGGATTAATTTTCTTCTCATTGGTTCAGTGTTTCACTCTGTGTTCACCATTACCGGACGTCCATCAGCATCCTCGAACCAGCATGGCCCGATACTGCCATTACGACCCAACGCGTGATTTTCTCCACACTAAGTGGGCAGTACCGATGCCCATGAGGCTGACTGAAACCAAAAGCGCATATTCTTTTTGTTCATGTGACGAGTAATTGGAAATTTGCCTCGTCGCTGAAAAACATCAAGTGCAAGAAATCAGGTTGGTCTTTGATTCACTGACTGATAATTTGCCCAAAGGCACGTCTCTCAGCCTGATTTGCTTCCGGCTGAAGTTGTAAAATCTGTCTTACACGGAAGCAGGTGAAGATCCTGGTGCATTATGCGCGTCACTGATCTCGTTGAAAGATTTGTCTCCTGGGATAAACGTCTTGTGGCTTTCCTCGGGGACTGCTCCGAACATTGTCTCACAGTCACGATGTGGTTTCCTGTCCTGACTGGCCGTGGCCGGCCACGGCGACCATTATTGTTACCCTGTACACTTCCTGTCTCCCTGAATTTGTCCAGGAGGCGCTATATTGTGAGTCTGCTTGGAGTGTTTCCGCGTGGAAAGCCCTTCCGAAATTGTCGTTGAGTTTGGACAATTGATTTCGTCGCGAAAATGACCTCTGCAATCTTGATTCTTTCTTGCACGGAATATCTTGCTGCTTGGTTCATTGAAGCTGGGAAATAAAACTTCGGCGCTCTAACTATGAATAACCTGGAAAATAGAAACCTGGGTTAATTTGTTATGAAATGATAGCAATAATAAAATGGGTACATTATTTGGACTACCCTGTACTTAACTAGCTTTCATTTGAAGAATGGCTAATGAGTACAGTGTACAAGCTTTTCAAGTAATCTACATGCCAGCTGGTAATCCAAACAGGTGAAATAGGTTACGTATTTTGGGGACCTTAGCTAATACGGGCCTTGGTTAAGATGAAGTTCAATCTGAAAATTATTGAAGCTTGTCAAATAGATGACTGCTGGTCAATCTCATTTCGCTTTCGACTTTTTTTGCTACTTTTTTGCTAAAGCTAATAAGATGCTTTTCAAGCTTATGTTACTGACACTAATGACTGGGGAAACCAAAAGTCAATAAAGTCAAAATTTTTCTGCTTTTTTCAAGCTCACGAAACGTCCACACACCAAATTTCACGCTCATACCATGAGGAAATCCCAACAGGTCAAAAAAAGTCAAAATTTATCATAAGGTCAAAATTTATCGTCGGGTCAAACTTTTCTTGCAACATACTTTTTTTCTCTTTATCGATATTTTATTGAAACTACAGCAACAGATATTTATATGCTTTTGTAAGTTTTGTTACTATTCTGCAATAATAATGGGTTCGCTGCGGCTTCTGACGTAATAATGTTGTTTTGCCCACTACTGGACGATTGAATATTATCTAGGATAGGCATGGCAAGGCAAGAAACGTGGTTTTACAGTACTTGGTTTGATAAATGCTCAATCCATTATACATATAGTGTTTCAACTTTATGATGATCTCAGGTTTGACTCTACTGTAGTCATTGATATACTTATCAATATACCATCCCACAAAGTTAAACAACTAATTTTTTATATTTTCATAGCATATAGTGCATGAATATGCTTCTGGGTTAAACTCAACACCTAAGGCTGAATTATTTTGCAGTTGTAAACGCAGAAAATTTATAGGTCAAAATAAAGTAAAAATTTCTAAATTATAAAGTCAAAATTTTGAGTTTTCAGGTCAAAAAATTGGTTGACCTACTAATGACATACACTAATAGCGCGTTCAAAATAGGTTAGTCACTGCACCTACTGCACTAAAAGTCAATCGAAAACCTGTGAACCTAGACCTGCAGACCACAGTAGTTGTACCAAAAGCAGATGTTGATGAACCGGGAGGGCCGCATGGGCCTAGGCACCCCACTTTAAATTTTGAATTTTGCTAAATTTGTTTTAGAAACACAATTAGAATTGGGTTCTTTGTTAAAGTAAATCGTTTAATGAAGGAAATTTGGCAGAATTTTGGCAATATTATTTGTAATACATGTTTCTGTGTACTTACTTGTGAATGAATTTTGTGTAAGACTGAGAACAACCAGTTACATTTATGTGCTCAAGTCAGTGTAGCGTAGATAGATCGGGTGTAGTGTAGATAGGGGCCGTTGAGGGCTTATAAAACATAGCATAGAATTGCTTAAACATGCTGACAAAAGTTAATGACGTCATATTCCAATGCTTGTGACGTCACAGTTGCCAATTCAAACTACAAAAATGTTGCATAGTTTTTCGACGTGCATTTCTGCACCCACTTTCAAAAAGGTTCTTCCACCACTGACCAAACGCACACGCGAAGGACCAGCAAACTTTTCGATCCAACAGCGAAATATTGCGGCGCTGGCAAAGCGAGCATTGCGAAGTTGCGCAGCGTCGCAGATCAGACAGAACAAACTAAGAATGCTCAAGACTTCGCAGCAGTAGCACAAACCACAAACCTTAACGACGATCGTTTTCACGCGAAAGCAAGCCGGTGAACTTCTGAAACATTGCACCAGTGGTTTTCAACACGGGGGTCGAGACAGGGGCGGATCCAGCCGGGAAGGTTAGGGGTGGGGGGTTTCAATAATATTTGGCAGTCAAGTCTCATAACGTCTTCGCGACTATAAGAAGGATGAAGTATACTTCACGGCGCTGTTGTGACAAAACAATGGACGATAAAATGGCCTTATTTCGCGAAATGTTGTTTTCCGAATTGTACAAAAATTGGTGAATAAAGTTACTTTTCGGGGGGAGATCGTCCCAATCGACCTTAAATCCACCCCTGGGTCGTGAACGATTTTGGAGGGGTCACGAGTAGATATGTTACGTACACAGCTGTATTACATTCGCTTTATTCGAGTTTAGGATGGGGGTTGTTGGTTTATGGTGGGTTGCTATACTGGGTCGTCGCGATACAAAAAGAGTTGAAAACCACTGATTTACACTGATCTGCTTGGGAAGCAGCGTTGATGACGTTGCGTCGCGTCCCCGCGAACGTATCTCTACTTACGTCGTCGAGGCACTTGACGTTTCGCTCGTGCATGATGCTCGCTTCCCGCTTCATCTGTCTCATCTCTTCGTCCGCGTTGCGCGCGTTTTCGCCGTCCTCGCGCAGTTTGGCTTCCAGCATGTCCATCGCGTCTTGGAGGTCTAGTTTCTGTTGTTGACAACGTCTTGTTAAAATGAAGCAAATGCGATCACGAACCCTTCCTTGAACGAGGCGCAGTCGTTTTTTGAAATGGACGTAATTATTATCTCAATTTATTAGGACTTACGTTATAGCGGGTTCGGCGTACTTCGAAAATGACCGTGGTCGCAATCCTGCATTCTTAGCTTTTTTTCTTTATTTTCATTTGATTAGAACATCGGGTTTATTTTAGACAGCATTTTCACGTACATTCTCAGTTTTCTTAATATTTTCTAAACATTGTTTTGCTCCTATTCGGCTTTCCAGTTGTGTTGAAAAAACTGAAGTAGGGTCAGAAATACAGTCAGTCTTTTATATGTTTTTTTAACCGATATGTTTCCCATGAAACCCAGTATAAAAGCCTTAATCGTAAGTTAATCGATCGATGTTGCACGTTAGAACTCGCTGTGGGAGGTTACACCCCCCTTCTACATACTGTTACTAACCAGAACCTGCCTTCCCGCCCATTTCCGACCTTTCTAAGAGAAATCTCAGATCTAACGAATACGAATCATATCGCTCCTTTCATATCTAACTTACACAAACCATCAGGACAATACTTTGCTCAAACCTCAGCATCATGTTTGTCCAAGTCTTGGCGCAAGGAACCTATGACTTCCTTCATTTGCTGGATCTGAGCGTCGCGGTGATTTAACTGAAAAAAAAAAGAAAAACGCAATTGAGAAGACGCAGCAACCGAAGCGGGTCACACCGCACTGGCAGCAAAAGCTGGTGTGCTGCTCTGTGATCGTTTGCCTTTCACACTTTGTTTCCTGCTATCCTGACCTTCTAGGCCAGTGCTTCTCAAACTTTTCCATTTCGCGGAACCCGAAGTCAGGATATTTAATTTTGCAGATCCACGAATATTTATATTTCAAACAATGAATAAAATATTTCAAACAATGAATAAAACATATTTCAAACAAATGAAATAAAACATCGGCACGGCCTGCGCTTGAACGAAATATACAAGTCTTTTATTCACGTCAATGAACGTGCAAAGTTTCAGCAGAAATATCCGCGGGCAGTGTGCAATATTACGTCATAAAGGTAGCACTGGAATTACCTGGTTAGGCCTAGAGGTGAAAGTCAGAAAACAGTGGCGGTGCGATTAAGCTGAATAATGGCCCAAACCCCTTGCGGGTTCACGGACTCCAGGTTAAGTACCACTGCTTTGAAGCGTCAGAAAACTGTAAATGCGACACTTACGCTTCGGGATCCCGACCAAAGCCACTACTTCTACTTGTGCTTAGACTTGAAGTTGCCAGTGGCTGGTTCGTGATACGAAGGGGCGGTGGCATAAAAATTTGAAACAGCAGGTTGCGTGTATTCGCTTGGAACGCAAATCAGTTCCGGACTGCAACTGGTCTCCTCAAGCAACTACTAGGTGTATGCCATGGAAAAGTAATCGTCTCTGTTAATGTAAACATAGAGTAGATACGCCGACAGAACTGTTAACTCGAAAGTGGCTTGCACACTTTAAGAAGGGTGAAGATTATCTTGATAACCTTGTCGGTGAACAGAGCGACAATCCAGCCAGTCAAAACCTGAACCCAACTGGCAAGTGACAAGGCAACGAATCCATTCCAAAATTTGGATTTATATCTCGAGTTACGTCTAATTCATGCGCTCTGGCAACTTTGCAGGGTCTTTCCAATCCACCACACTGAATCGCGTGATCTTAAAACACTATCATCTCAGCGCAACAAGCTTTCAATACATAGCTAATACCAAAGAGCACAGTAGAGAAAGATTGATATTTCCAGACAACTCAATGAAAATTCATAATTTATTTCACAAAAGTTTTCCAGAATCTTTAGGGTGAGATTTCAAAAACACGAGAAAGAGCAACTGTGCGTTTTTGAAATGTCTCCTTATAGAGATTTCAAAAACGCATAGTTGTTCTGTTCTCGATTTACAGTATTAGTGGGGAGAGAGTTGCATTGCGCAGCAGTGCTTCTCTTATAAAAAAAAACAACCGATCACCTCGTTCATTGCGTCTTCTCTTGCTTGGTTGGCTTGCCGCAAATCCGACTGCAGCCTCATTATTTTGATGTCTTTGTCGGTGACGGCGCTTGACAAGGGCATCTCCGAGCGGCCTTTGGAGCTGACCTGCACGCCCGAGTCCTACGAGACGACGATTCGATTATAAATCAGTCAATTCAGGGAATATTCTCTTGAAAGCAGAGTGTTGAGCTGGTAGTAAAATTCGGCTGTTGCTTTTTCCTGACCACAAAAGCGGCCGCGGTTTCGCTCCAGCTCAAGCTTTTTTTTAAACCAACGGTTCAGTTGGCGTCTTTTAAACTGGTAACCAACCAACTTTGCACTGGTTGAGCAGCGGTTCGAGCGAGAGATACTTTCCAATACATGATCTCTCTTGGCAATCGCAATCGAATGCTTATTACTGCAAAAACCAGCCGTATTGATTCACCTGAACATGGCGCGCAGATTGGAATCACGTCATTGTCTTATGCACGGGTCATCAACCTTTTTGAAACTGCGAGCTACTTCTTGTGTGCCGATTAATGCGGAGGGCTACTAGTTTGATACACACTTCAGAAAAAAAATTTGCTCAATTTATCTTCCATTATTTAACTATTGGTGAAGACATTGATCATGCTAATGTTATTTTTAGAACAGACCCGCGGGCGACCTACATGGTCCTTGCGGGCGACCTGGTGCCCGCGGGCACCA
>JGI24021J15306_10000395_pt1 | contig 31873 bp, 22 predicted proteins | sample Ectturendosymbi1_FD_15306 | JGI IMG/M metagenome (IMG submission 15306)
GCGGTGATTTGCGCAGCATTGTTCCAATTTCAAAATTAGCAGAAAGATATTGGTTAGTATAAATGCTTAATTGCTTGTGTGCGTTAGTATTATTTCTTCGTCAAGTGTTTTTTAAACCAAATGCCTTCTTCTCAAGCAATCGTTTCGATGTCTATTTGACAAGTTAGAACATCTTTTGCCAGTTCTAAACCCCTCCTGCTGGTAATCTGGTCTATCATCCTGAGTTGCTGTGTTCACTTCTGTAAAACTTCATATCAAGGCCTACAGTGAAACGGAGATTCACACCGACGGAAGCAGCAATTTTATCAGCGAAATAAACCTGCGTTGACTTTGCAGTACAACAATATTAGCAAGTGTTTTTGCCACAACATCAAAACAGACTGGATCAGTACCAAAGAACCTCTAGATAGCGGACATATGCTGCCTTTGGATTAAGCACTGTTTTCGATCGGACTGTAAGTTTTTCAGAGAACGAACATACTGTAGGTAGATGAAAAGTCTAGATTAGTGGTTCTCAAACTTTTTTTCTGCACCTCCCTTGCAAACCCATACACTTTTGTTTCCTCCCCATCACAAACCACAAAACGTGCAGAGTTGAGCATTACAAAAAAGCAAAAAATCGAACTTTATTTCAACATACGAAGCTTATCAAGCATAGAACCCACAAGTTTTCTTGTGAGAACTCGAGCCTCATTTTGAGAAATGCGCGAGGAAAAACCTATCAATGTTGCTCAAGGATCCCGCCCTCGCAAATTTTGCGCCTTTCTCTGATTAATTGTTTACAACCGTATTAATGACATGGTTAAAAAAAGAAACCTACGTAGTTGGTGGAAATGGAAGAAGCTTCCACCATGCGCGGGGATCCAAATTTTTGGTGGCGTGATCAAACAATTGTACCACACACCGGGATTCATTTCATGCTGCCATCATTTTGAAAGTGAAATAGCTCATCCGCTTGATCTTTTTTTCTATTTTCTTTAATAGCAGTGCCATCCCACCAAGCTGATAAAACGCTTGTTAAATTTATCTGTCTTTATTAAACTAATCAGAAACTCTTTTACTGAAATACTGGAGTTTACTAGCATACTGGAAAGACTACAACGTGAAGCTTTAAGACAATGCACACCAAAAAGCTCCCATTCTCTATCTCTCTACATCTACAACATCAGAACTGTTATATCACAATAGTTAATTGCCTATCATTACAACTCAAAACTACAAGTTGGGAAAAGCTGGAAATTCAGCCAAGTTTATACCCTAACTTTATGACTCAACATGCTAGATCAGGGGTTCCCATCCTTTCTGTGACTGTGTACCCATTCAGCAGTTTGACAGATGAACATGTAGGCTACCCCTGAAACTCATTATGACAAAAAGCTCAGTAAAACAACAAAAATCCACTAAATTTTGATATAACTTTAAAATTTTTAAGGTAGATACCGTTGTTATGTCTCAGAGATAATTTGTTGCGGCTGTGCAAAAAATTTACACCTTCAAATAGTAAAAATCTTCCTCCCTAAATGTTTTACTCTCCGGCACCATTCAAATGAAAGCGACCACTGTTTCTCTGACGTCAAGTCTTACGTTTGGAACATGAATCGCGCCGCGAAAAATCACTGTTTTGATTTGCAATAGATATCGACGAGTGTCAACAACTCAGCGACAAAGTGCGATACGCTGGTGAGGATTGGGATGAAATAATTTACTGCAATCATCATTGCGTGAACGTTCCCGGATCTTACTATTGCACTTGCAGGCCTGGTTTTGTTCTGAACAGTAATCAGCACACTTGCACTGGTGAGTAACTAATAAACTATTACTGAGATTGCCCTGATTTGAACACCAATTGCTCCATCATTTGATTGGTAAAAGAAACTGCGTGCGTAACTCTACGTTTTGGAGTATTCCTATACTCCGCAGGGAAAAAGATTAGATGAGATCCCTCCCCAAATCTAAAGCTCCGATAACAAAGTTTTACAAATTTGAAAAATCCCGAGGCCTCTCTTTCAAAGTTGGGCTGTGGTGGCTTCGGGCATAGTTCTTTCCTCTCACCTTGAAAGATTGTGTAGAAGCTTTATGAACAACATCATTAATCAGTGTATTTTCCTTGGAATTGTTACGTATTGCATCTGTTTTGTTCGTTGATGGTGGCAAGGTAATGCAGCAGATATGCCGCCTGAACAACCAGGAATGGACCGCCTGTTTTTTGAAAACTATTAAAAAAGAAAAAAATAACCAGCATCGGACTACAGTTTTCCACGTAAAACATGTACCAGCAGCATTCTTTCCACCAATTTCTGGGACTAGAAGATGAACTTTATCTCTACACGTCAGAGATCTTAACACAAATACTTTGTCTCACAGCGGTTTGCGACGGCCAAGTGCTAACCACGGACAATGGCGTCATCACAAGCCCAGACTACCCGCAGCAGTACTCCAAGCTGGCTGATTGTGACTGGACAATAGAAGTATGAGTGCTCCGAATCGAAACCTTTTAAAAAGTAGCCTACTTTCCGGTCTTTTTGTGTTCGTACCATTGGAGCTTTGGTGTTAAGGCCTCGTGAGTGACGGAATGTTGAGGGAAAACGACCTATTGAAAAATAAAAGCAGTGTGCTGTGAAGGTAGCCGAGAATTACTTCTGGCAGAAAGTTACATAAAACGGCAGCAAAAAGGCTACATATATGGTGCTACAACATGATAGTAAGGGAATGCCGTCAACCTTGCATCAAAATTTGGAAGACAACGCTCTCCTTTTCCCGCACTATACCTCTGCCCGTTGTACTCCATGGCCCCATACGGAAATCAGTTTCGTCAAAATCTGAACAATTTTTCTTGATGACGAAACCTCGAATCTTATTGTAAATGGTTCAGTTTCCAAAAATAGCTCACTCATCACATTTTCGGCAACAAATCCGATTTTGCTGCATTTACAGTGAAAGACAATTGGAAATGGAAGTTTGTTGTTTAACTTTCGGTTCTGCAGCTTTAATTTTCGTATTTCGAAAATCAAGTAAACAGCATTTTACTGCAATAATTTCGCGTGATTCACAAAGCTCAATTATGCCTTCGGGCTTCAACGACTTTGTATATCTAACTCAAGATCCGAAGTCCAAAAAAGCTAAGAAATCCTGGCTTGAATGGTTTAGCCGGTTATCTCTAAATTTGCAACGATAAATCAGTCTGAGCCAATGTGCTTGTTTTAAGAAACTTTCAAATTTACACAAGTGGTAGGAGTACTACCTTTTGGGAGGTAATATTTTAATATGATTTAAATGACAAAGCTTGCATTTACTGTTCAGCAGAAATAAATACCCAAGATATGAAACTTGCTTAAAGCAATCGGCAAAACATTTTCTGCAGACAGCAAATCTGAGCTCGCTAATAAAGTGCATTTGAATTACAAACTTGATCTTTTTCAGCATGCTGAATTGCAAATCATCTAATAAGTGTACGTAAAAAGAGTTGCTATGTACATTTTATCTAATTCTCCAGCTTTATAATGCTCCTTTCGCAGAAATTGAAGTCATGCTAAATGTTCAAACACCAATGACCCTTTAAAACTGTATGTATCTATAACTGTGGAGTGTGAGAGCAAATGCAGTGGCGATTTTAAGAGGGGCTGGGTGGGCCATGGCCCCCCAAGATTTTTGGCTGGCCCCCAGTTTGGCCCCCTGTTTTGTGCTTAATTTCACGCTTCAGCCAGCAATAATTTAAACGATACTTTAGAAGCCTTCTAGCCTGCCTTCAATATTATTTCCCAAATGCATAAGCTGGGTTGTTGTCCTTGACGGCCGGTGTCAAGAGAAATTTCTGACTTGCAAATTTTCTGACCTCACGCCATGTGCACATGCACAGAGTAAAATTCTACATATCAAATACGCTGAGAAAACTGATGATTAGGGCTTCGGGCAGAACCTTTTTTACTACAGCGGAACTTTCTGCAAATGTTTGCGTTGCTCATGGAACCCTATGTAATGAACCTGGTTTCTATGTATTGCTACAACAGCATAGAACTGTGATTGCGACTTTGGTCCCAGGCAAATTTGGTCTGTTTCGGCGGAACCTCTGATAGCCACTGGCGGAACCCTGAGATTCCGCGGAAACCCGGTTCAAAAACGCTGGCTTATATGGATTGGTTTTTAGGTAAATGTGTCGGGTTAGGGTTATAAAAAGAAAAATAACTGAGCTCTAAAACTAAGTCCAATATTTTTCAGTGGTTATGGTTATTCCCGTACTATAGCTTGTTGTGAGTATCTGACATCTAACCAAAAAGTTTAATTTACACAACACACATCAAGAAAGTAATCACCAAACTTTATTCCTTTACTCTGAGAAGCAAAATAACTCACTAACAATAATAGATGAAAAATTTCGCAGAGGTCAGAAATTTCGCTTGATACCGGGTAATGGCAGTTGTTTATGACGACGAGTGGTTGGTCGGATCCCTGCGTGTAATTTATTCAGACCGCGGTGGTGGTGGCGAAAGATTCAGCTCGAAGCTAAGAAACAGTCGCAGAAACGAGAAATTTGATCTTCCGTGCATTTCAGTGTGAGATAGAGCTGTTAGCTTACCGTCAGCAGATTGTTCCTTGTCCTAGTAGCAAAATGTTTGTGAAATCATGAATCGGTGTCAGTTAATTTTCCGATTATATCCTGACTGCAGTCGTGTGTTCTGCTGTTTTGTATGACTTCGCATCTTGCGTAACTGGTCCTTGACTTCAGTTTTAAATCTACCCACACATGTCCTGCAACCTCATTGGGCTTTGTAAGGATTTTATGTAATGATTCAGGAGTAATTCTTTCCGGTATTTCAGCTCTTTGTCCGGGAGGTCAAACTTTTCTATCAGAAAACCACTTGAAAGATTTGGCAAATGCGTACTCAATTAGTGAAATGGCGAAGTATTTGCTTCGGAAAAAGGCACAGCTGCCAGCATCGCTTGAACAATTTCTTTCATGTATAGCTCCTTACAAAGCTGCGTTCGATTGCCTATACAAGTTGTTGCTNATAGATGTATCTCTTTCCGTCACCAGCGCTTCATGCGAGAGAAGTTTTTCAAAAATGAAATTAAATGAAAACGATTCTCAGAAATTCCATGACCAGTGAAAGATTGAGCTACACTGCTCTACCTTCAACTGAAAAGGTTTTGGGTTTATTTGATGTAGTGCGTGTTTTGCTTATGACAAGACAGTCATAAATTACCGCAGGGTTTAAAAACCAGTTTTTGAGGATCAGTAAGCGAAAGACTTTTTGTGATCATTAAAATGAACAACTATGTTGGGAATATTCTGCAAAGAAAGTTTTGCGCCTGTTGTTACATTTTGCTATGAGGTACACGTCCTAAACCTCGATGCACATATTCCTATTTGCCGCGCGGCTATGCTACTATAGGTGCCACTGATGCTGAAACCTCGCTGTTGTTAACTGCATAGTGAATTGAATAGTCCTTACCCTATCCACGCTGAAGATGGGTATTATACTTGTGATAGTAGTTGCATGACATTGCTATGCTTACACGTTACACTACAATCACGAAGTGTCCGTAAGCTGCCGCAACAACGGATTAATCAGTAGTCAGCAACCTATTGGCAGATGGTTTATTTNTTTAAATTGCCTTGCAATATGAATATTTTGACGAAACTAGTTGGCTATCTCCAGCCTACTTGTCTCTGTTTCAGGATGCAATTCGTGGTTGGAACCAATTTCGCTTTCATGTGAATTGTTTTCACTTTCGTGCAGCTATTTTCATTCATGTGAGGTCGGCACAATTGTGTATGGAAAATGGCGTTTCGATCTACAGTGCAGTGCTGTGAAAGCATGTTTACGACAGAATATTCCACATATAAGTACAAGTGTGCGATTGCCTCTAGTGACATTTAATGTCTCTAATGAAGTGATTTTCAACCTGGGGTTCGCCAGAGCTTGTGATAAAATATTCATAATTACTTCTCGATTTCGTATATGGAACCGTTTTTTGTCGTAGCCAAAATAATATGATCACTTGGCAAAAATGATGACCTACTTTTTCATTCAAAATTGTTTTAAGTGTGATTATAACCATTACAGTACTGTTGCGTTTGGTAACGTACGAATAACTTTGTGACGTAAGAATGAGCTGTGTTTGTAAATTAGATATCTGATTGCGGTAGCAACTGTAGTTTGGGAGTTATTCCAAATTTCCATGAGGTGTGCTGAGTGATTTGTATGCGGCACGGGTCTCGGTGATGCTGCCATAAGCATCAATTATGACTCTTTATTCAACATAGTGATATTGTAGGTTATTTTTTAGTCATTGTGATTTTCTATTGTGCAAACACAACAGCATTTCATGTGCCTGACTGGAGTTTTCGGAATGGGTCGTTAGGTCAAACTGGATTGCAAAATGGGTCGTTGCATGAAAAAGGTTGAAAACCACTGTTCTAGTGAATAATGACACTAGATCATATTTAACGATATTCACAAGCCTATATTGGGTTTGATAAGGTGATCATAGCAAATCATTCTTCAAAATAACGGAAATTCAGGATAGACATTTATGTTGGACCCCCTGCTTTTCCTTGGCCCCGCAATGGCTAATTCTAGAATCGCCTTTTTTCAATATTAGAATCGCCACTGAGCAAATGTCAGTTCAAATTTAGTTGTCTGAAAAAATGCTTTATGTCCTCAGCACAGTGGCGGATCCAGACCAGGCGTTTTTTAGGGAGCAGTCAAATGGGGGGGCCAAAAAGGTATTCACTTGCTTAAATGCCAAAGGTTATCTGCAACAATCGTTGGGTATCACACAAAAGTGGTTACTTTTGTAGGTCAAAAAGTGGCTGTTTTTGTTGGACGAATTGTGCGATTTTTCAGGGAATAACCACAGTTTTAAAGCGCTTTATATCATTAAAGGAAACCTTTGAAACGGGTCCCAAACAGTGGGCCTCATTTTTCACAAGCTACACATATCGCGTATATCTGCAAAGTTTATTTAAAAGGTATAAAAGCATGCTGCGCGCTAGCGTTTGCCACTGTTTTGGCTATTCATAGCGATATCAGTGAAGAACAATGTCTGAAACGCATTCCCGACTTGGTTAGAAGTAGAACGGTTCTTGTTAGACTTGGAAGTGACAACTCATGTCCCACTACAGGACTCAAATAGAAAGCTAAGTGACGGTCACGTTTCCAAGCGAAGGTTGTGCATTTACATGTACGTGAAAAACATATTTATTGCTGAAGCGACAACTCAAAAACTAAACGAGAATGAAAAGCATTTTCTAGGATACTCCTCACATTTTAGAAAGCTCCACTGGCTATCGTGAAAAACGATCTCATAATCGCATGCGTGGACGCAATTTGGTGGGGTCACAGGGGACGTGTCACCCCACTTTTTCAGTTGGGGGGGATATAATATGCCATGCACCCCACTTTTTCTCTTCAGGTTTTGTATTTGGAGAAGTTCCAAAAATAAGTGACGTTTGCCACGTTTTGCGTGAAGTGCTTTTCATGTTAGATGTCACACATAGCCAAGTTGATGTTGAAACAGAGTTTGGTGTGGTATCACTGGATTCTGTTAGTTTATAAATTTTAGCTTTAATAAAATGATATTTAACATTTTTCAAGGTCTTGGAGGCTGTGAAAGGTGGTTAACTACTTCTGTCTGACATTGTACACAGTGTGGTGTACTGTTAGAAAGGTTATTTGGTTATTTTCTTGAAGCAGTGAGAATTTCACAGCTGCACATGTGAGAGACTACAGCACAGCATGGATTTGGTTGGTGTAGAAATGTAACAGGTTTTGCTGTGACGTTGGTTGTCACGTATTCAGAAACAGACAGCGTAACCTTTAGTGATGCTAGTGTATATGGGCATACAGTACTTTTGTGGTTGAAAACCAGGACGCTTCAGAACAATGAGCCTTAGAAGGAAATCACACAAGTCCGGGACGAAATAAATCTTTTCAATAACCTATAATTGCAAAAATAACACCCCCTCCTACTCGTCAACTTTACTGAACTAGCCAATGCGCTAACAATCAATCCATTGCTGGACCAGTTACGATGACGTATCGCTTAGGCAACGTTTACATCTGAAACAACGAATCAAGACCACGCATCATTCTTCAGAAAGTTGGTTAAACAGACCATGGGTGCAATTAAGTGGGTAATGGATTGATTGTTAGCGCATTGGCTTTCCACGGGGGATGTGTCACCCTCACTCTTTCAGACGGGGACACATAATTTGATATGTCCCCCACATATTTCTCTTTAAGTTTTGTATTTGGAGAGGGTGCAAAAACTAAAAATGACATTTGTCACGTTTCATGTTATCTGCATACCGAAGCCAAGCTGATGATGAAACAGAGTTTCATGTGGTATCGCATGATTCTGATATTTTTATCAGTTTTAGCTTCGGCAAAATGCTTTTTAGCGTTTTGCAAGTTTCTGTCCGACATTTCACCCTGCGTGATATCAGTGATTTCATAGTAATCACTGGTTGTATAGGCAGGCCAATTGTAAAAAAGGCCATTGTCTTGAAACAATAACAATATAACAGCTACACGTGTGCGAGACCACAGTTTAGCCGTGATTTGTTTCGTGCAGAAATGTAACTGGCTTTGCTGTAACGTTGGTTGTCACGTAAATTTAAAGACGCAAATTTATAATGTTAAAAAGTTGCATTTGCAGGAAAATCTCTGCGAATTATTTGCCGAAAACAAAAAGCAGAACTACTGTGGAGACATAGTTTTAGTTTAGGATTGCCAGTTTTGCAAAAGATTGTCTTCAACCATAAGTAAACAGGATTGAAATGAAAACGTTGGAGAAGTGTTGACTTAGGTACATATTAGCCTATAACTCAAAACTAAATAAAAAATAGGTTATACCAGTCTGGTCCAACTACAGGCCCGTGGGCCCCATGTAGCCCGGAGATCGAATTTTTAAGGCCTGCGAGATTTTTTGGTAATGTTTTGCGTATGTGTTGGAACTGGTTATTTTATATAATTAGATATGTTGCAACAGGCGTAACATCTTTTAATAAAAATGTACAATACAAACGGCGTTAGACTAGAGTGTAGAGAGCCTCTGGAAATTAGTCAGTGAAGATAGATTTCCCAAACTGAAAGATTTCACGATAAAAATACGTTTGGAAAGGTATACGTTTGAGAATACACTTTCTACGATAAAGCAAGTAAATGGTAAAAACAGAAATCGAATGGCAGGTGGAACACTGCGCGATAGTCTCCGACTTGCTACCACTAACATTGGTATTGATAAAGGAACGATAATGTCAGAGAAGCCTCGATCACAGGCATCACACTGATAGGGCCTTGTAAATAGATTGCTATTTTGCAATAATTTCAACGACGCACTCACCTTTTTTTCGTTTTAAATCTTGTGAACCCTGTTGTTTTATACATCATTTTGTCGACGTGGCCCGCACGTTGTCACGTTTTTGTAATATGGCCCGTAGGTCAAAAGCAGTTGGACCACGCTGGGCTACACATTTAGCCTCATTTTTTGTAATGTCGCGACAATGGCGACCAACCAATCCAAAAGACATTTATTTCCTGACTCTTTCACTTTGCGATTTTGTGCCTGTGCTGAATGCATGGGTTCGCAAGTATTTTGATTTGCTTGAGTTTAATCAAACCCACAATGCATCAATGTTTTTATCCAAGTGCAAAACATTTGCTTTACAGGTACGTATCACTTAGTTTAGTTGGAGTGTCTTTTGGTGTTAATGCAGGTTAAATTTGGTATTTTTTTGCCATGTCACCGTTGTGCAGTTTGATTTCTGTTCAATCTCAAATATATTTTCGTGTCCTTTTGCAAATATAACTCTTAGAATGGAACTTTTGACATTAATTTCACCTTTTAAAATATGACGTTAAACCTATTGAATTTTGATGTCAAAAAGATAAAGCAAAGCGTGATTAGTAGGGCAAATTTTTGTTGCAGTAAAAAAGTGAGAAAGTTGCATTTATTTTCAACGAAAGTTGTATTTATGCGCACACATGGCAAACGACAGTAATTTACTCAAGCGATTTATTTACATAAAATGCTAAATATTTCCAGACATTTTTTGGGGAGAAATGGCATTGTACGTGGCTGGGGTTGTAAAACTTCTAGCATGCAAACCAACTTTCTCGTCATAGATAACATTGAGACGCAGCTAAGCCGCCATAGCTCTTTTTCATGCAATCAAAGAGAATAGAACTAAACTGAAATAATTTTGCAGTATTTTTTAAAATTACACTAACATTTTGCGCAATACTTGATAAAAATTGCAATAAAAAATTGGACATAGAAATAAAAAAAGTTGCAATATAAAATTCCTGGAAACAGCTCAAAACATTGAACTAGATATATTTTGAGTATTTAAGAAGCTGTAAAAAAGTTGCAAAGACTTGCCCTATAGTGATTAGTGTTGCTTTCAAAACATTCCAAAAAACAAGATTGGGAAATTGTATTTATAAAACTTCACTTCTACATCGACCGGATGAACATATTCGTTACACACCAAGCTGTCCACCCAACATTTTGCAACAAAATTGTACCCATGATCTCACGATAGATTCACACTGGGCCCTTAAAGCATATTGCTCTAAAATACATTTAACGCCATTTATAAAGGTAGATTTTCAATTAATTTTTTTAATACCGTTTCACATTTTCGACATTGGATTGCTGATGGTGAAGAAAAAACATAAATCCCACTAGACCAGGATATTAAAAAAAGTTGTTGCACTGTTCGACATAAGTGGCAGGAAGCGGGTTGAGCCCCCAAATTTACAATCAATATCTCTAAAGTCAAGCTCTTGTCTACACATAAAGTCATTTCTCAATTCATTGTACACTATTACGAAGTCCCCGAACAATCTCAAAGTTTCCCCAATGCTGTTGATCTGGCGATGGATCTACGTCTATCCAGCCAGGTCAGAAAACACAGAGGATAATCAGCCTATCACCACTTTAAAACGACGAAACTTCGTCAACACCACAATCAGCAGTAAAAAGGTTAAAGTTTTTACCAGAAGACTGCTTTTCTGCTCAAATTTATATGATGTAAGCGGAATGATGTTACAACCAATAGGCTAAACATTTTTCTGTCGGTTGCAGATTTCGCTAACCATGCCAAATTTGTCTTTTCGTGGCCAGCGTGAGTAGTCTATAGGTTTGCAAATCTGCCAAAAGAATCAAAACCACACACCCATCACTCACTCTTGCCTGACGCGTAGATAGGTGGGGGCAAAAGGCGCGGTCATTCCCCAATTTTGCAGTGCAAATATTCAAATGTTGAGCAAAAAATTGTTACGACCGCTTAAAACCAAATATTCAATCCACCAAGCTGTAGATAGCTAGTTTTGCCAAAGTTTCTGCGTTAGAGATATAGGTGTACGAAGTGGCGGCGAAGATTCGGGCAAGATTTTTAAAAATTCAGGAAAAACTTACCGATATGTTTGGGCAAGTTGCTTAAGCAGAATCATCGCCCAGCAAAACTTTGCTATTCGTTTTCCTCACAGTGGCGCGAAAATTTGGGTGAATTGAAAATCCCCCCACCAAAGACAAAGGTTCCCGTAAGTTTCTAGTTAGAGCTGAGTACCATGGTTTGTTGAGGCGCGTCGCTCCTCGCAGTAATCAGGGGGTAACGACGGGGGGCAAGAGGGGCACAATTCTCCGGATGCCGAAGCACTATGAGGGCGCCGAAAACCCTAACAATTTCACTAGTACTTCAGTGCAGTACATTTACTTCCGATAGACCTCAGGTTCGAACATGGGGGCGCCAAACTTGCTTCTTGCCGCGGGCGCCATCTAACCTCTTTACGCCCCTAGCAGGAATTCAATACTCCTCTGTGTTGTTCATGTACATGGAGTGAGAAGTTGCACAATTGGTCATAATTATTTGAGCTAACCGAGCACATTCAATGCATCTTTGTCACATAGCGACAAGTTGTTTGCTAACGTATACATCTATAGCTTTTTGCACGTTGTATTATGTCCAATCAGGAAATTAGTCTCATCAAGAAACTCATCCACTCACCTTTATCGTGCATCAAGAAACTCATCCACTCACCTTTATATTCCATGATGCAGACAAACGGCGGGCTCACGAACTGCACTGGCAATAGCCTGAAATTGTTTTTTCGTTTTCATTTTGGAGGCTTGTTAAATTTTGAATCAGTTATACGTTTTCCATATTGCATTCTTATTTTCACTGCTGCCTTTCCTTTCGAGGCTGTCATTAGGCATTAAAGAAGTAAAGTGGTAAAAAAGACCAATTTCGTACAGACCAGCGCAGGGGCGTAACGAGAGAGGCAAGGGGGCACAATTCCCCTGGCGCTGAGTCACCATGAGGGCGCCAAATCACTGCGGGGGCGCCGAAAAGTCCAAACAATGTCACAAGTACTTTCTTCAACGCATTACATTAGCTTCCGAAAGACCTCAGGTTCGAACATGGGGGCGCCAAACTTGCTTCTTGCCCCGGATACCATCTAACCTAGTTATGACCCTGGCCCAGCGACAAGTCGAGAACTGTGCTAAGCGAAAGCGACTGCGTTTGTGATAACATAACGTAAGGCTGGGCAATTCTCACGCGGCAACAACATAACGAAATAGTGGTACTATTACGAAACAATAGCATTGTTCACGCTATTGGATAAGAGCTTGGATAAAGTCCGGCAGGTGAATGCTGATGTTTAACCAAGCGAAAGACATTATTTATTTTAGAATATTTTTAAATATCTGTTTCTACTTCCATGGGAATCAAAATAGGGCGAATTTGTGGCAAAGGGGCGCCATTCAAGGGGCAGTTGCACCAAACTGCCCCCCACCTGGATCCGCCATTGCCTCAGAACTGTTTTGTTGTGGAAGATACTTTTCAATTTGCATTCATATGTAAGTAGTTAGCTAAGGCTTGTCTTTGGTCGTGCGGTAAACTACTTCAGAATCAAGGTCATGTTATGATTTCGGTTGTGTTCTTGTATTCAACTACGGAATATGCATTACTTCATTCCAAATATTTTTTATCTCAGGTACGAAAAGGGTTAAGCTTGAACTTGCAGTTTAATGCAACGTTTGAAATAGAAGATCACTTCAACTACTCTGACTGTCCCTACGATTGGCTGAAGGTAGGAAAGAATCAAGCTTTTCGTCATATCGTTTCAGTTAAGATCTTTGCAAAAATTTGTGTTCAACTAAAAAGCATTAATGATTGTCGGATTGGATACAAATATTGACTGGGGACGGTTTTTCACCTCGACATATTTTTGAACTTCTACATTTCGGCTGCTTTTATTTTAGAGAAAATATTCTTCCAAATAAGAAATCTCAAACAAACTTGTGTCTAGCCGCAAGGTTCTGAGGAATCTGCCTGCCTTCTGCTTTCATTCCTCTGCGATGATTAAAACTTGCAAGCGTATGTATTTTTCATATTATAAGCCACAAAGATGGCGGCAAGTAAATCGATCACAGTTTATTAACAGGGAAACTAGTTTTGAGTTTTTCAACGCATCATCAGTTCTTCTTCAAATAGATATGCTTGCAAGTTTTAATCATCGCATCATGAACGCTTACGCTTTTAAAAATTGTGCTTGCGAGGAAATAGCCTTAAAAGGGAAACCTACTGGGTTCACTTCTATAAAGCCTGCCTTGTTTAATGAGAAGAGAATTAAACCAAAGTTTTTTGCAAAACGTTGATGATTATTTCGATGATGCATCGCTTCTTTATTCAGTTGTCTTACCGAGGTCACGAAAGCAAGTATTGCGGGTCAACAGCACCCGGATCAGGTCAACTGATTCGCACAAACGTCCAACGTGTCACTCTGCAGTTCCACAGTGATTATGCTGTTGAAAAAAGAGGGTTCAAACTCACTTACACCACTTCCAGTAAGTCTTGCTTGTTTTGTTTGACATTGAAAACATCGAGATAGAATTGTTTTGTAAAAAGTGAACAGGAAGGAATTAATAACTTCCTATAAAATCTGAATTTTGTACTACTGTTAGATAAGGGCTGCATTTATTTCCTTTATTTCCTTAGCTACATGCGTTTTATAGCAACATCTCACTCTGCGTCAGAATACAAAAGAGTTTTTCCATCCATCAGCTATGCATTTTAAACAAGGCATCGTTTTTTAATATTGGTTACTTTTAGACTGAATTCATAACACAGCCTCATTCGTAATTTTTGGTAGACAAACTGCTATCAATTTTTTAGGTATCTCATTGAAAACAGACCCATCTGTGCTTAAGCCAAGTTCGAATTTTTCGAAATACACCAAAAAATACTGTATATTTTTTACAAAAATCTGTTTGATGTTGCAATTCATGTTAGCAACTTTTTCAATTTTTTAATGTCATTCTAACCTCACATTTCTAACCACAAAAAGTTGATAGACTAAGAGAATAGCTTTATTTTCAGAGGAAGGGTGGTCAGTTTGAAATAATTTGTCCGTTTTCAGTTTCACACTCGACATGAAGTCACTTTTCATAGGTCATTTTGATTATTTTCAGCATGTGAACGAAGACTAATTTTTTGCTTCTTCCCGAAGAAATGCTTGTCTCGAAACTGATCTTTTATTTGAAAAATTAGAAAATTTCACGTGATTGGTTTCTTTTTACTACTTATGAAACTTCGATCAGAAATTTTTCTTGTGGTTGTGAAGATTCTTTTGATGATTGTGTTGCGGCGCAGGAGTAAGATGTGCGAACGTTTCATCACCTCAAAACGGACAGTCAATGTCTAGTGCATCAGAGAGGGGATATTATGAGTTCGAAGATCGAGTGCAATTTACATGCAACGTGGGTTACCGTCTAATTGGTGAAGACACCATAACCTGCCTGAACAACGGACAATGGAATTCTCCTGCTCCAATTTGCCAAAGTACGCGATCACATAAATATAGACAGCGAAGTGTTCACGAGTAGCTTATGACATGCAAAATCTTGCTTGCAATACAAATGCACAAGTTCATGTTGCTTTTCAAGCGTATTATTCATGACACCATCTTAGCATTGTTACATTAAGAATATCTGGTATTGTTAACGTTTGCCGTAACTGTTTCTTGTTCATACTCTTAGTGTTTTCACTCAGATTTTCTGCAAACTTTAGAGTCAATTTAAACAGCTTCCGTAATCAAGTAATTTCGTATTCATACAAAAATAGCTTAGCTCATCGGGAGTATTTCAGTGTTTTTGAACGTTGGTAATTCGCAATCTTATCAGAGATTCAACAAAGAACATTTAGGACTGGCTATCAGGTGTGAGTATGTTTCAAGATTTTAGATCTCCATCGGAAAAAATCAATTGCTACATGAAAATTTCCATAGAAAGTGTTGTGTTTTTAAATAAACGAGGAGGGACTCAAAATGACGCCGAACGCTGCTTTGCGACTTGGACAGTAAACGAGGACATGGTTTAAAACATATTAAGAGAAAGAGTTTGACTTTTAAGTTTGTGAAATTGATTGTTTCATTTAAGAAAGTTTGTCGTCCGCACTAAAACGTACGAAAGTAACTTCATCACCATGATTTTATACAATTTGGAAAACAACATATCAAAACCAATTCCGAATAAGTGTTTTGTCATGTTCGAAAGGTCTCATTGTTCGCGATATAAGGCCATTCTTTTGTCCATTGTTTTGTCACATCAGTTTTGTGAAGCATAGTTCATTTCTCCTAAGGAAGCGAAGTCGTTGTGAGACTTGACTACTAACTATTACTGAAATCTCCCCCCCTAACGGGCTAGCTGGATCTACCCTGCCATAAACGTTTTTGGTTGTTCTTAATTCGTTAAATGTAGTGTCGAAGCAAGTCCAACCTTTTGAAAGATATCTGTTCAGATATTTTGATTAGACCCAAGGTTTTTCACATTCATCTATTGCAAGGATTTCTTAGAAAATAAGGGAATACATTAAAGATGGTTTATATGGCTTAGAAAACTTTGCAAGCTGTTTGAAGAAGTAATCGATATTTTCTAAATATTTTGTAGCGTACATTTGATTCATGAAAACAGCATGAACTTGTTCTGCTGTAGATTTCTGTCAATAGTTGGTATTCATTCACCCTTGGAATAATTGTTTCTGCCGATTGAACGCCTGAAAGACGCTTTAGAATATATTCATGATCATGCTTTTTCATGGACTATTCTACTGAAAATAAACTCAAATCGGCAATTGATAGGACACTGACACAAAGACAGATGTGTCTGAGTAATTTGAAAAGGTTAGTGTAACAAAACTTTGCAAAAGGTTAATATTCAAAGCTTCTTACTATCAGCAGTTTGCAAAAATTTTGCTTACTATCTCGTTTGAACCTTTCTTATATTTTATGACTTTCAAACACCAACCAAAATTCCAAAAAAATTTAAGTTTTGAAAACATTTTTCTGTCCAAAAACGGACTGACAGAGTAAATATAGAAATCGACGTGCTCAGGCACAAAGCGTGAAGCTGAACCTTTGGAAATAGTTTTGAATTCCAAATTGATTTATTTTATGATGTTACAAACAAAAACTGAAGTTTATGTCCGGTTAACTTTTACTCGAGAACTCCGTCTTTTTTGCAGCATAAATATAATTTTCCGGGTTTAATTACCAGAGATTTAAATTTCTGATTTCACGAAGTTGTTCATGCCAAATGCCCGACATCTTTTATTGAATGATTTTCGCGCGTTTCAACAATAATTAAAAGATATATATTTGTTTTCAGTTAAAACTTGCAGCAGACCGAGTCACTTGGCGCAAAATTCACATTTTGTCGAAAAGTCGGTTTACGAATACTTGAATGTTGTGAATGTTACCTGCAACACTTGGTGAGTAACCATGTTCAAAGTATGCTGTTATGAAATTAAGGTGGTGGAGTCCAACTCAGTAATGTGTCTGTTCAGGCCTGACTCCGGTGGTAATTTGCAGCAATACCTGCACCACCTTTTTAAAGTCCGCCCATTGTATGATGTATAAACACTTGTCTGGATTGCGGTGTGTTCAGCGTTTGTCACTTGACGTGCGTTGTATTTGAGAATTAGGTCAGTCGGAGGATATTGTGAGTCATCGCATTTTAATAAAAGAGTTTAAATTTCTATAAGACGATTCTGCAGTTTTCGAAGTTGATGTACAAAGATTGAAACACTCGACCTGACCTTTTCCAAACGATAACGTTAACAAAGTTTCGCATGAGATGAGTTGAAATCGCTTTTGAGAATAACTTGTTCAAACCGACTGATCTTGAGATAAGTGTTGTGAAGCACAAAGTACTTCATGAGCTCTGTTATAATGTCAACGTAGCAGACAATAAATCCCAAAGTCTCTTCGAAAATATGTTTCAATAGCACCAAAGCAAAAGCATTAAATGGACCTGAGCTAACAGAATGCGGCATAATCGCTAGAAATTTTTCATTAGAAAACCGCACTTTAACGCGCCACAGGGTCGATCGTGTCTTTTTGAAGTTATCATCGGTCATAACTCGCGAACGGATTGCGTTTGAGAGTTTTCGGTGGAAAACTCGGATTCGGAAGTCAAAAATCCATCTGATTGGTTTTATAAAAAGATACCTTTGCATTAGAACATTTTGAGAAAGATGGAAAATTTTGATTCATCGCAAGCGATTTTTTCGCCAAAAGCGATTTTTTGTCAAAATTTTTGTCAAACTTCCCTGTGAGCTATTTCGAAACGTTTTTTGGCTTGAACTGCGTCTGAAAACCCCAACTAACGTAAGATTCCAACCAAAGTGAGTCATCACTGTTTTGGAGGGAAATGTTTGGTTGAAAACAGTGTGCGGGGTCACATCGGGGATTGAAAAAAACTATGAGGGTTAGATCGTTTTTGTTCCTGTGAACGAAACTACGCCTAGATTTGAGTCTTTAGAGGCCTTGGTTGACTTTGTAGCATTAGTGATTCGAACGTTATGCTCTAAAAACAACAAATTAATTGGCTAACCCCCAGGGATTGCCTCATTTGCATAGATGCAAAATATTCCGTAACTTTTTCCTCCCTATATTTTTGCTTGACATTTGGTAGGATGTTGTAAGAGTAATCTGTTCTGCCAGTTGCAGATGTGTTTTGGACAACCGAAAGGTAAATTGACCCTTTAGTTGTCCAGAGAGGATGAAAACAACCCAAAATATAGGGATTTGCATCGTTTTACTCCTCGCACCAAAAAGTTAGTGTTTCCATTTAGATTCGTAAAGTTATAGTCATAACCAACATTTTTTATGTAGGAACTTTATTTCTACCGTGTTTAGTTTCTACTCCACGACTTTTTGAATAAAAACCACTACATTTTTTGACAACGTGAAGAACGGGTTTTGCCCAAAATCACGTTACAATGACGTCACAAGCATGCACAACATGCCTCAGAAGAGGCGTTGCTGTCTTCCGAATCTGGCGATACCTTCATTGCCTCTCTAGCTGCGCAAGGGTTCCCAACCTGGGGTACATGTACCCTTCGGACTCGGGCTACATTTGCCTATCTGAAGGAGTACATTTATTGTACAGTCGCAACAAATTAATACTGAGACATAAAGGCGGAGTCTACCTTTGTAGTTCTAAAAATGTAAAAGTTCTTTTAAAAATTTAGTGATTCATGTTATTTCACTCAGCCTTTTTGCCATAAGAAATTTTAGGAATACATGCTCATCTGTCGAAATGCTGAAGGGGTACATGGTAAGAGAAAGGTTGGGAACCCCTGCTCTGATTAACGCAATCTGGTCGTGAATTATGGCCGATCATAACTTCAAAAGCCACAATCGTGGCTTTCGCGGATGTTGAAAGCTTTCTTTGCAAAATGAAAAGGTTTTTAATTAGGCGTTAAAGTTTTTTTGCAAAACGGGCGTTAAAAGTTTTTTTCTGCAAAAAAAACAAACAACACATTAAAAATAGAATTTATGAATATGCATCTCTGAGAAATTCAAATAATTGGCAGTTACATAATGCAATTCCAAGTAATGAACATGCATTTCTGAGACTCCTTAATTGGCATGGTTGCGCCCTACAATGAACCAAAGTATGTCTAAATCAGCTATGTCCGACCGAAAGTGCTTACTGTGCCAAAAATTATGTCACTATCTTAACAAGGGCCGAATATTGAATGGCATATTAAGAAGGGCCACACATTGAATAGCTTACTTTGACCTTAGCAAACTAAATTTCAATGGACTGAAAGCGTTGAAATTCTAACCACAGTGGTAACCATTGTTTTTCACCTTTAACCACTCCTTAAGTGTGATTTCAAAGGCGAGCTTAGTGCCAATGGAAAAAGGGTAGAAATCGGAAAACTAGTAAAAAGTTGTTCACCAAGGTGTCAGAGGACATATGGAAATCTTACAGCACGCAGTACAGACGTGAAAAAGTGGCACTGAGGACCATCTGCATCAAAAATTTCAAATTTAAGATGATCAAAATAAGGGCAGGTTGTCGGTAAGAAGGCTACTTATATTACAATGAAAACCTTAACTGGGCCACATAAAACATTCATCTGGGCCGCATGAGGCCAGCGGGTTAGACATAGCTGGTATAAATCATACCGTTGTTTCAACAGTAATGAACCACCAAATCTGTACAACTGCAAATTTTTCATCGCAAAATATTTGGGGGAACAAACGATATTGTGTTCCTCTTTGTCCTAAAAGTTGGGGGACATGGCCTCTGTCCACCCCTGAAACTTGGTCCCTGCTTGTGACCTTGCAAAATATTTGAAATCTGACTCAACGAAATCTTTGAAATCGTGATCGCACAAAAGATAGTTATAGCTATCTGTTTTTGTGAATTTCTGTTTACAGAACTTTTCAATTTCAATTCTTTGAAAATACTTACAAGTTGGTATACTTATTTTGGATTAAAGCAGAAAATCTCTTTCTTGCAGTCCCTAAGCCTGTTTTTTATTTTTTTGGCAAAATTACCATTGATTTGGAAAGGGTGTAAAAATTGAGGATTAATAAAAATGAGAAATATTTAATAGCCACTGCAGTTACAAACTTTCGTATTAAGCTCCTTCTTACCCCAATTCCACTTTTGTGGTCATGATTTGACTGCAAAAATTGATCCAGCTTTAGGAATCGAAGCCCACGTAGCCATTAATTAACTGTATGCCTACCGTATGCCTCTTTTTAATAATCAGAAGTGTTTTAAAAATACATTGTAATTTCATCCACTGTTAGAGTATTTTTAGATTAGAGTCACGATAGTGGTTTTTATTCTTGTTAGATATTTCTTCGAAATCAATTTTATTTATGAGTTACACATGCTGACGTTAATTGTTTCACATTAACTGAGCCAATATCAACAAGATCCATTTGTTATACTGCTTTTTCTTGATAAATTAAAAATAAAGATGATGCTGCATCATTCCGCAATTTTTCTGAATTTTTTTACGCAATCAATCTCAGTGAATGGAAAACGAATTTGCTGAATACAGAGTTGAATATAACGTAGCAGTAACCCGAAGTTACAAAAGAAGTCATTGGTAGTTTGGTGGGCAGTAAGTACTTTTTGCTTTACAGTAGTCAATGTTGGATGTGGGCCTATGTGTTAAATCTTTTGTAGACAAGAAATAAGGTGTGAATCCGCAAATGTAGAGGCGTTTTGTACATTAAAATACCATGTTATATATTTCATCTTTCCTTCTCACCTAATCTCTTCCTACTCACCACTTCCCAGCTGTCCGTATTTGCAGCAGCAGTTCTATTTATTCCAGTAGCAACACAGCAAGAGTCCAATTCAGTTGCCCATAATGGTTAAACGTAGTTGGTTAATACTTTTGTTTCCATTTTTCAAAACAAAACCAGTTATACATCAAGCTGTTTGTAATGTAGAGTGCAAATAAGATGCAATGAACTGCGAATGCCACAAAATGCTGAAAGGCAGGTAAATATTGCAAATTCTGCGGTGTTGAGCGAAAGCTGGTGAAATCAGAGGGGCACGGAGAATGAATATTATCTAAAAACTTTCCAAATGTTGACTTTCAAAATTCTATGGGTCAGCAGCTAGATTTCATCCCGTGACAGGCGTGATGTGGTAATTGACGCCGACTGAAGCTGAATTGGATGTTCTCAACGTTCTGTATCAAAATATATCTAAAAAAATGATCGACGTCCGTTCGTAACATGAGGTTGAATGCATAAAACAGCTCAAAATATTCGTTTAGTTTCCCACTTGTGGTTGCAATCAAACGGCATCTTTTCGTTTATTGGTTTTGAAGCTCATATGAGATAAATGGAGTGAATTGTTTACTTGATACATTTTGCAACCTCATCGAAAGTGGTTTGATTATAATTATTATCCGTTGGAACCATAGGTACGAACTGGTATCTGGAACTCCATACTGGTTGTGTAACGAACATGAACAGTGGGTTCCTGTCTCTTCTGTTCAAGGATCTCCTAAACCTGTCTGCAAACCAGGCAAGTGGTGTGTTTGGGGATAACAAAATCTGCATCCATATGTGGCTTTAGCTGTCAATCTTGCTTTGACGCAAAAAAAACGTTTAGACTTTAACGTTTGTTATACTTAACGTATGATATGAAGCGCCCGCAATACACAGGATTGTAACTTTCCGAAGCCAGGCAACTTCGCTCTCAGTAAATTCTGAAATATTCTTTGTTTCATTCTGGTTTATCGCAGTGAAGAAACACATTTTTTTCTCTTTGTCAACTTTGATTCCAGCAAATAGTCATGAAAACTGTCACGAAAGTTACTTGTTACCTTCCTTGTAAATGCGGAGTTGTCTGCCTTCGAAGTTTGTCAGTAGGTGAGAGCAAATAAAAGAAGTTAAGCGGTACTTCTCGCAAGATCCAGTTTTAAAGGCACCAACTGATGGCGTTGCTTCTTATTTATGAAAGCTGTGATAATGAAAGTTCCACACGTGTCTCGAATCCACTTTATGGCAAGAAGCCTTCAATCAGAAACGTTTTCGAAACAACTGATTTTGACAAGCAACGTGTGGGATGTCAATATGTCAATTTTAGTTGATCAACCGTAGCCATGCACAATTTAAAGTTAAAAGTGTGATCATCAAGTGCTTTGGCTGACAAGTTTATTAGGAAGTAAATCTGTCCATTTATGTATGATTCTTGAAACCTGGTGGCTCCACTGGATCTTATAGTGCGTGCTGACTATCTCGACTTGGTTGCAGCAAACAACGCGGTCTAGGAAGTAACTGGAATAATTTCTCGAAATTCCGTATGTAATTTACTTTGAAAAGTGTTACAAATTCTTGCTCCCGTCACTGTTCGCTCTCAAGAAAATTGGTGGGGTGATGAATATGTGCTTTTCTCCATTCGATTTTAGACTTAAATTAATTTTGTCATTGATGTTCAACATAATTTACTAATAATCTTGGCAGTGAAATGAGATGTCTGTCAAATCTTGTTAAAAAAAATTTACTAGCCTGAGTGCTACTTAGTAATATATTTCCTTGATCAGATGGAAGATTTTCTTTTCGTTGATGACTTCCATAAGTTGACTTTTTTCTGCTTTATGACAACACCTAGCGACGGGCAGGGTTCTTCTTCGTTGATGACTTCCATAAGTTGACTTTTCTGCCATTTTGCTGATTTTCCCAACAAATATATTCCGAGCACTACGCTGTAAATCACTGAAATTTCCTTTTTTGTTTTCAAAAAGTGTGCGGCGTGAAGAACCCTGCCCGCCGCTCGGTGTTGTCAGTTCACATCAGTGGAGGCGAGACAACGCAGCCCAACGAATATCCATGGATGGCGTTCGTACACATCGGCCAAAATGCAAATATCATGGCTTCATCCTATAGTTGTGGCGGCAGCCTCATCAGCCCAGAGTAAGTGAAAATTGCTCCGAAAGAAGAAAAATTTGCTATACTGGCTATGAAATTACCTTGGAGTATGCTGCCATAAATTTGTCTATAACCTCAGCAAGACGATTTTGCGTCTCAACTTAAAAATGTTTTTTCACAGATTTCGTCTGTATTGTTTCTCTATTTTTCGTTTAGTGCTTATTTTTTAGCTCCTTATCCAAACGTTTGCACCATATTTGCTGTAAATAACTTGTGCTCCATAACCTAAGTCCTCAATAAAACTCCTAGGGTTTGCATATTGCTAAATTCTGAAAAGGCATTTGCGCTTTTCTAAACTTGTCTTTGACTATTTTAAAACTTCAGATACGTTTTGACCGCTGCTCACTGCGTAACAAAAAAAACAAAGGAAGAAAGACTACCGCAGCACGTTCATGTTTGGCTGTCAGCTCACGACAGAACCATTGATGCTTCTGGAAACACTCCGGCAAGGTAACTAGTACGTTTCCGTTCCGGATTTGTTGAGTCGGCCAGAAATGCAGGCTCCTGAAAATAAAATATAAAATAGCAATTCTCCCACTACATTCTTGAAAATACCTTATACAAGTAATTTTACCTGTTGTTACCATCTTAAAGTTTCATGAAACTTTTGGAAATAGTTCGCTATGAAGTACCGCAGTAATAATTCAGTAGCAGCAGCACGTCATTTACTTGCCACCTGGCGCTACGCAGCATCAGATAATGGTATGAACATCCCCTAACATTGTAAAGCATGAGATATAAAATTTGTTGAATTTGCGGATTATTCTTCATCAGGGCTTTATTCAAAGATATGTGGGCAGTTATTTACTCACCTTTAGTTAATGAGTATGAATTGTGTCACGCCAAATGCTTGCATTCAGGAAGGCTTCGCGCATTCTAAATACAACTTGCAGCACTGGTATCACAAAATCAATCACAGACGATCTATGGGTATACTTAGAACCGGGTTTTATTCTTCAACCACAGAACATATATTTATACTTAATTTTCTTGCTGGGTTGTAATTGACTCCGAATCTATATATGTGTGGGAAACATCAGGAGTTCTTCCACAATGGCTTATTAAAGAACGGGTTCCTAAGGGTTATGCATTTCAAAGAGGGCGGATTGCTACTCCGGCGAATAAGTGAGACGTTTAGTCCTCGAAACCGAACTTGTGTTACTAAGCAGTGATGTGTAAATCAGTGTAATCCGCGTCGTTGCCCAGTAAAACCACGGCCTTCTGTACACAAACACACATGAAAAACAAGAAAGATTGAGNTGAAGCTACACGAGGCAAGTCAGACATATTTGAACAAAATTAATATTCCACTGACTTTCTTCTGATTGTTCANATTTGCGTCGGAACGGTCGGGATGTTAAGTTTCCAATAGGTTAACGCTCTGCATGAAAAATTTTACTTAATAAGTCAACCGACATTGTTAATTTTATTTGTTGCAGTGGCTCGTTACAAACGTCATCGCCGCGAAAACACTGATTTTCACCGTAAAGCAGAGTGTGTTGTGGATTGCGGGAATGATGATGATGATGATGCAGTAGTTGAAAATACGATTGTACTTGGAACCATAGAGCAAGACATTATTCTAACAACATGTTTTGATACCGTAAAGCAGGGGTGTGCAACCCATGGCTCGCAGGCCAGTGGTGGCCCGGGGCTGAAATGTTGTGGCCCGCAGAAAAGTCAAGATTTTAAACAATGATGGAGTCCTGAGCGTTGGTCTCGAGATCTATTTTTGCGAGTCTCGGTCTCGAAGGTTTCAGGTCTCCGTCACAAAAGCCTAATTGCCTTGAGACTTTGAATACTGCAACGATATGGCATAGTAAAAGTTCTGTAATTCAAAGCATGTTTGTTTGTTTTGTCTGCTGTAGATGCAAATAGGAAACAACCAAAACAGGTAGGAAAATGCCAGAAATTCGAAAAAGTTTAAACTTCGTGGTGATAACATTAAAACAAAAATTAGGAAATTTTGGCAAAATACATAAATTTTCAAGTCTCAAGTCTCGGTATCGAATTTTTTGATGGAGTTTCGGTCTCGAAGTTTTAACCGGGTGTAGGTCTCGAAGTTTCAGTCTTGACTACATCTCTGATTTTAAAGCAAGCATTACGGTTTTTGATGTGTATTGCCAATTCTCCGTGGGTGGCCAGAGAATTGTCTTACCTGCGGAGCTTAACACATGCAGCTGTGCTGGTGGACCAATCTGGTTATGTGCATGTGGCCCGGCAGTGCTGCATGGTTGCACACCCCTCCTGTAAGACACAAAAACACTAAAATATTTGCCTTTACAGCTCCTGGCCAGTGATAGAAATTATTCGTCATCCGGACTACAATCGAAGAATGTGGGACAGCGACCTTGCTCTCTTGCGGCTTGGGCGACACGTTATAATGAATAGCGTCACTCGACCAATATGTTTGCCTCCACCAAATAAACGGGTAAAGGTCTTCCTCTGATTTTGAATTGGACTCCAGTTATTCTGCCTTTGACAAGTCTTGCGAAATTTGTCAAAAACCAATTTAGGACCACTAGGTAGAAAATATACTTGTCTCAAATAATAATGACTCTTTTGAGTATTATCCCAACCGTGCCTGATGCATGACGTTTGGCAGGTATTGATTTATTGTATCCGTATTTGGTCTTTTTTACATAAAACCCAAAATTAGTAAAATATTTCATACGGAAAACCTAGTTTCTTGGCTATTTATTATTCCAGCTCAAGGTCGGAACAACACTTGGAGAAGTTGCTGGCTGGGGTTTGGTTGACGCCTTGGGGTTTTCTTCACACGTTTTGCAGAAAGTGACAATGCCAACAGTCACAAGCAGAATATGTTGGGGAAAGTTCAAGGCACTGGCGCACAACATCCCGGGTGCCGACTTGCCCACAAACCTCACCATAACTGAGCACATGTTTTGTGCCGGTTCGGCGTAAGTTTATTGCAGTGTTTCGTGTTTTTTTCCGTGTGTGAAAACATTGTTAACACGCAACCAAGTGTAATGTTTCCTTGAAAGTTCTTGCATCAATTCTCTTACAAAGCTTAGATCATGGTCAAATGACGTTTGCAGTCAATCGGGTACATTCTCTAGAATGCAACTATACCCTGTTTCCAAAAACTCTAATAAAAAAATCCAATTGCTGTAAAAACTTTTCCATAAGCTAAGGAAAGTCAAGGAGTGTGACGAAGCAAATTGCAACAGTAACGAAAATACGAAACGCTATAAGTTCAAAATCGGTCAAAAATGACCGCACCGGGCTTCTAGTGTTAAGTGGTCAAAGTTCATATTTGCTCTGACTAACGAAGAGATCCTTGTTCATCAGACTTTAGATNTGGATGATTGAAGCTGATAAATACCTGCACATATGAGCTGGAATCAAAAGTATTTTGCGAGTGCTGATTGTCGCACAAATATTTCCAGCTTTNTCTACTCATGAAACTGCATCTTACTGTACCAACAAGCATATGTAATTTGTGAGTGATATAGCCTTAAAAAGGTCCAACACTTCCAAGAACCCATTGTCAGGAAGTTTTATGACCTTTAATTAATGTTGCACGACGATGCGCATACCGATGTTTCTTCGATTTACCGGAAACCTATATTTTGTTCAGAACTGGTCAGAGCGGTAGCACTTGTCATGGCGACTCAGGTGGACCATTCATGGTGAAAGACGCTGCTTCCCAAAAGTACTCAACATATGGAGCCGTGTCTTTCGGACTGACTAGTGCAAGATGCGGGAAGTCTCTGTCGTACTCGGTCTTCGCGAAGCTGGATGAGGGCATGATCACGTGGATCAAATCAAACACTGACCTCAATTAAATCTCCAGTCCACGATTGTGGTCTACATTAACCACTGCTTCAAGCGTTGTAAATTTTTCTGTAATTTTATAATCTGAAAAACTTTTCAGAAAACAGCCTTTCATCGGCACACAAAATAATTGATAACCTCACTCGCTATCTGCCAGTCGTTGTCATAGAGTGTTATTCACGCAGTATCTCCAAGCCGATCTCGCCTAGTAACCTGTCGTAAACTTCCCGACGACTGCAAATAAACTCTCAAAACAGCATGCAGCAACCCAACGGGTAACAACTGCGTTCATCAAAATAGGATCTGAGTTTTTCACGTAAAACTTTGACGCAGTTACAGTTGCATTTGTGACTGAACAATTGCATTTGATTCTGTTTGAATAAGAGCTGATGATGCCTGCTCCGTTGGGGAAATATATACTTTGACAAAATCATAAGCGTCTGCTTCTTGGCTGTAAAAAAACTCTTTTCGACAGATAGTGAATTTTCCGTGATCACCTCTTTGTTTCATTAAAGGAATCATGTTGTATTTTGAATGGGTTTTTAATTCTCTATGAACGTTGGTGTAGTTTTACGGAGTTTGAATTTCGTTAGAAACATTGTGTTGTAGTCCATCAGGTGATAAATCAACAATGGTCGCTTTGTCGTTTCAAAAAATATGAGCTCTTTCGTAATGCAGGTGAGATCATTTGTTTTGACTTTCAATGATAAAGTTACGGCCAAAGCAAAAGTTGTCGGAGATATATCGTAAATGTTTCATTAGCAACTCCTACCGTCAGAAATACGAGATTGTATTGGTTACCACAACTTTTACGATAAGTTTGTGACAACTTTTGAATTAGCCATAATTTTTATCATTAGCCATAATTTTTATCACTTCTGGCTTTCTTACCATGGTTTTAACTTTGTGATTAAATTACGATTTGCATGTTGATTATGATTGCGAAAATTGAAATAAAAATTGTTCTTTTTGTGAATTTTTGGCTATACCTCAATCAAAAGGTGTGTTTCAAGAATACTGCTTTTCTCATTTGAACCTGACACAAGTATGCAAAACACGAACTTTTTTACATTGACTTCTACATGTTTTCAAATAGAGAATGACCCCTGCTAAAACAATGCAATTTTCAGTAAATTTAAACGGATGAATGTACAGTAAACAAGCCTTTCTTTTTAGACGTTACTTATGTGCTTATATGTCTAACCCAAACTAAAAAAGCAGTCAATGATTTCAAACGTTTACGGTTTGACACTGTCTGTGGAAAGAATCCTTTCTCAGCAAAGAATCAGACACTTTAAGATCTTACAGAGTATATATTTCGCCTACGAAGTAGGCATCATCAGCTCTTATTCAAATAGAATAGGAGCTGATGATGTCGGAGACATAATATCGTAAATGTTGACCTGTGTCTCTTTCATTGGTAGGCTTACTACTTTGGGGTCGAACTGACAACCTTCGGAAAATTTTAATTCGTTGCTGCTCTGGTTTTACTTGCAATGTTGGAAGCAACTCTACAAATGTGCTTTTCAATAATTAAAAGCTCCAACGTCTTGAAATCCGTAAGATACACCGTAAAACAATCGATGGAAAGATTTTGGAACAATACTTGTGGCAGGGCAAAGTAAATAACTTGTACAGTTATTGTAAACAAGCATACAGCAACAGTTACAAAATGATAACCGGAAGTGCTGAACGTAGTAAATAAAAATTTAAATTTCAAAAAAAATGTATGACGAAAGTCAATAGGGAAGCTCCCAGCACATACAACTTGGTGCAGGATTTATTTCATCTGGACCAGAGGTGACGAACATGCGGCCCGCAAAAGAATTTCGTGCGGCCCTCGACGTATTCAAGCGAGACCAGCAGTCTTGAACTTTCTTTGACGCTTCTAATCTTTTTTTTTCGTTTTTTAACAGGTTTCATAGTATGACTAAAGAGTTGTCCGGCCCGCTTACTCAGCGGTAACTGACAAAGTGGCCCGCGATAGCAAATAGATTTGTCACCCCTGATCTAGACGTATACATTTCTTAGTTGTTTAGATTTTGGCAAAAAACGTAAATAGATTGAAAAATATTCCGCTAACAGGAGTATGCCAGTTCACAAATCTATTCAAAGTATTTTTGAAATGATTGTTTTTTTAGCTTTAATTTGTAAGCAAAAAGTGCACTTGAGAAAGTACAGCCACAATCTGAATTATAAAGCCAAATAATTTTACTTAAAATGAAATGGTTTAAAAGTTTTCCAAAAGTTTGTAAAGAAATTTGGCTTAGAAACTGCGCCGATATTTTTGAAAACACGGAAAAATGCGAAAATTTAGTGATTTTAGGTTTTAAAAATTTAGGTTATAAAAATTTTAAGCAGAAGTGGCTTTTGAAAAATTACGTGAGTTCTCTTGGTTGAGAATGACATATTTGTAAAAGCGAACATAAAATATTGCTGCTGTAACGGTTACTTTATGGGGAAGCGAATTCAAATGCAAGGTCCGTGATGTTTCAGCGGCCCAAACAATAAGAGATTCCCTTTTCGACCAGGTTCCCTTTTGTGGCTTGTTCTGCACTGCACCTTCTACAATTAGATGACTTCCTATTGGCGCTGTGTGGTGTGACATCACACTGCATATGGACCAAAGACTTTTGCTTTCTCCGTTAAAAATGTTGGTGAAATTGAGCAGTTATACAAATGCGCGCTTTGAGAATAAGATATTATGATGCACCCTATTTTCAATCTGCCCACAGGTAAACTTCATGTCAGTTCTCCGGTCGACTCTAAGACCTTTTAGGAAATGTAACTAAGTCGTTAAAACTGAGCGTATATTGAAAGGGTTCCCTGCTTCGGAGCTAGTATTTCTGCAGTTCGAATCTTCACTTGGTCACATCAAGACCACATAACGTGATAGTCCGTTTTTTCACCTGTAACAATGTGTTAAAACACCTTTTGGACGTTGTCAATTCTGTTAAAACGAACGATCCATCCTATTTGAAGCCCGTCATCTTAGCGCTCCTTTCCGCTGAAATTCACGGACAATCGACAAACGTCTGTATCACCATACGTTCATTGCTCCTACGCACGCTCATGCATTCTTCCAAGTCAGGCATGGGGAGCCTAGTTACACGGGCCGAATGAACTGTGGAATATAGCTGGCGGGCCGCAAAAATTGATTAAAAATATATCTTAAAATCACATCTTTATCCTGAAAAGGAAAATAGGGGGAGAAAATTACGTCAAGGAACGAAACATACTGCTCTGGACTTAGTGTCTGCGTGTCTGGTTGTCATGGAGTTTTGTTTTTTCACGCGATGTCATGTTCTAACTTGGGTAATGAAAATTCTGATGCAGGCCTTATTAAATAACCACGCAGGCTTACCATCCCTATTGAAAGTGCACAAATATACGCGTCTGCCCACAACAAAATTGGCAGCAATTTCCAACGTCCAACATAAAGCTGAAGTTATGGGTCACATATCAGGCTTGTGGCATAAGTCCGAACTAGCATCAAATCAAATATACTTGTTTGCTTTACCTGTTCACAACAAACCCACATCAGATATAATCATTGCCTGTTGTATTTCGTAGATCAGATATATGCTTTATCTATTCAAAACAAACGTAAACGTACATCAGATATAATCATTCCCTGTCCTTGCCCAAATGCTTTTAAAACAGCGTGCTTTTTGAAAGCTTTAGTCAGTTCTGTTATATTAGTACGCAGAAATCATGAATCTTTGCTTGGAATTGAAATGTTTTGTTGGAAACTCTATTTCAGCTAATCCTTTTTCAGTTAAGTTACTTACTAAAAATTAAATTTGTTATTTGTTGTTTCTTTCTTGTAACATTACTTTTGTGAAACTGATCAAAAATCAGCAGAACATCTCATCTAAAATAACTGTTTAATAGAGGATGTATCCTTTGCCAAAAATTCAAAAAACAATTCCTCTCCGATGTTGATATCCACATCAATTTCTGATGCAGCAAAAACAGATATAGGCGATTAATACAAACAAGAACCGCAATAGACGTGGTCTTTATATATTTTCCTGTAATACAAACAACACTGACATGACAAAAAAAAGCACAATCCATGGTGACTTGAAGGAAAAGATGAGCACTTCCAAGAATACGAGCTGTGTAACACAGTAGAATGACAATAATAATGAACAGTAACCGGACGTTTTGCCTTAAATTTATGAATACATTAGATTCGAACATACGTATTTGCAAACTTGAAGTTACCTCCTTACCACTGTTGAAATTCAAAAAATTTATTAATGGTGTGGTACAAAAACTGCTGATGAGGCTTTGACGTTTTTTTTGCATTATTACAGTTACTGTGGACTGATCAAATCTATAGCCATGTGTCTGTGTAATGCAGACGTGCCTGAAATCCCTTGCTTACACAGAATAAGGCACTGCACTTCTGACATATCACGCAACCAAACACTTCTTTTCTTCATCTATAATTTTCACAAACAGACAAAATCTTAGATATTCTGGGAAAGTTTCTCCAAGAATAAATTCCAGCTTTTACCTTCCTTTTAACAACACTTTTTCCTCATAGTCAGGCATGGTCAAATTACTGTTATATTGCCTACCACATTATGTACAGTAAATATTGCTTGATTATTAAGATCTAAACTAGCTCTATCTGACACATTGCTCTTAAAATACCACCCCTTGATTGAAAATATATGTACCTTTCATGAATAATGGTTGCATCTCATGTTTAAAATAGTATACATTTGGTGTATTGAAAGATAAAATTTCTTTCATACCAAGTTGATAAACTTGCATTTGAAAAATATGCTTCTCAGTTAAATCAAATGAGCAGCATAAACATCTTGAGTCCCAAGGCGAGTGGAGCTCTTGCAAGATGTCCAATCATCACAATCCAAATAACGGCACTGAAAACTCAGTTTACATTTAAAAAATGTAAAATAAAGTCGTAGTCTGGCAATGACTTCAGAGTGGTGCTTGTAGAAAAAACGCAAAGGAAATATAAGAGAGGTAATGAATTCTCAACAGTGTTCTAAGCAACACTTCAAATTACTTCGCCTCAATTAGCAATTAGTAAAAGGTATGAATGTTTAAGATCATTGCACTCACATTCACAAGGTGGCCGGGTTAAGATCATTGCCGGTTTAAGATCATTGTTAAGATCATTGCACTCACATTCACAAGGTGATCGGCCTCACAACTGTGAGGAAAGAGTTCGATCCCCCTCGCCGGTTGTTCCCTTGAGCCTGGACCAAAGCTGCTACCGCGATGGCTCAAAAATTGCGACTGCGCTTTGTGCAGTTACGTGCTGCATC
>JGI24021J15306_10000398_pt1 | contig 31846 bp, 19 predicted proteins | sample Ectturendosymbi1_FD_15306 | JGI IMG/M metagenome (IMG submission 15306)
AGAGATAGCTAAATATGCGCAGAGATAGCAGTTTTTGTGCTAAATCTGTCAGATATAATATTTTTACGAACGGCGCCCCATACGAATTTCGTACAACGTGTTTTCGCTAGTACTTGCCCAGCAAACATGCGAGAAGGCATCAGGTACGACATTGAGTTTGCCCTGGCAGTAGCTTTTTTGAGCCTTGTATTCATTTCATTAAAACTATTAGTTTACTATTGTAATTGTTTCAACAATTTAATGAACTGAATACAAACAACTATGAAATAACAGAAGAATAGTGAGAAAACCAAACAACAAGCCATCCAACCGAACATAAGGAATAGATTGACAATCCGCCAATGAAACGCTATATGGGCTACACTGAAGGACGCGTGGCAATCAGTTACATGAGCAGTGCGCCGACAGCGGGCGCAATAAGCAAACTAAAGGTCACTTTATACGAATACCTTTGATGCAACTTTTAAAGGGACTAACACGAACAATTCCCATACTTTTTAATCTGCACGCAAAAACATGGTTGCAAACCTAATTTTGTTATGTTCTCCAGATTTTCAAAATTTGCACGAAACGTCTCAACAGTATAATAGTCTGTTGCTTTGACATACTTCTTAGCTTGCAATTCCTTTCTCATTTGGATGTTTGAAGGTAAACGGAATATTTGAAAACCAACCGCTCGACAAATATCATGGTTTTAGTGCAGTACTTGTACAATATCCACGTTTTAAACTCATAGTTTCTTGTTCAGCGACATTATCCTTGCACATTGCGCCTTCACCGTACTGCATATAATGTCCATAACTACGAATTAAGCAAAGAGAGATGAATACGTTTGTTGCATTTGACATTTATGCTGAGCAGTCAATTCAGCCATCTTTTTATTTTCTTTTTAAAGGAAAACACACAAAAAAGATCAAAAAATGTTTTAACCATCTTCGAATGCAGTATACATGCTTCCTTCGTGCCAGATTGAAGTTGTTTGAATCCAAATCGTGGTCTTCTTTGTACATATGGTGCTGCTCAGCGATTGTCGTAAAGGGGCATAGAATGTCTCACAGTTAGATTAGTTCTTTTGGTTCACGTGATTTCTTTCGCCAAACAAGTATGCCTGCAAAATACACCAGCACAAATTCAGATCGTTTCCAATTTTTATCTGCAAGCAAAATTAATTGTCTGTAACACATTGAGCCTTGCTTTTGCTATTCATCGTCGGCAATAAGGTGAAGTTTATCAAAAGTGATCAGAGATTTCTGTTTGAGGCTCCTGTTTCGAAAAATGTTTCATGGACAACAAGCCAAATACAACGTGTGCCTTATGTTCATTACAATATTTGTTATACAGCAATATTTGTAAAGCCACAACAGTGACCCACACCAAGCGAATCGATCGCAATTTATTGCGTAAGTAAACTAGTTTCGTGTGTTACACATCTTCAGTCCTGCGCAAAAATCGACATATGAAACAAAAAGAAAAAATTACGTACATTTGTTATAATGTCGGATGGTCTGCATTGCCTGGTCTTAGTGTGTTTGAGCAAACTGCAACATTAGCAGTTTCAAATCAAGAGGTTTAAGCCGCTTAAGAACAATTTATTGCAGGTAATCCGTCTGGCAATTGAATTGGAGACTCTATTGGACACCTTCTGAGGGGTAACTGACTTTTTAAAATTTGTTTTGCGTGACGGTGATTGACTGAAAGCGGAAGTCTGACATTTGCTTTCTGCCGCGGCAGTTGATGTGAACGCTCTTGTTCAAGGAGCGCTACAACGATTCATTCAGTGGCTGTGGATCGAACACCCAACTTTTCGATCGCTATCGGCGCTGACACTGAGCTATCGCTATGACGTAAGTTTTGTGTGAAGTTATGTATCTGTGCAGATAGCATTTTGACAATTAACCTTTCTGACTTTGAAATTTTGAAATTTGTAATGAGATGTTTCAAATATTGTTATACAACTCAAAACAAAAACTGACCTTTTTCTTTGAAAGATACCGACTGTTTATCTAGAAAATTATGTCTGTTGCTTTACTTTGAATTCACAGCGGACGTAGAAGTGGAATAAAGGCTGTTCAAAGCAGCTGTAGCGTCATCTGCTGCTCGGGTATGCGGACGGAACGACCCAGTGTGGCGAATACTGCCAAAAATGTAACTCCGTGATGGAACCAAGAGGTGAAAGATGATATTCGAGCAAAGAAAATATCTTACACAGCATGGCATCAGAACCAAATTGAATGTTCTTTGCATCCGCGGTACACTGAGGTAGGAGAGTATCCAGCTCAAGTGGTAAAAAGGTTTAAAATGCAGTCTTGGGTGAATTGGGACATCAACTGGATTTTAATTACTGGCATGACAACCAAGTGTTCCGGCAAAACATCCGGTGTCTGCGCGGCATAAACTAATACTGCTAGATCCATCAAAGACCAAAATGGTGTTTTACTCAACAATGAGGACAATCTTCGCAGATGAGCAAGTACTGTATTTCAAAGATCTTTTGAACTCAGTCACTATCATACCATCAGGGTCAGACACATGAGGAGGTGCAGTCGTGGGGGAAAATAACATCGCTCTGCAGCCTAATTCTTCCAAGCTGTCTAGAGACTGAAAGATGGGAGGCTGTAGGTTGTGATGCAATCCGAACTGAAATGTTCAAAACCTTCAATATAGTAGTTCTTTATGGCTACCTCGTGTGTGTCGAGTGGCATGGCGTTCCGGAAGAGCACAGAAAGATTGGAAAATTGAGGTGATTATCCTCATAAACAACAAGAGGGAGAGAAAGTAATGCAACAAATACGGAGTCATATCTGTTCTTAGCCTTGCATTAAAAGTATATGCGAAGTGCCTTGATCAAAGGCAGCGAAATAATTGAACCAAAGCTGGAGGAAGCTCAGTGCGGTGCGGTTTTCGTCCTGGCCGCAGCACTGCAGACCAAATTTTCGAGAAATTTTGGGATTATGCCAAAGGCACCTGCGCATGTTTTGTCGACCTCGAAAATGCTGAGTCTTATGAAATAATTCCTCGTGAAAAGCTTTGGGGAGCGTTGCGAAAGTGCGATGTTAAAGTCCGCCTTTTACTGGCCGTAAAGTTATCGTATTCCTGCTCAAATGTTTGTGCCCGCATGGGCGGAGTTAAATCACAACCGCTCACCGTGGGTGTTGAGTTCTGACAAAGGTGTGTTCCGTCACCACTCTTCTTCATGGTCTATATTAAGTGGATAGGCAGTCACAGCTGAGTCGACGAGGGTGTTTCTGTTGGAAGCTGCAGGACCAACCTTTGCTTTTTGAGGACGATTTGGTACTGCTTGCACCTTCTGAACGGGACCTTCAACATCTACTTGACAGATTTTCTGCTGCATGCGATCAAACCGGAGTAAAAATCAGCACTAAAAAGAGCGAGGTATTATGTCTCTCCAGAAACCCAACGCAGTGCACGCTGCAAGCAAGCAGCAATCCACTGCAGCAAGTGGAGAAGTTCACGTACTTTGAGGTGGCATTCACGAGTGGCGGGAGGCGGAACAAGAAGATTGATACACGAATTGGTAAAGCAAACGGTTTTGCGTGAGCTTTGTCGTTCTGTAGTAGCAAAACGGGAGCTTCAAACACCACAAAGCTGTCAGTGCAAGCAGCAGAGTTGGGATTTTGCGATGAGTTCACGGTGTGACGCTTCGCGACAAAGTGCGCAGCTGTGAAATTCGTAAAGTCCTGAATGTCGAGCCACTTCTCCGAATCGAGAAATCTCAGCTACAGTATATACGTTGGCGCGGCCATGTGTCCAGAAAGTCCCAGGAAAGGTTAGCGAGGCACGTGCTGGTGGGTAAACCCGCGGGAAAGAGACCCAGGGGTCGTCCAAGGACCAGGTGGAGTGACTGCATCTCCGATCTTGCTTGGTCCCGTCTTGGTGTGGAGGCAGTAGAACTATCTGAAATTGCTGTTGACCGTGAAGTGAGCGAATGCTCCTGGACTGCTGCCCCTGCGGCCCTCACCTGAGGAAAGACTGTTTGAAAATGAATGAATGAATAGTATCCTCATATTTTTAAAGCATTTCAAATAGCATGGATATCAGTCCTAGTAAACCTGCAAAGGTTCCAACCTCGCATTTCCATTCGGAGAAGTTGCAAAGACAGGTTGCTAAAGCTACTGGCATCGGTCAAGCAACAGTGCTCGGGTTCATATGGCTCAGATTGAAAACATTCTCAGCCTGATCAGGATGGGTAAATGCAGAAGAATGAAACCGAAATCACCCAAAACTGATGCTTCCCTGCTTAGAGAAAGCAAGTTGAATATAACAAAAACATGCTTTCATTTACAGCAAAATTTTGCTTGTGCTGGAGCAACAGTTGATTTCACAAATGTACTCAGACGGCTCATTGCAGTTGGTCGGAAAGCTAAGTAAGATGAGAACCGCTTGCTAGTTCCAGGAGTAAGAAGTCAGCACGTCCGAAAAAAAGGGATGTTGCGGTCATCGTTGTCCGAATGGATTCCATGTGAGAGTCGCCACTGCAGGAATCACCATCGACAGTAGGTCCAACAATGGAGCACTCCTTGGGTGAATTGGAGAGCTGCAAATTTCGAAGATTTTCTCACCACAGTAGCAGAGCAGGTTGATGTTTCAATTTGCAACTTCGATCTACATCTTCAAGGAAGAAGCAGCTTGCCTGCTAGACGTAGCGTTAAAGAAAATGCCATATTGATCAATCTATCAAGCACCTCCCACAAATTCTTTGGGTTGTTTTGGCTGTTATGGGGTTGTCCACTAGAGCCTGCCTCTGTAGATTCAACCCATAAGAGAAAGGTATATAGAAAGCCCCGCGAAAAACGTGAAATCAGACATTGCAAAAAAGTTTTTAGATGGATCAAGATTTTTTCAACAGGGTTTGGTCCCCCTGTCTTACAAGTCGTAGATTCCAGAAACGTTTTCTTCGACGAACAATTGTATGTTGTTTAACCTGGAAATTCTCCAGCTCCATATTCCGTAGAGCAGGGTGTGGGATTCACAGACCACTGGGGTCCGTGACGACTGTATGAGGAGTCAGTAAACATTTGACAAAAAATAAATAGGGGAAGAAATACATTGTGCAGTTTGTACACTGTCACAAATATTTACCACAGTGATTCGTAATTGAAATGATATCACATGATTTTTCAATCGTGAATCTTGATTGTTGCGCCATCTTAAAATTCCCAGTCAAAAAGTTGTTTGCAATGATTCTCGTGTTCCCCGTGTATGACGTAATAATTAATCAAATGAATTATTGTTAGTCGGGAATGCTCGCGCTTTTCCAAGATCATTCACAAATTTTCCATGCCGTTTATTCGCTGGTTGGGCGGAAAAATTGATGCGACATAAGATTGAGGTCCAAGAAAAATCAGATCCACAAATAGGGGTCCGTGGCTCAGAAAGTTTGGGAAACCCTACCATAGAGAATCTTTCAAATAGTTTAGACCAGGGATGGGGAACTATTTACCATCACGGGCCGCATGAATTGTGGATAATCACTGGCGGGCCGCAAATAATAATTTATTTTATCCTTAAATTCTACCTTTATCTTAATACGAGGGATAGAGGCTTCTTATGAGATAATATTTGGATTTGCTTATCATGGAGCTTCGTTTTGACGCGATCTTGCTCTCCAAATTGGGAACGAAAATTCTGATGCGGGCCATATCAAATGTTCACGCGGGCCGCAGGTTCCCAAAACCTGGTTTAGACATAGAGCTTCGCCAATGCAGAACAAATTGTATCATCATGGTTAAGCTTACAGGTCATCGTGGTTAAGCTTACATATCATCGTGGTTAAGCTTACAGGTCATTGAGTGCTGGTGCCAAGACTTTCAAATTGAAGAAGTTGCAAAATTTAGTTGAACGTACGTCCTAAACAAGTGAGAATTATCTAATGGAAAGTCGTGGTGGACATATATGCGTGTAAATAAAAATTGTGTTTGAAGTAACAGTTTTGCCGAAGTCACACTTATCTTTTCACAAAACACCTCGTACCTGCAACTACTACGGTGGTAAAAAGAGCACCAATCATGATGTACGTTTTCACTCGTACACACAGTAACGAACTCCAAGCGAATTGCAATCCAAAGCCCAAAGACCAATAGACGTTCCAAAAAGTGTAATAAACCTCGTAGTTCCCACTGAAGTAGTCAGCATACAAGTCTGTTTTTAATTCAAAAAAGTCAGCCTTGATAATTTTGACAAGAGATTTAAGTAAGAAATAATATTTGACCACTGCACTACCGCTTTTTCAAAATTGCGCACAACCGATTATTTGGCCGCAAAGACAGGTTTGGATCGCAGGCTCACGCAATTCGATAGACTGAAAACAACACTGAAACTTTATGATAAGTTAATGTAAACCCTACAGTTAATCTGAATGTCTTTTGAAAATCTATTTCTGTTACTTCCTGAAATTATAATTTTCCTTCCGTATTTCTTTAAAAGGCAGGCTAATGCTTATTACATGTTTGGTATTTTACCAAACTGCACTCATTTAAAAACCACTAAAGTGTTTCTGCTATTTTTTTAGCAGAAAATTACCTATTTTTTAATTAGTTGTATACACATTTGCAGGTTATGCAATTGCGGGGACGCAACCTGTTCAAAAGAAAAGTTTTATTGGAATGACGAGAGGCAGCAAAAGCCATAGTTGAATATTTTTGGTCAGAAAAACCCAACGCAATGAAACTTCCTGATGCATTATATAGTAATGTGGTAGGCGCCAAGCGGTGTACGTACTTGCTACTGAAATTTGCCAACACCCTCCTGATACTCCCGTACCAACGAAAAGTAAGTGAATAGCCCAAGCTGTTTCTTCAGTTGGCAACCACAGCAAGCATGTGAGGAAAGTACATAAGTCGATTGCTGCTGCGACGAACAAAAGCGGAGTTTTGCCAAATCTGCTCGCTGCTATTCCACATACGTAGCTAGATATAAACGATGTGGATGCCAGAATCAGGTAATTAAGAGGAACCTGTTATCAAAAAATTATGATCGAGGCGTTAAAGAATGTTGGATGTTATACGGGAGCTCTTCAGTATTGTTTGAATCTATACTCGTTAGCATTTTCTCTAATCATTGTAAAGAGGTTCAACTTTAAACGATAGATGTCCTGAGCAACAATTACTTTCCATCCATCCATCCACAAACTGCGTACACACAACTATGGAAACCTACAAGAAACTAGGTTTTGATTCAAAAAAGCTTTATCTTCTTGCTTGTAGTAACTTCACTTGTTTTACATCTCGCTCTGTTTCTAGCAGCATACAACGAAATACAGTTCATTTGGCATAAGGCGCGAATTTGAAAGATTTTAGAAATTTTATGAAAATCTTACCTCAAAATCAAACATCGAGAAAGGTATAGAAAATCAAAACATATTGCAAGCAAACATACAGTGCCGAAACTGATACGAATCAACATCCGAATTGTTTGAGTTCTAGCCCTGCTGTTGCACAGTATAATTGATCATCGCTAAATGAAAATTATTTTAAAATCAAGAGACTTATCTGCAAGTGTATAGTTTGCAATTGTTGCAGCTTACAAATATTTGTAAGACTTACCATTTCCACCCCTTGCACACACGAAACATAAGCCCTAGTCACATCGGAGTAAATGAACCCAAATAGCAGGCCAAAGTAAGTCGCAGGAATCAGGATTAACATTTGATTGACCGATAAAAAGTGTGACAGCGTATCTTTCAGCGTCATCCAAGAACTCGAAATCACCTGAGAATTAAGCACAAAAGCACATTTGTCAAATAAAAGCTTTTTGTCTGTGTGGGGCTTTGTCAGATTTTTAAGTTACATTTTTTAATTCTCGGTCAGGTAGCGCAGAAAACATTTTTATAAGTGACCACTCTTGGCAATGCTTAAAAGACATCACATAGAAGTATAGTTTGTCTGTTTGAACTTTTCTTTAAAAGTTTTCTGATTTTAAAATGATTTTTTCTTATCCGTGCTAACACTTCCTGTTGCAAAGCATCATAGGCACGTTCTCTTAATCTGTAATTTTTCCTCACCGTATTCTGTGTTTGTTTGTTTGTTTTTCTAACTGTGCGTATTTTATTTCCCACTGTTGTTTTCCAACACTTGGCAATAAATAATAAACAGGGTTGGTTGACTTGGATCACCGCCATGGTCTTTCGTCAATCCTATGCGAAACAGTGACAATCTTTGTTTACATTGATCAATTCTCTCGCCATTGTGTTTTTATCAAATTTCCACTGAAATTGGTTACTTCTTTGCATGATGGCTTTTTGTATTGTTTCTGTTTGTTAGCTGAGTCATAGGAAACAATAAATCAGTCAAGCAGTTCAGTTGTCCACGATAGCAAACTGCGATGTAAGTTAGGACAACTCAAGTAAGTGACAAATATATTTTACGGTTACGATAACCATGAGTGAATGCAGTGTACAGAATATAAAAAAGTTCATGCACATGAATATGTCAAAAAGTAATCTACCACAAGCACAGATGGGTGCATTGCGAAACGCTTTATTGAAACAATGGATTGTATGATTTCTTAATAACCAAAAATTGAATAACCAAGACGAAAGTTGTACTACCTCCAGAGCAACGGACAACTGAATTTTGAGAAAAATTTTTATCTGGTCTGGAAAACATTAGGTATAAATAGTACGCGACTTTCTCTAAATAGCTTTTAAAGAAGACGTTTTATACAAGACAGATTGCTGCGTGGAAAACTCTTGTTTCAAAACTGTATTTTTCCCGCAGACCTCTCGATGTGGTTTCACTGTAGAAAGCATCGAAGCAAAGGAAGCTGCTTTGTCGTACGTGGTGAAGCAGGAATGTGGCCAAGAGTCTTGACTTCGTGAATGTAGACATTTTACTTATGCTTTAGCAGAAGACCTTTCTCAACATCTAGCAAATTTTTGTGATAAAGCACACAAAATTTAAACGAACCTTGCTACAAAATGTGCCTTCGAGGACGTCACCGTTTGTATCCGATGTTTTATCGTCTGTTTTCGGTATTGCAAAATATTCGTCGAAGTCCAAGGGTATGTCAGGAATGGAACGGATATTCAAAAAAATACCTGCGAAAACGAATCTTAAAGTAATTGGTAAAGTAATTCTTTAAACAAAATTATTCCAATATTGATAATGGAACACGACGTTCTCAGTTCTGCCCACCCATGCTATGCTTTTAAAGGTTACAAGCGTCTCAACTCTGCTGTTGACGCATCCTATAATTTTGTTTAACAAAGCCAGGACCTACCCCAGCCAAAGTTCCGACAAACTGATAAGTTTTGCAGTTGCACGTGCTACAATATATTTAGGTTTTATTTATTTTTTTGGTGTATTGATTTCATGTAAGTTGATCGTATGCGTAGGCTTCACTTTTTAGTACTTTTTATTGCACTTTAGCGATTTTTACCAGCTAATGCTGTGCTCTGTCTTGTCTGCGGCCTTGTCGTGGTGGGGGAGCTTGCGTACCTCAGTGACCTAAACGAGATTTGCTATTGGGAGTTTCTGCTCATGAAAGATCTTCCACACCACACAGGTATACGGGTAGAGGTCAGACAAAGCGCAGACTGCAGTTCTGTTTCCAAAACACTTGCAATAAACATGACCTAACAACAAAATGAAACCCAGATACGAACAGATAAGAGAGTTCAATATCTTAAGGGGGTTACTGCTGAACTTGAGGTTTAGGACTGTTTCGTCTCACGTACGCATCAAGCTTTGCAAAAGCAAGCCACAAAGTCTTCGGTTTTGCAAGCCACGTGGCCTGCCTTTGCGAAGACAAAGTATCCGTTGTTCCTTGACGTAATCCGTTCTAGTAAACGAGTTTGCAAAGATTGAGAATCACTTGAAATAAATCACGTTACCACGGGCAAGCTCTCATTTAAAGAGGTCGGATGCCATCATTCCAAGGTTTTACAGACTACCGGAAGCGCGCAAAGATCCAATTCCATTGCTTCTCACAGTATCATTCGTTGTATCAGCTACTTAAAACTTGTCGAAAGAAATCGTACGTATTATCAAATATCTTGTAAAAAAAACATGCATCACGTTCAAAAGGCAAAAGAGTTTGTTGGCGAAATCCGTAATTTAGGTAATGATCCGGATGAAATCATGGCTTCATTTGACAAGGTGTCCCTGTTTAAAAAAATCCCTGTAAATTTGTCACTTAATGTTGTTCACCACTAACTTGATTCGTGATCAGGCATACGAAGCTACACCAAGTGGTCAGTCAACGACATACACCAAGGGTGAAGCTTTGCTTAAGCGCAACTCATTTGCATTTCCGCTGTAACAATGTCCAGCAAATCTTCGGCAAAGCAATGGGTTCCCGGCAGGGGTATAGCCGCAATGTTATAGGTGCCGGAGCTCTGCTGGACATTCTCGGTTATATTTATGGACAAAATCATTGACTGGTGAAGGTGGCAGAGCAGAGCTCTGGCACGCTCCGGCAACACAACACCGCTGGCATCCAGTATAAGCCGTGGTTGCGAACGTGCTGGTGGTGGAGAACAACGTAGAGATCCGGGCACTAAGCACTTTTGTATCTGCCCCAAGGTTGTGCAAACGATACGTTGACGATACGTATTTCTTTTGAAACAAAATTTACTTAGCTACATTTATCTCCTCATCAATGCAGTGGAAAGCCTTATCAACTTTACTACAGAAACAGCAAACAACGGTTCAGTCGCTTTTCTGGAGAGGTTGATCACGCATTTGTATCATGGTCACCTTAGTGAGAAAGAATACGGAGAGCTAACGCACACTGGTAAATATTTGCATTTTCACTAGGAGCATCCCCTTACGCTTGGAATGTCAGTGCTGAAACCACTTTTACGACGTGCCAGGGACAGAGTTTGCTAACTTGTTTGCGTTTTGATGGCTTCACCATATTCACTCGACCGTAGTATGACCTTTTTGTAAAATTAGCAAAATGGGGGCAAATTTTGGAAATGATATATTTTGGGGACCATGGCTCAAGCGCCCCCCTGGCTACGCCCATGGTGGTGCTATAGCAACTGGCACAGTGCAATGGTACTATATCTAGCACTCCATATAATATGAAAACACATTATTTCTGAGAGTTGGGCTTAAACAGATATAATTATGCTAAAAGTTGTGATATTCAATTCAAATTTGGTCAGTTCCGAAATAAAATATACTGCTACTAATAACCACAAGATTTTCACTAGAACCACTAAACCACACAAATCAAATAAAAAAGCACAAGATCTTTCGGTAAATACTAGCAGTGGCAACCGAGTGCTGTATACTACAGGCTACAGACCAGCGAAGGAATTCGCATCACAAGAATATGACAAAAATCAGTGGTTTATGTACACACTGATTCGGCTATTTCAAATTACACAACACAGTTATTCAGTTCACATAGTAAATCTGTACACTGTGTCTATAGATAATCCAGTGACAATGCCCTTTTTTCTTATTTATTCCCTGGCTTTATGCTCTGGGTTTCCAACAGTAATGTAACCATGAAGTTTGTACAAGTACATTATTTTTTATCACAAAGTATTGGGGGGTACAAACGATATTGTGTCCCCCCTGACCAAAAATTGGGGGGACATGTCCCCAAGTCTCCCCCCATAAACTCGGTTCCTGCAACGTTCTAACAAAGCCTGCAATCTAGAAAAAAAAGTAAAAAAAGAGATTGGCCTCGTCAGATCAATTCTTAGACAAAGCAGATAACCGAACACTTTCCTTTATCCAAAAAACTGTGAAAATAAACTGCACAAGAACAAGAAGGAAGTGTCCTGCAGGTGAGGCCTTGCTTTTCGAGACTTACTGACAAAATAAAGCTTTTAACTTCTATAAAGACCCTGTGGCTGTAAAGTTCCGCCAAAGCGTATAGTCGATCTCATGCCGTGACTGCAACAAGCGATATGTAGAAGCTAAAAAAAAACTGGAAACACGCCGAAAAAATATAACGATGCCCTAACAAAACGATAAACACGCATTCTATCTAGATTCTTCTAGATCATAGAATGGACTGGAAAAATGCAAAAAATGTGGACTTTCAAACAAATTATCACACACAGCGATATATTAAATCTTTTTGGACAAACAGGGATGAACGTACAATAAAGAAAAAAAAAACGGATTTGTTTCCCGACGCTTAGCGGTTGATATTGCAATAACATATATTTTTCATCCTTGTACAATCCACCGCTTGGTTCTGTTGGTTCTTAGAGTTTTATCTTTGAATCTACTCTCGCCACTTTCTGAGTTCTTATGATGTTGGCCTCACCTGCGGAGCTTACCTTTCTTGACATTCGCGCTCGAATGCTCTTGACATTTTTAGTGGCGTGACGAAGATAGTGGCGTTTAAATATCAAAAGGTCGGCCGGTTTTTACTCGCATTACATTTTAATGTCAGTGGAACTTCTAAAAAGTACACCCTTTTTGCCTTTCGTGCATTTTTCTTTTGGAACCCGTTAGTTTCTGACTCTATCATTTGTATTGAAAACCAGTACGCACGGCGATAAAAACATAAAAGTAGGTGGAATGTTATAAATGCTGTTTAACTGTTACAGTATCACGTGAGTATTGTGTAACGTCTTCACTCCCACACGCAAAACGCTAGACTTTAAACATGCACCGCAGTAAAGAGAAAAATACAAATACTCGAAAGAAGACGAGGATATATACATTGCGGTAATATAGAGTATACGCTTGATGACGCTAATACATTTACTTTGATGAAATGCAAGCTTTTAAGACACACGCATGTATGTCGCCATCATAATTATTATAATGAAGAACTGCAATGTCTTCCACGTACATCGATGTATGGAATGCATGAGGGAGTTGGAGGCTGCGAAGGACCAAGGGTCATCTAGGCTGCAGACCTCCCTAGGACGAAGCTGCTTATAGTGTAAAGGGAACAGTGTATGATAGTTAGTAAAAGTCTTTTACTCTAGGTATAAAATGTAATATGTGCAAAGCGGTTGTATGGTAAATTGAAGTAAAATGCGTTGCAGGTAAGGACAAGCCACCAGAAGAAAACAGTTTAAATTTGTCACATTAAACATTTACTGTTTTTATACATTCAAAAAACATTCCTGAATGCCAAAGAGGAAATGCCTCAAGAGCTATAGACCACTGCAGCACCGTGAATGAATATGCTGACACCTAAAATATTTTTAATGAATGAAAATGAATTAAATTATCTTTGAACATAATTTAGAAAACTGTCATTTTGAAGAAAAATACAGTAATACCAATATTAAGTCTTGGAATATACTGATTTTATTGATTAAAATGTTCGGATAAATTAATAAAATTAAGATAACATCGTAACCGTGGGGTATTTCGCGTCCTCGTATGGCTGTTGCACCCTCGACCCTCACCAGAGGATAAACGGGTATGAAAATGAATGAATGATAAGATCATTAACGGAATAGCAAATATTAATTTTGATATTATTCCTACAAATTACGAAATCACTATAAATGAAAGAAGTTAAAATGAATTTGTTACCATTCATAATGTACACGATGATTTTATCAACAAATCTTTAGTTAATCTAAATAGGTAATGTAATAATCTTAATCTCAATAAAAACAGGAATACAAATCGGTTTATTATTGGCATTGGTAGTTACACTTGTATACCAAATTTTAACCTACAGTATAATTAACAACTTTCAATATAACACATTATCATAATACACATAACAAATAAACAAATTTCATTGAGTGTGGCGGAAAACTGGGTGTATGCGTTGTGCGTCATATCTCGCCTTGTGTCGCCGTTACCGTAGATTGTTGCCAACGTTCTACTTCGTACTGGTGTTCCACGTTTGTTGCTTTGTCAAACGGGTGGTTATTTCAGAAAGGCATGCATATACGCTCTTGGTTGTATCGTATCCGTTACTGTCGTAATTTCTGTGTGATGTAAATGTTAGTTTCATGTTTTGTTAAGCGAACCTGCGTTGAGGTTTCCCCTCAATAGGCATCTTTCGTAAAAACCTTTATATTACTAATGACCTCGTTGTTAATAAGATTTGTATTATTTGATAAAAACTTTGGTAAACAACGATAGAATTATCAATATGCAACGTGGTGAAGTAAGAGTGATTTTCAGTTCATTTGCGATATTTTAAAGTTGCTTTTTTACCTTGAGGAGCTCTCAGTTCAGCTGGAAGGAACCAGAGCGCGCTGAACTTAGGAAATAGTTTTGTAAGTTACTTACTTTGTTAAATGTTATATGTGTGTTTGGACCCAGAAACAGTGGCTTTGAAAACTTTCTAAAATCTGTTGTGATTATGCTACTGAACAGGGACAGAATTTGCTATAAAATTTGGGGGACACACACTTTGTGCATGTTATAATTATTGTTTGCGTTTCCATGACGTAACCGTGTTCACTCATATGCAAAATTGGCAAAACGGGGGGCAAATTATGGAAATGATATATTTTTGGGAACCATGGCCCAAGCAGGAGCGGATCCAGGGGGGCGATTGGGGCGATCGGCCGATCGCACCCCCTAAAACCTACGAAAGCAAATTTATTCACAATGATATTTTACAATTCGGAAAACAACATTCGCGATATAAGGCCAGTTTGTCGTCCATTGTTTTGATACAGCAATGTTGTGAAATATACTTCATCTCCCTTACAGCAACGAAACCGTGATGAGACTTGACTACCAAATATTACTGAAATCGCCCTCCCTAACGTTACTGGCTGGATCGGCCCCTGCGCCCAAGTGCCCTTCTGGCTACGCACATGATTGTTATGGCAATGGCATAGTACTGTGCTAATACTAGAAAATGATTACTAGGTATTTGCTTCTTTACTAAGTACACAAAATTTTATTAGTAGCACTTGAAGAGTTCTTTGTCAAAGTAGATAAAACAAACAAAACAATTCACTTATTCTTTAAAAATCAGTAAATACATTAAAAGTTGAATTTATGCGCATGTGTCTCTGAGATTCAAATTATCGGCAGTTACGTAATGCAATTCCAATTAATAAACATGTATCTCTGAAATACCATCAACGGGCATGGCTGCGTTGCCTATAATGACCCAAAGGACGCCTAAATGATACCGTTGTTTGTGATGTACATCGGGATAGTATTTAAATTTTGCCAAACTCATGTCATCTTGCATCATTGGACTTCACAAATTCCTGGGAATATCTCGGCAGGATAATTCACTTTAATATATCCCGATGTACAGGACAAATAAAGACATGATTTAGACGTACTTGGTTCATGGTAGAAATTTGTACAACTACACCATTTTTTATCACAAAATATTGGGCGGACAAAAGATATTGTGTCCCCTTGTCCAAAAGTTGGGGGACATGTCTCCTCCGCCCCTCTGAAACTCGGTCCCTGCTACTGAACACAATTTTTTCTGCAACAAAACAGTTGGCATAGTTTTTCCTTCCAAAAAACACAAACAGACTGCTGCACAAATGTTTCTCTAAGTCTAAACCATGTGCGTGTTAAATTTCGTGAACACGTCTAATGTATTGATGAACTGCTTTAGGGTGACAATGAAATTCAAAGGCAAGTGAAATCACTGTTTTTCGTGTGAGTAGGCTCAGACTCACCTTCACTCAATGTTCAACTGCAGTAAAAATACTTCGTTTTCACGCCTATTGCATGCTATACAGTGTTTGTGCCTGCCAATTTTGTAGCAGGTGCACGCAGTCTGGAATAAACGACTGCTCGTAAATTATATGTATGCTTGTCGGTTTTTGCATTACATATCCAAATTGTAAGCATTCGTTATCTTCAGCTTGATTATTTCGTCAAGAAATTTTATGCTTTGATCAGAAACAGTTTGTACGCATTTGTTCAATGTTGCGCGTGTTGAATTAATCTTCTTATCCATATATTTTAAATGCCTCATACTTTTCAAGATCCTGTGTGATGACAGCAAATGCAGCAGTTGGCAGTGCATTGTTTCAGTATTTGTTCCTTTTTGTTGTTGCCTGTTCTCATCAGCATTTTTGTGTTCTTGTGTTATATACTAACCTCAGTGCTGGTATGGACCATGAGCCTTCGCCAATTACTTAAACAAATAAATAATATATGAATAAATAAATAAACCGACAATAATTCTACAACAAATCCTATTGATTTTAATGTTGAGTATCATACTTCAAACACGGAAAAATTTTAAAACCTTGTGAAATCGCAGCGGCAGCAACGGAAGCGTTAGTGTCATTTACCTGCAAGCGCTATTGTCAGGAGTGATACCAAAATGATGTAAATAGGAGTTTTGTTGTCAGGCACATATCGGTTGATATTTTCTTGCGTTACGTTTGCATCCTGACAATCATTTGCTCCACAGTATTCCAAACTTCGAAAAACCTCTGTAGCATTTCCCTCGAAATGCCATGATGTCTGGCTTGTATTCGCGCCCAGCTGATCACTTTGTGATATTTTGAGAAATTGAAAAATTCCAAAAGAAATAGAATTGCCAATGATCTAAAAAACGAAACGATATTTGCAAAAGTGAATCAGAAAATGGCAGCCTTTGTCAAGATTTATCTATTAACACAAATTTGATCACCTTATATCTTTTCCATCATTTAATATTGCAGTCAACGGAAATTTTTATTTCCTAAAGGATTATTTGCTATTCCTTTCGATAGATAACATCCTTTACGAGAAAGGTAAGACTTAAAAAATTGCTCTGAAGATCAACTTTTGCACATTGCGATTAATCGGTTTATCTATTTACAAATAGGTAACGACATTAATTCTGTTTAGTCCTGCTTGGTCTTTCGTAGACAGTGTGTTGAGTTTGTTCACACTTTCCGCTCTGGGCGGTTTTTCAGTGAAGTGCACTGTGGTGCCAAACTATTTTTGGGTGATTTTGTGGTACTTAACAAAAAAACCAAACATGCGGTTTAAAGCAGGCAGAATTAACGGACCAGCCTTTTCTTTATTCCACAGACAGTTGGCCTGCGTTTTCAACTCCAGCAACACATCTTCCTTGCCTAAAATATGATTGAAACCCTTTTGCCTAAAGTGTGCTTATAGACCTAATGTCTCCAACAACCTTGTACCTGATTAGGTCTGAAATCAATGAAAAATTGCATGAAACACAATAAATAAATAGATGAACAACCTAAAACAATCATTATCACATAGACATCATTTTCATTATTCCACTACCAGCCCACACAACTACAAAAAGTCTAGCAATAAAACCTTGACAATACGAAATAATATGACTGCAGGGTTGCCTTCTCTACCTGGTCTTTCCAGATAGATTCCCGCTAGAGCTTGCGTGAACACCGAATCTCGCATCCATACAACTACTGTCACTATCCAATAACCTCAGTACGTCCAACGACGACAACGACGTTCTTGCCAAAGTCTACCATGGCATTTGTTAAAGGCCTCCTAGGAGGCCTTGACTTACTGCTTAGCATTTTCCAAAATACGTCGAACGATGTGCGTCGGCACCACTCGCAATGAAGCTTGCTATATGTCGTTCGACGTAGCTTGGTGCCGAAGGTGTTCATCTCACTATTTTGAGCTAGGAATCACAGCCGCTTAAAGGGATAGGCGGCCTTGAATGAACCCTTATATCAGCTGGAAGGTGTAGCAGTTGCAATAGCGACCAAGGTTCAATAAACAAAACAAAGATGATTAAGCTACACTGTAATTTAGACACTGAAAAACGCCCTAAAGGTATCATCCGATTGGAAAGCAAGGGAAAAAGCTGGAGATGCTATTTAATGTAGATTTAGACAGAAAACCTTTTTTCAAGGCAAAGCGGTTGGTAATAGCTGGTTTGAGATACACAGTAATTTGTTGTAACGCACATATCCATATAGGCTGTTATTCACTGATTCTGATTTTCTCGAATTATTATGAAGGAAGCAAGTTGTGACTTTGCTGCAGTGTTCAAAGTTTCATTAGGAAGAATGACTTAGCTAAAGAAGACTAAATTTGAGGAATGGGGTTAATTGTCACCATGACTTTGGATGTCTGCAAACATATGGTTAACATTGTCTGAATCAAAGACATGGCAGTGGCCAGCCAATATGCTGTTACACACGAAAAGAACAATTCAGTAGGTAAACAGACTTCCTTCATTTGAAAATGGTGCCTTGTCTTTTTAAAATGAGTATAGACACAATATTGCACATTTTACAAGGTGTTGTAAATGATAGCATTGATTGTTGATGAATGTTTTGAATGTACGGCTAATACGCAGAAAATGACCAGTTAATAAAAAGAACGGAATTTTTGAGAGCATTAGTGCTTTTCATACTTTACTTATTCATGTACCGCAGTTTACAGCAACTCATTGATAAAAATCGTTTGAATAGAAGCCAAAATTTTAAGATCAAAGGTTTAGTCGACATCTGTTACAATAACTACTTTTTCCAATTTTGGACATTACAGCAAAACCTTAGCAATGCATTCAGGGGCGGAACCAGGTTAGATGGCGCCTGGGGCAAGAAGCAAGTTCGGTGCCCCCCATGTTCGAACCTGAGGTCTTTCAGAAGCAAACGCACTGTATTGAAGAAAGTGCTTGTGACATTGTTGGGACTTTTCTACGCCCCCGCAGTGATTCGGTGCCCCCGTAGTTATTCGGCGCCCGCGGAATTGCGCGTCCCTTGCCCCCCCATCGTTACACCTCTGAATACATCATCAGTCCCCACATCATTTGCGAAAGGTCTACTCAGTGACACACTGGTCTCATTATCTATGAGGCAAAGTAAAGACTGGTGATATTTGCTGATTTGTTGCTGCTGTTGATGTTTTGCATAAACTAATGAAGCATGACTTGGTAAAAGTTTTTCAATAAACTAAAAAAGTGCAACTGCATGAAAGCACAAATAAAATATAGTAATGAAAATTGGCGTTGCAATACAGAAAAGAATAACAGCACCGAAGAAATACCTGCAACTGTAAAAAGTGCGGGCAATGAATTAATTCTGAAACCCCACGAGGCAATTAGTGCAGACATTGTAGACTTATAGTTTAAGCGCCATCTCGCAGCTTGCATAATAAACAACTCCGGTTGTAGAGCAAAATGATTCATTAATTAGTATTTTTTACTTGCACAAATCTTTGTACAAATGTACATCGTGCAACTAACCCCATTCCAGCAAAGTATGGCAAAGAGTATTCCGGAGAATTCTTTCACACATGCTTCATCTTCTTTCTTTGAAAAGTGCGAGTACCATTTGCCAAAAAACAAGAATAAAAAAGCCAAGGGAACCCAAAAGAATGCTCCTGCCCAACCTGCTACAACGCCAGAGAGGATCAACAACCATTTTTCTGCAAAAATTGACAAGTTTTACGGTTGAGATCTAATCCAATAATGCTGGAGCTTCACTTGCTCATTTCAAAGTGAACAATGCAGCCTATTTTTCGAACAAAATACGAAAATACCAGATTAAATGAAGAATACCAAGGTTGCAGTTGTACGATTGTCTCCCCTTGTCTAAGCAAAAAATGTAGTTGTAAAATACGTAAAAATGTTTAAAATTTTGGAAGCTTTGTTTTAGCTCAGGAGTAATTTTTCCTATTACGAAAATCTGAAAATATGTTTTCGATGCAAAAGAAAACAAGTCTAATTTAAAATAAGTCGGAAGAGCTAGACGATTTGAAAGACAGTTGTAGAACAAATGAAACAGTCAATATCTTCCTCTTCGGTCTTCACAAATGTTGTGTTGTTTTGGATTGCAGGTTACACTTCACCGACCCTAACCATTCTGTGAGAAAAATGAAGATAAAATGGATGAAAATTACTACTCTTATAAACTTCGCACGCCACTGATGGAGTTCAAAGTACCACGTTTTATTGAAAAATACGTCCATGTTTTCCATACTTCGTTTGACATCGGCTTGACCGTGTTTGACTACATTGCTGTTAGCCAAGTCGCGACGGGAAGAACCGATGTATAAATGTCGTTTCTATAATGCACCCACTCAAAGAAACGCTCGTCAAAGGCTATGTATTCGAAGAAGAACTATATGTACGACATAGTTCTTGGAGCATCTTTAAAACTCCCGCATAATAGTGTAAGGTGACGAAAGAGACCATCGATAGAAATATTGCCATTTTTGTTAACGTGGAATTAAACTTTTTTACATAAAAGTGGTTCCTAAAAAGCTGAAAATACACAGCAAGTAGTAGGATTATCTAGCATAATTTGATTTAAACAAATATGTCCACTAATCAAAACTTGTAAATATATCTACTAACCAACCCACATAACGACAACTAAAGTAACACTGTGTTGCTTGGAAAAATTTGCTTTTTATGAGATACAGTTGAAGATGAAAGTTTGCTTAAAACAAGGGTAATCAGAATTTTTAAATTGTATTTAACGTTCATTTCATGACGTACTGTTTCCCTGTTTGCTCTAACCAAACTCGATCTTTTGATAGAAGCCGTGCTACGAATAAAAACACGACATTAGAAAATGTCGAAACTTTTTGCAATTTGACTTTTTAAGATAGGAATCTTGTCTCGATTCGCTCATCGTAATGCGATTCAAAACTTCATGTTTGAAATGTTTGCAGAATCCTCAGAATGTAACAATACAATTTTCTACAACTCACAGACCAGTGGTTTTAGAGTTGAACCAACCCGTATTGTCAGAGTTTGGAGCAAAATTAGTTTAAAGACGTTACGAGTCATGAAACTTTTTGCCACAAATTTATTCTACAAACATACTAAAAGTATAATTAGGTATTTGTCAGTCTCACTTTACTATACAGTAAATCGATTCAATGCTTGAACTTACTTGGATAGAAGTTTGCAACCACATAAAATGTGTAAGCAAACTCACTCAGTATCAAAGTCTTTTTAACTCCGATTATCCTTAACGCAAATGGAACGAAAAAGAGGCAGACGAAAAGAGAGGTGAAGAAGTTGATTGTCGTTGCAGCTGCACCTGAAAAGATAATGCACAGTTTTCTAGTTGAGGGTTAGAAAATTTCTGGCTGAAGTTGTTTTAATTTGCAAAAAACTGAACGTTTGTTTTCATTTGCAAATTCTACTTTAATTTTAATTCCGCTGTTTGGTGTCAAAAGCATTGAAAACGTTGTTGATGAAAGCTGATGCAACTTGTTGAAATTACAGAATACAATCAATTATGCAGCTTGCTAAAGTTGAAATTATTTGTTGTGGCTATTCGTGTTAATCAAGAAACCTTGCCAAAGCCTTTGAACGTTACACAGTGAATCGATTAAAAGCTTTCCAAACTGTCATTTTATAATCACTATGAAGCTATGCTCCAAATTAAGTTGACCTTTTTTCGTTTTGAGGTAGAAACATTGATTTTATGGCAGACTTGAACAGTAGTAATCTCCCACAAGGTTTAGAATTTGCCAAGGAATCACTTCTGGTCTAAATGCAGTCAAGAAATTACAAAACAATGAAGAACATTTGTAATTTGAATGAGCACAAAACTTTAACATTTCCCCTCTTGTTCACTGTAACTAAATGTTCGTTGAAAAGGTTCTTTTTATGCAATGTTCACGAAGCAGCTAAGGGTTACAAGATCTTGCCTAGGCCTCCTTCAATGTTAATACTGGATTGAAGTCCGAGAACAGCACCATATCCTGCAAGTACGAATGTGCATCCGACACACACAACAAAGTATTGCTTTTTTATGGATTTTTTCATCGCTTGAGTGTCGTCTTCATTGATAGCTTTGAATGCTTGACAAGGCATAGTGGCACATTCTAAGTTCAAAATAATTTGTAAGTAATAGCAGTAAGAACTGGCTGGAAAAAAATATGCAACACGCGGTAACTGGTATAAATGTTTTACTTTTGAAAGATTTGTCGGCATCAGTTGTTAAAAGGTTACACCTGCACACAGCATACGTTACATTGTCTCTGTTGCGTTAGTCTTTTAACTTGTAATGCATACTTAAAAAAAAACTACTAATATTGATGCAAAATATGAAAGATTCATTCACAGCAAAATCATAAAAACTAAGTTTAATCTTGCTTGTACCAAATTGGCAGGTCTAATCGAATGAGGGTTTGTTCAACGACACTATACTCTGGCGTAAACTGTACAGTATTCCTAACCTTGTTGGTCTAACAACGCCCACGTCCAAGTCATTAAATTATGTAACTGCAATTGCATGAACTGTGCGTTTATCAAGATCGAGTGAACTCATTCTTTGGGTGGATTTGAGTGTTGTTTTTCATCATAAGCTTTCCTTGCTTCATCAGTTCATGCATCATGTCAATTTTAAGGAGTGTAAGCATTTTTAGCAACATGTCCTCCTTAATTCAGCAAGTGGCCAAATATGCAACGATGGAATATTTACTAATAACTTGCTTTTAAATCTTTATATTGCTCATTCCGAGACAGGTTCAAAGTGTTAAATGATTTAAATGATTTCTACAAGTTTTTCAAAAGACTTGCAAAGTTGAATTTGACATAGTGAGTTTAAAACAAGCAAAGGTGAACACCTGATATACTAACATATCCTGCTGATCGTTGAAAAAGAATGTTTCTTAATGCACAAAGTACCGGTTCATAAGTTTACATTTCCGAATTTGTAAGTACTTGGACTGAAACGTTTTGGTAGCCAAACCCTGACTATAGGCTGTTTTTGGATTTTGTAGATGTCAAACGCCGGTGACATGCTTGACAGTGAAACCATCTCATTTGTTTAAGACTAACTGATAATTTCCTAGCGCGTAACTGTAGAGGGCGCGTACAAAATTCACTACGACTGAGAGAAGGTATCAAGTGCCACAGTTGCGTGCAAGACAGTAACCAACTTGGGACACATGAAGGGGCGAAGAGTTTTCTGATAGGGATCCAAAATTTTTAAACTATTTCCAATAGTTTTGAACTATGTCCAACACATTTTTCCAAGGGGGCGAACAATTTTTCGGGGGGGCTTCGCCCCCTCTGCGCTCCCATTAGTTACGGGCCTGGTTGCGTGCTATATCTAAATTATTAACCCAGAAGAGTGGATTTGTTGAAATCCACCTCTTGCGTACCATTCAGTGGTCTTGTGAAACCCCAATAAGTTTGAAGCGTTAAGTTTGGATTTGAAACTTTTAACATATAATTGTGTCAAGGTTCTGACAACGTAAATTGTATTGCTCTACTTCATAGAAGACATTTTGTTCTCATTAGATGCAGATTCATATTTATAGTCAGTTTGCAGAAAACATTGGATTGACGCATTATTTAATGGCATAATTATCGGCATAGAAATTAGTAACATGTTAGCAACCTACCCACATGAGTGTTTATCGTGACCTGGCACGATTTCAGTATGGATTTTAATGAAAAAGCAATGTTTTCAGCTCTGCATTCTTTTTTTTGATGTGAAGCATGTGAAAAATTTGGTAGTTGTGATATGACTTTATCAGTGCTGTTTGGGAGAATTTAGTAAAATCACTTGGAACAAAATTAAAAATGTATTTTTACTGAAAAACCTAAATAGCAATCTTCATGATTTCTTTTTGGTAATGAATGTTTTAGAAAAAAAGATTATTGAATTAGCGAGATATAGGAAAGGAAACAAATGCACTTTATTTAAACGCTTAGCACTAGTTGCAGTAAAGCAAAGAAACACTTTATTGCAAGAAATGTCTAGACTAATTACCCCAAAAATGTAGTTTGCGAACCAACAGCGTTATTCTCAAAGCATAAATAAGTATAAAAATCACTAAATGAGAAAATGAATAATCACGTATAAACAATTATCCAACTAAATCCAAGAATCAAAGGCACAAAATTGTGTGGGGTGCTTTTAACCATTCTAGATACCAAAAGCAAAAAACATCAGGGCAATAAAAGAAGTTTCAAGGCACAAAGTGCCAAGTTTTCTAGAAATAATCAAACTCTCAGTGATGGTAAAAATAGCAGTTATTTTTATTGTATTGAGATTAAGTTTTAAGATTGCACTGCGCTGCGTCTAATTATTTGGAAGGAAAAAATAATGTCAAGAAAAATCTTCCCATCAGCCTGAAGTCGGATATGATTTAATTGAGAATTGACTCAGTGCACACTTGCGCATGTCTCCGACATCTAAAAAGAACGCTATTTAGTACACTGCAAACAAAAGATAACCTTGTTTGACCTGCGCGAAAGAGGTAAGCGACCTATCCTTCTTGCTATATTGTGTACGTCGGCAATTTGGAGGCTTGGTATCGATAGCGTGATGAAATTTATCTCAAGCAAAACACTGACAAAACAACGTTTTGTGATTCGCTTTAATGTGCTATTAAAATAATATTCGTATGGTATGGTTTATTCATGCATTTTTGTGACTCAAATCACGAAATGACACGATGCAGCAGGAGGAAATACAATAACATCAAAGGTCACAAATTAATTTCATGTTGATAAAAATATAAAAACACCAGAAAGATCAGGTTTCGCAGTTTAATAGTCGTGTTCTAACAAGTTGAATCACAAAGGGTTGGCGAAAGACCACCTGGGTCAAGTTCCCAGACAGCCCTGTTGCTAACACAAACNANATTTTAATCAAAGACGTTTTACAAGTAGCAAAAAAGTAATAATAAAGCATCAAGTCAACGTCAGGTAAAATAAGCAAAAGAACAACAATAAAAACAGTGGAGAAGAGCATGCCTGTGTACAGAGGGAAGGTGGGGCGAGCAACTGTAGAGGAAAATGATAGGAGGGTAAAGAGGGGCATCAACACAATATTACAGAATGTGACAAGCATACAAAACGAAAATCAACAGGAATTCTGGCGAGATAGCAGGACGTTTTTATATTGTTTTGCAAATGAATAAGGCGGAAAAGATTTCAAATTGCCAGGAATGTCAGACCGAATTTTGGTCCAGTGACAAAAAGTTGGGGTCTTTTGAAACCCGATTTGGTGGGTATGGTGGTCAAGAGTGAAAAACCTACCTGCATGGGGATATGTTACACCACAGCGTTTCATAAAGGGAGTGTGGCGTGAAGGTATCCATATGTATTCAACATGAAAATGGCGATTGCGTATCATGACAAAAGAAGTGAATACGTCGTATTTTGTCGTGAATCGTGAGACACAAGTGAATTGCAAGACTATTGAGAACTGTGGGCAAGACTTGGGTCCAAAACCTTTCGTTATGAAAGACGTTTCCACCCCTAGTTGTGGGAGCTCTGGAATTTACCCAGAAAGTAAACATCAGGTGACATGAAAGCTCAGCTTAATGTAGTAAGATATTTTGCAAGCAGACATGGGTTTTCCACTGCGTAACACTTCGTTTCACAAGTGCCATGTGTCGAGGTCTCGGTTGCATAACAACTCAGTTGACAGTACGACTATGTATAAACAGTTTGAATAAATAATTAGTCTCCATCCACAAAGGCGACGTAGTCGAAGCTATCAGGAAATTTGACACTCATAAAGGTAAATTTGACACTCATAAAGGTAACGCATGAATACATCAACCCAAGACCAGCGTGTTCCAAGCAAAGAACTACACGGCTGCAGCAGTCTGTTCAGCGGTTCTGTCAATAAAGTTCATCAGTTCATTGTTTTAAATTCCAAAAGAACAGATTGATTTTATTTAAAAGCACCGCAAAAAACAAACTATTTGCACGAAAACATCAAACAGAAACATGCCATTGCATTAACTCCTTCTAGCTGCCTGCTAATCACCATTTCAAGCAGTCACGTTTTTACCAACGTTTGACCAAGTGACAGGTACAAAATGAATATTTTGGACCAAATTCCGTTGCAATGATTGTTTGCAAACGAAGAGGAGGCTAAAAGTGCCATCAACCTATTTGCTTTTTTGCCAACCACGAGCGAAGTGCGAAAAACTGTTTGATGTATTGCAAAAATCGCTGATGTCCTAGGGCCTTTTTGCTACGCAACAAGTTTGCCGAAAATATTATCTCAGCAGGATTCCGTTAGAACGTCAGAAACGGAACTCTCTGGTGCAAACCTGCAAGGTGGTATCAGGACAACAGCCACCAGGACAACAGCCAACAGGACAACTGCCACCAGGACAACTGCCACCTAGGATAATGCGTTTTACACATCGCATACAAGCTATCAAATTAAATTTGCACTATCACGTTGGGACATGCAGAAGAGTGCTCGTGGCACGGCAGTTGGGAATCACTGTGCTGCGGTATTATTATGCGTCAATAAAGCGCAGAAAAATTGAGTTGCAGCTTTGCTGTTATGTAACTCAAAAATCAAAAGCTAAGGTAAAGCAATGCACAGAACGTAAATTGCATGGTATTTGCTATAGCAAACGTGTGTTATGAGTGCGTGGAGTTAATACGATGCAATGCATGAGAAAACTGTGTTGTAAAAAATTGAAAAAACGTATAAAAAATTAAGGTTTGCACTGACTTAAGAATGTTTATGAAGACATCGATGCGACATTCTCCAACCAAAATTATTAAAGTTGAATTGAAGGTTCTTTAAAATAGTCAGAGGACGAAGAAACTTTTGTTATACACGTTTTTCATTTCAAAATTTTTGATATGAAAGCAGCACCTTGTCAAGTTAAAATGGCTTTCTTCTTCTTCATCGTTTGAGCGAGTTCTTTCGATCCACTGCTAGGCCGCAAACCCGAAATACATCTCCGGACAGGTGTTGAGCAGCCATTCTATTGTTTCATCGTCTAGGACCGCCGCAGACCATGCACTCCATGGTGAAATAGCTAGCAATAAACGTAGAGAATTCACTATGTCCTAGGTCAGGCCTGCACAACATACGGCCCGCGGGCCACATGCGGTCCGCGAGATGTTTTCTTGCGAACCGCGAGAATTTTCTCAGTTGCAGAAAATGTTGCAAAAGCCCGACTTCGGATAATTACTTGTCCTTATAGAATTTCTTCCACACCACCACGAAATAGACTTTTGCGGCCCGTGGCGAATTTATGTTGATCAATTTGGCTCTTCGAGCTTTCTGAGTTGTGGAGGCCTGCTAGGTAGTTGTTCGGGTGGCGATTGTTTTATGGGTGGCAGTTGTCCTAGGCGGCAACTCTCCGGGTGGCAGTTGTCCACGTGACCATAGCTGTAGAACTGCACTGGTACTTCAGATGAAAGATTTGGTACAGAAAGTTTTTTTTTGAGACAGACGACCCTGGTTAACGAGTTCAAGTTCAAGTCGATTCAGACCTTGAGCAGATTTGCCCGAATATAAAAACTGGCAGTTGCCTTTGTTCGAATAATGCATCCAACATCTTCATGAACTTTTTGTGGCGTTAATGACAAAAGTTTCGAGAAACACGCCATTTCAAAAACAAAGAAAAGTCCTTATGACGTGTAGAAATGGTTAGAGCCACACATTAAAACAATAGAAGTACACCTGGATCGTGATCCTGAAATACTTTTTGAGATAAATGAATTGGTGTGTAGAATGATTAATGCTGGATTTTGAGAAGCCTCAACCATGTCTTAACCACCGAGCAGTGAGTTTGGTTTCTACCGCGAAGCACTTCATGCACTGCTAGCATTACATCCAATGCATTCACCCTTCCATTTTACTTTGTGTGGAAGTACTTTTCGAATTTTTGAAAAAACTACTGGATACGTGTTTGGTTCCATTATCACAAGCACGTTGAAACTTATTGACAGATATCCTACATTTTCTTGCCTATATTGTTTCAACGTTGAAATTTTATAGACATGGCAACTAAATGAAAGATCTGAATATATGTTGCTGGCACTGGGATATTTGTATGGGTTAGACGCAAGAAAACAGAATGTTTTCTGACTCGATATACTGACAAAAACAAGCAACTTCAGTGTCTGATCTTCAATTTCAAGATATGTGTTTTTGCTTGCAATCTCCATTTTACGATTTTTATGGCTGCAACACTTTTTGGGTTGACCGAATTGAGTCAAATTGGTTGAAATGTGCTCAGAGATTGGAAACGTAACAATAAAAAGTAAAAATGCGTTTTTAGGTTACAAGCAAAATGTAAACGAGTTTATTGGCTAAAAGGCTGATAACAAAGCTGTGAAATTTTATCTCTCCATATTTCTTCACAAAATCTCACAAAAATGGCACTTGATACTACAAAACGAGCCACAAACATGAATTCAGGTATTAAGGCATGTTCAATCTACAAACATTCTATAAAAAGAAAGAGCAATTCGTAACGACAAGCATTGTTTCATGTTACAAAAGGCCAACGTCTGAATGATTTCAAAATGTCTCTGCTTGCCAGTAAGCTTCCTTTTACATACCTTAAAACTACAAGTTTGCCTTCGGTTTTAGAATGCGAAAATTGCTCTAAAAATTTCACACCTGATTTTAAAATGATTCCGCCAATCAAGTTTTATTTCAGAAAGGAAAACGTGAAAGTAGAGTATGGGAAATTTGTTTATTTCAGGAAGAGCAGAATTTTACTGAAAACATACTTCCTGCATTACACACAACACATAAAAAAAGATTTTGGTAGAAATAACCAAACGGTTTAAGCAAATACCGTAACAGGTGAAAACTACTGATGGTAAACTTTCTGCAAAAATTTGACGGGTGAAAAACAGACATGTATCCAGCTCAACTTGAAGCAAAAATTTTGCAAATCACTTTTCATTATCATATTCAGTGCAGTAGCAGCTCAACTCTGCCCCCTCAAAATGCTTACAGGGGCCCCACTAATGGTGATTTATAAAAAAAGTTTTCGGCGTTATGCTACATCTCGAAGCCGAATGACGTTCAAAACAAAATATCTTAATTGCACACAGCAATTTGGCAGAACTAGGCCCGTAGCCAGGTTTTAAGGTTTGGGGGACCAAAATACGTTTTTAGGGGGGTAAGGTTTTTGTTTTTATCATGTTTAAAACAAATTTTTCTGAGCACAACAAAATTTGATGGGACACGAAAAAGATTTGGGGATGATTGCTCGCTAATGCCCCCCTGTGTCTGCTAGTCTTGGCAGAACCGTCACCAGAAAGTCTTCCACTGGGGGCCTTCATGTTTGTGAAGGGGGGCTAGACATTCTGAAATTTTATGTTTAATTCACAACATGAACAGCATTTGCAGACTGTGCAAATTAATTATAAATATTTTCCCGCAAATACCCATAATAGGCTCGTAGTTTCCAACTAAAATTTTTTGAACGAGCGTAACAAAGGAATTGGGTCCTAAAATCAATGTCATTTAATTGACGACGATTATTTAGAAATGTCGTAATGAAATGCAAATGTAAAATATTGCAGGAAATCAGAATCAATCCTATCCTTTGGTTGTGAAAACACTATTACCGAAAGAGCAAACGTGAGGCCGGTCAAAGTGTATGCGGCGCGATGAATGTTTTCTTTCATTAGCTCAAATTGATAAACTTTACCGTGAGCTTAAGTGAAATGTGCTTATAAAACGTGCGCATTAGGCTTTTTACTGGCCGAAATACGCATGCATAAGCCGTACTGATGTCTGGATTTGTTAATCTCCTGGTGCATGGCATATGTTTAGATCAGCTATGTCCAACCCAACTGGCTTACTGGGCCAAAAATCATATCACTATCTCAACCAGGGCCGCACATTTTATGATATATTAACGAGGGCCGCACATTGAATGGCTTACTTTGACCTTAGCAAACTAAACTTCGCTTAAGTTAATACACTGAAAGCGTTCGAATCATAACTGCAATGGTAACAGACATGATAAAATGGCTCTGAGGACAACCTACATCAAAATATCAAATTAAAGATTATCAACATAAGGACAGGTTGTCAGTACGTAGTTACTCCTGTTACAGTGAAGGCCTAAACTGGGCCGCACAAAACCTTCGACTGGGTCGCATGCGGCCCGTGGGTCGCGGTTGGACATAGCTGGTTTAGATTAATAACATTTTTCATCTCAAATCGCCTATAAATGTCAACAAATATAGACTGTAAGGCCTACGTGGACGCAACGGTTAACATTCATAATCCACTAACTGCACCACTCTGTTTTGGGACAACTTAGCAGTGATTTCTAAATAGACTCTTCTAACAACACAATTAACTCCATCTGGCTGTCTGGACAGCAGGCTGCGCAAATGTGTAACTTTGGTTGTAAGAACCAAACGTGTCTTGCTGCTATGCAGTACAAAATAAGAGAAGACCACCTGGGCTAGACATATCAAAAATTTTTACAACAATTACTACACAAAACACATTGATCTAGTGGACGTCTGACTTCTGGACGTACTAGACATGTAGGCAGGGCTGGATAAATGAACGTGAGGCCCGTCAGGGAAACGTCGTGACCGCGAGGACCCCGAAACGCTTAGCGCAACTGCGCAGTTCGCTCATGTCCGATCTTTTGCCTGCTGAGGCAGATGACCAGGGCTCCCACTGAGGGTTTTTTTCCATGGAGATCTGTTTTTTAGTCGACCTGGCTGTGTAGGTTTAATTATGAAAAATCGCGTTAAATCTGTTTTTTTTAGAAGTAATGAATTCATCAGCAACTTCAATGTGTTCAATAAAAAGAAAACTTTAGATTACAGTGTTTACATGGGCACATCAGGTGGGAAAGTGCACATATCGGATGAAGCAAAACGTGTTCAATCGGTTTCATATTCTCATATAAGATCATTGTCAGGGTTATATACAGCATCTCTCCACTTTTTATGGCTCCCTTCAAGGTATTTCGTGCGTAAATATTCCTCATTTTTGGTGAAAAATTTATTATCCACTCATATAATAATTTCCGAACCACAGCAAAATTCAGTACTGTGCCTTCAAAGGGGCCCAGAAGAGCAACTGCAATGTACAAGCAGGCTACTCTGCTTTCAAAGACGCCGCCAGCAACAACTGTAATGTGCAGATACTCTGCTTTACAAGGGCGCCCAACAGCAACTGCCTTCTGTAAGTACTCTGCTTTCAAAGGGACCACAATAGTAACTGTAATGTATGAGTCCTACGCTTTCATGGAAGCCCACAATAGCAAATGTAAAGTGTAAGTGGGCTCAATACGCTTTCAAAGGGTCCCTAATAGCAACGGTAATGTGTAAAGTACCTTGCTTTCAAAGGGGTCCAACAGCAACTGTAACGTATAAGTAGGCTACTTTGCTTTCAAAGGGGCCCCCAACAGCACTTGTAATGTGTACATACCTTGCTTTCAAAGGGGCCAAAAGTAACTGTAAGTATAAGCACTTTTCTTTCAAAGAGCCCCCTAACTTCACTGATTTCTAGTGCTTCAGTATTTCAATTTGGGGGTCTAAGTTTTCTTTGAGGGGCTAAGTGGTGACTGGACTGAATTTTGGGCCCCTGTAACAGCTTGTTCATCCCCAATTGAGGGGTACGGAGTGCGGCTGATACGGCTCTGGTCACATTAATGAGTAACATACACACCACATGCCCACCAAAAACTTTACTGTCACTTGAAAGCCCTAATTCTTATTTCACAACATTGTGATGTATCAAGTCAGAACCATTCAGTCAATGCACGTAAAACCATTAGCATTAAAGGGGTAGACATGAATTGCATTTTCTGTTGTGATCGATTTCACTAAACAACAAGAATCTGTAGCTGTAGCTTGCTTCGACTTAATTTCGTCAGGACCTTACTCGCAGTGGAAAACCTGTTTTTGGTACTACATTTTGCAGAATGCTTGACCTACTGTCAAAGATGTTTTAAACTCTTTCAAAATGTTGTTCGTAACGTTTTGTAAATGAGCAATATTCAAACTTGCGTCACCGAAACAAAATGCAAATAAAAAAGCACAATTCGAAAGAAGTTGCATCCTGCGCTGCAGCTGTAAGCTTCAAGTGTGCAGTTATGAACCAGATTTGCCTTTCTCAGCCTTCCTTGCACTTTGAGATAGGCAGGAACTGTTGCAAGCAAACAAGACCACCAGGCAGGGGCGCAGCCAGGATTTTTCTAAGGGGGGGGCTGAAGTTATGGAAGCAAAAGCCTTGTAAAGGAAAAATTGCTTGTGATTAGAATAGTCAAGA
>JGI24021J15306_10000399_pt1 | contig 31822 bp, 17 predicted proteins | sample Ectturendosymbi1_FD_15306 | JGI IMG/M metagenome (IMG submission 15306)
AAAACATTGAATTATATATATCTTGAGTATTTAGGAAGCTGTTGGAAGCTGTAAAAAAAAGTTGCAAAAGTTGCAAAAACTTGCCCTAGTTATTAGTATTAGTGTTGACTTTTTCTGCCGTGTCCAATCGTCTGTAAGCAGAAATCCTAAAAAAAAACTTTTACACTGCTTGAAGCCGTAGATATTGTATGATTTTAGGTGTTTTGTTTCACGTTTGTAAAGACCTTGCGAACAGGAAATTAATGATATTTATGTTTTCCGTTAGACAAAGCAAGCTTACCGAAACGCATTAAATTGAATTAGGTAAATTTTGACGATGGGTTTCATCATTAAAGTAACCGGTCAAGTGGTTCAGTGCGATAGACCGGCAGCAAATGAAACTGCTAGGATGGGTTCAAATCCTGGTCGGGTTAAACTGAAGGTGTGAAAAAATGGTTCTTGGTCTGTATGCTTCTTGATGTGCAGTGCTTAGCTCGCCCACAGCGCAGATAAAGCCGAGGTTAGCGCCCGCAGATCATCTGTAACCCTCCGAAGAGAGTAGCGAACATATTGAAATATTCTTGTCGTCATGAAGTTTTGCCAATGTAGTCTTTGTCATAAATTTTACCTTGATGGTGATTATTTTTGACTAATAATATCTCATAATACACTCACCTGCCGCTGTGCTTAATTTTATATTATTACCAACTATGCTCTATTACACGTTTTACTTTTCTCAAACTTTCAAAGATATTTGCGGCCAAAAATTTCAACATTTCTTTTCTTCAAATTAATAGACGAAAAGCAACTGGATGAAATTTGTTCGTCCAAAGGTAACTGTTTTCACAGACAAATAACAATATATCTTGTAATTAATAAATTGCAGAATTCAAGCAAACCTACCGTTTCTCCAAATGGTGTAGATACATGTTGCCGAAAATTGCTCTTGATTTTCGATTCGTTTTTTTTTTATCAAGTGGTGGCACAATCGCTGGGATAGGTGTTTTTTCTGACTTCCATCTTTTGAAAGGCAACCTGCAGCGTCCTCTATCACAGGGCTTGTCAAACTATGGGTCGCAACCCCATTTGGGGCCGCGAAACAAATTGGCTTGACAAACCAGTTATAAATGTTTTTGTTAACTAATGGGACGTTTGCATGTATCATTGACATCTAGACTATCCGTCAAGGGGCTGCCTAGAAAAAACTTTTTTCAAAGGGGGTCGCAGAACAAAAAGGTTTGAGAAGCCCTGCTCTATCACGATCTTTGCGAATGTCATATTAACCAGTAGCATGCACGCCACTGGAGGGCGTTTAATGCGTCACGCTTTGCACCCTATGAGTTTGAACAATTTACGCTAGCAATAGGGCTTTGCGTCAAGTAAAGGTGAAATATATACAATTTTGATAATTTTCCATTGAAACATTTTGTTAATTGCGCTTTTAACATGTGCGCTTACATAAATCTTTTGCTGACTAATTAGCAAGCTTTGTTCAGTTACCACGAAGAGTACTATTGCTGCGCAGTGAATATAAATGTACTCACCCCTGATGAATTAATACTTCCAGAAAAACAAAATCGACAACTTTTTAATGTCTTGCAAGGTTTGTTTTTCAAACTTCTTTACGTGGAATTGCTTTTTTACAACATATTCGCTAAAAATAGCATGCCAGCACATAGATTTCAAAGCTAAAATCTGCAAAACATCGCTGTTTTCAGCCACTTGAGAGCTAAAAAAACTAAAAATAGTTTAATCATGAATTACCAAGCTGGAAAAATTGTATGTATACCACGAGATTTGCATTTACTGAACTTTTTCTAAATTGCTTTTTGTTTGTTAACCACATCAAGTGCTGTAACCTTGTTCCGAGGCTAAATGACTTCGGAAAGCTGTTGTTTCACGAGACCGTGTACGTGGTGGTCGCATTTCACGTAACTGACAGTTTAGTGAAAAATACGAGTTTGCTACACTTAGCTTGCTGTTGTCTCGTACTTTCATTTACTATTAATTGCAATATCACTGAAACTGAAAAAGACCCAATTGCTACATGAACACAAGTTAGTTACTCATATTTTTCAGGAAACTTCCGTTCTTTCATAATATTCAAACAGTTAGAAATCGAAATTTTAAGTTTTCCGTCCAATGGATCCCGGATCCCGGGATTTAGTATATTTTCTGTTATTTCCAGTCAACGACAGTGGAGACGTTTTTTTACTGTGTGTGTCGTGACGATGAAAAGAAATATCGACACTTTTACCACAGGTTTATAGCTTGCCTTTGTCCGTACGTTCGTTTTCGTCTTTTTGAAGCGAAGAGCTTTGACTGGAATTAGTTCTGACCCTCATTTTAGTTTCTTGAATATCATTTCTTGAATGTGTCTTGTGCAAAATCTTTACCGCATGCTCGCACTTGCTAGATCAACAGTCCCTGGCGTTTTAAAAATATTTTGTATTTATCTCTATTTTAACCATGTACAAAGAAATGATGCCGTAAGAAAGAAATAACACCATCATGAGTTGTTTTTCTCTTTACCAACGCAGATGCTTCTGCAGCAAAGTTAATCACTGAGCCTGTGTCGGTATTGGGAAATACAGGTAGTAGAAAATCCTGTTCTGATAACAGACACTACGTCAGTGATTCATCAATACATTTTTCAGTTCGTCAGTATGCTATTCTTTTTTGTTTTTTTCGATCCTTTGATGCATTGGTGAGCTTTTATATGTTTCCTAGAACGACTAGCTTACACGCAATCGTTTAGACCACGGGTTCTTAACCTGGGGCCCGTGAACCATTAGGGGTTCAGGAATGTGTTTTAGGGGATCCGTAGACCAAAATCCAATCAAATAAATCCGTTAAATTTTCTCCGCCCATCTGGGCCATTATTCAGCATACTCGCACAACCACAGTGGTCCGACATGAACTTCTAGGCCGGGGTTGCCAGATGAAAATTTCGATAAGAAGCTAAACAGTGCTAAAAAACGCTAAAAATAGCCAAAACAATTACATTACTTAAAGGCCACAAAAAGCGAAACTTTTTTGTGGTATAACTATTCCTTTGTCACAAAATATCCTAAATCACAAGAATATCACTAGAAATTTTCTTCGGATGCGATTAAGTCTCGCTTGGCCGTGTACTGGAGTTCATTCCTGATAGTTTTCTGACTTTCATGGTTTGCGAGATGGCAAACTCTAGGTTCAGTGGTGTCACAGTTTGCAGACTGATCCATCGGCAGCTTTTTGCACCCATACGAAAGTCTTCTCCCATTCACTCCTGTTCTTACGACCAGAATCACAAGAGCCTTTCAACTTCCTCGACGTCTTTGTCGCATTCCTCTAGCATAGGGGTGGGTAACCTGTTTACTATCACGGGCCGCATGAATTGTGCATTATCGCTGTGGGCCGCAAAATCAATTAATTTTATCGTAAAATTCTACCATTAACCACAAGGAAGAGTTACTTCTCTTGCCTTACTATCTAAGCACTTGCTTATCATGGAGCCTCGTTTTGACGCGATCTTGTACCCTAATTTGGGTAACGAAAATTCTGATGCGGACCATATCAAATGTTCAAGCGGGCCACATTTGGCCCGCGGGCCGCAGGTTCACCACCCCTGCTGCTCTAGCAGAAACGCAAATCTGTCTGCCAGCGATGAGCCTGCTTAGTGCTTACAACACACTACACAGTGCCTGCATTTCCAGTAATGACGAAAAATAATTTAGTTCGAATCTCGCATCCATCAGAACTTACCAGCATCAGAACGCGGCTGTCCGTCTAATAAAGCATTTATCACAAAGTGTATGCAAAGGTGTTGCCAAAAACCGGATTAGTAAATATTTTTCTACAGAAGAAACTTTTCCATAGTAAAACAGCCAAAAAAATCTAAAGGCCAAAATAATTTTTTAAGGCCAAACAACTTGGAACAAGACCAAATTTCTGAAATTTGGCCTAAAAAAGCCAAACTAGCAACACTGCTCTAGGCCCAAATCGGTAATTCCAGTAGCACCTTTATGTTGTAATATAATCCACACTGTCCACGGAATTTCCTGCTAAAACTTTACACGCGATTAAAAGTATGTTTCGTTCAAGAGTCGGGTGGTCTATTGTTTTATTCATTGTTGAGAGTATTTGGGTGGTCCACAAAAATAAATGCATGACTTGGGAGTCCGCGAGATGGAAACATTGGAGAAGCACTGGTTTAGACTGTTTCGAGTTGTACGTCTGTTGGTCCACATATTTGTTGCTAAGGCAGTGACGTTTGTCTAACAACCGATCCAAGAGTAGTTATTCAAACAACCAATAAATATGAAGCGTTATGTTTTGGACAATTCCTGAAGCATCGCAATTTAAAACGAAGAGTAAATCACAGTGGAAGAAGGAAAATAGACGCGGTTTTACCAGAACGTCTGGATAAAAACAAAGCAAACTTCATAAGCTTGATTACACCCTTGTACTACGTCTCCGGAACAACAGCAAGGAACGTATTTGAAATACAACATCTCAAAGAAAACAAGCCTGAGACTGAAATGTGCCTCAGAAGATGCGACTACAACAAAAGAACGCAATGCGGCTAATTTTCTGGTCAGCACCTGCGCTCCAACCCAAACAGATTGCTGTTGACGACAAAACAACGGTCAATTTGAGTTGGCGCAAAAAAGCATTTGAACGTGGGACAGCTTTGCGGTAGATTTTAGGCAGTTTTTTTTTTAAGCGATTTTGTCGAGCAACCCCATGAAGAGATGTAGGCAATGTCTGAATTCCAGCGTGGAAAAGCGCAGACCTCGGAACACGATCATAAAGAATCATTTCAAGAAAGCCTTGCATGTTTGTAACAGTTATTGTGGCTCAAATCGGTGAGTAAACGATTGGAGAACGTATCTTTGCTCTAAAATGGCATCACCAGTTCAAATTAAATGCTACTGTTTTCGAGAAATGCGCTTGACGAACCGAAATCAGTTTTATGTAGAAGTATTGCAGTTTCATTTCTCCATACAACAAAGAATGTCATTCTATCATTTTGTAAGTCACGTGTTTCCTGAAAGGTATTGATTGGCGTCTTAAGTCTTTTATGGGACTAAGCGCGTGCACAGTGCGCACCCTGAGAAAATGCGGATCAAATGATTTGTGCACGATTGTCTTCACTGCACTGAAAATGACTTGCGCTGGCTGCCTTTCGACTTCAGCTGCGGCATTACCTTGGAAAGCTTATCGCACAGTAAAGCCATTAGAAAATATTGTGATCAAGACAGCCTGATCTTTGAAAAAGTGAAGTCGTTCTTCGGGAAAAGCAAAAATCTCAGTGTTTATCATTGCCTCAAGGTTTAGCGCTATCCAGAGTAACAACAGAAAAGATTGTGAGGTAAACGGTATTTGCTTCCCTACGTCTCCTGCACAAATACTTGATGAGAATCGATGTGGCATGTGCCGGTCCTCGAGTTTTGAGTGAACAACAGTACAGACAGCATGACGAGCGATTTGCAGTGAAAGGGTTGGTTCAAGGGCAAAAACTTTCGAGTTCGCCAGCTTTGCACGCAACAGAATGTTGGAAGTTGGCCGGCAGTTCACGTAGGTGCCGGTGCTGGCCGGGTGCATCACTAATATAAACCGCATAACGCGCTGAGGGAGATATTTCATCTACTGTGGGATATGTAAGCTGCAAATCACTTTCCCTTACCGTAAAGTGTAGCGTGAATAGATTGCAATAACGCAAACTATGCTCAGATTAATGCCGGTTACAGTGTTACAGTTTTATAGTATTTGAAAAGTCGCTGATTTGGAAGTCTTTTGTCTGTTAATTGGTTTCACCAGACAAATGTAGCGAGTTATTTAAAGTAGTCCTTTTTCACCTTAAAGCAGTGTCAATTTCACCCTGTTCGGTGCGACCGCATTGGAGGTCGTGAACCATTTTTGGAGATGTCGCGAGTAGATATTTTATATACACAACCAGTGGCGTAACGAGCCTAAGTGCCGCCTGGGGCCGACCATAAAAGTGCCACCTTTTCCATCCCTTAAATTTCTTTATAAAAATTTAAAATGAAAAAAGATCACGTTTCGTGCTTATTCAAAGATATAAGGATTGATAAAGCATCTTGAAAATTACAATCAAATACTAACAAACTGAAATGGGTCTTGTTTTTCATTGTCGATATGAGTCATGCTGTGTTCTGCTTGTCGCCACCTTTCTCATCATTAATTTTTCTATTTTTTGCTTTCTTCACATATGCATGTTCGAACCCGACATGTTTCGTCAAATTTTCTTCCCTGTTGGTTTTTCATCTCCGGTAAACGCACCGCATGGATTTTTAAATAATTTACTCATTCCAGGCGATCAAACGAAAAAATTAAGGGATGTGATGGCGGCATACCTATTTTACAGATGTGAACATTTATTTTGTTAAAATTTTCTGTAGTATCCCAGTCTTCAACTAAAGAAGTGTATATACTGCACACAGCAGGCTATACTAATAAATCTGATGATATGATCTCAGTCATGTAAAGAACCTCTCATTGTGCACTTCACGTTTCAGTAGTGGTTTAATCCTCTTAAAATGTATAAAAGGCTTCAAACGTTACTGCCGGCACTTTGCGCGGAGCCTTGTGCAGGTACGTGGATCCATTTTGAAGAAATATGTTAAACAGTTTAAAACTGGCTATGATTGAGAAGCGCTGGCTTGCAGTTACTTGGTCTAGTTCAGGGATCACCAACCTTTTGAAACTGCGAGCTACCTCTTGTATACCGATTAATGTGAAGGGCTACTAATTTGATGCACACTTCTGAAATAAAAATTTTGTTCAATTTACCTTCAATTATTTTAGTAGTGATATTCGTTAATGTGAAGACATTGATCATGCTAATGTTATTTTTAGAAAAGGCCCGCGGGCGACCTACTTGGTCCTTGCGGGCGACCTGGTGCCCGCGGGCACCACGTTGGTGATTCCTGGTCTAGCGGTTGGGTTGGGCTTCTTACAATTACACTTGCATAGTGCTTGCCTTTGTTCGTTACCAACAGAACCGTCACCAGGTCTGCAGTAGGGGGACTTGACGTTTGTTCAGGGGTGCTTGACATTCTACAACTTGAAAAAAAATCCACTGATTTATTGTGTTTCACATTGGGAGTGCTTGGAGCTTTGTTTGGAGCTAAGCCCACCAAAGTCCCCGTGGCTATGGAACTAATTGCCAACGGACGTCTATTTCGAAAATTACGTTGCCAAACCATGCCAGGTGGGACATAGGCTTTTTGGATGCTCAGCAGTGAATGCAACGTCTTACGTTCGACGATAATTGCGTTGAACAACTTTATTCAGTAGAGCCATTGCCAAGTTATGCAACCATTTCGATCAACGCCCTTTTTAAACAAAATGCTTAACCACAATCATATCTAAACATTCCGTTTACCTTTGCGTTAGGTTTGCAGACTGAGGTTCTTGCCTCAATATCATCAAAATGAGAGCAGCACCTTTTGTAAGCATTTCTTGTTGAAATGATTTTTCTATGACTGCAAATGATACCGTTGAACAAAGGAGACTTACGAAATTCACACTGCTTATCGGTTGGCTCTAATTCACTCTACTTGAAGTTCAAACCGACAATCTGAGCTCAAAGTTACCAACGCAAACACACCAACTGCATTACCCCGCCTTTAAGAACGACTTTTTCCGAGATTCCTGCACCATTACGTTATGCAGAAAAACAACCGTTGTATTAAAATTGAGCAACGTTATCTTTGCAGAGTTCTTCAATTCAACCTCAAAAATTGAATGTTGACAAGCCCACCTAATGACTAGGCTACAGCTTATGGCGTTTATTTGGAATATCCCACTGAACGTTAAAAAATGGCAAGAGATGTGCCAAGAAATGTTTGTTTATAATTTTTGCGACGGCAATTAGCAGTATGCCAACGCCTGAAATATGCTTCTTACCGGGCAGTTGAGGCGCACGATCCTAACCAAGGAGCGCTAGGCGATTCGCTCAGTGGCGGTGAATCGGACACACAACCATCCAATTGAGAAGCGGACATTACCACTGAACTATCGCCGGCCCAGCGAAATCTGCGTCACCACTGCCTAGGTATCATGTGATGTTATGATTAGCAGTTGGGGAGTTACTGAGGAAACAAAGATACGAGAAAAGAAATTAGGCTAGCCTTGGCTATTTACCGTGATTTCATGCAAAGCCTTTTATCCGATTTTGAGAGGAGGTAATAAAAACTGCGAACAACCGGAGCCTTAGCGTTTGATAGTCTGCTGTTGAATGTTACCTCTTTCCTTTGTTCAAAGGACTTTTGACTGCGATGGCGGAAATGGGTTTGTCTGACGAGGAAGGTGTAGGGAAAGGGGCATATTTGCCCCCCAAGTAAGTGTGTTAAAAAAGCCCTGATTTTAAGGCAAACACTGGGGCACTTTAGTACATTGGATATGACCCAGACATTTTGAGTAAACATTTTAACAATTTGCTCACTCCACAGCTACATGTCGTGTTTTTTAGGCTAGCCTACCAGTCTAGAGCTTCTAATCACAAAAATTGAAGAGGTAGAAATTTTAAAACTTGTAAAAATACTTTAAAAATAATAACGAAAAGCTAGAACATTTAAACTTCTGTCAATAATTACTTTTCAATAAGCAAAGTTCCGTCCCTCAAAAGGTGCCGCCCGGGGCCCGTGGCCCCCTGAGCCCTCCTTGCTGCACCACTGCACACAGCTATATTACTATACATTTGCTTTATTCGACTTTTAGATGTTGGTTGTTGGGTTATCGTGGGTTGCTGTGATGGCTCGCGATAAAAATAAGGTTGAAAACCACTGCCTTACAGCCTTGTTATTCCTAGTGAAAGGTTGAGTTTCTGCATAGTGCACCGAGGACTACGTGCAATGAAGCAGGAGTAAAGCACTTGGTTTGCTGGTAGTTTAACACCTCAGCATGTAATTTTACGGAAACCTGTTGCAAACAGTAGATGTGGACTTGTTTGGAGTTTTGAATTTCTAGCAAGTGTCATACTAACTTTCAGATGTTAAAAAAAACGATTTTTGGTTGTTTTTTTACTAGGGTTGAAGACCAGCAGGGTTGAAGACCAGCCTGGTCTGAAATAATCGTCGGCGGTTTTCTGGAATACGGTGCGCGCTTGTATAGTTAATGCAAGATTTTGCTTGTATTTGCCTTCACTAAACAAAGAGTCACGTTTTTGCACTAAACGAAAAGTAACAATTTTTGGCTTATGTGCAACGTTGGGGTCTTAACCAGATTCCCCTTCCCTAACTCCTCGTATATGACTTTGCGAGAAGTTTGTAACTTTTGGTTTTAACAATTCGTAAATGTTTACAAGTTCTTGAGATAAAATACGTTTTAACAAATTATAGTAATGTCAAACTCATTTTCAACTATTAATTAGAGATTTAAACACGAATTTTTGTTTTTCTCACACAGAACTTCGACTCTTTCCACCAATTTAAAGCATTTTAGGCAAAATAGAAAGATGCTAATTTTAATCCGCGCGGGACTTGTACATCCACCTTAGAGGAAATGGCAGCACCAACAAACGGAACAGTTGATTTCAACGCAATTTGCTTTTAAACATGAATAGACTAAACTTCGTGTAAAAAAGTAATTTTCGTGCTTAAGATTTAATGCATGGTACCTTCATATCAGAAACTGAATCGACTGTTGTTCAAGGACAACACCGAATGTCGATTGTTAATCTTTGTTTTTTTATAAAGCCGCAGTTCTAGAACCTGCAAGCAAGTTGTCGGGTATACTTTAGCCGAACCTGGTTGTAGCAAATCTGTTTCATAGAAGGTTGAACTTGGTAAATACAGTACTCCGTATGCCATCAAGATGTATTCCTCATTATGTTGTACATTGTGAAAGAAACTGAATATTTTATCACGTTTATGCATAGGATGTTTAAATTTGGATATCTATTGGCAAAAGTTATGCAACGAACTGCTCAATTGTTTGATTGTAAATCACTTTAATAAGCTGAGGACCAGAGAGTTACTGCTTACGATAATTTTAACTTATTGAGCGTATTGTATAGTAATCTCATTTGTTTTGGAAGGTAATGGTTAATTTGGCATAAGATCCTAACACTTTGTGCAATTCATGGTGTTAGTTGTGAAATGCGAGCTTGCCAGTTCAATTTTGCATCAGTAAAAACTCCCAGATGCCTAGATTCATTAGCTTGCAATATCATGTTTCCATGAAGGTGTAGTAAAATGTGATGCATGTAACTTTTTTGGTTGGATGAAATAAAAAATAGTTAGTTTTGGTTAAGTTGAGCGTTCATTTGTTCTGAATGAGCCATTTCTTAGCATTATCAAGTATATTATTGATATAGTGTTTAAGTATATCATTAATATAGTGTATAAAGTATATTATTAATATAGTGTAAATGTAATAGTGTTTGTAGATCAAATATATTTGGGCTCGACATAATGTAATTAAGGCCGTATCATCAGCAAATAAAAGTGTTTGCATTGCATGACAATCTGGAAAGTCATTAATAGAAATGAGGAAAAAAGCAGAACCCAAAACACTTCCTTGAGATGCCCACAATTTACATATTCTTTAGTAGATTGACGTATATAAGGTGACACGAGCTGTCGACGATTTGATAAATAGCTTGAGAAGATATTTTGTGCGTTACCTTATATCCCATTACGCTTAGAGCGAAATACATACAATATACACGTGTTATGTTAGTCCGTCACCGACTGCTTTGAATTTAACGATTCTTATACTGTATTTTTCACTACTCTTCTTGCGAAGGCCTCAATTAGGTCAGGAGCTTGAGTGGTTCTCTGGGCAACACCGAATTTTGACCAGTAAATGTGAATTTCCAGAAAAGACTGTTTACGCTGAACGGCAAGTTGCTGGAGCAGCGCGCGTGGGTAGTGAGTAGTAGTTGTCTTGAAAAAGTATTCTTAACCCTTGTTTCAAGTCTTTTACCATTTATGCAAAATACCTCATGGCGTTCAACGGATGCACTCACTAATGCACTCAGCATTAACTACGAAATGGCAAATATGTCGTTTTGTAGACTGGGAATTACTAGCACAAACTTTATAAAAGCTGTAGTGACCAGAATAGACTGTTATTCATAATCAGGATTTGAAAACAATTGCTATATTGCTAACCAGATCGCAGCAGGGTTGAAGACCAGCCTGGTCTGAAATAATCGTCGGCGGTTTTCTGGAATACGGTGCGCGCTTGTATAGTTAATGCAAGATTTTGCTTGTATTTGCCTTCACTAAACAAAGAGTCACGTTTTTGCACTAAACGAAAAGTAACAATTTTTGGCTTATGTGCAACGTTGGGGTCTTAACCAGATTCCCCTTCCCTAACTCCTCGTATATGACTTTGCGAGAAGTTTGTAACTTTTGGTTTTAACAATTCGTAAATGTTTACAAGTTCTTGAGATAAAATACGTTTTAACAAATTATAGTAATGTCAAACTCATTTTCAACTATTAATTAGAGATTTAAACACGAATTTTTGTTTTTCTCACACAGAACTTCGACTCTTTCCACCAATTTAAAGCATTTTAGGCAAAATAGAAAGATGCTAATTTTAATCCGCGCGGGACTTGTACATCCACCTTAGAGGAAATGGCAGCACCAACAAACGGAACAGTTGATTTCAACGCAATTTGCTTTTAAACATGAATAGACTAAACTTCGTGTAAAAAAGTAATTTTCGTGCTTAAGATTTAATGCATGGTACCTTCATATCAGAAACTGAATCGACTGTTGTTCAAGGACAACACCGAATGTCGATTGTTAATCTTTGTTTTTTTATAAAGCCGCAGTTCTAGAACCTGCAAGCAAGTTGTCGGGTATACTTTAGCCGAACCTGGTTGTAGCAAATCTGTTTCATAGAAGGTTGAACTTGGTAAATACAGTACTCCGTATGCCATCAAGATGTATTCCTCATTATGTTGTACATTGTGAAAGAAACTGAATATTTTATCACGTTTATGCATAGGATGTTTAAATTTGGATATCTATTGGCAAAAGTTATGCAACGAACTGCTCAATTGTTTGATTGTAAATCACTTTAATAAGCTGAGGACCAGAGAGTTACTGCTTACGATAATTTTAACTTATTGAGCGTATTGTATAGTAATCTCATTTGTTTTGGAAGGTAATGGTTAATTTGGCATAAGATCCTAACACTTTGTGCAATTCATGGTGTTAGTTGTGAAATGCGAGCTTGCCAGTTCAATTTTGCATCAGTAAAAACTCCCAGATGCCTAGATTCATTAGCTTGCAATATCATGTTTCCATGAAGGTGTAGTAAAATGTGATGCATGTAACTTTTTTGGTTGGATGAAATAAAAAATAGTTAGTTTTGGTTAAGTTGAGCGTTCATTTGTTCTGAATGAGCCATTTCTTAGCATTATCAAGTATATTATTGATATAGTGTTTAAGTATATCATTAATATAGTGTATAAAGTATATTATTAATATAGTGTAAATGTAATAGTGTTTGTAGATCAAATATATTTGGGCTCGACATAATGTAATTAAGGCCGTATCATCAGCAAATAAAAGTGTTTGCATTGCATGACAATCTGGAAAGTCATTAATAGAAATGAGGAAAAAAGCAGAACCCAAAACACTTCCTTGAGATGCCCACAATTTACATATTCTTTAGTAGATTGACGTATATAAGGTGACACGAGCTGTCGACGATTTGATAAATAGCTTGAGAAGATATTTTGTGCGTTACCTTATATCCCATTACGCTTAGAGCGAAATACATACAATATACACGTGTTATGTTAGTCCGTCACCGACTGCTTTGAATTTAACGATTCTTATACTGTATTTTTCACTACTCTTCTTGCGAAGGCCTCAATTAGGTCAGGAGCTTGAGTGGTTCTCTGGGCAACACCGAATTTTGACCAGTAAATGTGAATTTCCAGAAAAGACTGTTTACGCTGAACGGCAAGTTGCTGGAGCAGCGCGCGTGGGTAGTGAGTAGTAGTTGTCTTGAAAAAGTATTCTTAACCCTTGTTTCAAGTCTTTTACCATTTATGCAAAATACCTCATGGCGTTCAACGGATGCACTCACTAATGCACTCAGCATTAACTACGAAATGGCAAATATGTCGTTTTGTAGACTGGGAATTACTAGCACAAACTTTATAAAAGCTGTAGTGACCAGAATAGACTGTTATTCATAATCAGGATTTGAAAACAATTGCTATATTGCTAACCAGATCGCAGCAGGGTTGAAGACCAGCCTGGTCTGAAATAATCGTCGGCGGTTTTCTGGAATACGGTGCGCGCTTGTATAGTTAATGCAAGATTTTGCTTGTATTTGCCTTCACTAAACAAAGAGTCACGTTTTTGCACTAAACGAAAAGTAACAATTTTTGGCTTATGTGCAACGTTGGGGTCTTAACCAGATTCCCCTTCCCTAACTCCTCGTATATGACTTTGCGAGAAGTTTGTAACTTTTGGTTTTAACAATTCGTAAATGTTTACAAGTTCTTGAGATAAAATACGTTTTAACAAATTATAGTAATGTCAAACTCATTTTCAACTATTAATTAGAGATTTAAACACGAATTTTTGTTTTTCTCACACAGAACTTCGACTCTTTCCACCAATTTAAAGCATTTTAGGCAAAATAGAAAGATGCTAATTTTAATCCGCGCGGGACTTGTACATCCACCTTAGAGGAAATGGCAGCACCAACAAACGGAACAGTTGATTTCAACGCAATTTGCTTTTAAACATGAATAGACTAAACTTCGTGTAAAAAAGTAATTTTCGTGCTTAAGATTTAATGCATGGTACCTTCATATCAGAAACTGAATCGACTGTTGTTCAAGGACAACACCGAATGTCGATTGTTAATCTTTGTTTTTTTATAAAGCCGCAGTTCTAGAACCTGCAAGCAAGTTGTCGGGTATACTTTAGCCGAACCTGGTTGTAGCAAATCTGTTTCATAGAAGGTTGAACTTGGTAAATACAGTACTCCGTATGCCATCAAGATGTATTCCTCATTATGTTGTACATTGTGAAAGAAACTGAATATTTTATCACGTTTATGCATAGGATGTTTAAATTTGGATATCTATTGGCAAAAGTTATGCAACGAACTGCTCAATTGTTTGATTGTAAATCACTTTAATAAGCTGAGGACCAGAGAGTTACTGCTTACGATAATTTTAACTTATTGAGCGTATTGTATAGTAATCTCATTTGTTTTGGAAGGTAATGGTTAATTTGGCATAAGATCCTAACACTTTGTGCAATTCATGGTGTTAGTTGTGAAATGCGAGCTTGCCAGTTCAATTTTGCATCAGTAAAAACTCCCAGATGCCTAGATTCATTAGCTTGCAATATCATGTTTCCATGAAGGTGTAGTAAAATGTGATGCATGTAACTTTTTTGGTTGGATGAAATAAAAAATAGTTAGTTTTGGTTAAGTTGAGCGTTCATTTGTTCTGAATGAGCCATTTCTTAGCATTATCAAGTATATTATTGATATAGTGTTTAAGTATATCATTAATATAGTGTATAAAGTATATTATTAATATAGTGTAAATGTAATAGTGTTTGTAGATCAAATATATTTGGGCTCGACATAATGTAATTAAGGCCGTATCATCAGCAAATAAAAGTGTTTGCATTGCATGACAATCTGGAAAGTCATTAATAGAAATGAGGAAAAAAGCAGAACCCAAAACACTTCCTTGAGATGCCCACAATTTACATATTCTTTAGTAGATTGACGTATATAAGGTGACACGAGCTGTCGACGATTTGATAAATAGCTTGAGAAGATATTTTGTGCGTTACCTTATATCCCATTACGCTTAGAGCGAAATACATACAATATACACGTGTTATGTTAGTCCGTCACCGACTGCTTTGAATTTAACGATTCTTATACTGTATTTTTCACTACTCTTCTTGCGAAGGCCTCAATTAGGTCAGGAGCTTGAGTGGTTCTCTGGGCAACACCGAATTTTGACCAGTAAATGTGAATTTCCAGAAAAGACTGTTTACGCTGAACGGCAAGTTGCTGGAGCAGCGCGCGTGGGTAGTGAGTAGTAGTTGTCTTGAAAAAGTATTCTTAACCCTTGTTTCAAGTCTTTTACCATTTATGCAAAATACCTCATGGCGTTCAACGGATGCACTCACTAATGCACTCAGCATTAACTACGAAATGGCAAATATGTCGTTTTGTAGACTGGGAATTACTAGCACAAACTTTATAAAAGCTGTAGTGACCAGAATAGACTGTTATTCATAATCAGGATTTGAAAACAATTGCTATATTGCTAACCAGATCGCAGCAGGGTTGAAGACCAGCCTGGTCTGAAATAATCGTCGGCGGTTTTCTGGAATACGGTGCGCGCTTGTATAGTTAATGCAAGATTTTGCTTGTATTTACCTTCACTAAACAAAGAGTCACCTTTTTGCACTAAACGAAAAGTAACGATTTTTGGTTTATGTGCAACGTTGGAGGCTTAAGCAGACTCCCCTTCCCTAACTCCTCGTACATGACTTCGTGAGAAGTTTGTGACTTTTGGTTTTAACAATGCTCAGCGTCTTGGTCTCAAGCAATCTGCTGTATGTTTTAGGCGGGCATCTCGCTGCTGCCTGGGCAGCTTTGCGTTCTATGGGAGAAGATGGGTACATAGAAATGGCACGTCAACTTATGGACACAGCAGACAAGATGAAAGCAGGAGTGAATAGTATACAGGTAATGGTGACATGATTAGAGCACATACACTGAATTTCTTTTCCGACTGGTGTGCAAAAATAAAAGAATTAAGAAAAACAAACAAAAGCTGCTTGAGTGGTGTCTTAAAGGTTTATCCACCGGCTAAAAACTTTTTTTGCTGTTTAGCAGGTTGTATGCATATGTCACCAAAAGTGAGTCTTGTGTATCTTTTACGTTTTAGCGGAAACATGAAGGTGATAATATTTTGAAGATACCTTGAAATGGAAATGATTAAAAACGATGTTGTGTGATGGGAGGTCTTCATACAAGAGAAATAGTCGAAAAAATTTTATCAAAATTTTCTTTCAAAATTAATAACTAAATTTAAAACTTTAAGATCGTAGCTCTTTGTAGTCATGTCTTGACTCCACCTCAGATAATTGTTAAATATATCGCCGTTATGTGTCGCTTTTGCCCTTGCGGGCTCATTTTTGGCATCTCGCTGATGCACTGTGCCTCGAAGTTGTTTGTTCTTTGAGCAAATTCTTGTGTGTTCTTAGCAAAGGATTTTAATTTTTTTTTAACTAACAAGATTAGTCGGATGACGTAATTTGCAACTGAAAACACAGATGTTTGCTACACAAGCACGTGGTGTACTATCTTTGAAAAAGCATGACATCAGTGAAGTAACTTTAACTACAAGCAAGTGCATACAATGCAGTGCAATAATCAATTTTTTGTCAATAGAATTGCGTGTTTAATTTCGAAAAGGTCATGATAGATCATTTAGTGTTTGCCAACTGAACACGTGAACTTTCATACAGGAGCTCAACTAATTGGGAGTACAAAATAGCGTTGACATCTCTCCAGAATATAAATTATTGCAAAAGAATTGAAAATACAGTCCCTCCCGATCCTTTGTTACAGTGTATTTAGTGGATAATGTGATAAGAAATTCTTCATGCCTTCTAAGATTTTTTTTCTGCCCTTGTTCTTAAAAATATTCAAAAATTTTAAAGCCCGTCAATTTCTGAAAATGTTGACTTAGAGTGGTTGCAAAGAGTTTTAAAGTTATGCGAAATATCGAACTTGCTGCTCGACTTGTTTTTTTTCACCTCACTATGTCTGGCAAACTTGGTGGCTTTATTTCATAACTGTTTGTTTTTTAGTCCATTAAATCAAAGATGTACAGACAATAATTTACTGTAAGTTCTCGTTTTATGTGCACGTAAAGCAACCGAAAGGAACATAACCATAAGTACTGTTAAGAGGAAAAGGAATTTTTGTTCTGACAAAACTGAATGTTGGACTGTGGTCATGCCTTTCGCTGCAGCACTACATCCTGCTAACCTTTCTATCCAAACGTCTCCATCGTATTTCTCAGGAAATAGAAACTCATATACATTTTTGAAAATAACTGTGAAGCATAAAAATAAAGAAGCCTTGTTTCGCGACTGAAGTTGTAACCCCGCAAAAATTTTCGTTGCATTCTTAGAAGCATATAGGGATTAGGCTTTTGTTCTGATTTGTGTGACTACTCACTTGCGAACCATTTGGCTGTGCGTTTCATATACTGCAATAGCTGTGACTCAAATTCCACTTGTTAACCAATGATGCAGCAACGTTGCTGGCACTCCGACGAAAATTTCATTCCGAGACGCTCCATGTGTTTGGTTGGCTGTAGGACGGTTGTTTTGCCTTTAAATTGCTAAGAATTAGAATAGTTGTGCAGCGAAGAACACGTTTCAGAGTATAAACATCTAAGTGAATTTATGGCCAAGGATGTGTATAGATTTTTTACTTATTGGTAGAATGTCATGCAAAGGAAACAAGTATTTCCACGTCAAATACGAAATGGTTTGATTTTTTTACTTCCATCCAATAAAGCGTTCAAGAACGTTAATGTTTCGTGTTTTGCATTGCTCAGTCATTGTAAGGCTTTTCACGTTTTTCATACTCTACCGTATTAACAGTCAGTGCGCCAGCAATTAAACATGAAATTGCTCTAAAGCAGCATCTCCAGGTACGTTTTCAGATTCATTCCAGTTAGAGTTAAATAATGGTTTATATCATCCCACTGATAATTCACTGAAACAGCTAAAAAGTTACTTAAAAATTATGTACTGAATGCCCATTCTTATATTTAAGAACATTGTCAAGTAGGAAGACACTGAAAAAAAAACACTCTAGATTATTTACGACTCTAGAGACATTTTTTGCTTTGACAAAATTACAAATACAAAAATGCGAAATTTTCAAGATTTAATAGATCTGTAACTTACCTAACATTCTTTTCGCTTTCTATTCTTCTGCAGTGTTTGCAACCATTTTTGTTGTATATCAGCTTTGGTGCGGCTGCCCAACATGCTTGCCCGGGTTCGCCTAACCTAATTTGGCGGATTTGTACCTTGACTGCAAGATTGCTCGATGAGTACAGACAGCCTTGGTTGGGTAAAAGTTCAAGAAAGATGAGTGACGATTTCAGTTAAATGTTTATGCGAAGAGGCACCCGCAAAAAATCTCTGCTTGTTTTTTTTATATGCCTGCGATAATCTCGTGTGATTTTGATGAGACAAGCAAAGCCTGGAATTCACCTAACTCGGCATTCCAAATAAGTGAAATGCGAAACTACTAACAAAGGAGTTTAACATGCAAGTGTCTGTATTGGGCACGAAACATGCAAAGAAGTAGGAACCAACAGGTTCTTGCACGTTGTGAGGTTTTGTCGAGAATACCGTTTTAAGTTTTCATCTAATTCGGATTTATCCACGATGGTCGACAGTTGGAGTTTGAAATTGTTAAGTGAATGTACTAAACATTCACAACGTGCAAGAACCTGAATTTCGTGCGAGAACCTTGGAGGACTGAAGATCACATAAGTTTCTGCTTTTTGTCTGCACTACGCTTTCTGTGCATAATTAACTGGTTGGAAATTTTCAATGCTAGCGTACCACCTTCCAATTAACAAAGTGTTAGCTGAGTCGCAGCGTCATGCACTGTGATCACGTTAGCATCATGCTTCGATTTTTTCATGTTTTTGTTTGAAATGCAATTAAATTGAAAAGGCTAGGCAATTGCCGATAATCAACTGGTTACTGATCAAATTTAATAAACTTTTGTAAATGTGAAGTGCAATCTTGCGTTGGAACCATAAAACACTCACTGACAGCGCAGAACGCGCGAATATGCCCCGACTACCTGCACGGTTGCAACAGCCAAACGTCTGCTTGCTGACATCATCTTGACAAACGTTTCGAAGAAGAGCATGACAAAGATGTACAAGCGTTTTATTGTCGAAAGCGAAATGTGCCAAAGCAAAACTTCGGTTTTGAAGTTGAAGGTTAATACTACCTCGTATGAGACCTTAGTCGCCGGTTTACGTTTCCTTTGGAACTTTCAGCCTGTTAAGACCTCTGGACAAAACCAGAGTGTTGTAACGCTTGGCCGTAATGTTTTTTTTCTTGCAGGGTTTGAAAGTATTGGGGCAGCCACTGATGTCTGCATTCGGCTTCGGAAGCAGCGACCACGCGCTGAGCATTTTTGCCGTGTCAGATGTCATGCAGGAGAAAGGTTCGCATGTTTTCTTCTATTCTTCACCGCTTGAATTGTTGCCGGTTTGGAGCGTGCTGCCTGAAGTTACCCTCACACTATTTCAGTATTAAATTTCATTTTACTGTGAGTGCGTCTTGTTCGCAGATTACCACTGTTGTCTTTTGGACAGCTTGCTTGTTTTCTGTTTGTTGGATTAATATCGGTTTCGAGCGCGGATCTCTTAAAGAAGGATACCAAGCTGAAATCAAATTGAGTGCTATACACAAGATAACCCTCATTTTTATGGTGCGACATCCTCTGCAAACCGCACCAAGCACTAAAAACAGTTAAAGTTAACATGTTTTAGCCATTGCCTAAGAATTCGCACGGCATGAAGTTTTGCCAAGTTTACGCAGTTTCTGGTGCACCGAGTTGAGTAACACATATCATGTATTTCCGTATAAGAATTGCATTTGTTTTACGGGAGGTTTGGTTATTTTCCTTTGCGCACTTCCATAAAGATCTTGTCAAACTTCATTCTTCCAAGCGTAATTTCAACCTTCTGCTTGATTTCTTCTTTCTGTCCGTTCCATGCATTTAGCGTCAGTGCATTCGACGCTGGCTGCTCAGAAGTTGAATTTTTCTGTCTGTCGATATTGGGATACTACAAGCAGTGGCTTGCTTGTGTTGTCTACTCGGAAAAGGTTTCAGAAGTACTGGATATCTTACTCCCTATCTAGTGTATTTTTCCAAATCACTTGTTGGCGTCTGCTCCCTTTATCCTGTTGCAAAGCCGTGTCGAACCAGGTTTTGTGCTCCCCCGCACGTTCTTACGCAGCAGCTAAGTCACGTCAGGAAGCAAGAAGCAAGAAGGGCATTGCTTGCAGAGCGATGAAAGGAAACCAACCACGAAAGAGTTGAGATTGCTGCATGCTTGCTGGGCTGTCGTGTGCCTGCACTGCAACGCAGAGTAGCATAACAACTTTGCTGGCATTGATAGCGAAATACAGGCTTGTGCAGCCTTTTGTAAAAAGCCAGTTTGAAGGTTTACGCAAGTAAAATGAAGTTTTGCTAGAGTAGCAAAACTTTGTCGCAATATCGCCAATGATATAACATTCTTGGGGTAAATGGTCATTGCAAGCATCGTCACTATTGTTCTAATGTCCACTTCAGAATAAACTTCAATAAACAGGTTTTTGGAAGTGTCAAGTTCGGGAAGCAACTAGTGTATTGCTTCTTTGAAAGCTATTTTTAACACCGGCGTCTCGGCACCGAGGGCTACAGGATGAAATATTCCCTCAGTGCAGTGTGTGCTGAATCGACTGCGTTTCTCGGCGTATATACGAAGTGTGAATGAATGAAGCTTAGGCGTTGCTTCGATTTTAAAGTAAACCTGGTACAAGTCATTCTAACAAGATGAAATCCTTGAAAGCCTCGCCAGGTTGCAAGCGCTGCGCAAAATTGGTTATTGGAAGCACTGACTTGTTTGCAAGATCTATAAGACTAAGTTTTTTGCTTCTCAGCTTCTAACCAGAGATTTAGCATTGACTAGAATAACGCTTAAGGTTCAGAAGAGGAATGGATCTGATGCTGAGAACTGCAATGGCCTTGGCTGTCTTCACTGTGATCTACTCTAAAAGTAAGTTCTTGGCATATCCTAAATGTACTTGAATGTTTGGCTTTCTCCTGTCAATAAACTCCATTCGTATGCTTAGATCTGCCTCCTGTTCGGAATGTTGAGGTCACATCTATAAATATGAATCATCTGCTTCACTGGAAAGCTCCAGAGTTTGACAAACCAGTGAATGTTACCGTTTATTATTCAGTGTTCTTCGAAGACATAAATGAAACGACTGACATGTGGAGGTATGTGGAGTAAAAAAAACATTAGATGTTGCAAAATCAACCGGTTGTTATGTCAGTAGTGCAGCTGACTCAAACCTAGGTTTATTTGTACAAAAAATTGTCTTGCTTTCAAAACAATTTTGTCTCAGTGGAAAGAACAGAATTGAGCGTAATTTGAAACTAAAGTAATAGGCAACATAGCATTGCGAAAAACGTTTACAACGTTTACGAAAAACGTAACGTAACGAGCGAACAAAGCTTTTGAACAGTTTCACCGAAATTTTGGAAAAATCATTTTGAACTGCAAGCGATGTTTTCAGTATATAACGAAATACATCGAAAGAGCATCTAACACTACTTCCTTTATCCGCGGCGACGTATTTTTGCCGTCAAATGAGTATTGCTCATCACCTATTCATTTCGTTTGCTAAGACGTATAAAGCTGGCATTTCATATTCTACTGTTTTATGTTTTACTGTCGTGCACACTTTGCAGTAGAATTTCTGAGGATCCTTATTTTAAACAAAAAAGTGTTTTTATGGTTTGATACAAATCTCATTCGTCGCTGATTAAGCTTTGATGGCCAGGCTCAAGCAGTTGTTGAACTGAGGTTGAGTCTCGAGTTCAGCTTTTCTTAAACATTTGAAGGGTCACGGACCCCTAGGACATCCTAACAAAAATTGCGGACACCTCAAGGAACCTTGCAACAAATGTTCGAAATCAGGCTTTAATCATCGTAGTAGCAATCGAAATGTCTGCAAAGCTTATCCGAGAAAAAAACCTTCTGAAATATCCGAGAAAAAACGATGAATCCTTTCAATCACATTAACGGACCTCTTTTGGGTTCACGGAGCGCAGGAGAAGAACCCTGACTCTAGTTGGAAATACCTTGTTCTGGATGGTCGGTTTCAGCGGGAAAAGAAGCACGTGCAGTTTGCTATCCAGTGTGATTTGACCAATTTTGTATTTCAGTTGGTTCGAAGTGCCGGGTTGCATACACGTCACACACATGCAATGCCGCTTACCAAACGAAGGCCTATCTCATTATGTCGAGCATCGGTACGCAGTACAAGTGCAAGCTGGAAATGATGAAAGTGTCCGAGGAGTACCTGCCGTGGACTTCGCTCCATACGACATTAGTAAGTGCTATTGAGTCATTAGCATTTTCGCAACATTCTTTGAACGGCTGTTTGACGACATTCTTAATTAGGCGTGGAACTGACGAGACTTAGGCAGATTGTTTGAAGCATACTTTGTTAGCAGAACTTACAAAATGCATCTACAGCCGTTGTTATGCCGTCTTATCACTTTGCTACTCCACGCAAGAAGAAATGTTTGAAGTATAACCAAAGATGAGTTTTTGTAAACATTTTCAAGAAATCTTTAAAGATTTTTTCCTAAAAAATTTTTTTGATTGAAAAAAACACTTGCAAGTTTTTTCCGATAACCGAAGCCTAATGAAATCTTTACGTCGCTTTTAGTCGACGAAGGCCTTTGCACATCAGAAAGCTGAGCGCCGCCGGTAATTTTTCTCATTTGCTTTTTGTGACGCTTTTTGCCAGTAGAGCTGCATGTCTTCAGGTCGGGCAGATCCAGTCAGAAACTTTCGCTTGAACAAGATTGTGATCGACTTGCAGGAATATCCAGATTTGATCAACTTTTGAGTTTTTTTTTATTGGAAGTAGTTGGTCCGCGTGGAGGGAACGTGGTATGGACCCATTCTGTATTATCGATTCATTTTGTGTTGTTGCTATCCGAGCGTAGCCGAACTTTGCAGGTTTTTACAAAAGACAAAGACACTTGGCCGCGCAACTGTAAACGACTATAAAAAAATGATTGAAATCTGAAAACGCCATTAGGTTTAATCTATCTGCAAGGAAATAAAGTGGGTCTAGAATTTCCTGGCTGGGTCTAGAATTTCCTGGATAAAAGTGTTAAAGCACCTTGAATACGGCATTTTTGATAGTTTGATTGATAAGGAATTGTTTAAAGCCTTACACAATTTCAAGCTGGACCACATACGAAACAGCTACTTTAGCAAGCAGCGGAAAGCACGGAACGTAAAAGTTTGGTTTACTTTTTTGTAACTTCATAAAAAAAATATTTTCTGGTGGCGAAGTACAGCGTCTTATTTGGATGTGGTTTTTACTTTTTTAAAATAGATCTGAAGAGGAACTGTAACCTGTCTATGGAAAGAAATCCTTTCTCAGCAAAGAATCAGACACTAAGATCTTACAGAGTAAATATTTCGCCTACGAAGAAGGCATCATCAGCTCTTATTCAAATAGAACCTGTAACCTTGTATCGCAAAAGTAGTGAAGTTTTGTAATCAAACAAATGAAGACAACTTTATTCGGTTTGGAAACGGCGGACAAACTAAGATCCTAGTAGACAAATTTAAATTTGATTTTATGGGAAAAAGACACCGCATGGCATGGAAGGAATAGCAAGTTATCTTGCGTTTAAAAACAAATCCAGTAGAAAATGCTATCGAGGACTTTGAATTACGTAACTTGGTATTCAAAGAAGTTAATGAAGTTACCGCAGTTCTCAGGGAAGTTTTGCGTAACATAAAAGTTGCATCCAGCAACGTTTCTTTTCAGCTTCTGAATCTTAAACCAGGTCTACTTAGTGGACAACAGATATATTGATTTGATTTCTCACATTTTTTACCTTGAATTGTTATCGTTTGCAAGTTATGATTTTATTGCGTTTCAGCGGCTTTAAGAGCTCCCAACTTCACCGTTAGCGTCAAAGACAAGCTTGCGCGGTTGACTTTGGAGAAACTTCCAACATCTATGTGGTCGAATAACACATTGCTGATCGAATTGGTACCAAACGACCGTATTCATTATGATATCGAATACTGGCCAAAGCAGGTAATTGTTGACGCACAAGTACCGGTAACCGAAACAGCGGTTGCTTAACCACGAAGCTGCTTTCACCTTTCAAAGTAACGCGTGTTGTGCTAACGCTGTGCTTCTCAGCCTCTCTTTACCTTGACCCAAATATCAAGCGCTAAGTAACATGAGTATCGTAGGTAACCTAGCTTATGAAATCAAAAAAATCACAACCGCCATCTCAACCCGGAGTACCACATGCAGAATAACAAAAAGGCCCAAAGCTTTTCCTCTAAGAGTCCCATTGTTGTTTTTTTTAATTCAAGACAGGGATCACAGCTACTAGTTAGCAACTACAACATTGCCGATGCCTTTGAATTTCAGTGGATCTTTACGGTAAGGGTATAGGCACACCTTCTCAATATTGTTCAAACACAGCTTTACTCTTGACCATTCAGATTGCAAAATTAATTCTGCAATATCAACTTCGCGCTGGAACCATTCATTTATCCAACAACAGGTTGCGTAAAACACCAACATGTATTGGAGCTAACATTTACTTATTTAAAAATTCTTAATCTTGCTTGAAAATATAGATACTGTTGAACAAGTTTTTGTTTTTTCTCTTGAGTCAGTGAAAAGGCATCTGGCAACACGGTCAGTTTGATCAGGAGATCGCAAATTTAGTGTTAGTTATTATAAGCCTGTCAAAAACGGACGAATTGCGCGTCACGCCCTCCGACAAGTAGTCAAAATGAGCATTTCGCTCATGAAGATGGGTATAAATATGCGTTTCGTACCTTTTTGCGAGCAAAGTGACCGGAAATATTGTTTAAACTTCTAGCTTCTTGAGCACTGTGGATAATAGGATAGTTTTGTTAACTTTCTAATCTTTAATATGGTTTGTTAGTTCATTAGATCTTTACGTCTCGGTGAGATAAGGTTATTAGCATTCAGTATAGGCCAGAGCTTCAATTTAACTCCGATCGTCACCTGAAAACCGCCATCATCGTAACTCTACCGTTCCCACGAACAATGGTTGCTGTGTCACTGCAGTGATTATCACGCAGGTTTGATCTCCATTGTGTAGTTTTTCCGCATTTTGCTTAATGACAACACCGTCTCAAATCACAAATTAGCCACCCACCTTTAAATCGTAAGGTAAAATCAGTTTCAAGAGGCGGGTGGGATGAATAACAAAATTTTTAGTGCCATCCTGGTTTTACGCTGCGTAAAAGTATCTAATGATTGTGACTATAACCTTCTCAATTCTTACCTGTAGAAAATGCGCATTTCTTCTCGATCGAAACACAATCTCGGAACATATTTATGAAAACAGACCAATAACAGGCTTGAGCTTAACCGCTCTTGACGTTGGTGTTCTGAAAGCAAAACACAAAGCTGCGATCAAATCTTTGCCGCAGTGCGCGTAGTTTGCAGCAACGAGCAAACGTGCATGCAAAGGTTACATGATGTTTATGTTGCTATTTGCCGCTATGCTTCGTTACTGTGCTGCGCACTGCCGACAAGCACGCTTGAACAACTGCCAACTTCGCGATGTTGCCTAGAATGAAACGCAGAAGCTCCGGATGAAAGCATCAGTCAAGCTTCGAACGATCGAAATTTATTTGAAGGAAGCGAGACCGTATTGTTTTCGCATGCGAATGGATGGAAGTTCGTTCAAAACTGAAGGTTGGAGTGAAAGCATCTGCTCAGAAGGTGCGCATGGGTAGATTAAACAAATCATATGTGTAGGAGCAGGCAATTGAATTTCCCCAAATTTGCCTAAAAAAACTTTAATGCAACAAACTTTCTCTCTACAAATTTTCTGTAGCTGTTGGTACATTCTATTTTCCTCTACCATGTTGCCACAAACTTGAAAATATAAAATTTGATACTTGAAGTTTGGTTTTAAATAACCCAACTGAATGAAACTATGATAAGCTGTGCAAGCACATTGTCAGAACTCAGCTGGCTCAGTACTCAGAGCATCTGCTTTACAGTTCTGAGGTTTGGCGTTCCATTCACATTCCAGCTGTTGCTGTCAGCAAGAAACCTCATACCCAGCTGAGGACATATATGCCACATACTGTATGGCAAAATGTCTTCAATTCTAAACACTATCATAAAAATTAAAATCACAAGTTTTTCGTATTTGCCTGGCATGTTGAGCCGATTATGTTTACGATTTTAGGGAGCGTCAGAATGCCAGTGTAACCTTAGTACCTCTGGAAGAGCTTAAAGCCGGAACGCTCGTGAAAAAATACTATAATGATCTCTACTAATATGAAGTAGTTGCCCTGGAGCATACTCCATTCCCACAGTGTACAATTAATACAGTACATAAAAGAAATGCCTTTTCTGTCCAAACTTTAAAGTGAGTTCAGTTACTTGTCAACGCTCACACACTAAAACACGAAGTTACTAGAAGCACTTTGTTGAATTTATATATATCTAAGGTGTTTCTACGACATAATGAACTTTTTATTTATATACTCAATAACAACAAAAAAATAAATTGCATTAGTATTGTTGAAAAGTGTCGAAAGTACATTGCCCAAATTTGCCCGCATTTTTTCAGACTGCCCAAATCTTTCACAAATAAAAACATTGGGGGTGAACTTTCACCACCTGACCCCCGGCTCCTACACCACTGAAACAAACAACTCGCAAGTGTATTGATCTTGCTTGACAGTAAACAACAAAACGGTGCAGTGATTCTTTTGACGGAAACTACACAACGACACCCTCCTTTTGATGTTGCAAGGCAGGGGTCTCCAAACTTTCTTGCCAGTGAGCCACATTAGCTTTCACGCAACAGGCCGACAGCCTGACATCCCAAGTAATGTGATTGTTTTGGGATACGTTACATTCTACCAAATCAACAAATGTTTCCCACAAATATTATTCATTCATTTTTGACAAAATGACTTCACGAGACGGATTTGGCCCGCGGGCCGTAGTTTGGGGGCACCTGCTGCAAGGGGTTGCTGCACTATCAAAAACACAAGTTACAACTGCAACCACTAGACATTTTATATTAGACTGAGAAAAACAAACGCATTTAATGTTTTAATGCTTGTAACAGATAAATTCGAAATTGATGCGCACATTTTGAAATCTGCTTCTTCCATTCGAGTACATTAGCAAAAATGATTAGCCATTAACTTAATGGCGAAGTACGTGATTGAAAAATTGTGGAGGAAAATAGAGTAGAAACGCATGACCGGAGCTACATACATGTATACTCTTGTTCACTGTAGTAAAGAGCATTAAGTGAAAGCCTGAGTGGTGCACCCAATTTGTAACGTTACGAAACTTGTGATGGAGCAACTTTCTCGCACTTCTACCGAGTAAATTTTTGTTAAGGGAATTCCTAACTTTAATCCAATACTAAAGGACAGAACGGAAACTACTACATTTCTGCCAACGCTTAATCTTTGTGCAACTGGCAAAAGTATAAAACAAATTTTAGTGCTTCACCAAATGCATGCAGGTAGTAGTGAAGCAAGAATAATGGGTACATGTTTCAGAAGAAGCGGAAAGCGTTGTGTTGTTTAAATAATTGTTTACGTTTGCATGATGAAAGCATATTTCAGTCTAACGCAAGCCACTGAGTGGTAATAATTAAAAATGCTTTAATAAATGTAATTCGACATCAGCATGCTAAAAATATACGGTCGTTATGGAAAAGTTCTACCAAGTACAATCTATTTGCTTTCGCCAAATTGAGATGTGGGGCTGTCGTAGGATTTGTTAAAGACAGAAACTTTCTGAGATTGGTTTAACGAAGAAAGTGGTTATGTTCCTTAGAAGCAATTTTGAGTGGTTTCCTAAAACGGGACTGATGAGCAATAAGTTGATTTCTGCTTTATTTTTTGTGGTTATACGGTCAGTCCAAGCACTTAGGCCATGCTCTGCAGCAAGTTGTCCGACAAGGAACACGACACTTTGCTTGTCGAACGTTTTTTAACAGAACTTAATATTAACCTTGTTTGTGAATATCGTTGCAGAGACGTCAGTTTCTTCAGTGTTTCTACTTCCTCAGGAGACAGACTCGACAACTTTACATGCAATTCTGGGAGCGCTTGGTAGTGGTGTTGGCTTGGTCTTTTTTGTTCTTTTGTTCGTGTACTTCACCAGATTGCATCACTATCTGAATGGAAAGGGCGATGAAATACCAGCTTCGTTGGTAAGATACTCAGTGCGTGGACGATTATTTACGTGCATGGAAAACGGGAATAGGAAGCGCGGTCCCAAGTGTTTCATAATACCAAAAACTACACCAATTCGTGTGAAAACAAATGCTCGGAAACCAAGTAGATTTACTGTAATCTGCTAGTGAAAAATGTACTTTTACACGAGCATTTGAAGTTTTCTAAAACAGTATAGACTTATTTAAATCTAAATGCTTCTGAATTTCGCCCCTTAGTTATATTTTATATGCGATATTATGCTTGCTTGTTGCAGTCCATTTTAACAAAAGTCTTATGTGAATTACAATGATAATTGTGCTGTTTTCAAGTCAGTAGCTTTTTCGAGTGGCGCTCCACGTTCTTATTGGGCTTTCACCTTCTGCGCCTATTGTGTAGTTGGGGTACCTAATTACTATTGCGGGCCGCATGAATTGTGGGTTATTGCTGGCGGGCCGCAAGTTCCTCCTAAATTTCTACCTTTATCGACTATGAGGAAGAGTTCTTTTGAATTACTATCTAAGCATATGCCTGTCATGCTGCTTCGTTTGAAGCGATGTTGTACTCTAGTTTGGGTAACGAAAATTCTGGCGCGGGCCATATCAAATTTTCACGCGGGCCGCAGGTACCCCACCCCCTGGTGTATTGACTTTCATTTGGACCAAACGTGGCGTTCAGCGCGATGCATGGAAAACAGCAGTTTCAACTGTGAAAAATTCACCTGCCCAGTAAAATGTTTTTGGGGCAACGTGACATTGCATGCCTCATAAGTTTGCAGCTCTGAAATAATTGCAAAAATCACCTATTTTGTAAAGGATTTATTGCGCAGGCTCAAGTTATGGCTGAAGGCGATGTGTATCAGCTGCAAGGTGTGAGTGATACTGTCTGTGAAGAAGCAGTCACGTCTTTCTTACGCCCTCCACCGCATCCAAGAACCAGTGGTCACACGTTTGTTTTCCCAGCAGTAATCCCAAACCCTCACGTTACTGACGGACTTCCGTCAGATTCAGAGGAACCTACCCTTAACAATATAAAGAACGCCACGCCAAATTGCAGAGATAGCGACTGCGTTTCTTATGTATACGAGTCGGTGCAAACAGCTGGGTTTGAACCGCCCAGTGTTCTACCCTCTGATGGATACGTGGCTGCGCCGCTTTCCCCTGATTCTGGTCTTGTTGACTGTTATGCTAGTTTCGGGGAGGAACTAGATTACGTTTTGGAAATTTGACTTCTTCAGCAACCAGTCAAATCAGTTATAGAGCATTTATTCTTACATTATTTTGTCTCTGCTGTTTGTTTTATTTCGGTCGTTGGTCCCTGACCTACTTTCCTTTATTTTCACCTTTGTGATGTTTTTGTAAACATGTACTGGTGTACTGAAAAATCAAAAACTTCACGAAAGTGAGTGCAATTACATGCAGTGAGCGTTCATACATGCACATCAGTCTTTATTGCCACAATTATTTGTGATGCTTTCGATATCGATGGTTTTTTTTTTATATTTTCTGTTTTTCAAAGGTTGCCGTACAAAAAAAAGGTGTTTTCGAAGTACAACGAAACGTTTTATTCAGCTCATTTGTACTGTATAAAAAAAGCTCGCCTGATCTGCAATTGTCTTGGGAAGCATTTTTCAATTTTTGCTGAAAAGTTTTATGGAATATCTATAGATAGCAACACCTTGCGTAAACTGGAACCCGAAAAGTTTATGCCATTTTGTTGTGGCATTTGTTGACAGAAGGTTTTTGTGTAAGGTGATAGGATTGTTCAGATTTTGTAGAAAAATAACAGAGAATATGCCTTTTGATTCCATTTCATATCACAAAATTATCCAATTAGTGTCTTTGGGATCGCACATGGCTCTTTAGCCGCTATAAATTATGGTTAATTCGTTAACTTACTACATTTCTAAAACACACTATTAAAAGAAAGTTTCTGAGACACCAACAATTTTCAAATTTTGCAACGTGCTGTTTTGCTGAATCATCATTCATCAGCAATTTTATCGTTCCAAGGACGTTGCGCACACGCATGACAAGACTTAGTTGCTTCGTGAAGTTTGCAGAAGGTCTTATTGCAATGTGCATTCCTCTAGGGTAACCTGATTGATACCTCGCAGATAGAAAATTGGGCTATACACTTCAATTGCTGGGCGTTGTAGGCTTTAACAGCAATTTCATTTGTGTATAAGCTTGTACCCACTCGGCTGTGGTTGATTCGAATACCAAGCACAAGTCTGTGAATTTTTTCTGAAACCGGCGGCCTCATGGTACCTTAAAACGCCACATTTGCAAACACCTCGCTTAGTAACTCAGGTATACAAGCTTTGCAGCTCTCGATTTCTTTGTGTTTACAAATCACACCTGTTCAAGGCAGGACACTTTCCTGAAGATCGATGCTATCCGTCCGCGTATGAAGAAACGACGCTTTGTTCTTCAAGCAAGAGTTCTTTTTCATCGCAACCAGCACACACGAGATTTTACCCTCTGTGTTCTGTTGTGAAGAAGTCTGTTTTCCAAGAGTGCGCTATGACTATGGTCCATTTTGAATGAGTTAATGTTGCACTGACGTGCTTCAAAGGAAATCGGTGTTTAAACGCTGCTTATTCCCGAAGTTGGCCGACTCATTGTGTTGAACTGGTTGGTTTTAAGAAAGATCACCTATTTCCACACGCACCAGTTCTACGACATTGCTTGAGGTCATGTTTGAGAAAATCTTCATGCACCTGAATTCGTGGACTTTGTTTTCCAGGCCCTGTTTGATTTGTTTCAACTCATCTAGCTTTAAAGTAACTACTTTTTGGTGCAAGGTTTGCTCGCGCCAAGTGCAGAGGTATTTATAGATTATGCTCTCGTCGAATGCAAAATACCAATCACTGACTTACGTCAGAGAAAAAGTGGGCTTTTATTATAAGCTAATTCCGCCGTTTATAAAAATGTAACTAATTGTGAGTTGTTTCAACAAATGCGGCAATCTTGTTACTTTTGTGTTCCCGCACGGATTCTTCCGTTCATATTTTAATCTAATAGGTTAAGCCGCATCACAGCAAGTCAATGTAGAAAGCCCTCCTCTACATTCAGATCCCATCAGGAAAGACAGTTACAGCTAAATGGGTTTGCTGCCTATGCAAATATTCTACTCATCTCCTTGACCTTTTAGGTTGACCAGCATTTGTTTTGACATAAAGCAACTCACAAGATTGTTTCAAACAGTGCAGCCTTGTAAACAATGTTTATTTTGACGTCTTCACGTGCAGTAGAAGTCTTATTTGTGCAACCTCCGGAAACCTCTGCAAAATGTTCGCCTTCGACAGGTGACAGAGTACAGGCTATCAGCAGGTTCGCAGTCAGATTTTAAGGTTTGGGGGAGGCAAAATACACTTTTACGGGGCAAGATTTTTTGTTTAATAAAAATAATAAAAAGTTTTCTAGGCACAACAAATTATGAGGGCACAAAAAATTGGGAGCTGCCCCCGAATGCTCCCACGTGGCTACACGCCTGGGCTGTCATCCCCTAAATTCTCGCAATTTTGAGCTTTCTTTGGATGTTCACTAGTGCTGCAAGTTTTAAAGAACTAATTTCTAAATTGGTTTTCAAAAAATGTACGGAGTTCAAAACTAAACGCGTTACTTACCACCTATTTTGTAACCAGTGAAAACGAAGATAAAAATAAATACTACGGCCAAAGCAAACGATACAACTATCGTTTGCTTTGGCCGTAGTATTTATTATAAGGCTATTTAGCACTTCCGCTTTTCGTGT
>JGI24021J15306_10000400_pt1 | contig 31809 bp, 12 predicted proteins | sample Ectturendosymbi1_FD_15306 | JGI IMG/M metagenome (IMG submission 15306)
TGCCCGAAATGGTAGCATTCAAAGATCCCCTCACCCTTGACATAGGCTATCTTTCAAGTTTGGGATCTTCATTTGTGATAGAAATTCAAGCACATGCCAGAACAACAGGGCTAGAGCGAATTTGCTAAAACTAGACGAAAATTATGCAGGTTTACCACTGTAGCAGCCTATACATCTGTCCAGTGGTGGGTTTAGGGTTGGGGGGGCCCGAGGCAAGACTAAAAAAGGAACCCCTCTGATGACGTCATCACATTCAGCCAACCGTGATGAGAACTTTTGAACAAACCTAGGATACGGCCACATCAAGGATTCGTTCCTGAGACTACGGCATGACTGACATTGCAGAAGGAAAAAACGCAAAAGGGTGTTCATGATTCACAACTTTGAAAACACTGAAAGTTGGGAAGACAAGGCTGGCAAAACATAAAAGTTAGGCGATAGCAAGTTGGTATCGCCCCTATTTCTTTATTTTCGCGCCCCATTTCTCTGCATTCGCCATCAATAAACTACAAAGTTTCTCCCTTTGATAGTTTCACACTTTCCTCCATTGAAAAAAGTGCCTGTTAGTTGGTATCCTGAATTGGTTCAGTCATGTCTTATGGTAATCGATGAAACCATAAACAACAACNAAGAAGATTTAAAACACTAAATTTGTTTAAAATTTCATCATTTCAACTACAAGAACATGGCATACAACAGCATCCAACCTGAGGCTTGTTTTGGAAAGCTTTGAGGCTGAATGAGTAAAGGCTGCCCTCATCTTGCGTTAACACTAGTTGTTTGAAAAATATGCAAATGTAGGAAATAAATCATCATATACATTATCGCAAACATTTCTACTGCAGCAAGTAGCCTATACAATTGATTAAAGCTGTACTGAAAAAAAACTGTTCAAGCTATATTGGCTAAGACCTGGAAAAAAAACTTTAACATCATCTAGTAAGTCTACCTCAAACCAACTATTTATAGTCAAGCTTCAAATAATCTGCAACTTCAAGCGTGGGCTAAATTCAAATCAAACCACCTGAAACATCTGAAATATTTTTAGAAAAAATTAGTACTCATAATACTCAAAAATGCCATTTCTGTTGCGTGATAAGAAGCATAAATGTAGCCTTGCTTATTTTTCTTGCTTCCTTTTTCTTTCTTTCGCTGCTCCACTTGGATACTTTCTGTTGAACTGTGGTATTTTTATAAAATTATCAGTAAACCAAATAGGCCTACTTCGATCTCTAAAAATCATCATTTGGCATAAAAAATGATCGTGGTATAAAAAGTTATCATTTGGTATAAATACTTGTTCTCATTTGATAGGGTCTTTTCAGAACTTTTTGGAAGAAGTTTTAACCCACACTTTTTTTAGTTGTAGAAGTTGGCTTGAAGATTTTCTTCATTTGAACATTGAAGGATACGGCCATCCGGAAGGAAGATCAAGATTTGTAGACATTGTATACTTGTCTTTTGGTGCTCAAGGTTTTTAGTGTTTTTATTGATATGTCGGTTTTACTCCTTGCCTCACAGATTTTACTACTTTAGGAACTGACGATGCTCTTCTGAACGAAATTAATCTTCCGTTCCAAGTATACTGCGATCCGATTTTTGATAAAACCTCTTGAATTGCGAGACTTAGAGCGCTGTCGAAGTTGATATAAACATACCATGGTTTTTAATTTTGTTTGAAATTTCAAAGGGCGCTGTGACTTATTGGAAAGCAATTTGGTTTATTTTGAAATGACGACAACTTTATTTAACTGTAAGGAAGCAACAACATTTGTGCACATTGTCAACAAATGTATAAATTAGTTTTTGCTGGGGATGGAACGTTGGCATTTTTCAGTTACAACTGACAGCATCGCAGTGTTCCTTAAACTTTTTTTTCTGATGTAGTGAGAACGTAAAGATCCATGAACTCATTTCCAGTTACGAAACCTCTTGTTGTTATTTGATTTACACGTTAATTTTAATGCGAAAATAAGGAATTGAGTCTTTGCTCTAAAAGTAATACTTATGTGTTGTTCAGTGCCTCGGCAATGGACTCAAAAATACGAATTTTCTTTTCCCCTTCTTCGCTATAGCGATAAGTTTACTTCGGAAAACCGTTAAAGACCTTTCAACATAAATGGCTATGAGCTCTACTTTAGCAAATTGTCATACGTTTATTAAAAGGTTGAATAAAATGGTTGACTTTCTCAGTAACGAATCATAACATTAATACTTCAGTGAACTGAGCAAATAGACAGACCGCCACAGTGGCGTAGCCAGCCCAAAAATTTTGGGGGGGCCAAAATGTTTGATTTTAGGCGATTAACAATATTTTGCTTAGAAAAACGCTTCTCAAAGCACAAAATGGCTCTATTTTCTAAAAATTTGGGGGCATGGCCCCTTTTGCCCCCCTGGCTACGCCTACGGACCGCCATCTCCAGTGAACTGACGTCCTTCAATATTTCGTATTTTCGGCAGTCACACTTTTTATTTGCTTTTTCAAACACTATTGCCTGATAAGTGCACATAAACAAGAGACCTTGATTAGACTCTAAGTTATATCCTGCTTATACTGTTAACGTGCTATGCCTTTATGTGAAACTATTTCAGCATGCCATTACATTTTTTTAAGTATTTTCTGTTGAAAAATCAATAAAATCGATTATAGTTTCCGGTGTTGGGTGTTTATTTCTGAAGAACAGCTGCTAGGTTTTGGGGTTTAATACGCTTTAAAAGGCAATAAGTCTGTCGCGGCTTTTTTGAATGAAAATTAAAATCGATATTTTGGGTTATTCACAGAGCCTCATCCGTTTCGTCTAAGTACCACTATTTAGCCGTAATTTTCGAATTAGCCTCGGCAAACACTGAATAAAGCACCTTGTGTGCTTTATCAGAATGCGACGATTTCTCATGAGAAGGCGATCGATTAACCTCTGTTGCAAGAACGTATTTAATGCGGAGGTTTTCTTCATAGTCGGTCCAACAGACACTGAAGTGGGGCGCTTTTAGTTGAATCGGATGTTAGACAATGTTTATTTCATTTTCAGCAATGAATAATTTTTAAGTAACAACAATTTGAAAGCAAAGTTTTGGTCAGGTAAACTTTAGCAGTGTTTCAAGATAATGGATGGAAACTTCTCGCGTTCGAGTGCACCAATAACGAAATTGCTGCCAAGATGTTTCCTATCAGAATTCTTTGTGCAGTGCTAGGCTAGATCATAAATACATTTGTAATTTTATAGCTGGATTGCACCACCGCAGCGCGCGTGTACCCAACTCGACAGGCGGTATAGGTTCGCAAATGGCAAGTGAGCGATTAGGTTTAGGTAAAACGTGATTTTACTATTTGGTTAAAAGCACGACAATTCACGTTTATATCGTAGTAGTTTAAGTCAGCAGTTTGTTCACACGTCGTTAACTACTGTCAGAAACTAGCAAAACAAAGTAACCAAGTAGCTTTCTGCAGTATTACTGTCTGATTTGACTAATTCACAATGCCAGAACTTATTTCAACATGGTATGACTCGGGACTACATAATATTAAAAAGTTGTGCACGCGCCACAATTTCGAGTTGAACATCCTTGCTTTAGAGAATCACAAATGTTTACTTATGTTTTGTGAAGAGCACGTATGCTCATCACCGAGAAAATATTCCTTTGGTGCTTTCATTTGCAAAGTCAGACAGTAAAACGTTTCACCAATAAAAGGTGAACTTTATTTCAGTAGTTTTAACGAGGGACGGATTAAGGGATGGCGGGGCCCTAGGCCATCTTAGTTTTTTGGGCCGCAAGCACCCTTCAAAAGCGTGAAAGTGTGACCATCTTACGTGTAGTGCTCTCTCAAAATTTTATCTTTTGTGGTGCCGATTTTGGTTCTACGATTGCCTTAAATCTTCAACAGAAATTAAAAGCCTTTCCTACATTCTTCTCAACAAACAAAAAATGGCAATGCGGTCTTTTCTTGGAATTTATAGCTCTTCTGTGCAGTTCAGAAATTCTCTTCGTTAAATTTCCGTGAGCTCTAGCTTTTTTGTAGGTTTACTTTTCGAACATACGCATTTTCATACGGGAGCGTGTTGCCGCCCTCGAAAATATCGTCTAGTTGTCGATCTGATTAGCTGTACGTAAACTCCTTTGTTATAGTAACCACATATTTTATGGACCAAAGAAGCACAATGCATTCAGTGGACACAGGGTCTATTTATGCCGTTTTCAAGTTGTCATTTTCCAATCAATATAAACTATAGTGTTTTAATCCCCTATGCTATAGTCTGATGGTAAACAGCATGAAGACAAGCTTTGTACCGCAAAGTATTGTTGCAACACCCTCAGCTATCAGTATGAAGTAAGTCCAATGGAGACACGTTTGTCCGAGTAAAACTCACGAGAAACTGTTCTAGTTGGTTAATCAACATCTAGAGCTTCAACAAAAAGCTCTGTATACTGGCAATTTAGTTGGAAACAACTAAACGCAGGATCCACATCAAACACTGTACAAATTGGCCTGCTGAAGCTCGTATATTTCAAAAACAGTGTAACTGACGAATCGCTTACTACTGGAGACCGCTGTGCTGCAGTAACCAGGGTTCTGGTAATTCAGAAGTGATTAAATGATTTACTGCTACAACAATTTTGACAACTGAAACACACCACTGATAAATAAAATACCGAAATTTAATAAAGCTTCAAAACTCTACCTTTGCTATAAAACACTTTGCAGAACAACAAGGTATACTGTAAAACAGGGGCGTAGCTAAGGGAGACACATGTTTTATTGTAGCAAAATAACGTCACTTCATGAATTATTGTTTAAATTCATGAGCAAAGTGAGGTGTCCGTGTTTTTGATCACCCCAATCAAAATTTCTGGCTACACCACTGCTCTAAGTTTTTCTGTAAAGAGCATTTGCAACTGTTACTGCAGGTAGCCCTCACGGGCAGAAGCAATTGTATCTATGAAGAAGAGGGTAAATATATAGGCCTAATTCATTATCTGCATCAACCGATGCCAAATGTTTGCCACCAACATATCCAACAGCTCACAGTCTATCGCAAAAGTTTTTCGGTGGCTTCAGCCAAGCGATGTTATCAACAATTTTTCGCAATTTAGTATGGCCGTAACATCAGATTCTGAAGCAAGACCGCCAGACACTGTAGAACTCCGATGAAAAGCAGTATTGTCATTCTTGTATTGCGTAGCAAACAATACTATCGTGTTGTTACTGTAATGATAAGCCTAGACATTTGCATTTTCGCTCGTTTCAAAGTAAATTGTGAAGTTATGCCTCTGCGCAGTTTCTCAAAGTTTAAGTTAGTAATGCGTCGTCATAAGAAGGTGTTGCGCGGGGCCCAAAAAAGCGCGAGGCCCTTGGCCATGGCCTATTTGGCCTATGTGTAAATCCTTCACTGGTTTTAGCCCAAGGCCAGAACCCTGAAGTACAACTACAAGTAATAGTTGCAAATCTTTTGAAGACTCAAAATAGCTTCAAGAGTTAAGTATTTTGTACCTTTGTGTTCTTTTGATTGTCCATGTGATATGAACCCTGTGGCTGGAGCAAGCACTAAAATGAAATACTGTATGTTCCCTTGTCACGTGTTTCGACGACAAATTACCTATTCACGGACAACTTGGCTAAACTCAGTTTGGTGACATACCAGTCATACAACAAGACCATCCCAAGACACAGCTCGCCGTTGCTACAGCATTTCGGCTGCATGGCATTGGCCAGAACTTTCAGCAGAACATATTTATTCACAGACATGTACAGGAGTTAGTAATGCACTTATATTGAAGCGCGTGCTTAACCCAAAACAAGTGAAGGTCGTCATAGGCGAGGAACAATCAGCGGAGAGCAATTGATTGATGGTACCGTTCCGGCCATTGCGTTCACTCGCCAATGTCCGCATTCATACAACTGTGAAACACATGTGAAGAAAACCCCATAAAACCTAGGTTGATGCATTATCATCAGATTGTCGTACATGACGAAAATTTTTTGAACAACTAAGTTTTTTTCACTTGTACGCTGACAATTGACTAGTACAGGTAGAAACGAAAGAATGTGCGCTGAAAATCATCCTTGAATAAGGAGATCTGAGCTCCGAATTCAGGAGCAAATGTAAATCCTAAATTTAAAATAAATTTCACTGATTTAACGTGAATGCAAATTTAAAAATATGAGCAATGCGTTGCTTTATGCAGTTGAGAAATATTTGGCCCAGTGGCGTAGCCAGCCCAAAAATTGTGGGGGGTCAAAAATTTGAGGGGTCAAAATGTTTGATTTTAGGCAAACAACACTATTTTTTTAGAAAAACGCCTCTCAAAGCACAAAATGGCTATATTTTCTAAACATTTTGGGGGCATGGCCCCCCCTGGCTACGCCTATGATTTGGCCATTAAGCGGTTTTGAAATACGAAGAAAACCTTTGGCCATAATCCCGTTTCCGTCATTGTTCGACCGCTTTTGTGTCTTTATGAATTTCTAATAGGACATTTTTTGATTGGTTAGAATTGAAATCAATTCCAAAGTTTGCCCGCCACTTTTACTTGAGGATACACCCTTATATCGAAAGCTTTACAGTTTTCCTTTTCAGTAGAAACCTCTTACCGTATATCTGAAAAACAATGAACATTCTGCCTGTGCATTCCGTGCACGCAGCTTAGAGCTTAAAACAACGTCCGTAGTTGTGCAATCTGCACTGCATTCTTGCTTTCATTAGGCAGAAGGTACTCCTGCGGGTTGACAGATGACACGCCGTCACCTGCATTTACTGCCCAGGCGGCGCAAGAACAAAGTAGAGCATTCGCCGGCAATGAGGAACACTAGCGGAAGACATCGCGCAAGGTGAAGAGCGCTTTTTTCCAACATTTTCCAAGTTTGTAGTGACTTATGGTTTGAAAAAATGAAGCCAGATACTGCTGAACATCTGTTATCCGCCCATTAACCGATAGTTCAAACAGTGGACTTTTAACATATTCAAAGGTTGGTTGTAGTGATTTAGTCAGGAGCTGAAATTGTAGAAACTCCAAGTGCCGTATTTCACTGACCTAAACACAGCTAAAACTAGATGTTTTTCTCTTGATATCATGTTTGCAATTGCAACTGCCCTAAAGTTTAAAATATAGATGAGCGAAACGAGTGAGGGTGGCTTGCACTTAAACATTTTGCAGCAATTTTCTCCACATAAAGTTATTTGCATCAATGAAACCGAAGAAGATAAACATAAGACATTGATTATTTGTGTCATATCATGGACGAGCGGATGATGAGATTTAAATTTTTTTTATCGCTTGTAACAGTATTTACTCGACGCTTTCACCTCAGACATCAGATAAAACTACATCCTCCATTGATTTCTGTCATCCTAATTACCGTAGGTAACAAAACTGTATAAGCACTTTTTATTGAGAATATATGAAAGTAAATTTTTTGTTTTTAGCTTTATCCTCCAAAAAAGCTTGCCAACGTTGGTGTGTTGCTGTAGAAAGTTCGACGCTTGTTAGCATAGCTTCATAAACGTACTTTTTAGAACCTAGATTGAAGTTTCGTGAAACATTTTTACTTCACTGTGAACTCAAAGTATATCCAATCCTAGTTCTAAGAAATTTGGTGTAGAAATTGTCTTTTCCCTTTAAACTCTTAATTTTTGTTTGCCACTGCTGCAATTCACTGGGCGTTTTGTGGTCTGTGTTTTAAAGCGAAGGATTAAGAAAGTAAAGAGATATCTTTTCCATGGGTTACAACCAAGCTTCGCAAAACAAAAACACGGGCCGAAGTACTAAAACCAAACCCGAAGCAAAATCGTTTTACGCTTCATCAGCAAATGGCTGTACCCCCTCCTGGTAACTGCTGTATATTTGCAAAGAGTATATTATTCAGCTCAGCGTTTTTGGGAAGCAGGCACAGCATTGCCTATTTCAATAAAATTTGCGAAATACGAGCAAAATAAAATAAAAATTGTTCTTTTTTATCAGCTACACACATTCTTACAAGGTTCTGAAACCCTGAGATAGACATTGTTTGCTCGTAATGTATTTCTATCTGACGAAGCGACCAGTTTATATTGGGTGCGCAGCTTTGGGTGTTATCGCTTGTAACTAATTTTCGATATACGTCATTGTGGAGTCATCATTTTAGGTTGTAGTTTGTTGCTACTTCAGATCAGAATCCTGTAACAGCCACAACAGCCAGTCATCGGAATATGAAGAGAATACATTTCAAAATTCAACAACATCGCTGCAAAGCAATCGGTAAGATAAATATTGCGAGACGAGGCGAAAACAAACATTGACGAAATTTGCCGACAATGTGTCAATGTTAACAAGAACCAAATACAATCAAACGAAAGAGAAGAAGTTCAGCAATGGAAAGATACACACATCAATTCTCCAGGTTGATTTTTCGTTGGTGGGATCGTATTCGAAATCGTCACTTCTAAGAAAACTTGATAAATCTGACCACAGACAATAGATCAAAGTTGTAAATTTCGCTTTAAATTTGCTTTAGTGCAAGGGTCGGCAACGTATGGCCCGCCGAGAAAAATCATCAGGCCCGCAGCCCCTTTACAAATTGTAGTAACAGCAGTACAAGAGAAATACCAAATGGAACTAGCTGAGCTACAATGCAGTAACGAGCTAAAATTAAAATTTTACGTCGAGGGTGTATCACTGGTTGACTTTTATAAAAATATATTGAATGCAAAGAATATCCCTACGTTATTAATAATGACAAAAAGATGACATCAATGTTTAACAGCACATACGCGTGTGAAGAACTCTTTTAGTCAATGAAATCCAGAAAGAGCAAGCTGAGAACACAGCTTACTTTTGACTACTTGCAAGATGTTATGCTTCTCACCTCATCCAACTTAACACCTGAACTTCAGAAACTTTCAAACAAAAGACAACATCAAATATCATAGTAATGTTGCGCTATAAATGTACCGTATGTCGATTTTTGTGCTTCTGTTATGAACTGTGAAAATCAGAAGTTAATCTGATTAAAATTTCATCACTTCGCAAGTTTTAGCAACATCATAAACAGTCAAGGGAACGAAATTGTTGGTGATGAAAATTAGTACGGCCCGCCAAATCCTTCAGAGTTTGTTTTTGGCCCACAGTTAGGGAAAAGTTGAAGACCAATGCTTTAGTGAATAGAACAACGTATCGAAAATTCCCCATCAAGCTTCTGAATGATTTACAAAACCGCACATTTTACCCAGTGACGAGACTTTACACATTAAAATGAATTTTTTTTGATTCATTCATTTTCATACCGCTTTTTCTCTCGAAATGGTTGTGGGGTCAGCAGCCCTAAGAGGTTTCGAAATACCACACTTTTTTCAGCAACCTCCGGAAGCTCCGCTGGTTTCACACCAAGACTAGATCAAGCCAGGTCGGTGATATAATACGCCAACTGGCCTTGGTCAAACACTGGGAAACTTTCTAAGGAAAATCATCAGGCTTGCAACATCACTGATGTTGGCCGTATAAAATTTGCAGAAATACGTGCTGTCTTGTAAATCTTCGTTACAGGTGGAATTGCTGGGCTCATTAACAAGGCAATGAAAAATAGGTTGATTCTGTTTGCAGGCAACCATGATTCCTCAAGTTTTAAATACAGATTTTCAGTCATGCATGGATGGCTTAAGACACCTTATTACGTCTTTTTTCTATTTTTAAAAATAAAAAATTCCCTCGATTTCCAAGATAATTTTCAGAAAATTGCTTGGTTGGAAACCCCTTTGGTCAAACTTCATTTATCTTCAGTTTCTGTTACCACCACGCAAAGATAATCTTGTTTTAATCAAGTGTATGATAAGGGACATGTCCTTGGGGTATTTTCTGATCCAGGCATGCTCGTAGATTGTATATGAAATGAGAAAAGTAAAAAACAACTCTTTGATTTCGATTGTGCGAAGTTCATTTTTGACTGATTAATGCTGCGATACATTTCTCTGAGTAATGCACAAATGCCTTAGTCTTTCAAATCTAATTGAATCTTGGTATGGCAACAAACTTCGGACTTTTTTCAAAGAGGTCTCGACACAGCCAAATTTGCAGCGTCGTAGCAAAGACACGGACCCAAAAATCGTCATACTTCAGCAGTACAACGTAACACTGCACATGACAAGTGATGTTTAATGGGAACCATGGGCGTCGGAAGGGGGGGCAGGGGGGGCCTTGGCCCCCTGGATTTTGAAATTATTAGCAAAAAAAGGTTGTTTTTTCAATTTCGAGAGGTAAAAAACAAATTTCACCGCTTTTGGTCCCCCCTTGGAAAAAATTATCCCCTACTGGCTCCCCCCCGGAAAAAATCCTTCCGACGCCCATGATGGGAACCAGGAGCGTAGGTCATTTTTAAACAACACTCTGTTATACTCAGCAGTGCAGAGTACAAACTCAGTGCGGCTTACGTTCAAGATGCTCTTGCTGGTCGACTTTACGAATCAGGACTGGCTCGAAATCTCTGTGAGGGAAGAATGTTTGCTGTGTGGTAAGTTACTGGAAGTTAAGGCAAATATTACTCTGGCCTGATCCATTCGGTGGGTAATCTACTATTGAACTTCTTTGGTTTTTGTATCATTGATCTTATGTATGGAACATCTACTACTGGCTAGAGTTTTCCGCGAACCTCTGTATTTTTCACAAAACTTGTGAATAAAATGCTTCGGACAATGAAATTCACCACAAGAAAATTAGAAGTGGGAAGTTTCTTCAATCTGTAGAAAACGGTAAAGAGCTCGTGTTTGTTGGAATATTGGAGCATTCAAACAAATTGCAACTCGGTCAGTGTAAAAAATGGTTGGCTCTATCTACTAGGATTTCTTGTTTCTTTATGAGAGCGCAGTTTCAAATCTGAACCAATGGTAGTAAATAAGTTTAAAAAATGTTACGTGTTTCACAATTTACGTCAGTTTTATTACAGGTGCTTGCAAGTTACTTCCCATTTTCTTTATTCAGCCGTTTTAATCCTAACTGTTGGTTTTCACTGCTTTCTGTCAACTTTGGAGCCAGTGCAAGTACGTGAAATGGAGTTTTAGATCATGATTTTTTTGCCACTGATAAACAAACTGGCATGTTAATGTTGATTATCTCACGGAAAAAAGCCTAATACTGTATTGTCTTTTTGTTTCATTAAATCCAGCTGTGGAGAGCCGGTGCGCATTAGTGACGTCGTCTTTCTGTTGGCAACGTGTAAAGCAGATCAGATAGGGTCCTCACACACGTTATGTGACAGCTAGATAGTGCACTAAGCTTTTTCTTCTTCAATGATTTTTTGTTGTTTTTACGGTTATACGTTTCCTGAAGTAACAAAAACTAACACCATTTTTCTTTCGTTCACTAAATGCAGTTGATCGTTAGTTAGCAAGCCCGTTTTATTATATAAGTTAATTTACTTCGCTATGATTTGTTTCAACACATCAGATTTGTTCGCACAGAAACTTTTGTGTATATAGTTTTCATTTAGTTTCTCTGAATCCCTTTCTCATTTCTCCACACTTTGTTATTTTTCCTCTGACTCGTATATCATCCCTTGCCTCTTTATCAGGGTTGCGGAGTCGGAGTCGTAAGGAATCGGAGGTTTTTGGGTGGAGTCGGATTCCTAACAACACTAGGAGTCAGGGTTGGATTTTTTGTCCGACTCCAATTCCGGAAGTTCAATTGGATCATTTTTTACATCACACTTCTAAGTTGGGAATTCCTGTTGAAATGCTACGATTTCTTATGAAACTTGTTGAAACAAAGAGTTCTTGCTGTGTACCACGATTTCCATTGAGTGTTAGTTGCTCCAAAATTCTTGACAGCGAGACTTCAGTCATGTTATGTTAAGGAGTCGTAGTGCAAAATTTTGGAAAGGTTGGAGTTAGAGATTTTACCTCCTACTCCACAACCCTGCTCTTTATTTTTATATTTTTGTTTCTTATTGTTTCCCTCTCATTCATTCTTTTTGCGGTTGAGATATTTTTCTTATTTTTCTTTTTCCTCTACTTGTTTATGTCTTCGTTTATCAATGTCTAATTTCACCATATTATCTTACACTTCTTTCGTTTTTTGTTGTTATCTTTTCTTCTTCCTCTTTTTGTTTTTTATCATTTCATTTTTTCTTTTTCTTTCTATTTGTTAAAATTTCCTTTTTTTCTCACCGATTGATTTCATCCCGACTCCTCATCATTAACAAATGTGTGCAACAGTTCAAGCCACGATAAATTTATTTTGCAGTGGTAGAAACGCTGAAATAAATCAGACTTTTAAAAGCTTTCTTTCGTGCTTGGGATGGTGTTTGTCCATTGATGAAACTTCATTTTTTCAGATGGTGGTAAAGCCAACGGAGACCCTGAACCCTTTGGCATTCTGGGGAGGAGTTGCGTGCTGCATCACTTATACGCTGGACTTCTTACTCAACCTAAACTATTCTCATCCACGATTGTACTTCATGTTAACTCACAACAAGTTGTAGGACGTTTTCGGTGTTATTTGTTTCCACTTTGTTTTATTTAGAAACCATCATGGATTGTTATGTCAAAAACAAGCACGTTAGCCCTCTCCAACAATAGTTCCATTGTTTTTTACCACAGGCCAGCATTGATCATTGCGTATACTTGCATGGTGCAAACTCAAGCCTAAAAAACAAACATATTGAGGTTGTATAACAGCATAGATTATAACAATTTGGAATAAATGCTTTTTGGTTGATTACATGCTTTGGACTTAGTCCTTACTAACAGTCTGAATGCAAGGAGCTCTGATTACCCAAGTAAAACATTGTGAGTTTCAAAAATTTGTTGGGTCGTAGACATTGCCATTTGTTAAATAGATAGTCAGTGGGTTTTGCTGACCTCCACGCGACATGAGTGCCAATAACGGAGAATAACTTCTATTGTGTTTAGGTACATTTCTTCAATCGCTCTTGTCTCCTTGGACTATATTTTGTTTGTGTCTTGTGGAAGGATGATCTTCCGGACATTGAGATCCTTTCTTTTGATTTTTAGAATTCAGTCTCTAAGAAAGTAAGTTTTCAAACCTTTGTATGCGGTGAATATCTAAGCATCCCACGATAGTAAGATCCATTTTTACCGTGGTCTGATACTGTCATGTTCGTGTTTCACCAAATAATTTGAAAATGATTGATTTTATTGATTCTAGTTTGTTTTTTATATTGACCGTGGTTTTGGCGATGTTGTCTGATGATGAAGAGGGGCAAGCAGAAACGTGGTCTTAGCAAACAGCCCATAAACATTTGTAACCAGTCATCATCAAACAACGTTTCGGCGTAATTCTCGGTTGTACACCGCTACCTTATGTGATGCTAAGCAATCTCCGAAATTAATTGAAAACAAACAAAACACTTCTTTAAAAAAGAAAAGTGAAGAGTGGCAGTGTGAATTTTTTCAGATAAAAAGACGAACAGTCAATGAGAGTGTCATTTTAGTTCAGTGGTTAAAAACTGTCTGACGGTTTTAGAAAGCTCAGTTTGCTAGACCGAGAAAGGCACTGTGCTTCACTTCAAAGCAAACTGAAACTGTCTTTTATAAAATAGCAGTTGCTCAACTTCCTTGCAGGAAGGCGAAATGTGTAAAAATATACTTATTTCTTACATCTTTTGCAGCACAGGATTGGTTATGCTGGGTGTTACTCCAAAGTTCCTTCAGTTTCTGCTGATCATGCTGGGTTATGTGACCGTGTTCGCCGTTGTCGGAACGCACGTGTTCATGGAATCGTATATTGGCAGTGGTGGGTGAAAAACGAGGAGCCGTTTATAGCTCGCTGCGGATATCCACATCTACAGAGTACGAAAATGTTCAGCTCTGTGACAGTTAATGAGTCTGTTTTCTGCTTTTCAGAAGTCGTGAAAGCCCAGCACGATGGCATATATGAAGGAGCATTCAATCACACAGGAATAGCCCTTCTAGAAGTGTTTGTCTTAATGACAGGTAACATTACTTTAATTTCTTCAAAATTTTGTTTGGGATTCGTTGCATAAGTTAAACAACCTTTTGAAGAGATTGCTGGAAGAGCATCAATCACTTGTTGTCAATATTTACAAATCATCGCTGCACCTTGTTGGTGTAATCGAAATGAGAACTGTGAAAAATGCTGTACTTAAGAGACGGAGTAATGGATTTTGGTTGAACGATAGAAAATCTACTCTAAATGCTGAGATATCGTCAAATTCAAAATATTGATTGCTGTGTGGTAGGTTGTAGGACTAGGACAGGGGTCGAAAAAATTCTATTTGATTAAGACTTCAGGGTGAATATAGATAGTGTTATGTGAAATCGGTTTCCTATTTAACGAATTTACTGAATGATCAGACTTTTTAGCCCAGTGGTTCTCAAAGTTGTCGATATCAACCCCCAGGGGTCAATTTGACCACCCAAGGGGTCGATAAATAGTCACTGGGTTGAATGGGGGCCACTGAATGGCCAGGGGGTCAATGAATAACTGCTGGGATCTACTGGAACTTGTGAAGTCCCATCAGGCACATCCTTCGCATTAATGAAGTGCTGCACTCACAGTTACGTTTTATGTTATGCTTACATTTATAGCTCTAAGCATATTTTCGGATTGTGTATTATTTCATCATGCATTTCAAGTGAAAAGTACTCACATTTATTTTGACACATACTTTCCTTGTATTAGTAACTATTGGGCTCGGTCATGGGGTCTACAGAAAACTGTATACTTTAATTGGGAGTCAACGTGCAGAAAAGTTTGAAAACTACGGTTTTAGCCTTTGTGTGGACTATTTTGTATGATATGGATTTATATGTTTAGCAAATTTAAAGAACACTATTTCCGTCTGATTTCTGAAAAAGCTGTTACGTTAGAGTGCTTGACGCATGTTACAGAAGATGTTTTTGAAAATTCTGGTGGCGAAACTGCCCGATTGTCCCTCTGGTTGTGGGCCTGAATATGTGGCTTGTTGGAATACGACTATGCAGGCTTGTGAAAATACGTGTTTATCGTTGAGGTTTACTTTTGAATGCAATACTACACCGTATTTATTCGATTGTAAAGCGCGATTTATGAAGTTTATTCTTCATCATTTCGTGCGGCTTACAGGCTAATCAAGGGCGGCACGCAATCAACGGCGGCTTATATTTTTTATTTATTTACCTTATCGAAGTGTAGATGACGCTCAGTCTTTCCTTGGAATGCGTTTTTTCGATCAAACTCTTTTATTCTATTCTGTTCAGCATCACGTGCACATCCGCCACAGGAGGATTTATGATGACCAGACGGCAGGTTTAGTGGTGAAGCATCATTACCAGGGTTGGCAATAAAACGCGAAACGTACTAGTACGCGAAACCATCTCAGAGGCTTAGGTAACTTATGTTAAAATGCGGCTTACAAAATCGTTTAACACCATTTCGAGGGGTTTACATTCAAGGGCGGCTTATAATCAAGGACAGCGTACAATCGAGTACATATTGTTTTTGCCGTGGTGAGTTTTCATAATTCATCTGCTCTGTAATTTGTCAGGTAGTCGTGTATTTCCATCTGCTGCAACCAGGCTAGAATATTATACGTGGGCATATGGTTTGCGCAGTAACACACTCATCAGGCCCTAGCAGCTGAAAAAATTAAACCAAAGTATCTATCTGGATACCACCAACACGGCTTTTGTGTTGAAAACAACGAAAAGATAGAGCACAATTTTAAAGAAAGTGAAGTGAACAATGGAGTGCCATCTCTTTACGCTTTTCAACACCTTTAGACTTTGTCTATATACAGATAGATGAGCATTAGCTTAATTTGCATTCCTTAAGTGAGTCTGTTTATGGGTTTCAAAATAAAGAATATGTTCTGCATTTGTTGTTGCTCAGCTTGAACTTCGCTGTGTACCTACGGATCGGTCAGAAAAACTATGTTCTGTTAGACACGGGTGGGTAGCATTTTCGCAAACCGTACATCTAAGCTTACACTTTGCGAATTCATATCAAATTAACACATTCTCATTGATTTATAGCGATGCTTATTTTCCCACCATGCTTGAAATTTTATGCTTTCACTCGCTTTTTTTGGCTGTGCTTCTTTTGTTACCGCGAGCAACGCTTTTTGTCTCAGCTTTGCTTCTGATTTATCTGCTTTGAAGAGTGCCGGAAACAATTTCGTTACAAATACTTTTATCTGAACATAGTCATAACTGTTGCCAGGCTGTGATGAGAAACGAGAAAAACAATTCTTTACGCTTCACTTATAGGAACAAAACAGTGGTGTCGTGCCAATATCAGAATGAGAANCCTCCTCTGTAAAAAGACGTGTCGTACGAGTGTCAAGTTGGTTGACTGTATTTTATTGTGAGTATTTCAAAAAATGTCGTCCTATCCGCAAAAAGCGTTTGTGGTTGTTCTGCGAACAACGCCGTAGAGGCCTAAAGTAAAACTCTGGTTTCGACGTGGGATCTGAGCTGTCACATATACTGTATGTGTAGAGGGGTGACATTTTTTCTAGTCAAGCATTCAGTTATCTACACGCCACACTGTATATACAGTACTTCATGCAATAAAGTGTACGCAACAAGTGATCATAACGATTGAATTGTCAGAAGTCTGCGAGATCAAAGCTGCCACTGTGATCCCTTAGTCGAGACGGAGTTTAAATCATACAAATGTGCTATAACGCCAATATTATGTGGTCATAAGTCATTTTATTTTCAGAATCTGGGGCGGGCCATTGAAAACAGTTGGTGGGCTACAGGTGGCTCGTGGGACGTAGTTTTTCGGCGCTCCCTTGGGTTAAAGGGATATTTTAGGAGACTCCTATTCAGTTTTACAAAACTTGTGATTGAAGGTACTGAATAAACGGGATCTTAATAAATTAATCAAAGATGAATAACCGACAAAGTAAATGATTGACTAAATAGACAAACGGTTGGAATCAGAGTCGTAGCGAGGTTAGATGGCGCCCGGGGCAAGAAGCAAGTTTGGCGCCCCGCATGTTCGAAACTGAAGTCTTTCGGAAGCAAATGTACTGTACTGAAGAAACTGCTTGCCCGCAGTGATTTGGCGCCCCCGTAGTGACTCGGTGCCCGGGCAGTTGCGCCCCCCTTGCCACCCTCGTCACGTCCCTGGTTGGAATGAATTGAGAAATAAACGAATACTAAAGCTAACTTAGTGAAAAAAGAAATAACTGAATGAAAAGTCGAATGAATAAGTGTGGAATTGATTGTTCAAAAGTAAAGTTTATTGTGAGATTGATGAGCACAATTTTTGTACATTTCTGCAACTTCAAATGTGTTGATCTGAATTTTCCTATACGCCACTCTGGAGAGGAGAACAGTGTAACAGAACACTAATTGCTTTTGAGCGGTAAAAATGTTTGGACTGATTTGAATTCAGTATCAACAGCACTTTTCTTGGGAAATTTAGAAAAAGAAACTCCTCTACCCTGATCAAGTCTAGGTTTGCTGTCAGCTTTTGAGGAATCAGCTGACAAGGCTCTGGTTTCATCTTTTTGCGATGATTCAAACTTGCACATATCTATATTTAATAACTAGTCTCCACAAAGGTGGGGGTAGGAATCTATCAGTAACTTTATCAATAAGAAATCGATTCCATGTGCGTAACACTACGCATGTTCAGTAATACATTTGAATAAGACTGTAGGACTGATGATGCCGAGTGTCACGTGAAATCTATTTCCTATTAAAGAAATTTGCTGATGGATTCAAACGCCCACAAAAACTCTGAGACTAGAAATATTTCAAGGAAGCAACATATTCTGATGTTTCCTAATATTAAAGTTCACTATGTTATTAATGTATGCATTAACTACTTTTGACAATACGTTTTGCTCCTATAAAGGGACATTTGCAATCGCCAGTCACAAGACTTGATTGATAAAAGACCTTGTGCATACCTTAGGAGTTTGTGGCTATCTGGTAGGGTAATGTCCAAAGCAGGGGCGGATCCAGCCAGTAAGGTTAGAGGGGGGCGATTTTTGTAATATTTAATAGTCAAGTCTCATTACGGGTTCAATACTGTAAGAGAGATGAAGTATACTTCACAACACTGCTTTGACAAAACAGTGGACGGCAAAATGGCCTTATATCGCGAATGCTGTTTTTCGAATTGCACAAAATCATGGTGAATAAAGGTACTTTTGTAGGTTTTAGGGAGGGCGAACGTCCAATCACCCCCCTGGATCCGTCCCTGGTGCAAAATGCAATGTACATATTCTCTGAAGTACTGAGGAAAGTACTAGATTTTAATGGTGCAAACACTAATCCGTTTCATTCAAGTCATTGTCAAAATGCCGGGACACCGAACAATAAACTGTTGATTAATTTGATTTTTGTTTTTTAAGGTGGAAGCTATCCAAGATTTATGATACCTGCTTATGTTGAACATGGAAGCGTGGTATTGATATATTTCATAATCATTATTATGACTGGAGAGGTGAGATTTCCAGACATTTATTTTAGAACTACTTATCTTGCTTGGAATAACTTGAACAATTCAAATTAAACCTTAAGGTAAGTCCAAACATGTGAACTTCAATGTATCAGGCACCAAACTTGAAGAATTATTTTAGACAACATCGTGCAACATTATGTACAGTATCTTGCTGCAATGATTTGAAGTAATTTGATAAACAGCGATCAGCTTACTTGCATAAATTTGAGACAAGCAAAACTACACTCCCCAGTTGCTGTTTTTAACTTTTACATCAAATGCATCAAAAGCGGACCACTATGTCTATGAGTGCAGTAGCTTAAAATTTAAACTTGCTTTGTGTACGTGGAGGTTAAAATTAACGCAAAGTATCTTGTGGCAATATATATAATTTCGCGTAACAGAAACATCGGCATATACTTGGTTTGCGGGAACGTCATCTGTCNCAAAATGCAAGTGGTGAAAATGAGTTGTTAATTGACATGGACGCAGGGCCATATTTAGACATGTGGAGGCCCCAGGGCAGCCTTTGTGTGGAGGGCCTCAGCACCTCAAGGAAATATTGTTCAAGGTCAAGGAAATACTATTACCAGTTAGCTGTAAACATGTAAAGTTGTACACCGCGCAAGTCTCTGGAGGCCTCCAATTTGTGGAGGCCCCTGAACAGGTGACAACTTTGCCCTCCCCTGAATCCGGCCCTGCATGGACGAATCTTTTGTCATACAAACGATTGTTCTTTGACATGCTAGTGAATGTATGAAGCAACCTTAAAAGTGGCATATTATTGCCCTCCGCAGTTTTATGAACAGCGATTTTGTTTTTGGGTACATGTTAGTACATACTCAAATAAAAACTCAGAAGGAAAATTTAAATTTAGAAGTCACTGGAGCTTTTATCGCGACGCTAAAATGCAGTGTAAAAGAAAACGTTCTCCGTTGTTTTGTACCTATTCACCACAAACTGTGAATTACAGGGCTGTAGTTTAACAAACGTATATACAGTTCGTAAGATAGGCAACCAAACAAAATTAATCGTTGATTGATTCCATGAGGAAATCTAAAAATCACCTGTGTCGTGATTTCAACGAGCAAAACTGTTTCCTGTCCATTGTGTGCAAACTGTATAAATTATCTGATTTTCGACCCAAAATCCCCGTTTGTTGTTAGTTAAAACTAACAAAAGTATCTTTCAAACTCATAATAGAGATTTTGCTATCTAGCTAAATGGTACTGAAATGTTACAAGTAGCTATAGGTTACTTCTGTTGTTCGAGTGTACACGAAATTTACGAAACAATTATTTTACTTTATAACAGTTTTCTCAACAGGAATGTGTCATATCAATCACTGCTTTTTCCAGCATGTTGTTGATTGTACTATTCAACACTTTAACAGATTATGCTATATGCAATTCTGGTAGCACGAATTTATGATTTCTATGTAAAAGCCAACACCAGTCACGTGAAAGAAGAAAGACATCGAGAAAGGCAATGCCTTGTAAAAGCGTTTGAAATTTTGGACAAGGATGGAACTGGAATCGTACCTTACATGCATTGGAAAGGGTATGCAAAATAATGAAACACTTTTCATTGACGGACTTCATGCCATTTTGATACACGTAAAGGTTATAATTTACGTTGTTTGCGGCGTGGTATGTAGAATTGTTTTTGGAGACTTTTCACCTATTTTCGCTGTGTACTCATGTTTCTGCAGGCTAATGAAGGAGATCAGACCCAAGTCTAGCACTCAAGAAATACATAAGCGATTTCGAAAATTAAAAGAACTATCGAACAAGGACAAGTCTAACTCAAATACAACCACTGATGATTTTTGGGCATTCAGCCTTTACGAATTTTTTTACTTACCCAACGTTCTACAGGTAAATTCATTGAAATTAAATATGCATCTGCAAAAAAGGAAAGCGTCAGCGAATTAAATTTTTAACACTAATCTCAAATCAAAACTATTTCATTTGGGAGTCCGTCAGATTTTTAAAAGGAAGTATCAAGCCATTGAAAAGCATCTTCAACTTCACATGAAAAACGATGATCGCCAGCGTATTTTTCAATTGTTGATGCTTCTTTAAACGTATGAACGTTGGATAGATAGGTAATTATTTAAAATATCTAATAGTCTAAACCAGGGATCTCCAAACTACGGGCCGCGTGCCAAATCCGGCCCGCCAAGCCATTTCATCCGGCCCGCGAAGACATTTTGTCAATAATAAAAAAAGAATAAATTTACAAAAGCTTATTGATTTGGCAATATGTAACATATCCCGGAACAAAGACATTAGGTAAGACGTCCGGCCCTCGGAGTATTGTGTAAAAGCTTAAAAGCTTGTGTGGCCCTCGGACAAAAACGTTTGGAGACCCCTGGTCTAGACTTTTCAAGACCGCGTTAAGATGACTCAGGCACTCACGTTCATGAAATAATCGTTGCCAGTTAATTTTGAAATATATAACATTAGGTAAAACGTTTTGGTAGTCCTTGCCATTTCGTATATGCTACTGCTTTTTAATGAAGTTTAGTAGTACAAGCATTAGCAACATCGGAATGCTACGGCACTAACTGAAAAAGCCTTTTAATAGTTTGTAGCTGATGTTTTGTCTCAAATCCCAGCTTCTTTGATCTTTTTGACAAAAATGTATCATGGTGAGTTGAAAATGGTGAAATGGTCACCAAGAACAATCGAACACTATAAATATGTTGTAAACATAAGCTTCTTAAAAAATCAATGAAGTATAAGTCAATAAGGCATGGTTACCTCATTGGGCTTGACTGCAACATGTCTCATAGAGCTGTGAAACGCTCTTTTCCGGTGAATCATACGCGTTAAAGTACAGCTACGTTTCCTGAAAAGAACGAACAATAAAGGCAAACCTCAGAGTATTTGGCATCTAAAATCAATGCATTTCGCAGTATTGGTTTTTCAAATATCAGGAAAAAGCACTGTTTAAAAGCTGGCTTTAGGTAATTTTTACCAATGAATATCTTTTTATTTGCAGTTTATAGTGGAGAGAACCACGTCAAAGCAGAGACTGTCAAGTTTATCACGTGATCAGAGACTTTTCTGTGGCTTCATTTACTACCTTGGGGAAGTGAGTAAGGGGAATAACTGTTTGCACAACAACATAAAACCTGTTTGTTCTTTAAAAGATTAAAAACATACCTGTTTTGACCATTGTGTTCAAACATAGCTGTTTGACCTTTGTGGTGACTTGGCTAACTTATGTCTCAGATGTAAGTAGGGCAGAAAAATATGCTTTAATCTACTTATACGCAACTATGTGCATATAGGCATCAGAAGACTTCAAAGAGCATCAACATACTGAGCGTACTGTGCCGCAGTGCAACAAGATTCATTTGATTGGTGTTTTTGGCGCTGTACAACAGTCACGATCTATAGCGTCAGGCTATATTTGCATGACTGACATGCACAGTTGCAGAAAGCATAGAGACAACAGTGCAACCAGGGACGTCGGATCAGCGGTAGGGCAGGGGGAAGTAAAAGATTGGAGGTCAACGGAAATTTATAAAAGACAAAAAATCGTTACCTATTATGTTTGTTTCTATTCATCAACAATGTTGACCTCAAAAATAACTACAGAAATTATTGAAAACCATTCGGAATTTTCTGGATGCTTGAATAGCTGCAACATATTTGTTTGAAGTCGATCTTGACATACCATGAAATTACCTATGATAATTCTATGAAGAGGCACCTCCGACGCCGTTGCCCCGCTTTTTAAAGGGCGTGGGGGCTTTGCCCGCGCCATGCCCCCGTTCTCCGGCATCCCTAAATGCAACGCAATGGATAACAACGCACGTAACAGATTGACACCGCAGCTCTCTGCTATACACCGTGTGCTGGGCAAGAAGGCTACAGCACCAGTTTACAAAGTCGTTATAAGACCCGACCTAGAGTCGAACTCCAAACCTATAGCACCGAAGCACGAACCATAAGACCACGGGACGAAAGTACTGTATATGCAACACAATCGAATCAACCAGTAACGTTCCTTTCAAAATAGTTAAGCAAGAAAGGCAGGTACAATTACACGCCGGCGCTGATTGGAGGAATTTGCATTTCAACAGACTGCGTCATCGCCACAGTTGGAACCTGTGTTTGAAAACAAAAAAATGGATAGAAAATATGAAAAAGAGCAAAAGAGCATTTTTTAGGAGAGTGCTTGGTAAATGATTTGTATTCACTGCAAAATTTACCTTGTTTTTTTTTTCAAAAGGATGTTTGCGTAAGCTACGCACGTACAATATTTAACGAATATCCGAACTGACTGATGATTGTTTCATTCGGTAAATGTTTCGAAAAACACGAAGCCTTTCCTTATGCAGTTGCCATGTAACCTATAAGCGGGCATTTAAATATGCCGCTTTTTTTCCAGCATGTCACCACAATCTGTCGGGCTTGGTACCACACCAGATGGGCTTTCATCGTGTCGCTGACCTTGAATTTATTGTTTATCGCTCCGTTCGCTCTTGTGTGGTTCGGGATGTCTCCTGAAGTATCTCGAGTGGCTTACTTCGTGGAGATGGCAGTTCTTATAATAATTGCAATCGAAGTCATCATGCTGGTACGTGGAACATATACACAGAAAAGTAAAGTGGATGCGACCACTAACTTTCGTTAAACGACTCGTAGGAAGTTAGGTTTTATCGTTACTAGCTTTCGGTTCTGTGCAATGCAGTGCGCATAGAAGATACGTTAACTTCATGCAAAACTTTTCAAGCCAATGAACTGAGGTAAGTGGTACCGTACCTGGCCTACTTTTCATCATTAGGTTGATCCGATGCAAAATTAACCACACTCAGGATGATCAAATACTTAACTTTCACCAGAATCTTTTAGAGACTCTGGTTGATCTTTAAGTGAAGTGCAAAGACATTGGATGGTATTTCTGTCAAGTGGGGCAGAAGTTGGAACTTTAATTATAGGTTAGTCGTTGGTAAAAATTGCACATCCGCTGTCCTTGGCACTAATTTCAAGCAAAATTGAGCTGAAGATGCACAAGCATTAAAGCGATTTTTCACATACGCTGAAATCAGCGACTGAATGGTGTAAGTAAGATTTCTGCAAACAGGCGTAACTCATATCCTCTCATTTGCAAATCTGATGCTTAGGTTCGCATTCAAGACAAACAGCTTTTGTTAAAGCCGAGAGCTTAAATTAAGAAGTCTTCACACACGCCTTGCTAGAATTTTAATAAGATTTCATAAACGCGGTCTTAAAAGTAAATAAATGCTCATAAACGCGATTTTTTTGCAAACGCGATGTTGAAATTTCAAACAAGAGTATTCATCCGCCGGAGATATGAAGTATACGGTACTCTAGTCAAACAGTTGTGGTAAGCGACATAGGCGTAGCCAGGGGGAAGGGGGGACGTCCCCCACCAATTTTTAGAATATATAATCATTTTGAGCTTTAAAAAGCAGCATCCCAAACAAAATAGTGTCATTTGCCTAAAGTCAAACATTTTGCCCCCAAAAAAATTTTGGGCTGGCTACGCCGCTGGTACTCGAGTCAAACAGTTTACACAGAAAGGAGCTAAGTCCTTAAAACTGTTTGGCGCAACCCTGCGGTTTAAGACCAATTAGTTACTTTCGCACTCTATGATACTAAGTTCTCGTTTCGAAATTTCACGTGTGTCATTGTGCTTCTTGCAGCGTTTTAAATGGTCACCGTGGAAAAGTTTGTGCGACTGTTACGGATATGAAAATAAACCATCATATATTCATATAAAACCTCTGCCAGGGCAAGACTTTTATGTAGGCTAATTGAAATTGATTCTTGCTCAGCCACATAATACAGAAAACATACATTTGAACTGTTCTATTCGTGGCTTTTAATCTGATTATTGGTGGAAGGCAGAAAACCCCTTTTTCAGCCTAAACGTTTGTGAATCTTTGTCCGGTGGAAAAGATAAATATTTGTAGTAAACTACACGATTTGAACTGAAACATTGGCATTCTTTTCTAGTGTATTGCTCTTGGAGTCTCCTACATTCTCAGGGAAATGTTGCTGCAGGTTATTATGGTTCTCATTGCGTTTGGGTGCATGGCATACAAGGGAGCAACAAATATTAATGAGTGGAATGTCGGTTGGATACCGGTTACTGCTGAATTGGCTATGGTTGTGAGACTTACTGGGTTTAAAAGGTTACCATCATATGCAACTTGTTTCCGAAAATCTTGTAGTAACCTTGCGAATTTCATTTTTTTATTTGTTGTTTGTAATGATTCAAAAGAGAAACAGTAGCTTTCAAGTCGCTTTTAACCATTGTTACTGTTACATGCTCCATTGTGGCGTTTACATAAAATAGCCTCATTTCTGATCTGTAACCAAGTAAGAAGCTGCGAGGAATCAAAATTTGAAATTTGAAATGAAATAGCTAAATACTTTAATCGGCAAGAGTCGAATATTTTTTGGACAAATTGAAACGGGCGATTGTTATTAGTGAAACGAAGTGACATCGAAAAATCCTCTCGGACAAAAAAATATTTTGCTCTTCTGTTAGGAAGAACACTGTTGCACAAAATATACTGCTCCAAAGAGTGCAGCGAAGCGAAACACTTTCTTCCTTAAATAATTTTACTATTGCAGAAGATCATCTTCCATGTTTCACTGGCTTCGAAGAATCGCGCCGCCGTTGTTTACACTATTGTGTGTCACTTGCGTGGCTTTCTATTCTTACGGGATTCTTGGAATGGAGTGTTTCGGAGGTAAGAACTGACCATTTTTTGAGATGACAAGCTATGTCACCTTCGCGTACGCAAAATNAATTCAATCGAAAGTAGCAAACGCATTCCTCTCATTNTACANTNCGTTGCAAACTATGCCAGTATGGTGCTTCCAGGAAGAGCTGAAGAACATTAACATCGTCTAGACCAGGGTTTCTCAAACTGTGGGTCGCGACCCCATTCGGGGTAGCTAAATGTAATTTTGGGGTTGCGAACCAATTGGCTTGACAAATCAGATCAAGGTTTTTGTAATCTTTACGAGAAAGTTAAAAGTAAGCCTGCAGTGAATCCATTTCTATTACATTTTTAGGAGAAATACCGTGCTTCATGATGTCAGTTGTTTACTAGGATGTCTGCCTGAGCTATCAAAAGCACAACAAGTTATGCCTTGTTACGTCATGCCTTTTTTAACGTACTGATCAATATTGACCTTACTGCATTCATTCCGACACGAAGGCATGCTTGTGTTTAGAAGTCTAGGTCTAGCCTAGGGATTATACGCTAACTGCTTTGATAGCACACTCAGTAGTTTTAGACTAAGGTTAAAAGCTTCATGCACAGTTTAGAAGTGTTTTGGACTTTGAATCAGGAAAAGTTGGATCCGCAAATCATACACAATTGCAATTTCAGGAGGCGACACACCTGCTGTGCCGAGGATAAGTTGGCGGAGTTATTAAACGACAAAAGTTTGCAAACGAAATTTTCAAAACAGAGTTCATGTCATTTTTGGATAAGAAGAAGAAATGAAATGCCCAGTCATTTCTGGTCTAGCCGTTCATAAACCGTTAGCCTTTTGCACAACATATTTGTGTGAAGTGGCATTCTCAAAATTGACAGTTAAATCCAGGGGGTTGTATTCGTGTGGGAAAGCTTGGCAACGGCGTTCCCACACCTTTTTGCACTATATTAATGTTACTTGAAGATATATATTTTTCATTTTAATTTCTCCGTGTGGCGTATTGCGAGAACCAAAGGAGCTTTTTGCGTGTGAGGGCATCTGAGCAATATTTGGTGTTAGAGTTCGGCTTTAACCTAAATCAGGGGCTTAGTGGGGTGGGAACGACGTCCCCACACCTCTTTTTTCAGCACTGCACCATTGATTAAGTCAAAAAACGATCCTTTTTGAAATCGTTTGAGAATCTCCTTCGTCCTGCGTTGTCTTTTATCAATCTACGAATGGACAATCTGTGTAAAAGTCGTCAAGTGCATCCATCTCATTAGTTGTTTTAGATAGCTTCTATAAACAGAATTGTTTTTCTATTGATAATTTTTCGCTTTACTGTTTCCATTACGTCGTAGTTTCATTACTGTATAGTTGCTTCTGTTGATTGTGTGTATTTGCATGATTCCGCCATAGACGAAAATGCCTCTTGAAATTTGTATTGGGACGTTTTCACGTATCATTAAAATCTAGGCTTTCAAACAAGGGGTCGCATTGAAAAACCTTTTTCAAAATGCGGTCGCAGAACAAAAAAGTTTGAGAAGCCCTGGTCTTGACTAGGCGGGGTTAGGGAGACAAAATGTAAATTGCCTAAAAAACTTAAATGTTGGTGTAAATGCATGACACCACTGTACTCTAAACCATACGTTTTCAAAATAACTTGTACAAATTTTTTAAACTACGGTAACTTGTGAATGAATGGATGAAAACATCATATGAATAAAAACTTAACTCATATTTCCGTAAAGTGTTTTTTTTACATTATAATTTGCATTATAATGTAAACTTACTGCGGTGAACTTTTCCTGCAGCAAGATCCTGTGCAAAAAAAAGTTGAAAGACGCTATAAGCTCTCTTTGTAATGCGCAGGACTTAACTCCAACAACTCGAGCACTTTGAACAGCTCCAGTAATACTCTGCCGAAAGGTGTCTCACTATGCACATACGGATTTGAAACTCTCTGGTGTTCAATCCTCACGCTATTCCAAATCAGTTTGGGATCAAGCTGGCATAAAGTAAGATGCTCAGATTTTTTGAGCTGCTAATGCAAAAAAACTTGCTTTTGAGATTCGTTCCTGCAGCAAGATATAGCCTTATCTAAAGCAAATAAAATATTTAAGGTCATGCACTACATCATGGACCAAGTGAGCGAATGGACTTCGATGTACTTTGTATTTTTTTATGCGTTCATGCAAATGTTGGTCTTGAACGTGATCTCTGCTATAATGGTCGAGTTGTCCAACGCAATTTATCACGATGAAAACGAAGCCAAGCACAGGGACAAAGAGGTGAACGTTCTCGTGTTTCAAACACCGATTCGTAAATGTTGCTCGTAGTCGTGGTACTTGAATTTTGAAAGACGCTTCTCTTATGCCTCCGATACCAGACAACAGGTATATAACTATTAAAAAAGGTCTTCTGATGACCTAAACGTTTTTTATTCTTGGCCAACGTTTCGGCAGTATTCAGCTGCATGCCCTCATCAGGGCGAAGCAGCTTGCAATAAAAGCAAGTGAGTAACTTGGCACTGGTCACACACAGAGGCACTCAAGCCAAAGGTAATCAAACAACACGAACTGATAAATCTATTGAATGCAAGCGCCATGCCACTGGGCGAAAACTAACGTCGATAACGAAACGGAAATTCCTGCATTCATGGCAGATCCGCTGAGGTTTACATGGAGCAATTCAAGACAAACGTCATTTCCGAAAGTCAAATTGCCATTCTAAAATTTCATATTTAGTCCAATCCATTCTATGGTCGTTATCAAAACCATGCAGTTTTCCTCCAGGTCCGTAACTAAGGAGGGTACAGGGGAGGCGAAGCCCCCCTTGGAAAAACTTTCGCCCTCCCTGGAAAAATGCGTTGGTGCTATTGATGTGAAACACATGTTATCGATGTAAAAGTTGGGCCCCCCTCAGAAAACCGTTCGCCTCCCCTGGTATCCCGAGCTGGTTACGGGCCTGCGTTCCTCGTTCATGTGGTTTACCAAAAATTCGCAAACCAGAAATGCCTCTACTTCTTATCGTCTCATTCATTAATTCTACAATGCATAATTTATTAAAGAAGCAACTGTGGCGTGGTGATTCGCCACAAATAACGTTGAATTCTTAGCAGCAATAGCAGAGTGTGCTTAGTCGACTGGGTAAACTCTATTGCTGTTGCGCCGAGGGTCGCGGGTTAGACTCTTCATTCAAGTTGGGCGACGCAGCATTGTGGCTGCAGCACAACCCGCTTACTTTCTTCGTTGGTGGAGAATCCTTATGTCCCACAAACATCCTGTACAACCAAAACACTGCTCAGGTGCAATGTATAGCAATCCCTGCAAGGATTGTAACCATTAGTACATAGGAGAGACTGAGCGCATTTTCCAAGTTCGATGCGAAATGCGCAAGTCAGACGCATGCGGAATGATCATCATTTTGATAAAAACGTGCTAACGGGACATGTTTTTGATGACGACCATAAAAAAGATTGGACTAAATATGAAATTTTAGAATGGGAATTTGATTCCTGGAAGCGAAGTTTTCTTGAACTGTTTCATAAAAACCTTACCGGATCTAGCATGAATGAAAAGACGACAGACTTGTTTCCTTGCATTTATAAAACTCTGAATAATGAAAAAAAACGATTTCTAATTTTAATATATTTTACTTTAATATTCCGTTTGCTTTCATTGTTCAGCGCTTGAGCTGCTTATCTTATTGTATTCTTTCAGGATTCTTACATTTAACGATTTTTTTCCGTTTCTTAATAATAACCGACGTTATGTTTTAGTCCAGTGGCACATAGCTCTGATATGGAATCCCTGTGTCAATTATGAAATAAAAACGTGATAACACTCTAGAGACAAGTAAAGCACGGAAAGTTTTATCTTCCAGATCAAATAATTGTTTCATTTTTCAGGATAAATCTCTATATTATTTTATTTTTTCCACAAAGAAAACTTAAATTCCAACACAATGTTTTGCTTTAGGGTACAATGCGCGAAGATTTTTCAAAAAGACGAGACATCAAGTTGACTCATCTGTCTCCTTTTCCTCAAGACAACGCAAACTCTGCTAGAAAACGTCACTCCTCTTCAAGCAGCAACGCCATAATATCAGGTGAGAATTTCCAGTTGTGAGTGACATGTTGCAGAGCCAAAAACCGTCTGTCGGAAGAAGCACTGACCGACTAGTTATGTCAAAGTTTTTTTTTGACATGAAATACTTCGACAGATCCGTATATTGTACTACCTGGTGCTATAAAGGGTTCCAACATGCTGCCCTCGTCTATGGAATGTTTTTGATTTTTGCTGAGAGTTTTCGACGCCAAACCGCAATCCTTTTAATGCAATCTTGTGAGACCAGGGAGNCAACCAAGGTTAGATGGCAAACCGAGCAACTTCCCTAACCGGAAAAAACTTAGTTTTGTCATGATGTTGCGCACTTTTTGGAAAATTCAGATTTTTATTGGGCCAAAAANTAACAACTGGCTGCCATTCTGAAACAGCTCTTTTAGGTTTTTTTCCAAGCACTCCTAACAGGTGATTCGCTACATTTTTAGACAAAGCTCTTCTTAGCCTATAAGTTTCAAAATGCCACTGGTGAAATGAGCAAAAAGTACTTCAACCTGTATTTAACGCAGTGGTTCAAACGTGACGTTTAAGCAAGAGATCTTTTATAGCTTATGATCGAAAATTACATCTCATCTTCCGTCCATTTCAGTGATTCAGCAGAAGATATGTGTAATGAAGTTGTTTCAGACAACTTTTCCTAGTTGTGGAGTTTGCAGCACGTGGATACTGCATGTTTCTCGGAAAGACCCGTTCAACTTGTTTGTCATTTCTTGATTGATTTGATTCTTGATTTTTGGCAGCAATAACCATGACAACGAGTTTGGTGACTTTCGATAGTTCCGTGTTCTTTTCCAACAAAGACGAAAACCAGACCTCAACCATGTCCACCCATCAATCGTCGCCCAAACTCGACGCTGAAGTGCTGAGAAAGACTTCGAAAGGTTNGTGGCAAATAATCACATCTGANGTGTGATAACAGTCTGCTTAAGTCTGTGTTACCCAGGCAGTTGTCTTATCTCACTAATTTTTTGTGTTAATAAGTCGATGGCATATTTTCTTTTGATAATCTTTTGCCGACTTAAGCCAGCGCAGCTGATTTCAAACTAAATAAAACAGGTTGAATTCACATTTACAGTACCCTTCCCCCAAAAAAACGAGATGCACTTTTTCTTAGGTGTAGGGGCTACAGCGCTGGTCTTGCTCTTTTAGGCGCCGCATTTTTAGTTGATTGCAGCGTTTGCCTGGATCGTTGTGACTTATTCAACCATACTCAATCATGAGATCTACTTTTCAGCTTTGCAAAGGTCTCTTTTCGTGAAGAATGGTCGTAGATAACGCCACTAGACTGCGTATTTTGAACAAATTTAGCTGTGCCCGGAAACTAATATGTGATCCCAGTTATTGTTGTCCTTTGTTTATTTTTTCTTAATTACCGTTTCAACTTTCCTTGCGCAGACGAAACGTCTGCCATCAATCTTCATATTTAAATCTTCATATTCATATTTTTGCATTTATGCGATACGACAGAATAATAAATTTCAAACTTTTCACCTTTCTTTGATCATATGTGTTCAAAAACTAATCATCTTTTTAAAAGCGTTATTTTGGGCAGACACGCCATTTTTACTTCAAAAACATCAAAAACTACCGTCAATCATTGAAGAAGACTTGGAGTCCGCAGATGGAGATTGTAAGTGCAACTGTAAAAAATAATTCATTGCGTTATCGCAACGATCTGACTATATATTCAACACTTAAATATAAAGGAAAATCTTTTGGCATCACTTGTGAGTTTTTCAGGTAAAGCTGGGATGATCAGCAGGAAATTTCTGTTGGCTTTTAGGAAATATAAGATATAATGAGCTAAGTACTTGCCCACAGTGAATATCGATTTATCCACAGCAGCACAGCGCAACCATAACCTGTTAATAAGAAAACAGAAAAAGATTTTTGAAGTCAAAAATTGAATCTGACACTAGCATACTTGTTCGTTTTCTTCCAAGTGACACTAACCGGACGAAAAGAACTCGGCAAATGGACTCGTGAAATTATTCCCGACATGACATTTCTCAATGCTGACGATCTTCGACGACTGCAAGAAGAGATGGGAATGTCTGTGAAAAAACTGCAAGCGAGCAAGCAGAAGTTAAGACACGTTTTGTTTCACTAATCATAATTTCTCAAATCTACTGCATGAATTTCGAGAGCATGATCGTTTTTGCACTAAGTTAAATTCGAGATCAACTTTGATAATAGCACCAAAAATCGCAAAAAATCGCAAAGTTTGGGTTGAAAAATTGCCTTTCATTGGCGTTGAACTGCACTTGTGGCTGTAATGTCGTGAGAGAAAGCTAGGTCTGCTCCAAAGCCAAACCGCAGCGACGCCTCAACACATTGCGCGAAGTACACAGTATGGCTCTGGTGCAGTGCCGTGACAAGGCAGCCCCGTACCCCACGGTCGGAGGCCCCGACCATTCGTAGGGGCCCCACAGTATATAGTGCATTAGTAAATTAGAACCGGCTCTCTACCCTTGACTTTTACTCTTCTGGTGTTTGCCTTTAATGCAGAGCCGGTAAATTAAACATGTAATATCATGATTCGTTAATTTCGAAAAAGAATTGCGGACGTTCGGACACTATAGCAGTTTTTGTAAAGTTGTGGTTAC
>JGI24021J15306_10000402_pt1 | contig 31771 bp, 20 predicted proteins | sample Ectturendosymbi1_FD_15306 | JGI IMG/M metagenome (IMG submission 15306)
GGGCCACCAAGACCGGGATTCGTCCGCATCCGGAGCAGGACAAAGCCATGACGCGCCGTCGGGCCACCACAACACCATGAGCCCTCCGGTGGGCTTTACGTCGGTAAACCCCTCTTCGGTGAGAGGCCCGTCGGACAGTGGGCCATCGCCAGCAAGTACAATGTCACCGTACGGTTTTCACGGCGCTTCGCCTGGGTCGCTGTCAGTCAACGTCTCGTCGTATTCGGCCGGAACTACATCGGGCAGCTCTTACGCTATGGCCGGAAGTCAGCGCATCTCGTCGCTGCCGATCAACAGCAGATACCCCGGCAGTTTTTCCAGCCCGGTGCATCACTACCCGGCCGATGCCGCCTCGGCCGGCTTTGCAAGCGACTTTGGGTCGCTCCAGGCACCCACGCAGATCAATGGCCTATCAAACAATTTGTACATGCGTTCATCTGCGACCGGCTACAGCGGGTTTGAAAGGTATATCCCAACCATGTGAAATTGCTTCTGGCGCAATTGCAGCCCGTCGGTTGGGGTTAATTATTCTTTTCTAAGCGTCATACCTTTTTTGCGTGAAAAGGGTAGATTTACCGCTTTTTTTGTAATTTTAGTTTTAAGCCAAGTACTTCCTTCAAACGGTACTTCTCCTGTTGTCTTCGACCCGAGATCGTTTCCTTGCTGAGCACCTCTGCTATTGCTTTTATTTCATTCAGTGTTTCGAGCGTGCTGTTCTTCACCTGGTTTTGTACTTCTAACGTACTATACCACCGCTTTTGCGAACTCTGTTGCTTGTGGCCAATGGCGCTGCTGCAAACGATGCGGTCGGCCATTTTGCTTCATTTTGCTTGGCAAATCAATTTCGAAAGAGTACAGTGGAAATTCTTGCAACTATCGCTACCGCTGCCACAAGTTACGCTGATCGAGGATGGTTATTTGCAAGTTCAAAACGCAACAGAGCGATTTGTGACTTCCCCCAAGTCATGCTTTTCCTAAATTAAGAAACCAGTTCGGAATAACTCTCAGGACTTGAACGGTAATCCTCGTAGTTGGTCAGGGCAACGTAAAACTCCGAATTGAGTCACGCGTGCAACTGTTATTGTGCCAACAGAATGTATTATAAGTCACCACTGGTCGTTCAGTCATTCAAATAACTGGTTGTAACGCGAAGAGTTAACTCTTCGCACGTCTGTTTGGTGTAGCTTACTCATCAGTCATCGTTGCAATGCATGATTTAGAACCAAGTTGGGCTTTCGATTGTCATATGGTGCAGAACCTCCTTTTATCAATTTGGAAAAAGTCAGTACCACTAGATTCATGCTGATAATTCACATATTTCCTTCAGCAACCTCTACTTTCCGTCGTGGACCTGTGGAACGGGTTTCATGAACTTCTGCTAATTCAACGAATTACGGGGTTTCTTAATTAAGTAGAAGCAGACTTGGGAGGCATTTATTGTGATATTTTAGTATATAGATATTTATCCAAAATCGAAATGTTTTATGCAAATCAAAGAACATGTTCATATATTCAAACAGAAAGAATTCGCTTGTTACCAGAAATTGACATTAGCAAGGCGCCTAATGAGATGTTATCGTTGTAAAGAGACGTCTAACAGTTTGTCATCTAAGCAAAATACGAAGTCTTCGCAGGCTTGCAGTGTGTTCAGTGACACGTTCTTTTATTTATTTAACCCAATCTACTTGCTATCAGGGGTGGGGAACCTATTTACTTTCGCGGGTCGCATGAACTGTGGAATGTCGCCGCCGGGCCGCAGAAAATCATTAATTCCATTTCAAAATTCTACCTTTATCATCCAAAGGAAAACAAAGAGAGAAAACCACGCCAAGGAGTGAAGGACTTCTCTTGACTTACTGTGTATGTGTCTGCTTTTCATGGAGTTTCGTTTTGACGCGATGTTGTGTTCTAACTTGGGTCATAAAAACTCTGATGCGGGCCATATTGAATGTTCACGCGGGCCACAGGTTCCCCACCCCTGTGCTGTATGGAAAGTGGCAGTGGAATAGTCCCGTAACAATAAGCGACTGCAAGTGCACACCCGGTAAGCTTATGTTACAAGTTCTACAAACGTCATATTCGACTTTACTGTGACATGACCACGTGATCATTACGACAAGTTTTTTCGGTTACGAATGAATGCCTTATGCTGTGCCTGCGCGTGTTTTCTTCGCTGGTACCTGCAGTGCCTTTGAGAAAAATTCTTTTTACTTGCTGGTGGATTGCCAGTTTTTATGCTTTCGTTTCGTGTATAGAACACTCATAGAACAGTGCTTCTAGAACGTAGTGGAATGACCAGGTATGACTGGAATTATGTCATCAATAAAGCAAGAAATTTTCCTTCAGTGCCTGACGCGTGAATAATCAAGCTCAAAGACAGCATTAACATCCAGTAGAGGTTTAGAAATATTGTTTGTAGTGATTGCTCTCTCATGCAATGATGGTTCCACACGTAGCATCGATTCTCATAAACTGAGCAGTTTACAGTAATTTTATAAGAAAGAGATGAAAGTCCTCATATACTTCACGTCGGATATATCTGGCAGTGAGTGTGCATGTTTAGAAGCATTTCCACTGAGTGCAACGATATACGTTCCCAATTTAGTACGATCTTCTACGTATTGGCCCCGTTTTAATATTTTTTATGGAATGCTGGGGAGCTTGTTTTCAAAGAGTGAAAATTCATTTTCCGTGCTTAGTCGTGTTGAAAATTGTGTATACAGCCTGAAATGCATGTTGATATAATTAGCTGAACCGATGTGAGCAGCCACACTGCTATCGGCAAAAGTTCAAACTAATTGCAGTGTTTCGGTTGCTTTGTACACCTTGCGTAATTGACAGTTGCCTTCATTACAGCAAGCTATCATGTATAGTTTTAAACAAGCTTTGTGCTGCGTTTGTGGTGGAGAACTGACTGTTGGCCTTCACAAGCAAACAGCTCACTGAACTCGAACTGAACCACACCCACGGGTTTTGAGTTTTTTGATTGTCACTTTACCAATTTAAACTTCGCCTGTGCACCCACAAACTAACTCTAACAGTTGTTGATACAACGTTTATCGTTCTTTGTACTCTTGTTGGTTGCAGACAAGCTGCTGGCCACCTCCCTATAGTCACAGAAATGGCAGTGATAAAGAAAGTATTACGCATTCGCAAAAAAAATATTCTTCACATATCTGCCTTGATCCTCTTATGGTCCTCAGCCTCCCGCATAGCATAAATATCCAGTATGATTACATTTCTTATCAAAAAAACTAAGAAGGAGAAGTGTCTTTGGTAAACACACATTCTGAATCACAGCCAAGTTGTGAAGCTTGAATTTACATAAAAGAACACTTCAAAATCTTTCTTAACTGGGATCCGCTGCTGCCCGATCAGCGTCAATGTTTTCTTGCAACAGGGTTGTTTCAAACCGAAAACACTTCCGACACAAGTAAGCAGAAATAAGGCAAGTTGTCACCTTTGGTTGTTGCCCAAACGCAAATATAAAATTTTTTGAGGATGAGGTCTTTTCAAAAAAGCTTTAGTACGTTAGTCATGTGAAAAATATTCTTGACAATAAGAAAAATACACATGCGTTAGAAGTTTCAAGTCGAGTTGCAGCAATCCTGGTGCCACTGCTGTTCGACTCCACGAGAAACTCTCCAGTGCAAGTATAACGAGCAATTTCATGGACAATAAAACCGCTTTCCAGTAATTTAATATACTTGAGCATTATTATCCAAAATTTAACTGTCAGTACTGAAAGTGAATTTTCGTGCTTACGTTTCAAAAACATTTTTTAAAAAATAAACCCAAAAAGCAGTCTTTTCAAAATGTTTATTTTTTTAAAAATGGTGGCAGTTATATCTGCCGCTCAGAGGACAAACGTAAGTTCATTGCAAAAGAGTTGTATGTAAGTAATACAGAAATTTTTTTGTAAGTACAACAGAATACCCAAGCAAAGAACTCGGACGCGAAAAACTACCATTAAAATATTTGATTTGTGGCAAATTGGAAAAAAATGTTTACCATGGACAAATCTCATTCATATTAAAAATTTTGTGCGCAAATTTAAATAAAAGATAATAGTCAGATGGCAATAAAATGGCTTTCTCATTTAATGCGATAACAGTTGCAGCATTGCATTCCGATTCCTCTCTTCGTTCAGGGCCACTTAAAATTTCCTTCATTTACCAACAAATTCCCGGCAGGCACATATGCATAAACAATAGTACCACAATGTCCTTCTTCTCACTTAGCCAGAAAAAAATGTCAAAAAGGCTGTTTTATTACTGCTCCATCCTTTCAAGCGAAATTCACAGACAGTCCTTTCGAAGCGCAAAAATTGAGATGTTTGATGTGATTCGAGATTGATCTGCGTTTGTTACAGATGCACTGATGCGCTCACTGCAGGTTTGTCAAGTCATATCTGTCAAGGTTCATACAATCGATCCAACAATGCAGATGACCTAAAAAACATAAGCTTCCCTTTTCGTTATATATTTCTATTGGTGCCTATGAGCTGCCGTGAAACTTGGATAGTGTGTTGCCATTACGTTTGCCGAAGCGTTTTCATTTTCAACAGTCAAACTGCACATATCATTACCTTGCTAACAAGTACAAGTTTGTTTCTTTCGACAAAAATAAAAGTTTCATTATACTCGCTTTGCACTGCGATCTGAATGTCACGAGTGGTCAGCCGCATCCATCAACACTTGCTTGCGCCGTGGTCCACGCGGCTGCTTTCGCAGTAAATGCTGCACTGGTGGCGAGTCAGTGGCTAGACTTTAGACAAAAGAAAAACACAAAAACTAAAGAGGTTAAAAAAGATGACAGCCATTAACTTACTTCGTGATTAGCATAAATTGCTGAGAACCACTATTAGCGAAGAGGCGTTAGATCATAACCCCTCCTATTTAATCTGTTTGGTTTATACCCCCTAACACGTTCCGTAGAAAATTTAAGTGAAATATTTACCCACTTCTGGTTTACTTCCCAAAAAATTCAATCACTGACAAGTGCTTCATTTGCTGTTGAGTTGCAAGAGCTCAGCCAAACTACAGGCGACTGATGAAAGAACCTGTTACGTTTAGAAATTTAACATATGTGCTTTGGGTAAGATGAGTACCGGTACTTTATTCAAAGGAAAACATTTAAATGTTGCAGGAAACATTGACAAGGTCACTGACATTTTGGTGTTCGATAAACCCCATAAGCATGACAAACGCCAATGTTTTTTCTCTAGATTTTTTCCTGTTGCACTACACTTACCTAAACACCGCATATTTTTGATAAGAATGAAGTTTCAAAATCGTTTTTTTTATAAGCAAGTCTCATGCACAAGTCTGATCAACTCCATAAAACCGAATCTTCAAATTCTCCTGTTTATTTGTTCGCTTTTTGCAACGCATACATAAAGCATTTATTTTCATCTGAGCCACGCATATCAATAGTTTCATGTACAGGCTATACAGCACATTTTGCACCAATTTCTACAAATCATTTATTTCAGGGGTTCATTATTCAAAACAATTAAAAACATAGGACCTCACGGAATTTTGAAAACACCTCCCTCCTAACGGAAACATTAATCTCCGACACTGTGATAAAAGAGAGAAAACTTCACAGATTTGCTCAGCAGCAGTGCTTTTCAATAACGGATACATATTAAGCAATAACGGATACATATTAAAGATTCGTACCTCCAAAACAAAAATGCTGTAAGCAATCTTCAAAGACAAGTTCACGTGAACGAATTGTCAAAAAAGACCAGTTGTGTGGTTCTTAATGTTTATGGTTAGTTTCTTACTGCGCAGAAGCTGCCTTTTTTACATTGAGATTAAAGTTCTATGCGAGAAAAATTGACGAAACTGTATATTAAAAACGAAATGTTCTATGTTTTTTTCTATAAACGCCAACGGAAACGATTTACTGCAATTCTACCAACGCTTTGTTACACAGACGTCTTTGTTAAAGCGCAATGCTGCAAAATTTCAGCTTTCCAGTGTAGATGTCTTTGCAAAAACCCATATTCCAAGTTTCCAGCTGTTCAGCAGCAATCATACGCCCAGAGCAATCATGCAACCACCAGCCATCTTCCTGCAATGAGTGCGTTCCCAACACCGTCGTTGACGCAAGTGTCAAATGAAATCGGTGCGTGCTCAAGTTTGTGAGCTTTGGCGACAGTTGCCAACAGGGCGTAGGCGCAGCATGATGGCGATCTGGTGGGAGAGCTCTTTGAGTTGTTCTCAAATCATATTATCTGTGGAGAAAAAAAGGAAAAAATTGCTCTTAAAGTTATTAGCACCACCAGAAAAATACAGTCGAAACACAAAAGTGTGCTGAAATATTTCATTTCATTAGATTGCCTTGTAATGAACGATTGAAATCAAATAAGTCAAACAACCACGGTTCACGAAACAACTAAACAAATTCTCATTTTTCTCAAAAGATTTCAACAATATTCGAACGTAGCTGTGGTTGTTTCAAATTCTAAAAAGGATGTTTCATCAGTCTTTTTACTCCATCTAAGAATGTAAAGTCAATAAAACAAGTTTGCGAAAAGGCATGTTTTTTCAAAGTCACGTCCGAAAAAACGCAATCAACTGCTGCAAAATATTTTTTTTTACGTCAAAAGCCTAGCTTAACATGAGCATTTAGAGGCGCGTCTTCAGTAAAAAGTACGATTTCGGAGCGTCATATGAAGAATTTTGCAAAACTGATTTGTTTCTCCAAGCGATCTCTCATGCCCGATCGCCAATTTCCCAGTGAAGTCTGTTCAACGAAAAAAGCGCTTCTTGCAGTTGGAGAAAACCTTATCGAATTAATGACTGCGTTCGTTGTATCAACAAGACCAAATATCACATTCTGCTTCGCACAGCTTCGAGTGGCGCCGCCCAGAGCTTGTTTTTATTGTGCGACCCAGAGATGAGCCGTTTACCCCACAAATTTACTTCTACATGCGCCTGCTTCGCCGCTGCACCACGTGACAGGGTCGTCACAAACGCATTCCAACGTGGCAGCGATAACAAGACGATTGGCCCGTAATTCGCCGAGCGTCAGGTCGTAACGATTTTCTTCTGGATACCTGGATAGGCTCCGAGCACGCAAGTGTTTGCATTGCAACCTGTAACGGCGGGCAAGCTTATGTCAACATGTTGTTGCAAGACCTAGTCTCGATTGGTCACCTCGCTTCTGTGGCTTTCCCAGCAGGGTTCTGTCTTGGACTTTTGCTCAACTTTGTCGGCGATTTCGATTACAAGACAGCGTTTATATTTTTTATTTCTTTTTTGTTTTATTATAAAGTAGGGGGAAAGTTTTCCGGGTTCTCCGTAGCATTCACGGCCAGGCTTAAACCAAATCGACACAGGGATGATTGTAGCACTTGTCGCACCAGAAGTTAAACGGACTGTGAAAAGTAGGGAGGTGTTTTACGTCTGGTTACGAAGGCAATAAAACCCAAAATTTAGTTGAAAATAAAACATCATGGTTAGAAAATACATTTCTCCGAGTGTTTTATTTAAGATCGAAACATGCCCTTGAAATCCATATTTGCTAAAATATAAAATGCGATTTGCTCCCACGCATATCTTACCTTTACTGTTGAGATACTAAAACAGTTTTCTACTTCAGATGGAATAAAGTAAATTTTACATCCTCTGCACTGCAAAGAGATTCAGGTTTAAAATGACATTCAGATCTGACCAATTTTAACTTTCGATGAAGGTAACTTTCGATGCAATACACTCAAGAGGTGTTGACGCTTGTCAAATGCTCCTCAAGCGTTGATGAACAAGGTTTTTTCTCCCACATTGTAAGGATGTTTTGCTTGTAATGGCCACCCTAGTGGTTTGGTTAAATCAGCTTTTATCCGACAGCGAAAAACACGAAATCAGTTAATCTAAGCGGGCCCTCGCTGCTTTGTCGGTTTGTTCTCGTTGAATAATCCTTCTGTGATGATTCAATCCGAACCCGTCTCGGGTTGAGTAATCAGTTTTGTCAAGTGACAACTTGCAAAGTGTTCACGCGTCCTTGTCACGATTACCTGCACGGTAACAGTGAAAGGTTGCCAGGAAAAAAATGAAAAGCAAAAAAGAGCCAGTTGCAATACTTTTGAAAATAGACCTTCACGCTACGAATTGCTCGTCGAGTTTCTTCTTTTTTCCCTTCCTTTTCAAACCTTTGTATTGATTTCAACCAAACATATACGCAACATTGCGCTGGACAGAATATTGCCATCTATTTATTGCGGTTTCCAGCTATGCTGTAAGTTGTTTTACTTCGGTGACCCAAAAGAAACGCTTCATTTTTCCTAAAGCTTTACTTGCTCAAAAATGTTGATAGGAATGCACAAAACAAGCTGAAAAGTGCATTTGGAGGGGGTATGGGATAGGTCAACAGGAAACCTTGCGCTTCCGTTTGACGATAGACTTTGTGTTGTGCTAATAAGCACTCTATAATGGGTATCTATTGAGTTAAATCTATTTATGCAAGTGCATTAGTTCCAAGCGTACGGCTTAAAACAGGAATTGTTGAGCTCGAGTACTGGTCAATGCAACATTCAAAATGACATTCAGCCGCTCGTCCAGATGTTTCCAGCTGATCTTCAAAAGTCGAAATTTCACATTTTATGCTTTTGTTGCAAAGGCTTTTTCCCAAAAAGCAAACTTGATCCGCCATGACATGACACCAACGTCGGTGATTTCACAGGTCGTCTGTCGCAGCAAAAACAAAATGGCGTTCGCATTGCAGCCCGATCGCAGCTCGCGCCGTGACGTGGGTCGGACAAAGGGAAACGGTTTGTTGGCCTTCGCTTAATTCACCTGAAACTGTTTTAAAATGCATTAGCCAAAAACTACAAAAACAGTTGTGTAAGAGAAAGTTCCCTTGTTCATTTTCGTGCTGCGTTTCAACAACTTTCGCCACTGTGTTAAACGTGAAGCAACTACGTAACACTGCTAAGGTTACCTGGAAGGTGTGCCGTCCTAATCTATTCCTGATTAATAGAGAACAAACTTACCGACTCAACCCAGATCTGCCCAGAGGCTAAGAGAGTGCTTTTCCGGATCGCAGAGCAGGAAAATGGTTGTTGGCGATGAAACTGCGTCGAAGCACGTTGCAAATGTGCCGGCATGCAGCGGCTAACGGATCGCCGCCGCAGCCGCTAATTCCATCTCTTTCTTCAAGATGCTGTAGACGTTTTGCTCTTCTTAAAAAAATTTCAGTGACGGTCAGTCCGGGCATGAAACGGCCACTTAGGTCCGGTCACTCTAGCGGGTTATCAAATTTCAAAGGCTGATGGCAAATTGATAACAGATCGTCAAAACCGCTGTGGAAAAGACTAGAAAAGTTCGTAGTTGTTGGCTGCGAATCCAGCGGCCGGTACGTGCGTTTCAATTCCCACACGCTGAGCAGTGCAACGCTACAACATCTAATACTTTTTCTTCGGAAAAGAAAAAGTATTAGTAATATATCTAATACTTTTTTCTTTCTTCGGAAAGCCGTGCATAACTACTTTTAAAAAAGACCAAGGTTCGAGATGTCTGCAATAAAAATCGAAAGCTAAAAAATCCTGTTTCGTTTTATTGCTTTAAAATTCTTTGACATTACATGAAAGAACAAATTGTTTGAAGGGAACTCATCCGACACCAAAAAAACAATGTTTTAAACCGTGAGGTAAATTACTTCTGGTTGATTTCGTTACGAAAACTGTGGAAGCAAAATGTACTTACGGGTCAACTAACGATCAGTGGATAGAGCTTCAGGAGTTGTCGCTTTTTCGTAGATGTAAGTGAAATTAAACTTTCTTGGTTTTAAAGGCAATAATCGTGTTGGTTTATTTTGACAAAACTAACCTGCTTTTTATTTTTTTAAATTATAAAAAAGTATTTACTTGCAGCTGAATAACAAGCAGCCTCTCTCGCGCACAAGAGGTTTTAAGTTACCATTCTTTTTTCAAAGAGCGCGCTCTTTGCGTTTTATAGTTCACGTAAACAGGACGCAAATGGAATATTATTGTGACTCAAACGCTGTACCACGGCGCACTTGCACATGTCTCCAACAAACTTAGAAATTAGAAACAAAGTCTACAAAACAACAATTGTTGGTCGGTTTCCCAATTTCGCCTCTTTACCAGTTAATACAAACTGATATTCAATTACTGTATCATGCCACTTTCTCAGTGCCTTAATTTTCAATACAGCACTGATTCGAAAAGGTTAATGCTTTAATTACGCTAGGACACCGCCATTACGTGGTTCTGTTGTTGAGACCATGGCAATCAACAAGATTGCTTATTTCGGGCAAGCAGGACTAAAGTAATGTTATGTAAATATTGACTGCTGTTGTACAATACCGTATGTAAATCAAGCTACAGAGATGCGTTTGCCAAGATTTTGAAAACCAAAGACGATTACAAAAGAATGTGCCACTCTATCTTTCATATGAAGTATTTCTTTCGTGTTTAATTGGATTTAATGCCATGTGAGGCTAAACCTGTATTTCCACCACAGGCGGAATTTATTTAAAAAAATATTTACTGTTGCCAACGCATTTTTGCAAAACACTTCATTTTTTGTCTGATAGCCATTGCTATGAAAAAATAAGTGAATCACTGAAACGGATGCATCTTTCTTGGATTTTTCATCTGTGCAAACACAATGAGTTACATCGAATGCATTTCAAAGCACAGAGTGCTTCAAAATCTGAAAAGAACTAAACCAGTCACGTTGAAAATGAAGTTTCCTCCAGTTTGACCCCAGTGCTTTTTCTCATTTGCTCAGCACAAGCAAACACCTTTGGCTGTTGTTGACGAAATCTCTCTTTTCTGATGCAGATCTAACGCATTTGAACATGAAACAAGTGCCTTTTCAACTGTTGTTTCCATCAGCAGCACATATGCGCACGATTCGTAGCAAGACACTCGAGTTACACACAGAATATGGCAAACGAACCTTAGGTTGTACTAGCCTTTAACCCTGCACCCTGCGCATTGAGCTTAATTTATATACCTTACCATTCACCAGCAGAGCCTTGCAAGTAATTACACTACCGTGCCTGGTGTGTGGCCAAGGTTGACGTTGTCGTCTAGGCAAACCACATCTTCTGCTCCCATGAAAGTTTTTTTAAAGCTTCAATGGCGCTTCAAAACAGTTTTCTGAAAACATAATACGAGATAGAATCGCCCTGGACCGTTCCGGTAGATGCATACGAGTGATTCTGTCACTTAACACCCTACAATACATCGCTGTCTGTCAACTGCTCAAAGCGAAGCTGCTTCTCAAATTTTGACGGTTGTGACAGTAATTGATAATATCATCCGCACCCCAGAGCTACGCAGGAAATTAGCTGCTGGTTTTCATACTAGTTGTTACGTTCAAGTCCGGCTGGGTGCTCCAGCAAGTAGCTTGAAAGTTTGAATCGCCATTTTGGGGAGTGGCAAACAATCGGTTCAAGGGGAAATGCAAACCAGATGATTGCTAACGTGAGCTGAGATGACAAGGGAAATGGCCAAACCTTTCGTTTCCAAGCGCGTAAGCTTGGTACAGTGGCTGTTTTTGCTGGAAGAGAAAAGAGAACCAAGACTATACCAGGGTTGTGCAGTGCGTCGCTGTTGCTTATTGAATTCAAAAGCAGCTGCAGTAGTATTCTTAAAAATATCTTTCTATACTCATTGAAATAGGAGACTTAGCTAATACACAGCAAGTTGTAGAAATCATGTTGTAAAAAAATTGTTTGTTCCACGAAGTTGGAAAAAAACAGCAAGCGCTTCTGCGACGATTGCAACATACTTTTGTTCCATGGTGCCAGATGTGCTGTGCAAAAGTTTTAAAAGTTTTAAGGGGAAAAGTGACAGCCTATTGGACTACTTGTTAAAGAATGTCCTGGTTCTTGGAACAAGTGATGCATGGCAAATTCATATTGGATATCTGTTTAGATCAAAAAAGACTCCGATACAAGGTTGGTATACAAACTTTGTTTTTTTCGATTCTACATGGCAGAGCCTTAGTTTAGTATAAACGTTAAAAATGTCATCAATAAAGCAGGGGTGACTATTTGCAATCACATGTTCACTGCTTATATTCTGTTAACTTGATGCAAACTTTTAGGTTCCTGTCGGAACTGGACTCTAATAAATGCTTACGCAACCCACGAAAGGTTAATGTTTGCTCTAATAATCCACCCTGCCGTTGATTTAANTTGGATTTTTTTGCAAAACGGAAATCNAACATTTGCTCCTCCCTCGATCGCGGAAAATAGGAAAATGTGGACACAATGCTGTGAAAGCATCCGCGACTTTTTTTACCAAAACTGAACATTTTTATTGTCTACTAGCATTTTTGAAAAACGTTTTTGCAGTTTTCGCTGTTTAGCCAAACTTTTCAGTTTTCTAAAGGAACGAGGCTTTGTGTGATTCATTCTTAATAACTAGCTGATTGTGCAACCCATGTTTTGGTTCCTGTCCAAACACTCCAGGTTAATAGAGTGTGGAAAATATAATCAAAATGCTGCCGCACACAAGCTGCCATTTGTATCTGTGTCTCCCTAGAAGGTTTTGCTATGACCCACATATAAATAATTTACGAAAGTACTTTTGAATATTTTTGCATTAATAAATAAACCCAAACAAGGGAAGTAACAAAATGCTGAAATATCTGACGTTATGGTTTTGGAACCTGTCATGATCACCCGGCAGTATTAGCAGCTATAGATCTTAAGCTGTGTATCGCGCGTCCAGTTAACTTTGCAATTATTTGTTTCTATTTTCGTTTCGCATAGACAGATCGTGCATATCACAGTGGTTAGTTAAAGAAGACAAGGACACAAAAATGCCTATACGCAACACATCGCAAGGTAGCTGTTAGGTGATACACTCCGGCATTACTGACAATGAACAAACACTGAAACAGGGCACCTGTAACTACTACATTTGGTCTTTCTCATGCAGACGCGCTACATAGCGGGAGCAAAATGGAATGTTTGACAGTATAAGCCGCAACTTGTTAAGCGCTAGCTTCGCAAATGCCCATGGGAAAAGACGGGAGTGATGTAAAGCATTCGTCAGTAAAGGAATATACACCGTTTGTGTTTCACGGTTGCCGTACACATCCGTTGTTTTGAACATCGGCAGAGCTTTGACTTTGGTGCGAATGGAAAAGCCTTTGCTATTTTGACATACGCTCTGAAAACGCAATTAACTGGGGTGAAGTTTCCGTTTCATGCTTTCTTTGCCACTACAAACCTGCAAGTATCGTGGATGTAAACATTCCAGCGTTACGTTTATCATTCAAAGTTAGAAATGCGTTGGTGATGGCCAGCTTTTTTTTAGACAGGCAAAAACTGACTGTTAACAGACAAATGAATAATATCGTTAATAGAGCAAATACTGTAGAAACAAAAGACGGCTTTGTGTGTTGTCATGTAAATCCAACAGCCTTCACATCCAGAGAAATGTCTAATGATCCGTAACGACACGAAACGTTCCCACACTCTGTTTGGGATATGCCAAGAGCTTCTACTTCACATGTCCCAGCATGTCATTTCACTAGATTTTTATAAAATGCAAGAAACGAAGTATGGGTAATTTTCTGGGATGAATTCCTAATTGGTCTGATGTTTTTACGGTTAAAAAAGTTAAAATCTCCACAGATGGGTCTTTCTAGTAGCGACAGCTCCGGTTATTTTTTGCATGTATGCTTTGCACGACGAAATATGTTTTTCTGCTGTTAGGAGAACTTTCGTTGCAGTTAGCGACAAGGAAATTATGTTGCATTAAATAAAGTTTTGTACTGTCGTTTTGATCTAAAAGTCAGACTGCAGATATTTTTTCAGCAAATTGGGAATCTCTTTGACAAAAACACATTTCCGCTTTCACCTTCCCTGCGTTTTTCCCTTTGAAGCTCATCGCGAAGTTTTCACTGATCAGAATAATCAATCTGCGAAAGTGCATTCAACACTGGTGTTCATTATTTTTCTCAGACAGCAGCGTTGTGTATTTCAGTGAAAATAAAAAGGCATATTTCCAGAGCGAGCAAGGTAAATCAAACTATATTTCAAAATTAAGTTTCTCCAATAACACGACGCAGACTGACTATTTTTGTCGATCGCTGGACGACAGTTTTTGAAATAATATATCTTTGTGTATACAACGCAAGAATGTGAACTGACGTCCTCATCTTTACTTTCCAGTGAATCCACATCGGTTTTAAACTGCTATTTCCGCGTGATGAGCCCAACCCATTTATCGCAAAACTACAAACAAACATCCATTTGTTCTCAACCATAAACTGAGCTGCTCATATGTCACTGTCATTTCGTTGCAGAGTAACATGTTTGCGGCGTAAACGCTGTTACCCGTTGCCGGCCGATACACTCACCGTGAGATTGCTACGAGATGCTCATTTCAAAATTGTCAAAATGGCGAACGACGCTCACGTAGCAGGAAAATGTAGCGCTGGCACTCGGAATGTTGAACTGCGTTAGAGCAAAAAGTACATTTGTGTAAACAACAGCTTGACCCTTGAACAGTGTGATCAAACAACATCGTGCAGTTGCTGACATAAGATTGGATCCTGTGCTCGCGAGAAATCCGAAACCTCGCAACTTTTCCAGCAAAAGCAATCAAAGTGAAGACTACTTTTATGAAACCAGGGAAAAACAGCACCAGACAAAGGCAAGACCCAATCATTGCGAGGGCTTATATGTATTATGAGCGCTGAGCCCTTTGCAAGTGCTTCATCATGAATCCATTACCTTGAGCTATATGGAACTTCCCGTTTAATTGCACGGCAAACAGCGATTTATATCAGATTCCATTTTTGCACCAAAGTACTGCGATAAAATGTTGTGTTGACATTTGTTCCTAGTTTGAAGGATGTCAAAGCATCTGCGATTAATCAAAAATACCTGCATTTTGTGGTGGAAGATGATTGTGTTTAACTCCAAAACAAACGTCTCAGTAGGACCAGAGGAAATTCCAGATGTGACAAGCTCAAATACAATTTACTTCTGACTTTCAGAAGGGAAATGATTTCAGCCCAAATACTTGAACATTCCCTTTTTGGCAATTTGTTCATTAATCCACACACGTTTCACCGGTGACCTAGAAACAAAAATTATTTAACACGACTTTTGTGAGTTTTTTTACTTCAAGTATTTGTCCAAATATGTTCTTTAGCTATCTGCTTTGTGGAAGTCGATCAAAATATTATTTGCATCGTAAAACTGTAATCTTGTAATATTAGGAAATTAAACATTATGAAATAGCCATCACATTTGTTCAAAGCAAAGGCTTATTTTGAACTTAAAAACAGGGAGCAAATAGCTGGCGATTGGAAAGCAGCCTTGACCCCACTGTTGTTAATGTTTCTTTGCTTCATGATTTCAACAGTGAGTTATATAATATTTGCTAACCAATCACCAAAACCGTTTAACCTGCTACCACAGAAGCATTTTTCCATTATTGCAGAATAACAAGCCTATAATCAACTACTGACCGTTATTGTGTGAAGCAAGTAACAAAAAACGGTGCACGAGCAAACTAAAGCTCCTTTCTCTGATTCTGTATGAGGTTGAATAAGATATGATGTAAGCACTGACGATTTATTATAATAAGATGTAAGCACTGATGATGCATGATGCGTAGTGTTACGTGAAATCGCTTTCGAATTAAAAATTTGTGATTAATTCCTTCCTTGTTTCACCTGTGGAGTGAAATTACTTGTATGAGGTTGACTGGCCACTGTTTGTACCAGGGTGTTATAACCGCGGTAACATTCTCAAATCAAAGAAATATATGCACTAAATCATAACTTACAGCAATTTTTTCTTTTTTACGATGTTTTTTCTATAAGTATGCATATTTGGGTTTTCCAAACTTAATTTTAAGTCCTTTGTTTGACAATTCCCTGCACCAAAATATCTTTCCTTGATTAGTTCTGTGCAATAAATTTAGAAGCGATAACACAAACAAGTACATCAGCCTAAATTTCTTTTCGAAACTTTGCTAAGGTTTCAATAAGAGGAAAAGGTTAGTACTGATGAATTTGATAGCTAAAGTCTGCTTCAAATGGAAAAAATAGTAATGGCACAACACGCGGGTGTTGGTCACTGTCATCGCGGTAAACTTTAAAACAAGAGACGCCTTTTTGAGTCTGCGATTATTTTTGTTGGGAACAGTTGCGTGGGCTTCATTTATTGAACCAAATCGGCCGAAACTTAACTGCACAGGAAGTGATGTTTTTCTGTGGTTGTGTTAAAACTCCACCAATGTCGCAGATTTTCAGTGAATCAACTTTTTTTCATCTACTTAAAATCATCGTAGTCTACTCAGCCAGCCAAGTAAACACATGCTTTTGCTGAGAGGTTCCAGGATGACATCTTCTGTCTTTTTCGAAAGCGTTGCACTGAAATATTGGCATTATGCCTTTACTGAACTGAAATATGTTACATCAAACGCTTTCAGCAGTTGGTAAAAACGTCTGTGTTTACTTTGCATCTTTACACTTTCTCGTAATTTTGCTTTAAAGCAGCTTGGTCCCCTTAAAGTCAAGTAGCCCGATTTTCGCTGTGTCATTTAATTCTCATCTTTTAAGAGTGCTAGCAAATGATCCCCTGTGAAACGTTAAAAGTTTGAGAAGAAGGGTTTGTTGCAAGGGAGAGGTTGTGCTGTTGCGCTCTTAGTCTTTCTGTGTCTCACATTTCAAAATGTCATGCATTTTTGTCACATAAGACAACAGTATAATTTTCATGTGCGTAGTAAACAATTTAAAATATTCACTACCTAAGTGTTCATTGCGGAATTGAAGAGAACCTCTGCTGTGTCTAATAACTAGCTTATTTGTGTTTTCTGTACCATCATGATCCAGTGACTTTTTTACAGCTGACTTATTTTTTTCCCCCTTTTTATCTTGAATTCGAGGTAGTTTTCTGTGGGAGTTCTTCAGCTAAAATTGACCGCACGCAATTCACCAGGCAATTTTGTCCTCGTACTTTTCATTTGCGTTTCGTGTTCACTGACAAATCACTCAAAAAAGTAATTAAATCAAGCCAGATACTTTTACCACAATTTGCAGAAACAGAGGGAAAGAACTGAAGCCTACCAATGCTTCAAGCGTAGCAGAAGGCTGTCAGGGGATTTGTGCAACCTTCAGCTTGAAGCAAGCAGCACGCCAATTATTCAAATTCCTCGTTCCTTTTTTCTTCTTGACATTCAGACCCAGCTGCAGTATGCTTTGATCTATGTTAGCTGCGTTGTAGCCAGTCACGTGGTTTACACGATTGAGCAGCAACACGATACTAATTACCAGCCACCCACTGCGACATCAGCTATCGCCAGCAGAAATTGATGTATGAAATAACCGGCGAAGGTCTTTCATTTCGTGCTAAACCCAGAATTTTTCACTGTATTTTCACTAAGCTATCTTCCATTTACCTCGAAGGCTGCCGCAATTTTGCGGTTGTTTTCAAAACTGTCAAGTCAAGCGACAGATAAACTTTCTTCACCGAAAGCGAAAGATGGTTTTCTTGGTAGTTCAACAGCAGCGACTTTGCCGTATGCTTCGGTACATTGTGACTGTCAGTGTCTCTACAATCCTGCTACTTAATTTGCATAACAATTTCAATCAAATATGATATATACTTCGTAGTAGTTTATTTCGCACAGTTTCTCCCAGTGAAGTTTACATTTTTACTGATAGCATTTTCTTTATTGGTTCCAGTTTTTGCTTACGTCAGAGTCTTCTTTCCAAAATGTGTAATGCATGGCAATATTCCGGAAGAATGCATGAATACTAAAATAGTTCCTACATACAAAACAAGAAAATGCCGTAACTAATACTGGTAGCTGCAGCTGGGCCAGTTTCATTAGCCACAATAGTCTCCAAGCTATTAAAATTTTACATGTTTCGAAGTTTACGCTATTTTTTAGAACAAATCATCGAACTGGCTTCCAATCACAGCATGGTACAGGTAGCACGCCCTTTGCTCATACAAACCGTGTGATGTTACGTGAACAAAGAAAAACAAGTGGGTTTACTGTTTTTGGACGCATCTAAAGGATTTGGCAGAACAAACCATAGCCTGCTGTTGAAAAAACAATACCATGATATCATAAAAATGTAAGGAATTTGTTGAGTTGGTGCAGAAATCGGACAACGGAAGTGAAGTGGAACGCTTGCTTTTAGGAACCTTTCACTGTAAGCTGTAAGGGTCAAATAATTGGGAACCTTGAGGCCCTATTTTTATGGTGCTTGTTTCGATGAACTCTCAGCTCTACTCGACTCAACCAGAGTAGGATGTACTGTTGGAAATATACTTGTGAATCACCTACTGTTTGTTGATGTTGTACGTGTGCTTGGCACAAGCGTAAGTGGTCTTTGAATATTTGCCCTGTGAATATTTTCTGTGACTTTGTTGTTGAAAATGAAATTGCTTTCAACCGTAATAAGGCAGTTGGTTGAACTTTATTTTCACTTAAAGTATAAACACCAAATGTCCATCTAAATGGCGTGCGTTCAAAATTTTCTAAGCAATACAATACATCAATATGATGGTTCATGCCTCATGGGAGGACATCGCCAATAGTTTTTCGGTGTTTTGGGGTTTGCTTTGACTTGAACTAGACGTTTTTTTTGTTTTCTTAGTTTTTGCCTCAATGAACTCAATTCAACGCATCGTGCGACGACATTGACATTCAGGGAACGTTCAAATCACTGCTCCACTGCACAACGCAAGCCTGTCAACGGTGCAACAGGTATGCACAGTCTGTTACTAAACGACTGGCAATGTGTGCATAACCTGCAAGTAACCTGGGAATTGTACTGCCTGCGGGCCTCATCAGGCCCCTTGATCTGTTTGGTATGGCCAGCGGATCAAGAGATAAGTCAGAAAAAATATCAGGGCAGCCATGCTAGTAAATGTTTTTGAGTGAAGAGTTGAAACAAGGAAAAAATAAGAGATTAACCGAAAAAAGAGAAACGTTGACGTCATTTGTTATTTCCGCTTGGTTAAAAAATGACCTTTCCTTGTTCATTTTGTTTATCCAAAAACTTACGGATATTTCGTAGAATCTCCGATAACTAACCATTAGTTGTCACATAAAGATTTATCTATCGACCATTTAGGACACCCCAGTTTTTTCATGAAGTCACAAGTCTTGTCCATGGAGCACTTTTTCTGTCCCATCCCTTGGCAACTTGTGACCGTCCCATCGCATGGGATTTCCACGAAACTAGTAATACGAAGTACATTATATCGTGTGCATGAATAATGTCTAACCTCTATACAGAACCGTGGCTAGGATGGGCTACCCCGAACGTCCAATTAGGGAGCGAATGAAAATTGGGTGACCCTTTTCTTAGCTTTCACCCAAACGAAGACCCAACAACCTTATTTTCGTGGACCTTGCATGACTTCCCCATGGCGCGGAGCCTCTACGTGTAATACGCACTGTGTTGTGAGCATATAATACTGTAATGGTATTTAACTTATAAAAATTCTTGCTATGTGATGTCAAATTACTAACGATACGACATGCGACAAATTTCAAGTCACATGGGAATCCCTCTCCCAACCATGGGCGAACCCGTGAGGTCCCTTGAAAAAAATAATTTATTGCATAGTGATTAAATAAAGGATTCCTTTCGATAAGCAGTACCACCAGCCCATCTGAAATGAACTTTGTTGATGAAATAAAAACAAAAGTAAAATTTGAAAAATTACCTACTGCGCCTCCTGTAAGGGTTAATATTTCTGTCTCTTCATCTTTGTATACAAAAATAAAACCTTGTTCAAGGCTACGAATGTTTTGTGACATTGTTGCGATTCTAATAGATGAACATCCTTATGGAAATGCGTGAGTATGAATACTTTTTTCAAGAGCAGTTGCAACAGGTGTTCAAGGCAACAGCTCTGCATTCGTGGCACAAGACCTACACCAACGAGTGAATCTTTTAGATGCCTTGTTGAGAAAGAATATTTTACATATCAGCAGGGGTGTAGTGGGGTGGGAACGCATGGGAACGCGATCCCACACCTTTTTGCACTATACTACACAAAAACACGGTTGCGATCTCACAGATGTGCTATAGTGACACGCAGATTCGCACTACTAGTCAAAACTCTGCACTGAAACAGGAAGATCCACTGTGAAAATCCTTGCAAGCGAATGCACATTTTATTCGAACGATTTAGTGCAGTCTTCCTTTTTATTTGGTGTGAGAGCGGCGTTCCCACACCTCCTTTTATAGCACTACACCCTGCATATCAATATTGGTAAAACAATCTTGCTAAGTGCAGTAACAAGCTAGGCAAAACTGACTTATTAAACAATTGCCACAACTCATTCATCTCGCACAGCAGAACTGTGAAAAATGAGTTCTATGCCGTTTGTTTTTCACCAGCTATACAATCAGCAATCAAGGCGCCGGAAGCCATTTTGTTTGCACACGACGAGACAGGATCTTGCTTGCACTGCGGGTAAGCTGGCTATGCTTTGTGTTTGATTGCATTTGATAAAAGTCATTATGTTGAATGTTTGATAGAAAAAAGTCAGACATTAGATTACAAAATTCGTGTCAGGCCAACAAATCAGAATAACCTTGTCAAGGCAGCAGCTTTTCTACTCTCGTGCTTGTTTCACCCGACATGGTAAATGGAAACAGGACAAAAAAGTAAATAAATCTCTGCAAAAGGGTTAGTATCGATTTGATTTCCAACAACAGCAAAAACCGATACCTTGTGGTTATGACTTTTATACATTAACTTTTAAACAAACCTTGCTATGAAATATTCACAAATAGCTGATGGGAATGCTGAGTTAACCTGTGGTAAAGTTGTGAAAAGAAATTTCTAAAAATTGCTCGGTTGAGATTGGGATAGTTCTGTTGATCGAATCCATCAGCCCAAGAGTTACCTGAAGCAACTAGTAGTTGCTTACAGAATGTCTGTCTCAAGCAGTCTTACTGTAGCGGTATGCCAGAGTAACGTATATCAGAAGTTAGCGCTGTTTCTTCTGTCAAAGCATTCGACATCAGCATTTGCAAATGTGCCCTGCATTTATGTACTTGCAGCTTTGTCACTTATTCGCTGCAGGCTTTGACTCCTGTTAATTTTCCAAAACTGTTTTTTGTTGATACGTGACTTTTACCGACAATGCATAATACTGTATTATGATAAAGGCAACCAATTTTTTGACCTAAAGACTTAAAATTTTGAGTTTATAATTTACAAATTTTGACTTTATTTTGACCTATAAATTTTCTGCGTTTGCAACTGCAAAATAATTCAGCCTTATGGGTTGAGGTTAACCCAAAAGTGTATTCATGCACTCTGTGCTTCGAAATTTTAAAATATTTGGTTGTTTAACTTTGGGGATGATATATTGACAAGCACATAAAAAACTATAGTAGAGTCGAACCTGAGAACATCATGAAGTCGAAACACTATATGCATGATGGATCGAGCATTTACCAAACCAAGTACTGTAAGACCACGTTTCTTGCCTTACCATGCCTGTCCTACATACTATTCAATCATACAGTAGCGGGCAAAACAGCATTATTACGCCAGAAGTCGCAACAAACCCACTATTGCAGTTTTAGAGAATTGCAACTAAACGTGCATATCAATATCTGTTGTTGTAGTTTCAATAAAGTATCGATGAAGAGAAAAAAACTGTACTGCAAGAAAATTTTGACCCAACGATAAATTTTGACTTTTTTTGACCTAATAACTTGGGATTCCCTCATGGTATGAGCGTAAAATTTGGTTTGTGGACGTTTCATGCACTTTCAAAACGGCAGAAAAATATTGACTTTATTGACTTTTGGTTGCCCTAATTATGATTAACAGGTCAACCTTCTGCTGTAGATCATGGCAGTGCTATAGATGAAAAAAGTGGACAGAATGTGGACACAAGAAATTACGAGAACTGTATAATTTCTAAAAACTAGTTTACGATGTGAGAAGAAACAAAGTATTCTGCACCTCCCTGCCTCTTTACCTGGAGCTCTCAGTGAGGATAAATCCTGAGAAAGGTAAACAAACAAACATTTCAAGCATCGCAATGACTATGAAGCTGAAATGTCTGATAAAAGCGGCAATGGAATATTTACTAAGCAAACGTTTCAGAGTTCCGGAAAACTTTCATTTGGCACTTTGTAACAATCCTCACCACCAGTTTTGTCGAAATATAAAAAATTATTGTCACGTTTCTTTGCAAAGAGTTTCTGCTTTGCTTATAAACCTATTAGCTCATTGCAGCCAAAACGCTTTGAAAATTTTATTTATGTGCTCATTTGCTGTTGAGTTCGTCCCTGCTCTATGCACAAGCAATACACTGCACAGATGCAATCAAAGATTTTCTGAAGCCAAGCGTAAACATCTGTGTGACATGTGGAAAAGTGCAGACAGTGGCGCGGCCAGAATGAGGCCGAAAAGGCCATATCCCCCGAAACAAACTTGCTAAGATTTTTACTGGTGCTTTATATCAATTGTCAACTGTTAGAGAACAAACAAAAATCAACAGTCGGACTCAAGATGACGTCAGTGACTGTAGACGTCATTGACTGGCCCCTCCCGAACAAAATTCTTGGCTACGCTGCTGAGTGCAGTACCACTCGATGAAGGAGGACATTTTGTATATGATCTAACGAAAGAAATAATTCAAAGTTTCTACGTAAATATCTACTGCAAGTGCATGAGATTTAAATCAAAATTTATCATGAAACCTTCAAATTACCCCCAACACACCTGGAGCTATGAGGCACATTTTTCCCATTCTTTACCAGATGCTCCACATCTTAAACTATGCGTAAATGACAAAGATGCAACCGTTATATCTTGCAGTAGAACGTAAATTGCGTAACTTGCCATAAATATCAACTCAATGGTAATGAACATATCCTTACCTAGGTAACGTATCACTTCTGAGTATTTAGACGTTTTATTTCATCAAAACTGCGCAATGCAGGAAAACAAAACTCACTTGTTTGAATGCAGTTGTATGCAAATGGGGCAGCAGAGCTTTCTTGTAGACTTGGCAATAAGCACTTTCTTGGAAATTGACTGAAATATTAGATACTTAAAAAATAATTATAGATTGTTACTCATTAGCTGAACTGAATGGCGTCTACTCATCAGGCAAGCAAACAAGAGGGGGCAACCGGACCCCCTTTAACAACGTGTTTAGTTTTTAGGTACGACAGGTAAAATCATTTTGCGCCCTTCCCGAAAATAGTACCGCAACAAGCTTCAGTCATCTTGCATCCTTGAAAAAATCAGCTGGTTGCTCCCCTGCTACTTGTTTTATTCTGTTTATAGGCATGTAAGAAATGGGACTGATGCAAATTAATTAAGGGCACAGACAAAACGAAAACATTCTAAAAAGGTTATGGCATAAAAATTATTCTTTATTTGGCGTCGCTTTGTTGAAACTTTCTCTTTCTTTACATACAGCATAATGTTTCTTCTTGTTGCTTACCTTTCTGTTGCTGGCAGCTTTTCTTGCAAGTTGCAAATATCAAGTTTTAGCAAATAGTACATTCTTGAGTTTGGAAAGGTGTAGTAATGATATGAAAAAATGTGTTGGAGATGAACATTAAACGTACTTTAAGGGCGCTTGTAGTAACCAAAATTCTGTACTTTGGTCGCGCATTCAGCAAAGAGTAAGCAGTGGGCTTTAGCAGAGTGTTAGCAAAGTTTAGACGCATAATTGAAGGGTATAATTCACTTGGGTGTTCTAGAATAAGATATTCATTCATACACTTAAAAATATTCATACAGTGATGGATACATGGTGTTGAAAGCAATTTATTAAAAAAGCAAGTAACTTAGTCAAATAAAATGGGCAAACTGAAAAGACTACACGCCGTGCTATTCAATACAAACTGGAATAAAACTTGTGTAGAGCTATGGGTAAGCTGTTAAATTTGAAACACCACGAAAACTTCGACAGCAAGCAATGTTCATAAATTAAGGGACAAATGAAAAGAACGTACTTGTCCATTCCAAACCTACATTCACAAGCAAAAGTCAACCTAAATACTATCTGTACGTTATTTAACCCAGAAGTGCTCAGTATGTACTATATAGTTTGGAGCAGAGAGAAAGATTGTTAATCCAAACCAAAGAACACGTCGTGGAACGGAAGAAGCAAAACACACATTTTAGATATTTGCGCTCTTTCCTGAAGTTTTAGCTTTTGCGTGCCAAGAAGAGTTCAGTTCTAGCAAGCCGGCAGCCTTTCTAAAATTGGAACTCAGATACTGGTTTAAATTTATTGGAAACAAGTTACCAAACGCAAGATTTTTTGTGATTTTTCTTGATTTGCTGGCGAATATTTTTCAATCCGATACAAATCCGAAAAAAATCGTGCTCCTCAGCATTTTTCTGAATCCATCCCATGCCACGAATGATAAATAAAATAATTTAATGGAAACATTGTTTTTCAAAATTCCTGGCGGGTGTAAGCAACTTTTTTGTACTTTATTCATGCTTTATCACCTATTTTCACCCCTAACTAGTTTTCATTGCAAGTAACCTGTATACAGTTGCTTATCGATGATTTTTCCAATAGTTTTCTACCACGTTCTATAAACAGATATCCATGTGCAATGGCAAACACAGCAATATTTAAAAAATGGCATTAACATGTGCTTATGTGCACCGCATGAAGCAAATTTACTTCATGGAAATGTTGAAAAAATAACTGATTCACTACATATCAAAATGTTTTCAAATGCTTGTTAGGCTATAATTTTAAAGAATGTCTGTACGATTTACAGGCGCTGATTCCAAAAATGCCAGCAGTTTTTTCTGTCATCAATCCTCTTCGTATTACAACAGTTTTAATCTTTTATAATTTTTCCGTTAATGGTATGGATTTCTTATAAGACATAATTGCTGTAAGTCTTTCTATCAGCATTATCAGGATGTAAATCTGTGTTTGATGTACTTGAAGAAGCGAATAGGCATACTGGAGTTCAAAATTCCAGTCTTGTAACCACTCACTATAGCGCTTTTACATATAGTAGGCAATATTCACTTTTCGTTTCAACCCAGTCTGTTTTCCAGACTACCAGATGCCAAAATAAAAAGGATAACATTTGTTTGTCCTCAAACTAACAAAATGTTCAAGTATAAAAGCTTGGAGGAAAAATGATAGAAACAGAGAAAGCGTGACAAGTGTTTCGGGTGTGGTTGATCGATTTTTGGGAAAAAGGGGATCAAAATTACAAACAATTAGTGAAAAATGATCAAAATCTATGAAAATATGGCTTGTCGCATGTTTTTAAAACTACAATTTATGTTCCCATCTGTTTTTTCAAGAAATTGTTGGCGATTTTAATGAAGGACATGGTGAAAAATTCACCAGGATAGTGAGACAGATGGAAGGGCAACATAAACGCAAAGTGAGAAATGTGCGACTACATTTCGTCTGTGATAAGACAAAATAAGTCTAGTCATAAAAATGCTCGTTCTGTAGCGCACGTTTGAAAGTGTAAATATCTCAAAGTAACGATGATACTAGCTCAGCGCCCAAAAATACATACAGGGGCAATTGAAAAAGTAGCCAAACAACACTTTTACTGCGTAATGAACGTTCCTCCATTCTGTTGTATTAAATGCATCAACAATGCAGCAGAAATATAAAAATCTACTTCAAAACATTCCTGAGATACCCACATAAAGTTTTTCAGAATATGACAAAAGGCAGTAAAAATTTTGTCCCACTTGTTTAGATACACTTCGTGAAATAAAAACCTTTCATGGAACTAACTGTTTGAATTTTTTGACGTATGTTTTGCAGTTTTTTGCAGCTTGTAAAAAGTTTTAAATAATTTTGCAATAGTATTTACTGAGTTTCGTTTATCACGTTCCTTTCAGGTGAAAAAAATCTTTCACTTAATTTCTCAAAATCTTTGTCGACAAATATGCTTGACAAATTCAATTTTGCTTTTCGAAGAAGATGTTGTAACACAGAACTCTTCTGTAAAGCTTTGGTAAGCTCAACTTTTGCTGGCCGGGCAATTTATCGAACAAATAATCTTTTTGGTAAATAAAAGGTACTTTATAGAAAGATTTGCATGATAAACGTTTCTTCTTTCTGGTAATTTTTCAGATTTTTTCACCCTCTTATAGTTTACTCTGCTTGGCTTATAGTACTTGACATCACAAGAAAAATTTGGTCGTGCGCCAAAAACCTCGTCAATGACTAAGTTAGCAGGATCCTCGTACAGGTTGGTGTAATCAGTTGGCAACAATGCCCGCGAAAAAATTTGAACAGATTGTTTTTCTTTGGATCGGATTTTAAGAAGTTAAACGAATATGAACTTACTCATGTGTTGACACTCTCTAATCGCTGTGGAACGTTGTTGCCTACGTGCACAACCCAATGATCCGCCGGCGGTCCGGGACGTGTAGACGTCGTCCAGTAATTTTGTGGCACACATTTTTCAATTGAAAACTATCTCGACGCTGTGAGGTAAGTTTCAAGGTTTTCAGAGCACTTTTTGAAGCACACAAGTCGCACAGCAGACGGGCAAATTACTCGAGTCAGCTCTCGTTCGATGTCCCGTTCAATTAGAATTGTTTACGAACAGCTCTTCGAAAAGCTTGGCTCGCGAATAGCCAATACTACGAGGAAAGACGATTGCTGCGTGCTACTGACGAGGCGTTGTAATTTTCAGTTTTTTAATAACTTCGCAAATTACTTAAGTCGAACGTACGGTTTGACTTCGGTCGACTTTTGATCAGTAGACTGTAAGAGCTTCAATCACTTCGCAAATGAGTGGCAGTCGCTCAGCGAGGAATCAAGAGAAGCCGTCACTCGTTTCTCACAAAGCAGAGAGAAAGCACAAGTTGCGTTCAAAGTCTCGAAAAAGAAACGCCAGGGGAAGGCAGTGAGACAACCTGTGTATTCACGCACTTGTTGTTTTCCTTGCAAGATTACACACTGCCCACATGTTTGAAGCCCGTCGTGATGCACCCTGCGTCATCAAAACTTAACGGCTGAAACGTCGAATGAAATCATATTTGCGTCAGAACCACTGCGATATAAAAGTTTTAGGTGTTTTGCCAAGTGATGAAAAGTTTGAATCATCTTGTTCTTTCGCACCACAAACTGGCATTAGCCTTGGTCACTGCAGTTTTTTTACTCTACTCGCTCATAGCGCCATCTTTAGGTTTAAAAATATGTTCTACAGCACATTCGTTTTGTCAATTCAATCAAACTTTATATTTAAGGAGTTGCTCCTATTTTACCAAACACCAGGTGAATATATGCAAAATATAACTTCTGTAAGAATTTTTGTGATCAGGCAAGTAAAAAAGGCTATTATCGTTGTATTTTTATATCACTGCTTAAAGTTACGGGCAATCGATCAGTTGGACTGCAACCAATCTTAAAACTAAGATTCCAGTGTTTGGAAGAGTCATCTTGGTTTGGAAAAAGTGAAATCTCAGTAAATAAGTCTTAATGTGCCAATGTGGATCGTTAATGGTTTGAGTGCAAAGCCTGTCATTAACTGTAATTCAATTTAGAATCACTGTGTCTGGTAATAATCTCGCCTCTACGTTGCTGGATAGGACGATTTGCAAAAGGACAGTCTGGAAAAGCAGAGACTGATTCGCCATTTTTTGCCATATTTCAAAATGTTTTGTTATACTGTACTTTGTGAATCATCACTGTTTAATTTTTCCTAATTTCGTTAAAAATTTTCATTTTGCAGACGGTTGTCGTGTGAAGAGCGTTCAGACAGGCAGCTGCTTTAGCACTGTACCACGACACGGTCAAACCGCCATTATGACAGGGGCCACACCAATCCGATGCGAGAAGAGTCTCCTCTGCAGGTTTGATGGACAGTGCGCATCTGTTGCTCGTTAGAAGTTTCACCGTGAGCAAGTTTTCTTATGTTAAGAGTGCAGTTCGAAATCTGAAATAAAAATCTCTGTCGCATGTTACATTTGCAGCATATATTAATAAACGTTGAAACGCTGGCTTAGGTATGTTTTCTTTTTTATTCCCATCGCGGCAAAACCTACGATATCTTCGTTGATTGCTACTGTAGATTTATGTTGATTAATATGAAGGATGTAGGACGGTGCTTTCATTGTGAACTTAACCATTATGAAAACGAAAAAAACATAACCAACACGAATTCGGTCATATATGCAGTCCATCGCATTCTTCAAGCGCATAACTTATCGTAAAAACGATAATGAAATGCAAGATGTGAGCACGCATTACTTGCCTAAACTTGTGACAAACATCTTCCTCATTTTAAATTTTTTTCTAAAGCATGATTAGAATAACTTTGTGAGCAATCCTTACAATAAAAAGAATGGTAAAAGTGAGAATGCGAATGAAACCATTAAACCAAACTAAAAGCACAAGCTATCCAACACGACAGCAATGATGCTGCGAGGAAATGTTTATCTTGCACCCAGCTTTCACCCATTCGAGTCACGAAACGTTCTGCGCTCTTGCGCCGCCATGTGAGTAAAAAGCTTAAGCGACACATTCATGCCCAAGTGATTCTGTCATTAAACTTTGCTACTATTGTTAAAGCGACCTTTTATGCGCTGTTGTCGAATGCGTCCAAGAATTTGTTCATTATCTTGCAGAACTGTTCCATTCTTTGAATATCTCTGTCAATATTGCAGTAGAGTGTTTGTTATGTTATCCGTTCAGTCACGCACAAACACCGCGTTTGCGGGATTTGATCCGTGTTTTCTCATAGTTTCTTTTCTGGTGCTGAAAACAGCGACAGTTAAGCTTGAGATACTTTCTGAGTGGATATCTACTGACGCATAACTTTAGCAGACTGAGTGATGATGAATTCTTTCCCTCTAAAACATTTGAAAACCACGATTTATTCGAGAAATGAACCATATGATGATTTAAACATTTTTTGAAATTTTATCAGAAGTTGTAAAAAGTATTTAAATTGCCCTTTTGTTTGTTTGTTGTTCATTTCAGTCTTTCGAAGTTTTCACGGAAACAAGCTAACAATTTTAAAGACGTACAGTAGTCTAAATTGGAATAAAATAATTTCTAAATTGCCATCCTTATTTCAGGTAATTTTATGACTGTGAGTAAAAATGTAGTTTTGGGAAAGATGCTTTTCGTTAGTCAATATTTTCGCTGTAGGCACAAATTTTGTGCTTCACAAAAAAATCAAACTTACTGTATTACTGTTTTCCAGCCTGTAACTGTGTTAGCGATGCTTCCGTTTGTATACACAAAGCGTCAAGACGAAATCGGTGAGGGGTGATGCAACAAACCAAGTCATGCACGAGTGACTGCAGCCAATTGCAAGCACTTCTACTGTAGTTACCTGAGTTTTAACTCGCATAGATTGTGTTGAAACCTCAAGCAGCAAGTAACTGTTGTCATTAGCAAGTGCAGTTGTTGGCAACTTTCAGTTCATTTATTGTCTAAAAATTGTGTGGATACACTTTTTGCACTACTCAGAATAAATTCAAAAACTTTCTGTACGTCCGCTTACTTCTGTAACTACTTAATTTTCTCTTGAGACAATTCCCATGAGACATCGAAAGCAAGTTCAACACAGCTTCATGTACCTAGAACCAAATGTATGGAACTCCATATCAATAACTTCAAAAACACAACATTTCTTAAATTTCAAAAATTTTATTATGATTGCCTGCTAGAAAATTATGCTACTGGCATTTGCTTTAAAAAAAAACTGGTCGAAAACAAAAATATTTTGTGTAGTGTTGGATTGCTTTTTGAAATGGGCGATGATTATTGTCGGATATTGTTTCTTTAATATTTACATTTTGCTTTCTTCACATTTGGTTTTGTTGATAAATGAGCTGTGGTGTTAAGTCTGGGTTGATTTTTGTCACATTGAAGCTGTTGGACAAGTATCTCGTTTTACTTATTTATTTGTTTATTGACTGTGGGTTACTCATTTTGGGTAGGCCCGTGTGCTATGCTGTCAAAGTTTTGCATGAATAAGAACAATGTTACCAAATGCAAATGGCATTAGAGTTTTAGCAGTGAAAAGGTTTCCGAAATATATATGTGAAAACTCATGATAGTCAAACACGTTTCCTTACTCTGTCAAAGATATATTATGTAACAACATGTTTGGCTGTGACCTGTTATGTCATCGTTTCGCGTTGGTAATCTTGAGCTACGATGTTAACTTTCTGAGAGCTACCACGTTGTATTTTGAGCAGATAGCCCTATTGTGGGGCGACGTAGGTTGAGGATTTTCGGACGCGATTTGCTTGCCGTTGTAAACTGCATTTTAAATTGATTGAATTCAGATGCGCATTTTGTTTTGTCTATTGTGTGCCGTTGCTACTTTGTTGCAATCTCTTTATCTTTATTTACAATGGTTTATTTTTCGCAAAAGTGTTTCACTTGTATTTTGTTGCTTGACATGAACTTGTGGGGGCAGGGTGTGGAGGCAGTGACCCAATGACAGCTGCGGCCATCGCTTCCTGCCCCTTGCATTTCTGGCCGCGTATTCACGTGGTTGGAGTGCTCAATAAACAAATATGAACTGAACAGTTAATACAAAAATATAATGTAAAAGTCGATTTTAAAGTTTGGTTGCAGAGTGTAGACTGTGCTTGTACATAAAATTGTAAATAAAAACAAGCAATTTGAATAGGAAGCATAGAGCACTACATCCCACAAGGTAAAGCCAAACTCTAAATCTCTTTCAGTCACCCAAATGGGAAATTACAAGCTACTACTGGTTTTGTTCCTGCTTAACTTCTAAAAAACATCAAGTCTATTGCTTATTACTAAATTTTTAACCCATTGCTAACCAACAAACCTCAGAATTTAATACATAGATACCTTGCTTGCCAAGCTTACGCTAGCTAGGTTATCTTTTAGGCGTACGCATCTTGTACACCAGTGGTTTTCAAGCGTTTCAACTGTTTAACGCTGAGGCATACTACAAAAATGTAAACATTTTCGCGGCACAATTTCACGCAATTAACGTAGCAGATATGCCTATGAATTTAATTATTTCAATGCGATCGCTGAGACTGCTTTCGTGAGTAAAATCAAACTGATGCGAGGCTGCAATCATGTCAAGCAAACATGCATGTTAGCGTCATTACGAACTTCAGTTTAAGGCTCAAAGCAATTGTGGTTTCCAGCAAACTCGCCCTGTATATTCCAAACTAATGACAACACACATGGAAAGCACTCGCGGCCACTAGTGTGTCGCGACACAACACAGGTTGAGGGGACAGTGCAACGCAAACCCATATTCAAGGAGTCTCATGACGTATGTCCTATGACGTAATCCACCCTATCATTGCTACTATTCGAATGGTTAAGACACTTCATCATTTATAATAGAGGAGAGATGAACTGTTTGTAGCAGATACAGATTGGAATAAACGTACGGATATGTATTTATGAATGGTTGCCAGCTTTGCGTGCTAGTTACAAGGGTAATAAACGCTTTGCATTTGTTGTTACGATTAATTTTTATGTGTCAGTCTGTATTTTTTTGGGAAGCTCAGTGAAGTTGTTTATTCAAATCTTCATAACATTCATATCTTTCACAAAAAAAGCACATAGGCGGAATTAACATGCAAGTAATTACAGTAGTTAGAGAAATTTGAAAAAAATGAAACAGCTGGGAGGATTTTGTTTTATACCTTCACCCATGAGAGAATTAAAGGTTATTCTTTAGTTTCGCTACGAAATAATAGGTTTTCTTGAACATACTTCTAATCAAATTTTTAGAAATTAAAACTTTTGCGCCAAGTACCAATTTTAAACACCTTTGAG
>JGI24021J15306_10000403_pt1 | contig 31765 bp, 24 predicted proteins | sample Ectturendosymbi1_FD_15306 | JGI IMG/M metagenome (IMG submission 15306)
TCCCACACGGTATTGAAAGTATTGAAAAAGTATTGAATTTCAAAATTGGTTTTCAAGACCTTGAAAAAGTATTGAATTTTGCCAAAATGTACATTAGCTATTGATAAAGTATGGAAAAGAAATCTCAAAAATCCGAGCAGAATTTCACTGAAGGCAAAGCACTTCATTTATTTATGCAGTGTTGTGCAATGCGTAAAATTGAGTTTCATGATTAGGAATTTCGAAAAATGAAGAGAAGTAATGGTTTTGAACTTCTTAAACTTAGTATTGAAAAGGTATTGAAAAAGTATGGAAAATGATTTTTAAAAATGCGTGGGAACCCTGATTATACTCACGTCTCCCACAAACGTTTCATACACATGCAGTAATTCATTAGTAATGCCCTTGTGAAAGATGAAAACCTAATGCCATTATGCACTTTTAAATAGACATTTTGCATTCGGACAGTTTGGGATCTCAACCCTTCGGATTGTCTATTCTGAGTTTCCCATTCCTAGGCATGGCGTTGTTTCAACAAAGTGCAGACGCGCTGGTTGCAACAACTATGGTTCTTGCAAATTGGATCATTGAAAACCTGTTAAGCTTGTGACTTGACATTTCATTTGTGTCGATTGGCGATGACATAAAAATGACTTGTATCGATTCATGAGGCGCAGCCACAGGTCCGTCTTGCTGTCTGTCGGTTAAGTGTTGGGCGCCCGTACGCTGAAGTTATCGCCATCTGCGTATTAGAGTCCTGCGCGGGTTGAAATTTTTTGTCTGCTCCCGGCCCGCACCCGCAAACTTCTAACCCGCACCCGACCCGCACTTTTTCGATCTCAAACCCGCACCTTTCCAACAACTAGTAAAAACTCATAACTAGGGCAAGTTTTTGCTGCAATAAAATCGTGAGAAATATGCGTTTATTTTTAACGAAAGTTGCATTTATGCACAAGCATTTTAACGACAGTGATTTACTCAAGCGATTTATTTGCATATGATGCTAAATATTTCCAAACATTATCTGGGGAGAAATGGCGATCATTTGCCAACAGTTTGCGTAGCATGCTGAAACTTCGCTCCACACTGCATGGAGTTGTTTGGCAATTTAACTACTTGGTCTACAGCTCAGGACTGATGTTTGTTTTGCCGGGTCGTTTCTACGATCGTTTTTAGGTCACTATTCAGTTGAATTTGTTTATCAAAGAGAACATAATTATAAAGCATGTTTTTTAAATAACACTTTTACATTTTGCGCAGCGGGTCTGCTTGATAAAAGTTGCATGTAAAAAAGAAAAAGGTTGCAACATAAAATTCCTGCAACAAGAATAAGACACCGTACTACATTAATTCTGCGTATTTCAGAAGTTGTTGGAAGCTGTAGAAAATGTTGCAAAAACTTGCCCTACTCATACGCCTGAAGACAAGTCTAACAAGCAGCAAACTCAAGCCGGTCATTCTTTTCATTGGCAACCAAACCAAAACTTTGCCACGGATCTGATCTTTCGCAGTCAACAGATTTGAGGTGATAAAAAACACGTTTCATTCCAGTTGTGACTAGCTGTGCGTTAATCGTTGTCTTATCATTTAGAAGGGCTGCTAGCATAGGTGGCGGAACAGGGGGGGCCGCCTGGGCCTAGGCCCCCCTACTTTGATTTCTGGGGGGCCTGGCCCCCCACTTTTTTGCCTAAATATCATAAGTTTAAATAAGACAATTAGTATTGAGTCCAGTGATAAAGTAAATCGTTCAATGAAAGAAACGTTGGAGAATTTTGGCAGTATTTTGTCGATATGATTTCTAACATATTTGTAATCTGGCAGTGAATTTGGCAAGATTTCGTAATTGTTTGGCAGAATACACGGCCCACAGTCTGTCACCCTGCTATGGATTGCTTACCGAATTGGTGTTGTTGAACAGTGTTGCCAGATGGCGTAACACAACACAATTTGAAAAAAAATGATGTCATTTTACATGCTTGTGTGCATGGGCGTCGGAAGAAATTTTTCCAGTGGTCCACTAGTGGATTTTTCCAAGCTTTTCTAGGGTGGGCCAAAAGTGGTGAAATTGGGTTTTTACCCCTCGAAATTAAGAAAACAGCATCTTTTGGTGAAATTTTCAAATTCTTGCCCCCCTTCCGATACCCATATGCTTGTGTGCAGGAAAAGAAAAGCAAAAAGTGCTGAAAATTGTTTTTTATCGCACTCGAAAGTAAGAAAATAGCCTGTTTTACTGAAATTTTCAACTTCTTGCTCCCCTTCCGATACCCACGCTTGTGGGTCGGAAAAAGTTCGTGCCATGCCATCAAAAACTTGGTATGATTTCAAGCGCTTCAACACAATTGTAAATGGTGAAATGTTGCTGAATATTATACGCAAAATCAAATATTTGACAGATCAATTTAAGTGTGTTTTTATTTTTGCATTGGCAACACTAAACAGCTATATTTATTTCTGCTACCCTAGGCAATTAGCTACCGCACGAGCTACCTATGCAATTAAGTATATTTTAAAAAATACTTCATACCGGACTGAATGTTTTTTTTGAAGCAGTGAATTTGTATAGACTATAGATCATTGGATTTGAAGTGCAATCCAATGGACAGTTCCCATTTCGAGAATAATATTTCCAACGAACGATAAATTGTCCTGCAACTCAGGCTAATATGAATGGCCCTGGTAGGCAGAGGACTGAGAGGCGTTATCATTGCTCCGTGACGTAGGCTACGTTACTTAACAATGGAGAATTTATGATGAGAACTCATTTATTATTACGTAAGTAACGTTACAGAGCAACAACAATGCCAGCCAGAATGAATGCAAATGGAAATTTCAGTGGAGCAAATGTCGAACGGTTTTATTCAGTCAGAATCAATCGTATGATGGGCCTGAGCGACGCTGCTAACCTGGATCGCCCCTGTAACAGCCTATTTGAATTTCAGGTGGTTCACCGATACGTTTTCATAGTGGTGTAATATTGTCGAAAATAGTGGAATTTAAACCCTCATGTGGTGTATAGGTAATGACGTCATATTTCAATGATTGTGACGTCACAGTTGCCAATTCAAACCACATAAATTTTCTATAGTTTTTTGACGTGCACTTGTGCCCTCCAACTTTGAAAAAGGTTCCGCCACCGATGGCTGCTAGACTGAATTATTCCTCACCAAGTACAACGGTAGCAATAGAAAATGTTCACTTGTCCACCACATGGTAAGAGCCCGAGCTCATGTTTGGAAACAATGGGTTGTTACATCACAATGCAATAATTGCCGCAGGCCTTGTCTCTTAAGCGCACTGCTGGCAAACTGCGATTTTGATCTGATTAAGTTTATATGCTTTGACTCAACACTCAGTTACCCGCACAAAGAAATTCTCAACCCGCGCCCGCCTCGCGGAAAGTTCAACCCGCACCCGCCCCGCAAGTGCGGGTACCTGCAACGCGCGGGTTAACCCGCCTCGCGCAGGACTCTACTGCGTATAGACATTATATAGCACCGAAATAGACGCCGACATATGGATGTCTATTTTACACTTATTCAAAGCCTTGTACCGAGTTTGCGTGCTTTGATCAGCTGGTTAGGATAAAATGAGCGGACGATTGTTTGAGTGCAAAAGTTGCCAAAAAACGTTCTATGCTCGTCAACCCATGCCTCTTTTAACCTGTTTGTCTGTTGATTCCCTTTGCATGTTTTCTCGATCTGTTGATTCCCTTTGCATGTGAAAATAGTTTTTGTTAATATTTCCTGAAAACCTCACGAGGCTTTGGCGAGAATTAATGAAAGCAGTGATGGTTCCCGGCATAGGCGTGCGAGGCTGGAGTCAGGGGTAAATTGCCCCACGCCCAGGTTCGGGCAAGATTTAAAAAATTCGGGCAAAACTCACCGATATGTTTGGGCAATTTGCTTTAATTAGAAACATGGCCCTGCAGAACTTTCCTATTCCTTTCCCTTTTGGTGGCGTAAAAATTCGGGCAAATCGAAAAGATTTGCTCCCTTACAGCCAAAGGCCCCGTACGCTTATGATTTGCAATACTGTGAATCAAAAATTACAGTTTTGATTTCAATGTTGGCCGCGCTGACGTTGCCGAGGGTCCCGATATTTCGTTTTGATTCTGAAACAATGTACATCCTCAGCGAACCAAGCGACGGGAACCGCTATCTCTTAACAATCATCAACGTCTATTGTCCCCGATCGGATCCAGACAGGCCCGAACGAAAGGCGTTCAAGCTGGATTTCTACAAAGCCTTGGAAGAAAGGGCCGGGGCACTTGTCGAGGACAACAAGTGAGAACAGGCTTGTTATAACAGTAAGAGCAGCAAACTGATCCACCACGTGCGAAACCTAAACACGATCTGCTCACTGGCACGTAACGCGTTGATTTAACCCACAGATACTGACGGGTTGTGATGCTTCGATCGTAGCGTTGCAACCTTTCGGTTGGCGTTGGGTTGAATGCGCGATTCACCACGGACGGGATGTGCGCGAAAAATAACACCCATTATATATGTGGCGCGAATAAGCAATAACAGAGTGGTCCTGATAGAGTGATCGTGGCTTGTAATCTCTGATGATACTAACATGTGAACGACTGAACGCAACTAGTGTACGCGAAGAGTGATCATAGCATGTGATATCCAATATTGCTTTCTGCCACAGTGTGAAGCTTTGCGCACTTTTACCAGCAACAGTTTCAAGCAACACAAGTAACACATATTGTCCTAGGCTTGCCAAGTTTGTTTCAGTGTGTTTCATGGACAAGATGTGGGCACTTCGTTGCCCAACCCTTTCGTAAATCTCCGAATGTGCAAGATAAGGTGTATTTCAGTGAAGAGTGCTTTTTTTGACAAACAGTTTAAAAAATTTTTTTTTCGCGCTTTGAAGTTGCTCCTGAGTCGGCTGATAAGGGGGTCTAGGATTGCGGTCAATTTTAAATAGTAGAAAGCAGGGACGCCGGAACAGAGGTAGGGCGGTGGGACAGTAAAAGAGTTGAGGGAAATGGAATCTTGTAAAAAACAGAAAAATCGTTGCCATTTACGCTTGTTTCTGCGTAGCAACAACGTTGAACTCAACCATTCTGAATTCTATGTGTGTGCGAATAGCTGCAATAAATTTGTTTCAAGTCGACCTTGATAAACAATATAATTACCTATGATTCTGTTATGAAGAGGCACCTCCGCCCCATCTACAAAGAAATGCAAAGGGCAGGGGGAGCACCACTGTCATTTCCACCGCTCTCTTGCGTCCCTGAAGTTACCTGTGACGCTGTTATGTAAGGGCACCTGTGACCCCATTGCCCCCCGTCCCGGCGTCCCTGGTAGAAAACAAGAAATACTGTTTTTAACGCTTTTACAAAAACTGCTCAACACCTTGTTGTGCAAATGCCGGAACTTCTCTCGTCAACTTTGGCTGAGATAAAAGCAAACTTTTTAACCCACTTCACACTTATTCTGTTGACGGCGCACTATGCTTTATTTCTTGCAGTATAGATCGAGTGCGATAGGTCTTCTTACTAAGGTAATCACCCGATCGTGGAATTACGCGTATAAACTCAGCACGTGCGAACATTTCGATAAAATCTGACGAAAAGTTGAAGCTCTGTTGCTGTTCGACGTTGTTTGCTGCAATGGCTTTCAGTTAAGCGGTAATCGAAAAATGCCGCTTGACTTCTTGTTGCACTTGCTGAAGTACTAGCGTTGTTTTTCTCTGCAGTTTCGTTGTTGTTCTCGGCGACTTCAACGTCTCTCATCGCCGAATCGATCACTGCGACCCCAACGATCCGGTTAAGTTCGTTTTGTAAATGTGTTTCTAAAGCAGCAACGGGCCGTTTTTTTTGCGTTTTTCACTGCTTTCATAGCGTTTTCGGCTGTTTCTTTGCCTTCACGTGAGGATGACTGTAAAGTAGTTGTGACGAAGTGCTGTCTGCGTTTCCAGTTTTTTGTTAAAGGTTTGACGTAGGTGACCGTTAGGATATATCATAAGACCGCGACTATTTCATTCGAATACGGAGACGAGCATAAAGCAAGGCTTTAGTGCGATTTGTGATGGTCAGGCCGCGAGGTTCTACGACTGTATTTTGAGAGACCGTTTCGATCCCTCAAAACACCTCAGAAAAACACTGCGTTTCTGCTGCATCTCCGTACTTGACCCTCTGGGCGAGCAGCAACAGTCGCGCATACTTCTATTACATGGCGTACGTTTTTTACTGCAGATTGTCTTCTACGACAGCCCAGCTCGCCAGTGGATGGACGGCTTTCTCTACGACCGTGGCGACTACACCCTGCTTCGCAAAGAAATCGACGGAGCAGGCCCAGCCAGTCAAGTCGACGGGCTTTTCGTCGACTTGTTTCGCTACTTCCACCCGAAGAAGCAGGACATGTTCACTTGCTGGTGCACCTCGAGCCGCGCGCGACAAACGAACTACGGCACGAGGATCGATTACGTCTGCGTGGACAAGCATCTCGCGCCGAAAGCGCTCGAGTGCGAGCTCATGACCGACTTCGACGGATCTGACCATTGTCCGGTGGCGGCCACGTTGGATTGCGACGTCACGGCCGCTAAAGTCCTCCCTCCTCTGTGCACGCAACACGTGACCGAGTTCGGCGGAAAGCAGAGAAAGCTTTCGGCGTATTTTCTGAACGCAACTGCGCGCGACAGCCAAATTGATGTCAGCGGCGGGGTGAAGCGTTTTCAGTTTGTGTACGACCGGCCGGTGAAGAAGCAGAAATCGGCGAAGCCAACCTCGCAAACCACGCTTCGCCACTTTGTCAAAACAGCGAATAAAACCGATGCCGGAAAGGAAGGCGTCGCTCAGGCAAACCGGCCGAAAAATATTCCATTGCCGGCAAACGCGAACAAACCCAGCAAGAAAAAGGCCTCGTCAGAAGTCTCAAACTTTTGGAAAAACGTTTTGAAGGGTCCCGACCCCCCTCCCCTGTGCTCGGGCCACAAGGAACCGTGCGTAATGAGGACGGTAAAAAAAACTGGACCGAATCTCGGCAAGAAGTTCTACTGCTGCGCCAGACCTGAGGGTTTACGTTCGAACCCGCAGGCCAACTGCCAGCATTTTCAGTGGAAAAAATGACGCAAGCCGTCTTGAAATTCGCTCAACGCGACCGTTGCATGAGATGCTCTCTGTGGTGGGGCGTTAATCAGGAGGCGTCGTGAGGGGTTCGTCTTGGCAACGCTGAGAGATTTTTTGTCGGTGTTTCAATTTAACACTTCTCCCACAGAAGTGCTGCGATTTTTCGATAGCAAATCAGGCTCGTGGATCACTCATGCTGAGTTGTGCGCTAATTGCCACGCAGCAGTCGGTTACAAGTTTTGCAGGCAATCTGCTGTCAGTCGTGGCTTGCCGTGAAGTGTCAAGTAGACAACCAGTTTAGCGCAACTCTACTTCAGTTGAGTTGCGTTAATTGCTGTGGTTCTGCTTCTCTCTTGAAGAAACCACTGCAGCTTGGGATGTCGTTGACTTCTGTTCTATTTTTAATACAGACGTTCTTCGTGACAAGTTATCAGCGCTTCTGCGTGTTGAAGGGCGCCGTGTGTTCTATCAGGTTTGTGGAACAAGAACAACTTCACAACTCATACTTAATCGCAATACAAAGTGATTTGAGGAGCGTCAGGCCCGCAACCAGGATGTGGGGGGCAACCGGGCAATTGCCCCCCGACGTTTTCAAAAGCAGCAGGAAAGCGCCAATAAGTTTGTTAGTTGTTAGGTAAAACAACAAGTCGCAATCGTTTTGGTCCCCCCCTGGAAATGTCAGCTGGAGTGTGATTAGAAGTTGACCAGGTCATGTCTTGTAGCGAAGTTAGCAGCGAATGATCGAAACGAGTACTTGTTGCTATTGTCATCAAGTGAGGTCGGACCACGATCATTGAAAGACAGACATTTGTGTTGTGAGTTAGTGCGCTTGCTTAAGTTTAAACATTTGCTGCAATGAATATAGTAGCTAACTTTTAAACGCAGAAATTGGAGTTTTGACTCCATAAACATTCATTCGCCATTGGGTAAAAAAACCTATGCAGAAGTTTTCAGTTTTGTTTAAAGTGGAAGCATTGCGTTAGGACTATTGGTATAAACGCTCGGCGCATGTTTTCTGCGAACACTTTTCTCCACAATTCTGTTCTAATCGATAATGTTGTGCTTTTGTGTTCAAGATTTTTATATGTTTGGTTTGTTTATTTTCTTTCCATTTTTTCCTTGCAATGGCACTGGTGCTTTTCAGATTTGATATATGTGGAAATTATAAATGGAGTGCAGTTGCAAAAGACAGCTATTTAAAACATCACGTTGCCAAACACCGGTTTTCCGTACGCACTAGTATTTAGTTTGACATCTAAAAATTAATCTTTTGTGTAAACCAGCTATGTCCAACCCACGGGCTGCATGCGGTCCGGTCGAAGGTTTTGTTCGGCACAATTGATATTTTCGCTGTAGCAAAAGTATCCTACATACTGACAACCTGTCCTTATTTTGATAACCTTAAATTTGACATTTTTGTTGCAGGTGGTACTCAGTGCCACTTTATCACGTCTGTTATCACTGTACTTAGGATTCGAACACTTTCAGTACATTAGCTTAAACTAACTTTGGTTTGCTAAGATCAGGGAAAGCCATTCAATGTGCGGCTCTCAATATGTCATTCAATGTGCGGCCCTGGTCAAGATAGTGACATACTTTTTGGCTCAATAAGGCATTTGGGTTGTACATAGCTGGCCTAAACTAATGGTTCTTCACCTTTCCTCTACCGCGCCTCCCATATGTCCTTTGTTGGAAGCCCCACTGACTTTAAATAAGAAAATTGGACGGAAAACTTTTCCGTTCAAAAACTTTCCGTGTTGTGGAGCGCGTAAGGGCTCGCGCCCCCTTCAAAATTTATTGACGCCCCCTGAGTAGGCGTGCCCCCCGGTTAAGAACCACTGGTCTAAGCCTTCAAATTGGGGAATAGGTGAGATAGCCTAATGGACATTTCTGTCAGTCTCAACTGCAAGCTTGAGAATATGTTTTACCTTTTTAATGAGAGCGTTTGCTTCAGTTGCTTTGAAACCAGTTTCTTGTGACGCAACAATACAATCCGTTTCGCCAGGCTTGGCTCAATTACGTAAGCGAAGCAAGTGCAAATTCAGTGCTTTTAGTCAGCAGCTGGAAGGTGCGGTAAACAACATGCAAATATACTCTGGCAGCGTCGCATTCCAGCTATGCACGCCGCGCTCAGCAACAACTTGACGCTTGCCCATGACTCCGTTTACTGCTGCAAGTGATGCGTTTGCCGTAAACCAGCCACCTGCTTATGACTGATGCACTGAACCTGTCAGAGGCAAAGAAGAAACGCTTCTGCTACGAATACTTTCAACTCTTACTGTTTTGAAAAGTTCACGACTGCTAGTTCCTGTGGCAGAAAATAGCACTGTGAGAACTGCCGCCTGTTCAAACGAGGTGCGCATGGTGAACAGCCCTTGGTTCGCTAAATGATTATGCTGCTGCAACATATTGTTAAATCCGCGAAGCCTACAGCTTTGGTCTATTTTTAGCTCATGATGCCAGCCACTGATGTTTATTTTTTTTCCGGCGTTCGCATCCTGTAGACTGGATCCATGTGGACAGTTTTCATACCTGCTTATATGTGCATTCTGCTGCCTTAGTGTAAGCTCAGGTATTTAGGCTGCTTGGACAGTGTTTTGCCATACATTGTTGTAAACAACGCTGTAGAACTTGTTCGTAAATGTGGTCAGTTTTTGCAATTTTTAAGGGTTTCCACGCCTTTTCTGCCATCGTTCTTTTGGACAGTTACAAGTTTCATATTTATTGCAGGAAACATTAGGATTTTCTATTGTAGGAAGCAAAGTTTACACCACGCCTCTATTTTTTCTGTTTATGGAGAAGCATTATTTCCAGATTGGAGATTATGTCGTTTTTATTGGTTGCTTGGCTTCGTCACTTGCCATCGGATTTTACTATGCATTCTCCGGAGGAAGACAACGAACAACCAGCGAGTTCCTCATGGCAGACAGGCGAGTTCTTTACAAATGGTGATAGATTTAAGTTTTGATTACGCCCATTATCCCGCTATTACGTAATTGAAAAAGTGTCGCTGTAAAGTTCTTTTTGTAGATTTCAATCCATGTTGTGATGTTGTTCATTCATTATTTATGTCTGGCTTGTATACGTTACGTACTCCTAACTTCACAAGGGTTAGTGAACGCCTTTCGTGAAAAATCGATTTCGTAATGTCTTTCCAGCATCAGATTTAAGTATATTTCGGCGGCATCGTAGCATGGCAGGCAAACGTTGACGCAGCGACACTTTCTGATTGCTGACGTCATGTGATCAAAACAAACTCTTTGCTGTATTCAGCAGCAACAAACTTACTTGACACGTTCACCAGTCTTCAGCTCACGTTCAAGTTGACTAATCGGCGTAGCTTCCTGCACTTTGGCGGTTTCGAATCACCCGCCTCCAGTTCTGCGCAGCTTCGTTTTAGCAAAACCTATCCTGTTGCATCGTTCAGGCGAATGCGATGCGGACCAAGTTCCTTGTCCTTGCTCGTCACGATCATGTCGGCGATAACGGTTCTTGGCGTGCCTGCGGAAGTATTCCGGCACGGCACCGGCTACGGAATGTTTTCGTTTTCTTACTTCTTGTTCATACCCGTTGTTGCTCACTGTCTCATACCTGTCTTCTATGACATGAGAATCACATCAGTGTACGAAGTAAGTGTTGCGGGTTCGTGTGTCGTCTGTTGTCTTGATCGTTGCTGGGAGTTTGTGTCCTTTCAGACGCTTGTGCACTTCCAGAAGTTCTACTGAAATTCCCTCCGATCTTTACTTTTGTTCTTCGTGAACAGCGAAAATCCGCAGTTGCGTGTCGCCGTGTCGTGATGTCAAACCAGTGGGTCCTAACCGGGGTGCCGCGGCACTCTAGGGTGTTGCAACACTCAGGGGCGCCAAAATGTTGATACGTTTTTCGATATATCATTGAAATACGCTTTCAAAACGTCATCAAACCTCGAAGCAAATTGCTATGGGTTCGTCACTTGGTGTAGCAAATTACATTTCTCCTATGTAGGGTGCCGCAAGCGTAAAAAGGTTGGGAAAGACTGTGTTAAATCCTTGATCTGTCGCTCAATTTAAACAAAACGTTCTGAAGCAACACTTTTTTCAGTATCTTGACCGACGTTTTTCGAAGACTGTTCGTTTGTGTGGAACTGTTTCTTACTTGCTCATGATGATTATCTACATGGGAGTTGTGTTGTACACACCAGCTCTTGCTATCAACGCAGGTAGGTTGCTGTGGTTACTGGTGAGGTCGCATTCAGTTTAGGGTGGAAATTAATTGCAATTTCCGAATGCTAAAAAAAATTAAGGCCAAAACAAATGAAGCCAAAGACGTATCGGCAACAGCTTCTGCCAACATCAGTACGAGTAAATATGAACAAGAGTGAGCTTACTACAAGTTATAAGTTTTGTGTAGCTAGTAGGGAGAATAGCGCTGTAAAAAATGATCAAAAAACGGCAGAAAACTTGACGTAGTGGTTCGATGGTTTGAAATCACGTGACTTAGCGGGATACGTGCCTGTGGTGATGGCGTGTGACGTCACGGGTGATGCACGAAGCTCTGCTGCAGGTTAAAATGCATATAGGCATCTTTGAGGTCTAGCTGGCGTTCTCGAATCAATCCCTGAATGCATCGCCGAGACGCACGCACCAACTTGTCATAAGGGTATAATCTGAAAACGAGACAAAAATATATCAGTCTCATTGATTTCCATCAATCTCACACCTTGCCAAAGAATGTTTTTCTGTGGCACGAACAACACATTTTGTAGTGTTGTATTTTGAAAGTTTTCAAGCGAAAGTGATTTTTTACGTTTCACCGGAAATGACGTACTTCGCAAATGACCAACGAGCAATGGCCGTGTGTTTTTCATGAACAGATTAATGACGATTTACTTTTTTTGTCCCGAACGTTGTTTTTAATCATTTGCAGTTACCGATTTGAACGTATGGTTGTCAGTCAGTGTTATGTGCGTTCTATGCACTGCGTATACGACGCTCGGCGGACTAAAAGCGGTCATATGGACAGATGTGTTCCAGGTGAGTTCTTCACTGTGGACTGTGATTGTTTCGTTTTTAAAGAGGAATGATTGTCAACGATGGAAAAGTGAAAATATCGCGCAGCAATAAATGAGATGCTTGATTGCAGTGGTTGTAGTTTTATTTCTTTTCTTCGTTGATTTCTAGAAAAGCTTGAGACAAAGGTCTCAACCATTTTTGAAAGTGTAGACATGATGACATTTTTGTCAAAGTGTGCAACTCTTTCTTTTTCCGCCGAGACATTTAGATCATTTGTCCTGTAATAGTGTTAAACTCGCCGTAACAGTATACGCTAGCTAGTCTTTATTTTCGGACATTATGACGGAATTGACTAATTTTTTTCGGTCATTTAAACAAATTTCAGTCTATGACCGAAAAAAACTCGGTTCAACTGTGCTCTGAAGACTCACAATTACTGATTCCAGGCGCCTGTACTTAAGTCGCTACAGCGAACGTGCGAGCTGTTGAAACGATTTTTTGCTTTTCTCGCGGAAGGCTCACTGCAACGGACCGGCCTAAGCCGAGCTCACGAAGCGCACTCAGGGGATTACCCAGAGACGATTGCGACTTCACTCCAAAAATTGCTAATTTAAGTATCAGTGCAATTCATGTTTAAACCAGACAACGCCCTTACCACACAAATCCACGCCACTAAAATGAAAGAACGCACTCACCGTAACACGCCTCTTGGTAGTGTGTAACACGCCCTCTGCACTGTGTAACACACCCTTCCACAGTGTGTAACACGCCTCTCCACAGTGTGTAACACGCCCCTTAGCAGTGTCCGGTCCAAGACATTAACCAAAGGTTTCCGACAAGCGGGAAATCCCAACTAAGCCCAAAATATAGTGTCATGTTTAAAGGGATTTCGGGTTAATGACTCTTTTGGATTAGCGTAGGCGAGAATTCTATCACCATAATTCACCAGTTTATTTTTCATTCTGCCGTAACATCTGAAATTTTCGTGATTGGTTTCCGTGTCGAAGTACACCTTGTCTCTATCAGCTTCTGAAGAACTCGAAACTCTGCTGTCTAGATAAAGTTCAAGGGTACGACCCAGTGTCCACTCACTGCGAGGTGTGTTCATCGTGTAGCAGCACAGCATCTCCCACTCAAAGTTCGTTTCGAACCTCGTCCACTTTTCGCAACGTCTGAAAATACTGTATTCCCGAGTCAGTCGGATTGAAAATTGTTCCGCCAAGTTATGCACTTGCTGCCAACGACGTCTGCAGTAATTGTCATCGCGTTTGAATACTCTGTTATGGAGGTCTGGAGAACTCCATGCAAGAAGCACGCGCTTTGGAGTCAGAGACTCGTTTGATTCCTGATCGACGGAGGTGGGGATCAGCGGTCTCGCATTGTATTACCGACTACGATTTGGTCTGAAATGTTGCAAACGAGTCGTCAGAATCTTTCCGAGCAGACAACAAAAACACAAACTATCGGTGATGGTGAGGTTTAACTTGCGAAGCCACGTTGCGGGTAGCTGAGATATGCTTTCAGAAGATTGCAAACACACAATTCAATTACAACTTCATTCTGTAGACTACATTACAAACCTCCACTCCCGCCGTTTCTGATTCCTTCACTGTGAACGGACTTTGGACGGCCTGCCTCGGCAAAAGAATCTTTTTAAGTGCAGGATCATCCTGCTGAGCGTTGCAAAACTGCACCATGAAGAGAATCTGCAGAAGCGTTTGGAAAGTAGAAACAAACACCAGTTTGAACTGCCTGGTGTTACTCATGGTGCAAAGACAGGAATTCTTCAAGAAGGTGGAAAGGAGCTCTGAAGCATTTTTCATCCGCTAGGTACACAATTCAGATCCTCTGAGCCAGCAGATGGAAGAAAACATGTGTGAAGCAGCAGGTTCGCTTTAGACTTGGTCGGAAACATGACGTTTCGAGTCGACGTATATCCACTGCGCCGAATCAGAACCCTGTTCAATCTTGGTTAATTGGTTTGTTACAGAAACAGGATATCGAGTGGAAGTGTTACTGAAACATCTGAAATACTGATGTTGAGCCTACCCAGAATAACACAGGGACGCAATCCGGCAGATCTCCATCACACAACGAAATTAAGCGTTGACCTGTACCGCAAGACAATCAGGCCTTAGTTCCAGTTGATGTATAGAGACTGACTTGATCGGTGTCAATCCAGCTTTTGCAAACGCGAAATTGCAGTGAATTTTCATTATCTTGGGCGGCCATTCTCGAGTAAGAAACCGCGCCATAGCCATTCGAAGATGCATCTGAAAACTGATGTAGTTAATATAATATACAGAACAGTTCGAAGATTCACCNAATACAAAAATTTAACACAATTTTGTATCTGGGTAGAAGATTTAGATCGGATACCAATTTTAACCACGCTCTTGTCGGCTTCTGGTATTCTTCCGCGCCAACCCGATTCCATTCCTGCGCAGATTTTGCAAGATCATTTAATTGCGAGGAACGTCACTGCCGCAAATAATTGCAACGATTCGATCAAGGCACTCAGCATCGACACAATACCTCTCCTTGCAAAAAGCTTATCGTTTAAAGCTACCCCAAGGTCTTTCCACATTCCACACAACCCCCAGCACGTGGTGAACGGTATCAATCGGTACAACCAGCGACGGCACACTGTATTGGATCGAGCAAGAATCCGGAACGCTTTCCGGAACTGAGTCATAAGTGGTCAACCATTTACGGAGCCGGAATCCCCCGCGTTCTGACGATTTTGACAATTGCATGACTAACCTTTTGGCATCTTCTGCCTGAACAGCTTTCAGGCAATCGTTTATGTAGAAATTCCTTATTACTGCCTCGATAGCCGAATTTGTCCAAGTCGTTGTCCTCGGCTATTGGAAGTAGAGCAAAATTGATGCAACTCGGAGACTACTTCGCTATGAAGAGATGGGCAGTCGTGCAATACAGTTCCGGCTTGAGGGACACGTCAACATATGACCATCCCAGGAACTCGAAAAACCATTGATCCGAACCTGGACAGCGTATCTGGTGAGACCTAGGTTCAACGCCAAAAGTAGATGATGAGGGAGGAAATTTGAACGTTGTTGTAAGTTGACTCAATCTTACGCGCATAACCATTAGAATTATAGACCGTTTGGAAAAAACAATCTTTTAGCAATCTTGAATTTCATCGGTTTGATTTCAAGTGGAACATTATGTATTGCTCCTTACAGATATACTGGTGATGTCAAGGTTGCCAAAATGGGCATACGCGTCTTTCCGTCTGACCAAAATGTACATGACAACAGCGTTCTCATCTGGACAGATTTGCATTTCGTTAACGGATTATCGTTAGTCGGAGGGATGCGCCGCTGGTATTCAAGCTATACGTTTGCACAAGCAATTGTCAGTGAAAATGGAACTGAAGGATCCAAGTGTGCTTTCCTGGGCACTTGTACGACAACAACCTGCAACTTAGTCGCGTTGCTACCCACAACATCCGCGTCACAAACCGAATCTTTTGCTGCAACTGACCGCTCAGCTCACCAAACGCAATGGGAGGGTAACCCAGAGCCTGTTACGAATTGATGTCAATATCTGAGTATCAGCGCAATCCACGCTTAAACTGAACAACGCGCTCCGCAAGTTACGACACCAACCCACACCACCGTAGTGAAAGAAGGCTCCGCAACGCAAGCTTTCGCACTGCATTTTACTTGTGATAGATAGTCGGTTTCCCATAAAAAATTATGCACAAACGATAAGCTTCAAGCTTGTGAACTGCTGTGTGTTGCGTAAAAATAATGCTTATTTCTCTCCAGGCATCGGTCATGCTCTTGTCGCAAATCATCATCATCGTAATAGGTTGCGTCAATGCTGGTGGCGTTGGGGAGGTTTGGAAAGTTGGCATCGAAACGGGAAAGCTTGCTCCAATAAAGTAAGTCAGGAGTGCTCGTGGTAGACGATGACAATGACCTGTCGCTGCAAATTTTCAAAGTCGACAGACGGTGACGGTGCAATCGACGGATGGTTGCTGAGCACGAGCAGCCTCTTACGCGCGTCGTCGCAAAAGCAAGTGTTTGTCGGTCTTAGTTTGCGTTAAGATTTTAACGATCACTTGATACGTCGCTGTCGAGTGTGGGGGTGCGAAGGATGCACCTGCGCTCAGCCGACCGTAACGCTTGTTTGGCTGGAGTTGTAGCAAACAAATGTCGTTTTGTAACGCATTAGGTGCAAGTGCAGGCATTCAAAGAAGACAGGCCAATCAACGTTACATAGCTGCGAACTAGCACGCCCGCCAATCAACCTTTTCCCATGATTCACCCTTGAACCCACTTGGCTGGTATTCATTGCATTGTATTTTTAAGATCGCGCAAGGAAAACCTTTTGGGTGTGTACTAACTACGACCGTATTTTAGGTTGCCTTGCCAAAGGCAGTCGGTAACCTGCTTAAAACGTTCCCGCGTGTTTTCACGCGGTCTGAACTTACAGGTGTCGCAGTGCAAAACTTGTAAAGTGGCTGTCCCGAATAAAGTGTTTAATTATTTAGCGATAGAAGAAAAATATGTTGCAAATACCAAAAAGTGTTGATTGATGACAGTCTCTTCAATGCGAAAAAGTTTCAGGTGTGATATGACTGTTTGTTCCAGTCAGTAGGCTTCGTCGCCATTAAACAGAATTACTAACGTGCTTCGCTCAAAACAACGCTGTTTTTAAGAAGCGATCGAGTGGTAACGACGTAATATTTTAACTCACGCGTTGCAATGGATTGTTGGTTGTTGAAGAAAAAGATGGCTAAGCTCTCAATCTAACAATGTCTGAATGCTGCATGTGATTCGAGCTGCAATGCTGCTATTGCTTCTAATATTCTTTTCCCATCTCGCTTCTAAGACCCGAGTTTTCGCTGTTGCTGTGCTTTGTGTTATCGCAGTTGCTTGGGAACGCTTCAGGTGTTCATTGATAAAAAAATCAATAAACGACCTCAGTCGCGCCGTTTACCGTGGGAACGAACGATTTAGTTCCGCAGTGGTTTGCGCCCGAAACCTCGTATAAGGCGAACATGCGCTTACGGGAAAGTCACATGATAAACGATAAAGAATTCCAAATTAACAGCAACTTCTGATTGTCATCCACAGCTTCAACCCGTCCCCGCTGGTCGCCCACACGTTCTGGTCTCTTTGCTTTGGTGGCGCCTTCCTGTGCCTCAGCATCTACGGTGTCAATCAAGCCGCTGTACAACGATTCATGTCGTGCAGGTCCAAGCGGCACGCTCAAATGTAAGCCGGAGGACGGTTGTTCTTGTGCATGTGTTTTACAGATCATTTAAGTGTTGCTTGCTTTGACTGAAGTTGCTGGGCTGGCAGATTTTGATGCTTGGGCGGGCCCCTAATTGACACCAAGTTAGTTTTAAACCCTTGGAGAAATTTTTGTTTGACAAAAAGGTTTTTCAAAACGCAAAAATTTAGGCTGAATTGAAGAAAAAGCTTAGGTCGCAGTAGAGAAGGCAAATCGAGATTTGTGGCTTTCTTTTCCTAGTTAAGATTCGTGAAAATCAGGACGAACCGTTGCTCATCACCTTTGAAAGTATTATGTGACTTTATTGCGTCGACGCGGTATCGACGGCAATTTGCTGTTTTAGCGGTTGACGAATATTTTTAAGGGTTTTAGAAATACGTTTTATTCAAAAATAGCGGTGTACGTGATTTCAAAGATCTGTTTACAAGTCGCTCACTCATCCAAACAACACAAGGGCTTCCAACCGATATTGGTAGAATATCGTAGACTCTTAAGACGCAGTCAGACTTATGCTTGGGCAAACGCTATTTTTTCTGTACAGAACAATTTACTTCAACTTGCCCCTGCTGCAACTGGTGATGCTCATTGGTTGTGCGCTGGGACTCGTGATGCTGGCCAATTACCGTTGCCACAACCCCCTCATGTCCGGGGCCAAACCGGACCAGCTGCTGCTTTATTACGTCATGTCCGTGCTCGGCGAACTTCCGGGAATCCCCGGATTATTTATCGCATGCATTTTCTGCGCGTCTCTCAGGTAAGCAGCGATATAGAGTCAGAGCGCAGGTCACAAGGGAATGAACGAGAAACGCTTGTTTTTTTGTATATACTTTTTCCTTGACACGTTTGCATTCTGAAGCATTGGGTGTGTTGAAAAATGACAATGAAATCGATATACTGTGTTTGCTCGTGAAACTGCAACTAGTTTGTTTTCGGATTTTTGGCAAATAGGTGCTTATCAAGTGAAAGTATGGGAACTCTTGGCATATAATACACTAATCGCCATGTTTGCCTCAAAACAGGTTTTCTGAAAAATTTTGTCAAGCTACGAATCGATACTCATAAATTCCAGTTTTGTGGCTTCGCCCCCTGAAATTATGTTTTTCATAAATTGCGCTCGTCCGCTTGTTTAATACATGAGCGCTGTAGAGTTTTGTGCGTTCCAAGCAAACGGATTGCTTTTAAACACAAGCTGATGCGCCACAGTCAAAATTTGATGCCTTGCACTTGAACGCATTGAGCTGATTCCATTATGTTGTGAGACCGGCACACCGACCAAGATAATGATTGCCCGTTCGTTTCCGTTTCATCCTCACGCCCGACCTTGTTGCACGCTACGAGTAGAAATGGACAATTCAAAATAATTTGCCATTCCGGATTTGTTCCGAAGCAGCTATGCCGAATCCAAGGTACTGGATTGTGTCATGAATTTTTTAGCTTCCAGCACTGCACTCAAACCGACATGAAAATAAGCGTCCAAAGCACAAGCTTGTGTTGCAGTGCAATATATTAAGGCTTTCTGTCTGTCCGGCCATTAAACGAGATCGCAACTAGTTTGCATTTGCCCGCACTGTGAAAAGATCCCTATGACCTGGCTGGCATGGCAGGTATGCAGAGATATTTTAAAACCAATTGCTTTAGCAAAGGCAACCTGTCAATACGGTTCCGCCGCCATTCTGGCGTGTCAGCATTATTTGATTAAACTTTTAACATCAGATGGAGTAGCTTGCGTTTTCCGATTTGTTCGATTGCTCATAACATGCATTGCGAGTGAGTGACGGAAACGAAGAAAAAAGGTGAATATAATGCGGCATGGCCCTCAGCCTTCTTCGTTTTCGTTTCTCGTTCGAATTGTATGTTATCAGCTATGACCGCAACAAGCGTAAACATTATAGTCACGTATCCCACATACGTGATATGCACACGCAAGGATTCATTAATAATGCCCTTGTGAAAGACAAAATTTATTCCATTATCCAGTGAAAATTTGCGTTTTGCATGCGAATAGTCCAGGATCCCAATCCTCCGGCTTGAAAATTCTGAATCGCCCGTCCTTAATCGCGAGTTCGATAATAACGCTGTTATGGCTTTGTTGCAAACTGCTTCAATCTCAGCGTGTGTTTACTGGACTATAGGACACAAAGATGGAAAGTAGCTAGTGTAATTAGCGTGCATTTGAATGGACAGTTTACGGACTCTGATCTTGCGCAGGCCCGACAACCTTGAATACCAGATACCTTGGTTTAGGCTTCAGGCAATCAAGAGCAGGATTTCTTCAAAGATTTCTTAACCAGACTTTTCAATGACATTTGCGCTTGAAATCAACATCTTCTCCATAAAAAAGAAAAGATTGGCAGAGATAAAAAATAACTCGTGTCAAAACACTTTCAATCTATGCTTTCACATGCAAGCTCCTTCGTAATTTCCACTTTATTAATTTGTGTCTGGCTTTTTTGCCTCACTTGGATCGACGTGGCTGCACAGATTCGCTTCGACATTAACAGATATTCGCTGAAAAGTGACTTTGCAGCTGTTTCTCAATTTGTTATGACGAAACTTCTCTCCAAAGCTTACCTTTGTTGTCAACAACGTTCACCTCAAATGTTTTTTTCAGTACCGTGTCTTCCTGCTTCAACTCTTTAGCAACAGTTACCATGGAAGATATAATTCGTCCTCATTACAACATTAAAGACAGGTGGAATATTGTGCTATTCGTTTAGTTTGTCATTATGCTTAATGGCTGAACGTAAGCCTTTGAATGTGCGGTTTTCGTAATTACATTGCATGCTGTTACACTATTGCATCCTTGCGATCCGTGGACAGTACTTAAGTTTCACGGGAAAGGTTTAGTTACACGGCAAAGGATTTGTACAAAGCACGATAAAGTAAACTTGGACAAATCAACCGACTGATGTACTCGGTTCGAAGAATCGGGAACAAATTTTAAATTTACAGCTGACTGTGGCGAAAACAAGCCAAAGGGACAAAACCTATGACCGCAATGATGTAAGAAAAAAGACAATTTAAAACAGCAATTGGAAGCGAAATCAGTTCGAGGACTTTTCACTGCAAACTCATTTCTTATCCCCAAAACTGAAACGTTCACGCCTGTGATATTTGCCTCGTGCAATTCCGGGTCAACTGCCCCCCAAAAGTTTATTAAAGCAAATGTAGTGCCGCAATGCATAGATACATACAGAATGCGACACGTGGCGAGTTTTTCAGACTCTGTTCGATTTCTTTCCAGAGCGCAACACCTCTACAACAAATACTTTTTTCCAGAATTTCTGTGGACTCTTTGTAGGAAATAATATCGGTTGTCAGCGAATGTGGTTATGTAAGAATGAACATCAGAAATATTTTGAAAAAAAAAATGAACGCAACATCGCGATAGGTGCAACGTAATGAAAGAAAAGTTTCGAAATATTGAAAATCTTCGTTTTTCTTGTTTTTGCAGCACCGCTACCAAGGCGTCAAAAGTTCTCGTGATTGTTTACGGAACACTGTGCTTGTTGATGTCGTTTCTCGCGTCACAAATGGGAAGCGTGCTGATCGCAGCGCTGAGTATTCTCGGCATACTGGGAGGTAAACTTGCAACGCGCGAGCATTTCACAAGCAGTGCTTTTCATGTCGTTTAAGGCAGGGCTGCGGAGCCGGAACCCAAATTTCGGGCTCCGGCTCCAACCTCNAAAAGTTTTNGGCTCCGGCTCCAGAACCATTTGGTCCAATAAAAACTAAAAACTATTGTTTTATTTGTACAACTCGCTTGGCCAACANATCATGTCTGTTGAACGGGAACACAAATTGCCGGATCCACCAANTGAAATTTTTTGACTCTGACGACTCCAGCGATCCAGAATTGCTTGGGCTCCGGCTCCACAGACCTGGTCAAAAGTGGATTTTTCGAATTTTCAGGCCCGACGCTCAGTCTCTTCCTTCTCGGCATCTTTTGCCGCCGCGTCAATTCCAAAGGAGCGTTCGCAGGCTTCTTGATGTCACTGCTGGTTGTTTGTTGGGTCGGATTCGGAAGTATTTTCTACCGGATTTCCAATCCGTCGCCACCGCCTCCTCATCAACAGATCCAGGTTTATGTTCGTTTATAGGTGCATGACGCTTGCCTTGTTGCTAATGGCCTGAGATCTCCACAATGTCTGCACAACTACCCGATGACCTTCACAGGCAGTTTAATCCGTTGGTTTCCTTCGGTTGTATTTTGTGCTTCATGGAAAAATGCGTTTTAGAGAAAACTGAAAAAAATTGGTATCCCAGTTTTTCTTTGAAAAAAGAAACAAACGCGAACTGCTCTTATTTTTTCACTTGATCCATCCACGATTCGAGCAGACTGTTTACGTCAACTGACTGCGTCAACCCATTTGCACAGTTTCGCTTCTTTTGGAAAGAAAACTTCAGCTTTCCGAAGTAACTCTGTTACTCTGTGTTGTGAAAAATGCTTAGATAGTGCTTTGTGTTTCGAACATGTGTTCTGCGCCTTTGATTATTTCTGCAACGTTTAACGAAATGCACGTGTACCTGCCTTGCAACTGTTTTGTACCGCGGACACATTCCATTTTACAACCCGCCGGGCTTTTGGTAAACTTTTGGTTGGTCTTGTGTGTGGTTCACGCGAAATAGCCTTGGTTTTATTCAGTATCGCGCTTCGTTTCGTTGCCGTGACGTTAGAATCTTCAACGCAAAGAACAAGCGCAACTTAACATGTGCATTGCCCGCCGCTGGTTTATATTCTGTAGTGTTGAGTTCTGCAACCTGTTTTTTCAAAGCTGTTCGTGATGAAATGCCTAAGTTTTCGGTCCATTTTGCTGTAAGAGAAAACGCTAATCCGTTATCAACGAGATGCAACATGTCTGTATATGTTGCGTTTCAGAGTTGCGTTTACTTTTCAAACTCAACAACCACGCAAGCTGTCTCAACAGTCGCCAGCCTTCCTATTGCAGATGATACGACGTCTTTCTCGGTAAGTTGTTCGTGTAATTTTTTTCGTTGAAAAGGTGTCTTTTTCGATGCTGAAAGTTGTTGAACTGTAAAGTTCTAATAAAATTTCCATTTAAGAGCAAGCCCACGAAAACCTCGAAGAAACATGGCAAAACTTTGGGAAGCTATTGTATCTTCCCAAATTTACCCGATAATGACGTTTTGGAAATGTCTTGCAAAAATCGATTGGAAGCACTTGGGTTTGGGTTTAAAATGTTTGTTAGGGTGGATTTTACCCAATGCGTTAAAACCTATTTAACAGTTTCCTTTTGTCAATTTTGCTTCCCCCGCCTTATGACAAAGTCAAAAATTTTCTCTGGCCTCTGCGCTGCATCTGCTGTGATTGAAAGGCTTGCGCGAAGTATGTTAACAACACTGGTCCGCACAACATACATTTGCTTTGGAGTGTCGTTGAGATCGAAATAACTGCCAATGCTTGTCAAGCAGCTGCACGTTTTGTTGATATTTCTTTGCCCGTGCTTTCGTCCCAACTGCACGTCCTGTATTTCAGACATGTTTTTAATTTTTTTTTCCAGACTCCAGTAGCAACCGAGTTATACACTGGAATCAATGTCGTCTACAAGCTCTCGTACATGTGGTACAGCGGCCTGAGTGTCCTGGTTTCAGCGACTTTTGCCGTATTGGTTTCCTGCTGCACCGGTGAGTGGAATGTCAAGATAGGAATCCGGCGTAGGGGTGCAAACCTGAGCTGGTAGTTAATCTCAGGAGGTTGCGACCAACTCAGCTAGGACCCTAGCTAAGGCGATAGAAGCGTGAGGAACTGGTTAACCTGTGGCAATAGCGACCAAATAAAAAACAGCAGCATGCGTTAACTTCAAGCAAGTTTTACTAAGTTTTGCTACCTATTTTTGTTTTTTTACGAAGCTCACGCTTAATTGATAGAGCTTAGATTTCCACGCTTAGGCTTGGTCTCTTGGATTTTTGTTTTATTACCGGCATTCGTGGCAGGAAGCGAAGAAGTGGACGAAACGACCTTGCACCCCCTCGTGAGATCTGGCGGTCTTCTTGGACCTCCGAAATCGCCCCCTCATTTGAAGGTGAAGGGTGATGAGAACTTTCCGCTTCGTGAAAACGTCGTAGCTACGTCAAACAGCGCGACAATCCTGGTGTAGACGTCGTAGCAACGTAAACCGGTTTTCCGTCAGCAGCGTCACAATCGGTAACAAACTGTGCCCTCAAAAGACACAAGTGTTGTGTGCCTCAAATGGTGACGTTTGTGTTCGTGCGTTGCCATAGTTACCGCAAATTTTCGATGATGCATCTCAAAATATCAACCCTTCATGTCACCCGCTCTAGAATCATTCCAGTGCCAACTGAAATTATTGCGAAGCAAACTTACCGCGTTCACTCGTTTTACTTTCTATGTAAGTAGTGGCTTTTCTCTAGATTAGGCCTACCGCACAACAGTAATCACCCCTTTCTACCTTCTGAGAACATTTTTGGTTTTGTATCGAAAAGCATTTGTTTTGGTTTTGTATCAAAATAATTTTTGTATCAGCATTTCATCAAAATACTACCTTCTCCAAAATAGCTTAAAAATTTAGCGCGCTTTTCATTTCATGCCTGCTTTTCCGCACTAAAGATACGTTGAAAGTGCTGTATGACTAGTCGGATTTGGTTGTATTTTTGCGTGAGCACTGTTGCTGCTTGCACGTCGTGTCGTCACCACTGCTCTCTTATGCACAAAGTGCGAAATGTTAAATCGACATGCAAAATATTCCGCGCCAAGTTTTATCTGGTACTGTTTTTTCTTGAGACTGATGCATTGCACGTTTGTCACGAGCAAACGCGAAAGTCGAGTTTTAACCGAGGTAACCAAGAAGTGCACAAACGCGTCTGTCGACCCCAGTACGCGAGTTGCTGTTTACGGTGCGCGCGAGTTGTTGTTTTACACTGTGTTTGGTTGGTTTCTTGTTGAATGCACCGACATTTGACGAATTTTTTGTTCCATTCCACGTTTGCTTCATCGTTGGTTTGTGACGTAAAAACTTCGATCTTGTTAACATCTGCACTGAATCGCACGTTTCTTGTTTTTAGGGGTGTTGCTTTTCGCTTTTGTTGACGTTTTCTTTGTCAATGTGGGATACGCAATGGATTAAAACATGGCATGTGGGAAAAGATCGGTTGTGTTTCATGCTATGCGTACTTCCGAAAGCAGCCACGCAATCGAAGGGAGTAATCATTTCTTTTGTGCAACAGGTGTTGATGCGAAGTTGCTGTATTCCTCAGAATCCACTTACAGGAATCATATTTCCATAGTACATCAGTTGTTACTTGTCGGCAGGGCCTTTGAGAGGAGAAAAATGTGCTGATGCGAGATCTGTTTTGGACCCCCTTATGAATTGTAAATCATGGCTGATTGAGAGCTTATCTTTTAAAAAATTTGACTGAAAAATGATGTGCTTTATATATTATTTTAAGTTGTAATTATTCACCTCTGCTGTTGTTCCTTGTTCAAGCTGGTTGCAGGAAGTGTTTCAAAGAAATGGACTACTGTGGCATGATGATTCGCCACATACAATGTTGAATTCGTAGCAGCAGTAGTAGTAGTAGAGTCTACCTCGTCGAGTGGGGAAGCTCTATTGCTGTTACGCCGAGGGTCGTCTTCGACTCTCCATTCAGGTAACTCAGGGCGACGCAGCATTGTGGCTGCAACACTATGCGTAGGTCACAGAACCCTGAACNCAAATAAGCGTACTTATCGTTCGTGTTCTTGTAGTGCTAATGAAGTTAAAAGCATCTAAATCTTAGTTTCACTCGTAATTCTACATTCCGTGTTGATCTCCTAGTCTGTAGGCTACAACAATTTTGATGAAAGAATGCCAGCAAGATTTCCTGCCAAATGTAATGTGCGATCATGCAAGACTTTTGCATCTTCTCTTTGGACATCCTTCGCTTAAACTTAAGCCCAGTATAAATATATATATGCTGTCTCTAAATACATAGAACAGGGTTGGCCAAACCTGCTCCATGTATAAGCCGCATATCGCAAAACCCAAGTTACAAAGAGCCACAACATAAAAATCTAAAAACACGAATTTATTTGTAATCTACGTTTCTGTGACATCAATTCTTTTTGGAACGACTTGCAAAAGTAACATTGTACGGCAGCGCTCTTCAACCGGTATGCACGGTGCACCTAAATATGCGTGGGGTGCACCACTACAAGGGTGCGTCACAAACTTGCCACACTAAACAGGTACTTTTAAACTTTCTGTTAGCGAAAATGAACCGTTAACCAACCAATGACTTTAAGAGAAATTAACCTCGACTTTGCACATTCTAAAGCAGGGGAGGGGAACCCGTTGAACTATCACGGACCTCGTAAATTGTGCATTATCGCTGGCAAGCCGCAAAATCAAATAATTTGATCCTAAAATTCTACCTGGAAGCTCTACTTGTTTCTTGAGCATCCTGCATCAGTATCAACCTGTCTTTTCCCTTCTATTAACTGTGGTGATTATTGTCTACTCATATCTTCAACTCAAGTACAGCCTGTGTACTAGTGACAAAAATCAGCACGCATAGACGTTATTAGTTATTTAATGGAAATCGATTTCGCCACACGGCATCTTCACTCCAAGGAAATGAAAGGTGAAAACGAGTGGATCTGCGCAAAGCAGTGATTATTACGAAACAAAGACAAAGGTTGCGAGAAAAACATATAGAGCTAGCGTTGACAGTATCGTAAAAAATCAGAGTGAGCACACACAAGTAGTAATAAACACTAAGTGTGATAAGACAAGACTAACTAGTGACAATAAGTTAAAACAAAGCGAGAGGAAAGAGCAATAAATTAGAGGAGAAAAAATGGTGCGCCAAAAAGTGATGATAAAAGTAATGTCTAAACAAGGGCAACTCTATTTCCTTGGACATGGCTTGGATCCTCTTTTTGAATTAGTTCAAAGCCCCTTCAGTCCCCCTCTGGCTGCGCCTTTGCATCGATCCAATGGTGATGGGAGCAATTGAAAAGGAGATTCTTCCTTGGTTTGAGTTGTAACATGCAACAGCAAAATATTATTTCCTCGATTTTGTTGCGTGTTTTATGTAATATTGCAGTGTAATAGTCTCTTGGCAGGATGATTGTCATATCGTTGTTCACCTCGGTTTACCTTTTAAGTAAATAAGGTGCACAGTTCGTCAAAAGATTTTTAAAGGGTACACTATAGCAAAAAAGTTTGAAGAGCACTGCTTTACGGCACGCTAGCTACCACAGTACCATTTTACAATATTATACCAGGGTTTTTTTAGGGAAAATGTTAGGTGCCAGGTATGGATCTGTAGGGACCCGATTTCTCTGATTTTANGGACCCGATTTGAAATTCTAAGGACCCGAATCGGGTCCTTAAAACGCCTTAAAAAATCCTATTTCTACACTTTGTAATACAGTGGCGTAGGAAGCGGGGGTGCAAGCGCACCCTCAAATGTTTTGATTTGTCGAAAATCTGGACAAAATCCGGGTAAAAATGGCGTCGAACGTTGTTTGACTTCAAAAATTGGTGTCCAACGCTTGTAGAATAAGACATGAAGACTTCTTTTTGGAGGTCACACCAAAAAACGGTCTCATGATCTTTATGGGAGAAAATTTGCCGGCAAAAGTCGAAAAACTTTTCGGGCAAGTTTGGGGAAATTCGGGCAAAAACTCTAATAAGCGTACTTATCGTTAATGCTAATGAAGTTGAAGAACATCTAAACCTTAAGCTATATGCACACGGGATGCTTCTAGTGCGGCGCGTCTGCGGTGAGTTCAATGCGCCGTTGTATGCACACGTATGCGCATGAAGCGGTGCGTTCGTTGTGCACGGCCTGGGCTGAACGAATGGTTTAGACCCGAAATTTGGCGAAGACGTTGGTGTGCTGCAGTGCAAGACTGTGTTTTATACTTAAGTTCTGACATCGCAAGTGACATTTTTAGGGTGTTACCATACAATTGAACAAAGTTACACAAGACTTGTGGCGGTACACTGACCTTGAAAGGGCTGGTTACACGCATTCAAAATAAACGCAAATTGCCAAATTTAACTTTGTACAATGCCTCACAAATTATTGAAAAAGTAGTGCTGTCCACATTTCAGACGAACAAAGTACTGCATTACATAAAATTTGCATGATTTGTTGCTACATGGATTGAATGAGGTTTGTGTAGGCCTACCTCCATAGTCATGACGGTGTTTGCATGCAACAACGGCATTGCTTTAAAAACTATTTGTTTCGTTTCTAGAGGGGCTAAGTATCAAGAAATTACAGCAGCATGGACAATAGGTAGAATTATTGTCACACACAATCCCATAACAAAATCACTAGCAGGGAATAAACAACGATAGCTTTTAATTGAGTTTTGTAAGACAGCAAAACATCGTCACTTTACAAATTGTGTGATATTTGCGAATGTTATCCTTTATTTTATTGTTCTTGTACTCCATAACTGATAATTTATGTGACAGAGGTTTTGCCTGAACAAGACTCACCAACTGTTCATTGAAAGTTACACAACTTACTTTCAATTACAGTTTCAAGTAACCTACTGCAAAAAACACACTTAGCATGACCTTGCCCAATAGACGCATCAGAAAAGGACGTGACATCACGAAATCAGACGCATGCACCGAAAAAACGCATCCCGTGTGCATATAGCTTTAGTTGTACTCTTAATTCTGCTTTCTACGTTGATCTCCTAGTCTGCAAAACAATTTTGATGAAAGAAGGCCTGCACGATTTGCTGCCAAGTGTAGGCCTAGGGCGATCAACCAAGACTTGCATCTTCTGCTCATTATAAATATTTACCAGTATATGCTGCCTCTAATCACATAGAATGTACCAACCGTTTCACTGCGCTATAAAGCACAAGATTTTCCCTATGGCAATTCATTCTTCATTAATTGTTTGTTGACATTTTGCATCCTTGTTGAAAAATTTTGTCGACTGTTAGCCGTGTATTAGCCCCTTCCTCGTGTGTTTGTGTTCTTCCGTTGACTGTTCGTCATGTGTTTGTTCGCTCGACATGACGCGTTGAATGGCATGTTCAGGCTCATCGTCATTGGAATTTCTCTGTATATTGACCGATCCAGTTTTTCAGTGTTTTATATTTACGACTTTTCCAGTGATCTCATGAATGGTTTGCGAGTTTTAGAAATGCGACACAGTTTCATTCAACATTTTTATTTGGAAAAAACGTTGATCCATGTTGAAATGACACCCAGACAAATCATCATCCAGTGATTCTTGTTTTGAAAGGTACTTCATTGTTGAAGCTCCTTTACCAAAGTTATTTCAAAGCATCATGATATTTTGCGTGTTGATTGAAAATTGGAAGATCCAGTTTCATGCATACCTTTTAAAATTTCTTTCCAATACATGCTTCTCGAATGTTCTCAGGAATGGTTTTCGATTTAATTTTAAAAGTATGTAACTGGTTCATTAGCCTAAACATTTTCATTGCAAAAAAGCATTTACCCAGGCTTTAATAAACATAAAATCGCAGCTGCCATCAGCAAAAACAAAGAACAATGTCAACAGCAGGTAACAGCAACCGAGGCGGGGGCGGCGGGTGGGGCAGCAGCCCGCCTCGGCTTTGAAAATTTCAGGAAAATTCTGTTTCCAGTACAAGCGCAAGTTGCTCAAAAATCCTGAATGATAAAAAATATATATTCAATACAGTGAATTCAGGTCACAGTCTGTTCATCAAGGCAAGCGCAAGTTGCTAAGAAATCATGAACGTAAATAGTATATTCAATACAGTGAAAAACTTCAGGGCAAACTGTTTTTCAGGGCAAGCTCAAAGTTGCTCAAAAATCCTAAGTGAAGAAAACTATATATTCATTGCAATGCCAGTGGCGGTTCTAAGGTGGGTCCTGGGTGGGCCACGCCCCCCCAGATTTTTGGCTGGCCCCTGCTTGCCTCCCTCCAATTTTTTGCTTAATTTCACGTTCAAGTTCGTTTGATTGACATACACAGCAGATATGGGCGCAATTTTATTGTAAAATGTGGGGAGGACAGGTTGGTGTGAAACCAGCAAATTACGAAACCTAAAAAGAAAATATGAGGGACATGACATATTATATCCCCACTCTCTGAAACAGTGGGGGGACGGGTCTCCCCTGTCCCCCACCTCATTGCGCCCATGACAGCAGATAACTTTCAGACAACAAAATTTTAAACGAAAATTTGGAAGCCCTCTTGCCTGCATTCAATATTTCCCAAATGCATGATAAGCTGGTTGTTGGTTTTGACGGCCGGGTAATGGGAGTTTTTTACGACGACACACATCAGTGGTTGCTCGGATCCTGCGTGAAATTTAGTCAGACCGCGGTTTTCGTGGTGAAAGGTTCAGTTCGAAGCTAAGAAACAGGCGTTATAAATGGGAAGATTGATCTATCGTGCATTTCAGTGTGAGGTACAACTGGATTATATTACTGTCAGCAGATTGTTGCTTGTCCCAGTAGGAAAATGTTTGCGACAGCATTAAGAATTGGTGTAAGTTAATTTATGCGAATATATCCTGAATGCAGGCGTGTGTTCCCCTGCCTTGTGTCTTGTACGACTTCGAAGCATCCCACGCAACTGGTCGTGACTTCAGTTTTAAGTCTACCTACACATGTCCTGCAACCTCATAGAACTTTGTAGTGACATTTTGTAATGGTTCGGGAGCAATTCTTTCCGACATTTCAGCTCTTTGTCCCGGAGGTCAAACATTTCTATCAGAAGAACACTTGAAAAAATTCGCAAATGCATATTCAATTAGTGAAAATGATTTAAAACATGAAACACTTCTGGCAAAAAATTTGTTTCGGAAAGAGTCGCAGCTGCCTACATCGCTCGAACAACTTATTTCATTTATAGCTCCTTACAAAGGTGCGTTTGATTGTTTATACATGTTGTTACCAATAGCTGTAACTCTTCCGGTCACCAGCAGCGCTTCATGCGAGATAATTTTTTCAAAAATGAAATTAGTGAAAACATTTCTCAGAAATTCCATGACCAGTGAAAGATCAAGAAGCAATGCTCTACTTTCAGTTGAAAGGGCACGAGCTGAAAGATAGATTTAGATGGCTTCATTGACGAATTTGACAGTCGACATAATAGCATTAAGTGGCACTGAGTTGATGTTGATATGAAATTCCGACGTAGACGGTGAAGGGATTTGTGTGAGAATCGTACTGCTCATTACCCATTTGTGTAATTGTTTCTTTTGTTTTTTTTTGGGTGGTGCGTGTTTCGCTTATGACAAGATAGTCATAAATAATAATAATAAGAATCCGGTCACATGGCCTAGCGATTTAGTTCCAAGTCTGTGGATCGAAAGGTCGGAGGTTCAAACCCGCAGCAAAGCCACAATCTATGCTGTAGGCTAAGCCAGGGAAGGAGAAAGTGGCCTCCTTCACAAACCCGGATGACCCACACCCACCACCATGGAGAGTACAAATAAAAATGAAACCACGCCGGTTCAGACGTCTCCCGGATCAACAAGGTCTGCGCCAGTCGTTGCACCCTCAGGACGCTCTGGTGATAAGTCAGGTAACCCAACCATCAAACGTAGGAAATGGACATGCCAAGAAGCCGAGGAAGTCATGACCTGCTACTTCCTCAGCGATCCAACGACACGGGGTAGAGAAAAAGAATGCACACAATCTGGGAACAACGTAACCCGCATTGGAACATCACAGAACAACGACTATTGGACCAAAAGCGAGTCAAACTGTTGGACCAAAAGCGAGTCTTCAATTTCACTTCAATTCTCAGTGACCTAGAACTAAATGAGTTAAAAGTTAGGTTAGGAATAAGAGGTCAAAGCCAGGACGAAATAGATCAAACCCAGAATAGAACAGTACAGGACACCAGAAATCTTGCGCATGCAGAAAACACAACTGCAGCCACAACAACTCCAAACAGTCACGATCCACGCCAAACACCAGCAGACGCAACAATAAATGACTCTCTGCTAGAAGAGATACGGACAGAATGGATCAACACAACCTTGAACGCGCAAAAAAGAAACACACTGTGGATAGATAAATGGAAGATGCAGCAGATAAGGCACTTGACAGCTGAATCTAACCATGCAATCCATGTGATACATACAAAGAAAAGGAAAGTCGTGACAGTGAAGCAGTATAACAGGAAAGGATGTCTGAAAAAAGTGACAGTGAAGCAGTATAACAGGAAAGGATGTCTGAAATCAGCAATAGAAGGAGCAAAGCAGAGGTTGACAGCAATATCTCACAGACGTCAGAGGTACACTGCCAGAACAGAACAATATAGATAAACAGAATGTTCAACACACAGCCCGGAAGAGTGTACTCCAACTTCCGAAACAACAATAACAAGGAAGAAGCAGAAATCCCAGACAAGCAGGAAAGAGGCCGTCCATAAACGACGTCACACTATGTTGGGCACAAATCTACCCCCTACCCCCTTGTCACATTTCGTCACAAGTATTTAA
>JGI24021J15306_10000404_pt1 | contig 31758 bp, 24 predicted proteins | sample Ectturendosymbi1_FD_15306 | JGI IMG/M metagenome (IMG submission 15306)
GTTTGTTGTGCTTACCTAATATAATCATCACCTCTTCAGTTAGGTTGTTAGGCATACTTGGTGTAATTGTCCCACTTCCACAGTTATAACTTCATCTTCATTCACGAAGTAATGATTTAATCACTCTATTTGGTGACGAGAAAACTAAATAAAGATTCACTGTGGTTGTAGAACGTCGAAGTAATGAGTTTGCAATGAAGCAACTTTCTTTGTTTTGCATGAAAGTTTGATTCGGTATTTTGCCGAAAAACTCAATTATCCATCTAAAAACTATTATTCAATATTTTTAATTTCACAATTTTGATCTTGAGCGCAAATCCTCATCAAGGCACGAATCTCGCCGGTCGGTAGTGTTGTCGCAAATTAAACCAACATTAAAATGAAGTGCGTGTGACTATAGCTCCCTTTTTATTGCTTTATTGTTTGTTGAATCAATAAAACCGGCACGTCAACAAAACATGTTTATGTGAGCCTGTGCAGTAACCCCTTCATTGTCCGGAAAGCTTCCTCGTGTTGCGCCGTGAGTTGAAGTGGTGGTTTTGGTTTGTAACGAAATACATTTAAACAGTAAGATAAGTTTCTGGCAAATCGCTGTGCCTCTATCTTATTTATTGGTTTATAAATCATAACAGCCAATGTAAATTACACCGTGCTTCCATTTCTTAATGCAGCAAACTATTAAGTGACCGACATCTTTGTGATCAATAGCGGTTCACAGCACTGATTTGAAACGTCTCACGAAACGTCGTTCGCTGCAGTAGTTGGGAAAGAGTCGTACTTTCCTTGTTTACCTTCTTCAGAATTCCCTGTTCAAATAATCCATAAACAAAGTCAAGCGTTTCCATAACGAAACAATTACAAAATCAACGTGTTTTGCAAACATTCCTGCAACGGATGGAATTTGCTGGTGTGTGCGCAGACGTACCGACGAGCGTTACAAGATTACTGTTGGGTTGCTGACCAAAAAATTCATGGCATGTCTTGGCAGTTTTCNTTTGGACACATGGCTCATTTTACGTCCGCATCAGACCTGTATTTTATGTACAAGGCACTGCAGCAATTTCTCTTGGGAGAAACAGTTAAGCAAACTTTAGTTTTCGCTCCAAGCGTTTGAGATAATGCACAAGATAAAAAAGATGTAGCACGCCAATCCAAAACGATATTATATGAGTTAGTGTGTGTTCACAATATGAAACTGCATTAATGAAGGAAAACACAAAACGAGAACAACTTATACTTCATGATGTACGGGACAAAATACCTGAGAAAAGCAAAAATGTGAGCAAAGGAAACAATTGTTTGAAACGTAGCAAAAAGGAAATGTAAAGANGTTAAACAAGAAGCAAAGGTTCTCTTCACACCAGTAACAACTTTGTGCTTCGAAATGAAGTTTTAAGCTGCCTCACGTATCGTATTTCGATGTTTGCTTCGAAGTAAATTCATCCTTGTCTTAATTAGCCAGCAATACTCGTCATGAACTAGGCAAGGCATAGTAGCAAACGATGTTTAATTTATTGAGTGGTTTTGTTTTACAGCTTGAACCTTATTCTATTCTGTGTATATCCAAAGATGCTGCGGATATTAAGCTTTGCCTCAATTCTTCACATAGCCACTGCATTACGTAAGTCGCACATTTTTTCCCTGATAAGTACTTTCAGTTTCATGAAATTTTGAGAATTTTTCACCATTATAAGTAAACCACGCTGAAAACGATATTGTGCGGAACATGCTTCTTACAACTTAGACCTGCATAAAATTCCCTACTTCTATTTGTTTTTTAATGAGAAAAAGTTTGAAACAGCGTGAAACTTGAAAACCTTGCAGGGTTGTAAAAGAAATGAATCTTTGCTGATGACGAAACATTTATTTTTCAAAGTGTGCAATATGATATTATTTAAATCACCAGTTTTCTTTTTGAATAACAATTCACGCCATAAGTCAAAGCTTTTTTGCTAAATTTCTACCTGAAACTCTGGCTAAATAACTGGTTCTGTTTGCCTTTTGCTCCATGTGACGTGTTTACAAATAGTCCTACTTCATTTATTTGCATCCCCTACAGTCGCACCAACAGATCTTGCGGTCAAAGAGACGACTCACAGCTTAAATGTGACCTGGGAGTCGCAAGACAGAAGGGCAGTGTACTTCGAAGCGAGAATAGCGCCTCTCGACAGCGGTGAAACAGTCGAGCAAGTGCAAGTAAGATGTTCCCTGCGATTTTTATCAGTTGAAAAAATGTGCAACTTGCTAGCTTCGACCTTAGCAACTAGGTAGAGCTGCATACATATCATCTACTAATTTCATTTTGGCTACAGATGCTGGCCAACGCCAGAAAGTAAACGTTTGGTGAAAACAATTTTTCCCTGCCGATGGATGTTTATTTTGGTGGTGAAAAGAATTATTTTCCAAAATTCTTAAACATGAATAAAAACATTCTGCGTAGAAACGTTATATAAATCGTTTGCTGAAAATTTTTTTGTCAGTGGCTCCGTCAACGTCACATCACGTGGAACGATCTGATACCCGGGAAAACGTACAACGTGACAATTTCCGCCATTGCTTCTGATGGGTCTCAGAGCCCTCCGGCCAAAGTTTCTGTCGTTACACGTATGTGAACCACCTCTGACGTAACTTGTCTGATGATTAAAGAATGCTGTTTGTTGTTTGTCATTCTGACGTCACTTCGACATCTTGTAAACAACACTGTGAAAAAAACGTGTGCATTAACGTACATGCAAAGGCGGTCAATAATGTGCAGAAGCTAATATGGAGCTATGTCTAAAAAAAATTGAGAGCTAAGTCTGAAAAAAATTGAAATATCTTCGCTATCAAATTTTCTCAGACAGCCGGTCAATCACGTGGCTTGACACCGTTCCATCCGGATCAATCCACATAGAAACTGTCTCTTTACAAAGTTTTGAAACAAAATTGTATTCGAGGTCACCTTAACGTACAGGCCTGACAGGCCATCGCCTAGGGTCCCGTTTTCAGAATTTCATGCACGTTGTTTACTTATTTGTTGCAACCCTTGTAAGTTTTAATACTTATGCAGTGCAGCGCCAACAAAATGCCATTAGAATAGGCGGATGGTCTGGCCCCGAAAGCCACACCCATGAAAAACCTGTAAATCGAAAAAGCAGAACAGTGTGTGTTTCTGGGAAAAATAACTTCAAAGGGACAAAAAACAAGATTTCTGGCAGACAACAGCAAGAGGCGCCTTAATGCTCTTTCTGTTGTTTCTGCGAAAGATTCTATCAATTTTAAGCCGTAAACGCATTCTTTTCCGAGAAAAGAGAAGGTAACGACTAAAATCACAAACAAGGATCAATGGAAAGTGCTAAGGGCAAATGGTTTTGGTCTACCTGCTGCACGCCTTCCCCCCCGCCTATGCAGAATCACCGAAACTAACATCCCTAACAGAGTTTCAAGTGCTTTTAAACAAGAAAGCTATGGTTAATAATGGCTGTAACAAACACGTCTAAATGTTTATCGCGTAATACGCACCTCATCAACGCGTTATTTGCGTTTATCATTTCATTGACTACTTATACTATATCACACAGTAGGCACTGTTTTTTAAAAGTCGAAATCAAGAGGCGGATTTGACGAAACTAAATGGGCAACGGACCTAAAAACGTGAAATCGTGTAGAGCCTCGTGCATCCTTCACCTATCCCTGGCTTTAGCTGATATTTTCTTCTAAAATTTTGCTGTCAGTAACTGACGGTGAAACCTGAACTGTGCTTCTTGCAGAGTAGTTGATACTGATGTTCTTGCTCAAGAGGCTCTGCAATCAGAAGGCACTTTGTTCCCGTGCATTGACCAGGGAGCTTTCGTTTCAGAGGGGACACTTTATTACTTAGATAATGCCTCATTTTAGTTTGAAAAATGATAACACCAAACTATTATTGGCTAGAAAAACGTGACAATTGTGTTACAACTGTTGCAGTTGTTGTAGGAAACGACGTGACAGTTGTTGTACAAAACGACGTTGTGATTTTTGGGAAACAGAAAAAACTCGTAAACTAGCATCCACCCAAAATTCAACCAACCTCAATGTACTGAAACTGGCAACTCACCTTTTCACTGCCATTGTCAAGATTTCCAAAAAAGTGTGAAGTAAAGCCAAAAAGTCAACCAAAATCAATTTCTGTTTTATATGGAAAGTGAGCGATCTCAAACAGAGAAAATATATTTAAAATTAAGCATACATTTTAGATTTTAATAAAGTAGCGGTTGCAATTACCATTTATGTTAGTATTGCAACAATATTTCGATATTCCAGGTTGGCTTTACGGCGCGTTGAGGTTGTTTTCACAAAAATCTGTTTTGTGAGCACAAGCACCTATCTTCGTGTTAGAAATATGGCGTAACACTCTCGTGCAAAGTTTTATTTTACCTGAACAACCGAATGCTTGAAAAATGCACTTTTACCAAATACAACCACTAGAACGCATTTATTGATCTTTGCAGGTCCAATGCCTCCATACCAGATTCGTTTATCAAATTTCATCCACCCAGTTCTCAAAGCATACCAAATGGGTCACGGTCGTACCATGATGTACCCCATATATGGCGGGGTTGTGATGTGGGACGGTCCAGATAGCGGTTTGTTTGATGATTTCAATGTGAAAGTGGATCCGCCGCATGGAATGGTCAGAACCCCAATCGTTAGACAAGGTTGGTAAATTTGCAGTTTCTAATTTCAACCGGTATTCTCTTTATTTCTGTCCAAACGAGTTGGTTCCAGCACAGAAATTGGCACAAGATCTTGGAAGACTCCTCTCTTCCACACCGATTTTAAACGTTGGATAAGTTCAAAATTTTAACGTACAAGTGTGTCTTTTACGAACAAAGCATTCCGTTAAAAGTTTCCAGTTTCGAGCATGTTTTACTTTTGCAACGCAGGTGCTGTTCCTGTTGCGAATCGAACCAGCAAACGACGCATTGTTTGGGATTTGATGCCAGGAGTCTTGTATACCTTTGGTACGAGCACAGTCAGTTCTGGAATAGAGAGTGAGACTGTGAATATTTCTCGAAGACTCAGTAAGTACAAATTTACCGAATAAGTACATTCCTATTTTATATGCAGCGGGAGTGTTACGAAAATCTTTAAATCGTGTATGCATTTTAGATTTGATCAACGCACAAAAATTTTTTTGTAACTGCAAAAAAAGCTTTCAAAACGTTTTTTTTATCTTCTGCTTTGTAACATAAAGGTTTTGTTCTTTTTCTGACTGACGGCTTGGTTTTTCCGTTGCATCGCAATCGAAGTGCCGTGTATTAGAGAAATCGAAGGTGAAAACCTTGAGGTTTCAGAGTGAAAAATGAAAATTTCCAATATGTTTAGCAAATTTCGTAATGTTTACCAAATAAAAAGTTCATGAGTGCGAATAATTAATCACTGTTTTTCATAAGAAAACAGATTATGGTTAATTTGTAAGCCCCAGAAAACTGTAGCGTGAAAGAAAGACTCTGGCATTGTCCGTCTGTTGGTTGATATAAATGAATATTATGTAACTAACAAAAATATGCGCATTCCGAACAAACAGCAGGTTGAAGCGATGTTTCCGTTAGAATGAGGTTTTGTTACGGGGGGCGGGGGATCGCAAGGTCATTAATCAAGCCCCTCAAAAAGAACCAAACAAATAGTGCAAACACGTAAAAAAAGACACGGAAAAGCAACAGCATCGTCAGCAACAACAACCGATTATCCAAAATGAAACCCGACAACAGGCAGAAATGGTATTCAGCACATATCAACTCACAATACAGGCCAAGGGGGAGTCACCGGTAAATATCTGAAAACATCACTTCGGTAATGGTCGTGTTTGTCTAGTATTATTATATGATTTGCAGTATCAAGTAACTACTCTGGACATGGGAGATAAGCAGGGAATCTATCGACACATTGTTAATAAGAAATCGATTTCACATGCTGCAAGGCTACGCATTGTCATCCTAAAATCTGCAAGCAATGCTAACTGGTGAAACGTTGAAAGGCTAAAACAAGAGCATAGAAAGCAAACAACCTCGAGACTAAAGTGAATAAATCACAAAACAAGCCGCGATAATTAAAAAGTGGAAAATACATCTTTCTCAAATATATGCGTTCACTGCAACTTCAAGTCTTACTGACGCAAGTTACCATTGGGCAACGCAACAGACCCATTTAAACTTGAAACAACACGATTCAGAGCGTTGGCAGAATGCGTAAGCAAGACTGCAATCATAGCCTACTCTAACGCACACCTTTAAAACAGTATGAAATACTATTTTTTAAATGCAAAAGAAGTCACAAGTGAATTGTCCAGAGTCATTTAGATGTGTTTATAATTTATATAGTTATGAAGTTGGTCCACAAAGTTAATAATGATAAAAGCAAAGATAGGTTTATATCAACTTTTGAAAGCGCTTAACCTTTTTTACAGCGCCCGAGGTTCCCGCTGAAATCAAAGTGCAAGCCATTACTCCCGTTGCCGTGAGTTTGTCTTGGAACCAACCGCATCGTGGAGTCTTGGATAATTTTATTGTAGAAGTTGATCCGGTGGAAGGAAGCCGAGTTTTAGAGCCTTCCAATCTCGCTCGAAAAGAGCGAGTTATTGCTGATCTTACACCAGGTAGGTTCGCGTTAAGTTGATATTTTCCTGAAATTACAAAAGCTAGTTGTAGTCGCTGTTGACTTGTAGCCTACAGAAAATCGATTTCATAAGCAATGCTAACGAACGCCCTCGTTTTATTATGAACATTTCAAGGTGTAACTTAAAACGTTTACGTGTCGCTGCGTAGCAACTACTTCAATCGCTGAAAGCATCAGGTGGTTTTATGAGTGGTTGTCTTCCTGATTAGTAGTTGACGGTACCAGGTTGGCAACTCCCGTGGCAGTTTTTACGTTATTGAGTAGCACACTCTTCTTCATGTGAACAAGGTAGTTCACTACTTGTGAGGGCCATTGTGCATTGCGCAGAATAATTTCATGTGTGTCCCTTGTTTCTGTGTTCGTTTGCGCTTTACTTTCATTTTTGACATGTTAGACGCGTCGTTGACTTTATTAGCTTTGCTGCTTCATAAAAGTATAACTGGTTTTTAGTCACTGAGAAATGGTTACGTTTGAAAAATATTTGCTAAAAAGTCTTAACCAAATTGAAATAAGTTCAGGGAAAAATATATTACCAGGAGAATATGTTTAGAGCAACTTTACTTGCAGAAAATTCTAGAATATATATTCGAGAGCGAATAGATACACATTTCAACACGTAAAGAAGAATATCTGACCTCGAACGCTTTTTTTCCGGACGTGAAGCACCATCTACTACACCACAACACCTGTTGCTTGCAGGGAGCGTTTACAACGTTGACGTGTACAGTGTCTCTGCCGGTGTCTGGAGTCATAAGCCGCGTTCGATAACTATCAAAACCCCCCCAGCCGCACCCCTGAAGCCTGTCATCAGCACTGACGTCACCCTCAACTCTCTAACGGTGTCATGGCAACGACCAAAGGGAAGGCTTGATTACTACGAGGTGAAGAGTTGTGTTTCGCGATCTGTCGATTGTGACGTGATGTGCTTTCAAAGGCTTGTTTTATCATCACTGAATTTTGTGAATCCTCCAGGTAAAACATTTCAAAAAAGCCTGTTTTTTGGCAAAGTCCCAAGATTGCCAATCCTTCTGAGAGGCAAACAGCGTTTTTGCTGTCAAACTGTAAAAAACCAACAACAGGAAAGGCAAGTGTTTCATATGATAATAATTGCTTCACTGAAACATGTCTGCAACATAGAGCTCATAGTTGCAGAATTGTTTAATTTTTCAAATTTTAACCAATTCGCAGTGAGGGAATTTGTTTGTAATTCTACAATGGATTTGCCATCACGAATAGTCAACATCCAGGACACTCCTTATGGTGACACAGCTTCTTTGAATTTTATTCCATTTTTGTCAAAGGAAATAAAGCTTGCTTTTTTCAAGTTTGCTCTGAACTTACAAACCTGTAAGCACTCGTGCTGTTTAATTCGGCGTAGTTTATTTCAATAGCAAAGGTCGTTGCAGTTGACAATGACAGCCAAACGTAGGTGTCTCCCGGTGTTTTCCAACACAATAATTATATAGGAACAATAATTACATACTAAGATTAACCAGCCCTTAATCATACGCATTACCGTGCAATTAACTACACTTTAGTCACAGACGACCTCTTCACGAAAAGCATTTGTCGTCTGTCAAAGGCTGGGCTGCGACACGTTTTAAATCCGGAAGGTGTTCTCTGCAGCGCTGGGTCGCCAAATCAATTACATGTTGTCCGAAGTAGCGTCGCTGAGTCACGTGGATTGTCACTCCTGCACAGGGGGGCAAACCAGAAGCACCAGACATAACGTTCACTTGCAACATGCAAACTGACGTACTGCTTGTCCCGAGAAAATTCAAGGCTGTCGCAAAACCATCCATGTCATTAAGACACTTAATTTTACGTCCAAAAGCGTAGAGACGAAAGTTCTATAATTACTGAATAACGTTTTTCTGCAAAACAAAACAAGCTGCATTAGACGAGATTTTGAACCAACTTATAAATTCTACTGGTCCGTTAGCGGTTACAAGATTTCTTGTATAAACTGGTCACATTATACCTTTCTTAAATTTTTAGCCAATCATTGCAGCACAGATTATATCGGCAAATGGCTGTCAGTGCCTGTGGGTGTTGCCGATGCCTCACCCAGACACACCGTTGTAATCTGCCGGTAAACCTCCGGACTATTTGTTGTGTGCGGAATGGCGGGTGATCTTCTTACGCTGATTTTGTAAATGCCATAACACTGATTAGCTGTTTTTTCGAGAAGCTTGTTGATAATTACGGACATCGTGAACTTATCCTGAGCGCAAAGATACTACCTTAGCAATTCAACGTTTTAGTTTTGCGATATAGGATTACAATCGGCTTGTAAAGAAAGTTTCAGCTTTCTTTAAGATAAAATATGTGTGTCTTGAATACACTTTATCGATTTCATTTAATTGCGTAAGCTTCGGTTTACAAGGCAGGGAGCAATGTCGTTCGGTCATCTTCTGGTGGGGCATTCACCAGATGATTCAATAGGTGGCGTAAGGTAATCATTTTTACTTGATGTCCGTAGTTGGTGACATGATGTTTGATTCACATTTGGAAACAAACCTTGATAACATAACATGTATAATATCTTACACGCACTATCCCCATTACTTGGTGTACATTTAATACCCATATGTCATGAATTTAACATAAAGCATCAGCTTTCCCATTTTAACATAGTAGAGTTAAACATTGAACGCTACGGCAGCAGAGTAAAATACATTCAACGCGGTGACAACGGAACGAAACGCACGGAACACTGCGACAACGTATTTTAGAAAGATTAAAACTCATCGATCTATGTTAAAACAGCGTAGAAAAATACCCTGAACACTGCTACAGCAGCGCTTTCAAAAGTTTTTTTTCTAAACATTCTAAATGTTTGAAGCAGCCAAGAGGTTGCATGGCCAAGCACGGCTTAGCATAAATCGTCGGTAATCAGCCACACTTTAATTATTCTGGAGCAAAAAGCTTTAGAGCAAGCGCGGGGTAACGTTTCCCGGTCGAAGTCATATTTCAGTTATCAGTTGGGACGCAACTTAAAAAGTACGCACAAATAAAGTATCACGAATCTTGTTTATAACAACTATGCACTTTTGAGACAGGGCTCTTTCGCTGGGTGGGATGATTCTGCACTAGACCCAGACATTCGTTGTGAGAAAGAATGGTAAAAACAAACAAACCAAATAATTACTTTTGCAAGTGAACAAATGTGTAGAAGGCCCCACGAGCTCCCCGAAAAGACCGCACCTCCCCCACCCTTGCTCTAATAGATCCACAGCGTTCCGCAGGCTGCAGTACACAATCGCATGTTCAACGTTTGTTGCGGAGCTGCAGTGTTTCAACTTGCCCTACGTTCCAGATCAGCTTACTTTAGCTTCCCCTAACATCTGCAGCAAGCCAGTACACAAACGCTTAATACATCACTTGCAGCAAATAAAATAGCTATTTCTTTACTCTCCCCAAGATGTATAAGACCTAGTTTATGAGCAAGCCCGATTATTACGTCAAAATCGAGCGTTCATCTCCAGAAACCTCTTCGCTCCTTTCTAGAATTGTTTTGAACTCCCAATACACCCACCACATCAATCCCTCCAACTCTCCAATCCTTAATTTCCCGTATTTTATCCACCAGGCCGCGACCCACCCAGAAATGTCTAGGTTCAGTTCAACCGTCTGAGGTCTGGTCCAAGATGGAAACTTTGAGCCTGTGCTGATCAGATTTGTGTGAGTGTAGCAAGGTACAGATTGTACACCACATCCTGCATGACGGCACCAAATTTAAACCTGCGTGCCACATCTATGAGGTAGACAATCCTACTGTTTCAGAATATCTTGTTAAATCAAAGTGTAGTCATATCCAGTGAATGTGAAAGAAGATGATGGTGATGGCTTTGCCATTGTTTGGCCGTATGTTACTGCGCTGCCTCTTTTCTCCATTCTTTGTTTATCGATTTTAGCCAAAGCGTTCACCGAGGTGATGTAAAAACCTGGCGATGATTCAAACTTGTTGAAACCGGTCAGGCGCGTAAACCAATAGCTATTCAGACCATGACAAACATTTAAATCAAAGCAAGTTTTTCATGGAATTTGGATAAGTACATCAGAGAAGAGGCCAAGAACAAAAGTCTATTATTTATTAGAGTATGTTGGAATATGTTCAACGTAAAACGTATATTGTTCAATGAAAGCTTTGAACGCCCAAGCATACGCCACTCACTAACAAATAGCAACACGTTGTTTAACCTTGGCTGATAACCTTGACGTTGCTGTTGTTAACCCAAAATGCATTGCTTCCAAATCCGTGAAACATTTTTGCTTTAAAACATTTTAAAACCAATGTTTGCATCAGGCCACTTTGTATATTATTGACAAGAGCGCTGAAAACATTACGTTAGAACAGCAGTTCTTAACCTTGACAAGCACGTCGAACCCTTACGTAGTTTTCCACGCTTTTGTCGAACCCCATTTTTGCCCAATATAACAGAAGTAAAAATGGGTTGCTAAAATGAAATCAATCAATAGTTTATATTTAATTATACGNTAGTCACCGTTTAGTANGCCCACGGTTAATAAGCCCACTCGTTTAATACGAATTAATGATATACGAAGGTGAACATGTTAACCTGCTGTGATGTAACCATGCTTTCAGTCACGTATCAAATGACCTTCGTCGAACCCCTGAAACGGGTCCGTCGAAACTTAGGCGTTCGATCGCCCCCAGGTTAAGACCACTGGGCTAGAGGAAGGAAAAATGACGTGATTCACTCCAATTTTAGTGTTAGCTTGTGGAAGAACAGAAGGGTTGCTACACATAGTTCAACAGTGCTTCAATTTTTGTGTTTAGATTATTGTTCCAAGCACATTTGGCAGCTACTTCCTAACCGAAATTTGACGCTTAATTACGCATATGTTCCATGTCATTTTACCGAACTACTAGAAAAGAAAAGTTCTCTGGCTTTTGTCGCGAAGCTGTGATTAACAGTGTGATGAGCATGTTTTTCTTAGCGCGAGGTTTGTGGGTGCTTTGTAAGTCTCATAACGTAAGGAGCCAATTAGGCTAATTACTCTCGACAAGTGCCCGCTGTCGTGTCGTCACAAGGACTTCAGTTCGAAACAGGTGGGCCAAAATCGTCTTTTGGGTTCCCATCCAAATAGAAAGCTTGCTGAGCTTATCGAGCTTAAAGTTATGAAAGACGTTAATGTCACGAAATCCTTACAGCGAGCGGAATGTGTCTCATACGTGCCCTCTTGACTCAGGTTGTCTATTGGCCTACACTAAATGACAAGAGTCGGTTACGTCATCGAATCAAAGACACCTCTGTAACGCTCACTGCGCTGGAACCAGATACGCAGTACTCCCTGTTGATATTTTCTGTCAGCAACACGATTCACAGTGTGCCTCTCCGTGATTTCGTTCGAACAGGTAAGCTCAGACCAAGCTTGGTAAATTTGAATTACCGGAAGCTTCATAAGCTTACTTTGCTCTGTGTTGCATTCTTTGCTTTCGTTGTCTGAGAGAAGATTGCACGGAAAGCCTTTTTCCCGAAATTTTAAACGTCTACTCTAAACTATACATCAACGTCGAATTCGGGATGAGAAAGGAAGTTTCAAATTTATGTCGTTAGATTTTATACGGAAGTTTGCATTCATTTGCAGGTAGCTTCGCCACAACACCGGCACCGACAAGCAAAAAATCGCTTGCTACGATGGCTTTTAGAGAAGACACTACGGCAGCAGAGGAAGATGGTGGTAGTGAGTGCAGCTGATCCTTTCTCTTAAAACCTTCGTCTAATGCAAATAAAACAAACATGACATATCTTGCCAACAACGACTGTTGGACTGTTTGACATGTTAAGTCGTAATTGCTTCAACGAACCTGTAGGCTTATCAACGACTGCAAGTTCTTGACATATACACTAGGTATTTCGTTCACGTGATTCCTTTGATGTTTTTAATGACTCAACTGTTTGAACTTAGAATAGGAAAACAGTGAAATAAATCTGTGAAACAAGAAATAGTTTTAAGCAACCTGGGCAAGAAACATCAGTAACGAATGAACAGTGCGGCATAATCGCAGATAAAAAAATGCAAATCAAAGAAACGTTGTTACCAACACCAGCAACGAATACTTTAGTATTATCTTCACGATGTCTGAACGCATTTCATCAAATCATAACTGATCAAATGATTCGTGATATTTTCATCTAATTTGTTCAGTGCTACTAAGGTGAAGCAAATAGACACTATGATAAGTTGCAATAAATCATATGCACTTAACTGGGTATCCACGCGGTTTATGTCGTAAAAATCATGATTCATGAGCCGTTACAGCTAACGGATACAGATGAAAATATCATGAATCATTTGGTGAATAATTATTGTACATTTTCAAAAATTTTCTTCCCAGGTTTGTCCCATACTTGACATTTTATACATCATCATGGTGAAATTTCAATCTGAATTTATTTTTAAATGCGACATTTTACCCTAACATCTCTCGCATAAATTTATTTTTTTGCAGACATCACTGCACTGGATCACCACGACGGTAAAAGGCAACCGCAATTCAATTTCAGTGACAGGATAGAAGTAACAACAGCAAACACCATCAAACTTTCATCCACATCTTCTACCAGCTCTACAAAATCTGACCCTGTGGTGAGGGTTGGGGAGCTCACTTCAACCTCTCTGTCTTCGAAAAAATCCTCAACACCAGGGTCACTACCTGCCCACCATTCTATACCATACACAATGTCTCCAATAGAAACTTTCCCAACTACAGTTTACTACGAAGGCAGAGTTACCCAGTCACCAACAGTACCTGTTAACACGGACCTGTTGCCTGCGTCGAGAATTTCTACTACGACTCAGTTTAAGGCCACGATTAGCCAGGAACCAGTAACCGTGAAATCACATAGTCCAACACCAATTACTAGCACCGCCACGTCTGAAACTATGCTACCGCAACTGTCTACAACAACATCCTCTACAGTTGCATCATCAGTGCCAACCCAGTCTTCAAGCACAATTGTGAATTCAATTTCTTCGAGTACTGCTGGAAACAGGGCTTCGTCATCCAATACGCAATCGACAAGTACAGCATCTACAGTTGAACCACCTGGGGGCCTACTTGCACAGCCCACCTCACAACAGCCTACAGAGAAGGAACGTGCTGCAACCTCTACGACTACTCACTCTAAGATTCAAAGCACAACAAGAACGTCAGTTAGTAATCCATCAAGCCGAGTCACGAGTCGATTGACAACTGAACCTAAAGTAATCGAGGAAGTTATCACTACGACCACAGCAGCGGGTGCCACGGACCAAAGCTCATCTTCCGCTACTGCTTCTCCTGGTAAGCTGATTGAGGTCGTGACAACCACGTCAACATCGCCGATGCCAACGTCAACTGAATTGTCAGCCGCAACCAGCACTGAACCTCCGATCCTCGTAAACCCGGGAAGTGTAGCAGCTACGCCGTGGCGAACTCAGATTTTCTACACTGTAACTCGGTCTCCCACATCAAGCCCTCCCACTCCACCCAGTGGAAAAACCGATAAAGTTAAAGGAAGTACAGAAAGCGAGATATTTCCAAGTTCTACATCAACTGATGGGTTTAAAGCATCCGCTGCTGTCATTAAAACCAGCAAGCCAGACAACGTATCGCCAATATCCGAAAAAGCTTCTACTGTTTCTGAAAGTTCTCCAGGTGGATCTAGTGTCCAATCGTCCGGAGGGTCGTCAGAGTCCCCAGCAGTAAAATCAACCCTCTCAAGCGGTTCAGCAACCACAAAGCTACAGAGCAGCGAAGAGACAACAACGTCTCTTCAAACAAAATCTCCCAAACCATCAAGCTCTTCTGCTCAATCGCAGAATACTGTAATGACCTCGTCTAGCAAGAGCGATGGCGGAACCTCCAAAAGTATCTCGGCTTCTGCATCGAATACCGTTGCACCTGAATCAGCTTCAGCCAGTACAGAAAGAATTTTCACACCTTCACCTCCGATACTCGTAAACCCGGGAAGTGTAGCAGCTACGCCGTGGCGAACTCAGATTTTCTACACTGTAACTCGGTCTCCCACGTCAAGCCCTCCTACTCCATCCGGTGGAAAAACCGACAAAGTTAAAGGAAGTACAGAAAGCGAGCTATTACCAAGTTCTACATCAACTGATGGGTTTAAAGCCTCCGCTGCTGTCATTAAAACCAGCAAGCCAGACAAGGTAACACCAACATCTGAAAAAGCTTCTACTGTTTCTGAAAGTTCTCCAGGTGGATCCAGTGTTCAACCATCCAGAGGGTTGTCAGAGCCCCCAGCAGTAAAATCAACCCTCTCAAGCGCTTCAGCAACCACAAAGCTACAGGGCAGCGAAAAGGCAACAACGTCTCTTCAAACAAAATCTCCCAAACCATCAAGCTCTTCCGCCCAATCACAGAGTACTGTAATGACCTCGTCTAGCAAGGACGATGGCGGAACCTCCGAAAGCATCTCGGTTTCTGCATCAACTATCGTTGCACCTGAATCAGCTTCAGTCAGTACAGAGAGAATTTTCACACCTTCACCTCCGATACTCGTAAACCCGGGAAGTGTAGCAGCTACGCCGTGGCGAACTCAGATTTTCTACACTGCAACTCGATCCCCCACATCAAGCCCTCCCACCGTTGGGAAGACGTTTCCTGGTCGTGGAAGCACGGATGGAGTCGCACAGAGTACCGAGGGGAAGTCCGTGTCTAGTTCTTCTGCCACAGACGGGTTTACAGCAACGGTTGATATTATTCGAACTGGTAAGCCAGATGAGTCATTACCAACAACAGCAAAGTCTTCTAAAACTTCCGAAAGTTCTCCAGGCGCTTCTGACGCAGCGTCACCTGGAAAGTGGTCAGAAACTCCAGAACAGAAGTCAACTTTTTCGAGTGCAACCACAACCTTTGTAGACGGTCATAAAGCCTCAACTACAGTTGGAACAAACGCGAAAGCAAAATCAAGCTCTGCCACGCAATCGCAAAGTGCTGTGGTGACGTCATCGGGCAGGACGGATAAAACATCAACGGGATCAGGGAAAATAACTCAGGGTCCCACAACGTTTACATCAACGTCTGTAGAAAGTGGGAAATCGACCAGCACCACGACAATTAAGTCAGATAATGCGCAATCATCCCAAGCAAGTACAAGAACCACAACAGCGGACACTAAAACGCCAACAGAACTGATGGTAGGGANAACTACTAAAAAAGAAGGATCAGCATCAACAACAGAAGCCCAAACATCAGAAACAAAGCTGTCACCAGCAACCCAAACAAATACAAAAGATACAGTAGCAACAACTGAAAAAGAATTGAGAACAGCAGCAACATCCGAGGAGACGAAAACAACCTTATCGTCAGGATCGTCAACACCACCAGGGAGAGTGTCGCCGTCATCGAGTGTAACAAACAAAATATCTGCCCATACAGAACAAAAGGCACTCTCGACGACAAAAACCGAAGGAGCTGTAGTAACTTCCACCACGTCAAGAGTACCAGCCGATGGTTCAACATCAACAATTAAATCAGAAGCATCGAAATCTACATCTAACACTGTAACGCCAACGACTAAAGATACAAAAGAAAACTTGTCATCGAAAACCGAGCCCAAAAGCCTAGGCACAAGCTCGTCGAAATCCATGGAAACATTTGCAAGCACCACGTCTGCGGCTACAGAAGGCAGCGCCAGTAAGAAGCCGGAGGTGCAGGGTTCATCTACCACCAGACACGCAACTCGCTGGTCTACGCCTGGGAAAGGGCAGTCGTCGACATCCGAGTTTGCAACTGTTTCATCCAGTTCAGCATCTCGCAACCCAGAAACAGCTTCAACTTCATCTGAATTTCAACCTCACCCTTCGTCGGCCACAGCATTCAGCTCCTCTGTGGAAGCATCATCCACAAGCACAAAGTCGAAGACTGCAGCAACCACTACAGTTAAGGACTCCAGTTCAACACCAACTCACGTCGAAGTGGTTTCAACAGAAGATAAAGAAGTTACTGCTGGAGGAACGACAACACCCCAATCAAGTAAGAAGATTTTCTAAAAAAACAAGAATCACATAAAATAGGATAAACGAATGGTTTTCAAATTCGAAAAACAAAAATAGCTTTAGAATATGTTCATAGCCGTTAACTACAGTAGAAACACTATTTTTCGGAGAGCTTTTCCACCTTCGATTCGCAAAAGAAATCGACGTGAAGTTAAACGCATGCACCATGTTTTCGCATTTTTCACATTATTCAGTAAAGTAGTTATCCTTGCGCACCGCATATCGTTGTGGATCCATTGTCTTTTTGCAACAATAAAGATGATCATGAAATGCAATCCAACTTTGTTTCGAAACAACCCAACAGCTTGAGTTGAAGGTGACGTTTATCGACGACGGAACGTGTCAATTCACCTGGAGATTTGGATCGCTGAGAGAAAATTGTAAGAGTTTTCGTGCGTTTGTTTGGCAGGCACAGCCACAGTTCCAGTACAACGTAAGACGATACCGATCAAAAGCGGGTACGAGACCATTTGCAAGGCTGACAATATTACGATCCTGGTAGATAAGGTATGGTCTTATTGAACCTGAATGTGCTTCATGAAAAACTTTCTTTCCAAGTTTACCTGAATTTAGTTGGAACTCTGCATTTAGTTTACTTTCACACTTATCGGTTTAAATTTGAAGCAGTTTTCACATAGAAAATCATTTTAACAGTTTTTGCATCATTGTGCTATCGTCAAAAATCATATTCTTTTTATTGCAAAAGTGGTTTAGATTTGTCTTTATGTATCACAGATACGGTCTATAGGAGCGAATGGCAAGCTTTTGAATGATTTAACAAACGCGCAGTTTTCTTGAGGACAATTATAAAAATAATTTGTTAATTTAATTTGCAGTTGACTCCGGCCAACTTGAACGAAATTGCACAAAATGTCTGTAGTTTTTATCAGCAATTGTCTTATTTACATTTCATTTAACTTTTGTCTTGCAGAAAGTGATTGGTTTATATGAAAAGCAATTCGGTCCGTTGCATTTAAATGACTACGATGACCCTGCCTGTCGAGGTGTGGAACATGAGACTTATTATCGTTATACAATCGCTCCAAATATACTGGCCTGCGGCACTAGCGTGGAGGTAAGTATTTGCGAGTATTTTAAACGACTACAAGTACACCTGTCATTAAGGCTTGTTTCTTGAATTTCCTATACGAAACAGAATTTAGCTTGTCTCTTGGGGAAGTCTCAAATACAATTGTATTTTGAAAAGACGTTCTTTTGTACAGCTTGCAGACTTCCTTGAAACGGCAGAAACTATTTTCTGTACTTACACTTATCCTGATTTTTCAGTGATCAATATATGCTGCCCAACAAAGTACTTATAAACATGAATAAAAGTTCAACATCCTCACTCATGAAAATGTTTTTTATTTTTGGGAAAACGGGAACTATTTTTGATAGTTGAAGAAAATAGTTTGGTTTGTTTCACGCTGAAAGAAATTACGGGTTGGAAAAAGAAGGCGGCTAGCACATCCAAAAATACTTTTCCTGCCAGCAATTTCTTGCATACAACTGTGCTGCTAGCGCAAAACACTATTCTGTTCAAATGGCAGGTTTTGTAACTCTTCCTATTCAATTTTTCTCAATTTTTACAGCTGAATGATACACACGTTAATTTCACCAACGTTGTGTCAAACTCGAGACAACGGTTGGAATGGGAAAAAAGAATGAATCAGAGCACAGGCACCGTTTTGGTCGGCCGCACGATGTCGCGCTTCCCAATGCTTTACGTGCATATGAACATATGGTGCACCTTCCCGTTGGATGTCAATGTCTCCGTGCCATTTCTGCCAGAAATGAAGTATGTTCAGATAATTCTAGATGACAAACGTTCCGTTAATTAAATAAATTATGTTGGTGAAAAATTTGGTATAGAAATCTGAAATAGATATTTTTATTTTGCGGAAAAACAAGAACTCACCAGATTAAGCAGGGTTTTAACCATTTCAAATCTTTTCAGCATTCAAATGATAACTTTCAATGTTTCGGGACGTGGTCAGTTCTCTGCGTTGATGCAACTGTACAAGACCAGCGCGTACATTTCTCCTTACGTCGTGGCACCTAAATTAGAGGTGGACGACACTTTACACGTTGGCGTTTCGCTTCTGGAAAGCCAAGACCCGTCCACATTTTTGGTACGTCTATTTTTTTGCGAACGAATACTTTATCCAGGCCATAGCGACGATCGCTAATATCAAGCGCTGAAACGTTTTCGAGATGTTGCATTGCAGCTGTTTGTCTTTCATCTGAACCGAATTAAGAGTTGCAGTAAGGTCATTCGCATTACATCTACAAGGCCAGTTTAGCCAACCGCCAACTAAGCTTTCGTTTTTTGCAAAACAAACTGGAACAATGCGATAAACGTTTGGAATAGAGTTGGTTCAATGCCTTCTAGAGAGAACAGAGATAGTTTTCTAGAGAGAATGTTCTCTCTAGAAGGCCTTGGTTGGTTTGCGAGGTTACAGCAAAATGCTCGAATGCTTCTGTTGTTGTTGTCGACCTTGAGAGACAATTATTTTTGCCTTTTGCCGTACAGCGCCCTCTTCTAAGTCTTGCAATGATTTTCAAAGTGCCTAACACTTTGCTTGCAAGATCAATTTACTACTTGTGTGATCAGAGGCATGTTTCTGAAATGTATAACTTCTCCGAGTTTCTTTTGCATTGCTGCGAAATCGGTATCAAGCGCAACCCATTCATGTTACAGGTGGTGAAAAGGTGCTGGGCGACTCCGGAACGATCTCCAGGTCACTCAGTTCAGTACTCGCTGATCGAGGAATCCTGCAGCGTGCCGGGTAGCCTGGACGGTACCGTGCGTATTGTTGAAAACGGAGTGAGCAAGAGAGCGAGATGGGAAGGCTCGGTTTTCAAGTTCGTCAACTTCGAACAAGTCTGGCTTCATTGCTCGATTCAAGTTTGCTTCGGCAATGGTTGCCAAAAGGTGGGCATTAGTTTTATGTTTAAGCAAAGGGCGTTTTCTACTAAGTATTGCGAAATTACCGTTAACAACTGGTTACATAAAACGAAAATTAGTTATAGAGCCTTGTTTTCGATAATTTCTTAAAACGTTACTACCGGCACGATTTTGGTTGAATCAGGTGGTTGAAAAATGAATATTAGTGAATTCTTTGCTTAGCTTTTCGTGTCCAACCAAAGACCTAGGTGTTGTCTGTTATAGTTGACAAAAGTAGAGAATGACAATGAAAAAACTGGATTGTTTTATTCATATGACAGCAAGTTTTGGGTGTTGCATTTTTGACAATGATAGCAAAAGAGGCGAGTTATCAATATGATCGTCTGTTTCAAAACAAAAGGTCAAAGTTTCAACTGCGTTTTTGATCGTTTGTTACTCTAAGATGTTGTGAATGACGAAGTTTGTTATATACAAACGAAACAGGACTGCAGCAATCCAGACAGCCGAGTCAGACGGTCGGAAGACAAGCCTACGGCCGATTACGTGCTAAGCGCAGGTCCAATTATTATTGGAAATACCGTGAATAAAACGACTGAACCGAGCAAAACCGACACAACTGCAGGTGGGCATAATATTTGCACAAACAGCTTGTGATTAGCCATCTTTCTCCAAGTAAAACCGCAGTAGGAAATACTGTTTTTCAACTCGCTCGTTGCACAGTCCATTCTGCTGCGTAATTTCATTTGTAGACCTTCTATTTCTTTGCAAAATTACGGTTTATTTCTGTTACTCTGCGCTCAGCAAGCAGAAACTGGGTGTTGCAGTCGTACGCATGTGAAGTAAATGGAAATTTCGCCGAACAGACGTTTTAACTTTTTTTGGGACTAAAATTGTTTTCATATTTTCGATCTGGTGATCAAGATCACCCTAAGATGTTGTCTGTAACGAACGTGCTCCACTTCCGTATGAAATTTTCTTCTCTATTAAAAAGTCTAATTAACGCAATGTCGTTTCAGCATCCAACATGGCACTGGACAAAACCACGGTTCTGATTCTGGTGATTGTGCTCAGCGCTGTCATCTTACTGTGCTTGATTGTCATCGCATGCGTGGTCGCCCGCCTCAGACGCCAGCGCATGCGCAATAAGAACGTGTCGCCGGCGGCGTCGCCGAGTCATCTCTCGTCAGCGCCGTTCGACTCGCAAAGCTTTCAGCTCTCGAGCGCCGAAAGCGGTCAAACGTCAGTGCCAGTCTCCAGGGCGAACTCGAGCATGAGCACATTCCGCAGTGAACGGGGGTCCAGGAGCCGACCTCCGATTTCGACGCTTTCAAGCGGGGGCTACGGCAACGACAACGCCGGATTTTTCTCTTCCACCACGGAACTGACTCAAGCACAAGACAGCGAAGACTTTCCAGCTCCCCCGCCGGAACTGCTTGACCCAACAAATAGCGCTGCGTCCACTGGAGGCGCTCCGCGACACTACCAGGTGCTTACGTAGTGAAACCGAAACGATGACTCGGCGAGTGTGGGATTAGCGAAAGTTCAGCGTTCGCTATTTTAGAGATCTAGCTTCGTTCGCGCAGTCGGACTGTGAAAGATGAGAGCTTTGCGAGTCTTTGTCGACGAGTATGGGATGAGACGGAAAATGTGTCGTGTTGTTTGTTTAAAAAATGGAAAAAGTATTCGTCTTATACAAAATAGTATTCGTTTTATCCACAATAGTATCCGCTTTATCCGCAATAGTATCCGTTTTATTTGATTCCTAAATAAACTTTGGAATGTTTAATCTGCACCGTATTTTCGTTGTTTCACTTTTCAATTTACATTTTTCTACTTATTATAAAAAGTGCTTTATATTGCATTTTTGAATTCTTTAAGGTAATCGTCGGTTCAGTTTGTCTCTGCTGATTTTTGGATTGAATTTAGAAACGGAGTTCTTTAGGTTTGCGGTGTTCTTTTCAGAAATAAACGTCATGCTTGAATTTAGTTACCGTAGTTTTAAATTTTTCATTTGTGGATTATGTTTGACGGTGCTGATTCATGCGTAACGTGTTATGTCAGTTACGTGTTAAATCTGTGACGTCTAACTGTATATCTGCGACGAGCGTGGGCGATTGCGTTAACGCTGACGTCGGCCAAGCTTCGGAAAACTGTTTTTTGTTTTAGAATTGAAAAATTCTCCACATACATCTTCTGCTTATTTGCTGTTGTTATATTATCATTATTATGAGCTTCGTCATCTGCACTTACCTAGCCTTTTCCTGTAGTGCCATTAAAATGACTGACTTAAAACGTTTGTTTTGTTGTTGCGTTTGAACAGCGCGACGTCACTCAAATCTCGGTAGGTCGGTCATGAACGAAAAGTTTCACAAGTTGAAAAAATCTTCTGATCCGTTTGTTGGTTCGATCACACACATTTAGTTGCAGCTGAATTGTGACCCACTGACTAAGATGAGAATAATGAAAGTCAGTGTTGCACAGACCATGAATTGAACACGCTACAGTTTTTCAATCTTCAGGCCAAACGAATCGCAGCAAAACTTATCGATTAATCCTAAACTTTAAATGATAAAAGAAATACATCACAACAAACGAGGAAACAATGATGCACAAATGAACAAACGATAAAAGAAGTAAATACAACGGCTGAAGTTGAAGTCATAAAGCATTTTTGAAGTTTCAAAATATAGTACGCAATTGCTGGTGCAAGGCGTTATCTGCTCCACACGTATAAAAAATTGCTTGCCAAGGATTGTTTGAAAATGGTGAAGTAATGAAATAGGGGTTTCCGCGAAATGTCAACAATACTATTCATCTTTTTGGCTCATGTTGCATATATTGGAAAAAACGTGTCCAAGCGCTGGTTTGAAACGGTATTTGTGAGCGGAGGACAGTCCAGAGAGCAAGCAGCAGAGAAAAATGACGAACGATCAGATATTTCAACAATCCAACAAGCTGGCGCAAGAAATCAAATTAAATTATATTTGAGGCGTGTATTTATATGATGGCACGCAAGGAAAGAGAAACAGCAGCTTAAAGTTTGTTTAGTATGCATAAAATCCCTCAACCTTCTCCATTTGCGAAGCGGTGCTTCGGAAGCGTCAGTCACAAGGTTGCAATGAACTTCGATGCTGTTTGTATATTTTACTGTGAAATGTTCTGGCATAAATGTGCATTGGGGATAACTCCCTTTGCGGGATCGTAGATAAGAGTCCGGGCAAAGCAATGCCCGGAAAAGGTATTTTCTGATATTTTGTCAAAGTGGAGATTCAGATTAAAATCAACACCGCGTTATGCCATCCGAAAGGGACCTGTTTGCAATGATTTCTGTCAGCATGACTGTGCGTGAGCAGCTGATGGTAGCATCAGGCCCGCAACCAGGTTTTAAGGTTTGATGGGGCAAAATACATTTTTAGGAGGCAAGATTTTTGTTTTTATTATATGTTTAAAACAAATATTCCTGTGCACAACAAAATTTGTGGGGCACAAAAATATTTGGGGGGCAATATCCCCGTATACCCACCGTGGCTACGGGCCTGGTAGCATGCTGCTTGTGGGCAGCAACGGGACAGAGTCGTACGACTTCCTCTCGTCATGATCTTTCTTTGCGACAAACTGGAGTTAAAATGCGAATCCATGAATTGTATGTGTAAAGCAAACATATCAAATTTAACAAGAGATTCAGTTCATACGTAACGCTTATAACTGCAGTAGGCAGGTTTTCCGGAAGCCAAATCGCCAGAAAAGCACCCACAGCGTCTGTTCCAATACCCAAGGTGCCACTGAACAAAGCCCGCTTGACGCATCTCAGAAGCCTCTCAGCTTGCTTGCTTTTAGTTCGACCGTTTGTAGAGTTGACTCGCGACATTTGACCCATTTGTCGGTTGTGAGTCACAATAGGATAGACAAAAAGGCCAGTCATTGTTAATTGAATGGTGGCTGTGGAAGCAGCAAGAAATATAAAGGGTACATGTGGTTTTAACTTGTCTAATTCTGTTCTGGGAAAGCATCCGAAAGTGGTTCTTTTGTAGTCACGCCACCACAAATGCAGGAACAACGAAGATAAGAGGGTGAGAAGCATCAGAATATAAGCGCTGGTGCTTACAATTCTCAGCTTGCGTGAGCGCAAGTGCTTTAGTAAAGGATTGTTGTAAAATGATGCCTGCCGACACCACAAAAAAATGTGGCAGAAATGTAATGTCAGGGCAGTTAGGACCACCATAACTTTAGAAAGCACGTTGCAGGCAATATCAGAGTAGTTGCCAGCGAAAACCAGCACCTGTTCTTCGAGACCTCTAAGAAAATTGAGAAAGAAAGCCACCAGCAGAATCGTGTACATCATCTTCCCCGGATCCTTCTTCCAATGTCCGAAATTTAGCTGACTTGAGTTATTCTGGACTTGACCTTCCGTGTCGGAACTTACGGAACGAAAAGTATTTCGACGTTGTTCTCGTGGTCCAGAGTAGGTTGAACATCGACTGAGACTGGTTGCGTTGTTTTGCAGACGACTTTTTACAAAAACGAAGACACGAATAAGCAGATACAACGAAATAACTGACATTGTTGAAGACATCGTGGCACACAAGTACCAGAAAAACTCAAGAGGTAGAGAAGTGTCATTCACATCCCACTCTGCTTCGGTCAAATTTTGTAACTGTTCAGTCATTTTTATTAAATCCAACTTTCTATCGACCTAGAAATAAAGAAAAGGTTCTGCATATTTCCCATTGTTCACCAGCAAATAATTATTATCATGGTCGTTGTTCGATTAAAGCTAGTCGCCAACTTAGGCCTAACAGAGGTGTTTACCTCCAGGTCTCAAAATCTGATTTTTGTATTATCTACAAGAATCAGAGAATAGATCATTAGTAGTGATTAACTTCATACACTGACGTGTACGTTGATGTCTTAAGCTTTTATTTAGAATTCAGAGGTTTCCCTAAAACCCCAAAGCGACAAATCTTGGGACGTCGGTGCTACGCAAGGGACTAAGGCCAGTTTCGCAAACATAACAAAGCTACACTTGCCGGCCTCGGCCAGTTAAAAACTTAACGCCATCAAGTTTAGGCTTAGATTTATATCAAACCTTGCAGGTTATACTCCCATGATAACTTTTAGGTTGTTGCTCAGATATGATGGGGCCCAAAAAGCGTTGCATCCTATCTCTGTTCGAGCAATGCGTCTTAGTGCAATGACTTTTGGAGCTACCGCGATTTTGATCGGCCTATAAGAAGTACACGGGCCACTGATCTCTTCATCTCGTTGAATTTGTGCAGTTCATATTAACGAAGCCATATTCATTGCAATGTCCTTGTTTGTCTTGAGTACAAGGCGCACTCGAGATCTACTGAATCGTCTGGGTGAGGTTTATGACGCCGTTCCATGTTTTCACTTTGATCTTTAAAAAACATGATCACCTAGGAGCGGTTTCGCAATACAGTAATAACCTTTGTGGGACTCCACCTGACAGAAATGCTGTTGAAGCGAAACTACGATGATAACCTTGCTGTGCATTAACATGATTTACAACACTTCTTAAAACATATAAAAGCAGTGGAAGTGTAAGCCTTTCTGTACAGATGAGTGGACCAAAAACAAATACGAGGTCACAAAAACCTGTGCAGATCACCTTCAACGCTATTCTGTCTACTGGTTAAGTATGAACAAACTGTTTCAATGAGCGTGGCATTTCAAAGCAGGAGTTAATGCATATTTAGATTTAATAAGTTCTATGCATTTCCTAAAAACTGAGCGACAAGAACTGACAGTACGAATTTGCATTTGCTGCAGACATACTTTTACTCATGAATGAGCTGAAAATGAGGCCAGCAAGAAAAGAACGGTTTGTGAATGATATGTTCACAAATGTGACAACTTTCAACTTCAAGTCGATTTTATTCTCCAGGCAAATTTCAAACAAATCTTTCGCTCATTTGCCACACGATCCACATTGAAGCTGACCAACTGAAACGCTGAGATATACACCAATTCGTCGGACAGCCTGCACAGAGAATTTTTCCGACATTTTTCTGATTTTGAAGATATTGACATGTCACAACAACTGATGATTGTATTCTATCAAAAGGACCTGAAAGAACACCACAGAAGCTTTATTTGGAATTGATCGATCTTAAGCCTGACTCTGTCTTTGAACAACTTAAATTATATTGTTACTGAATGATTTTACGTTTCAGCAAACAAAATTACATTTTCAAACCTCTTGAGGTTGACACAGAAGACACTGATATCATCTTGCTCATGCTATGTGTGTGAGCAGATGCTCGGCGTCATGAAAATTCACAACATTATCGCAGAACAAGCTTAACTGAGCAACATCTTAGATGGATTGTGATAACTGTCACAGTAAAAGTAAATCCAGACACTACTGTATGCTACTGCTTAAAATGGAGACGAGTAGGACTAGACCCATTCCACTGTCATTGCTCGCATACCTCTGGGGTACGAGACGAAATCCTTGGAGCTCCAAGTATATGCCAGAAATTAACGTCTTTGTCAACTTAGTCAAAGTTCTTTCTTCACTTTAAAGTCTTCTGTAAATTTGAAGTAATTGATTGAACTACTTTGTCCACAAAATGAATTAAGCGTTTCTTCAAATTCGTGGTGTCGTTTTCAAATGCATTCATTATGTAAACAACGTGGATGATATTTTTTTCTGTATGTCTACCATATTTTTTTCAAATCCTCCACAATATCTAGGCCTTTCAATGCAAACCTTTGTAGCCGTCCGAATAGACCGAACATGGAGATCGTGCAAAGAAAGGACGCACCATGGAAAATCCGCAAGGGAATCGCTATCGAGAAAGAGTGCAAAGATATTTTACAGCAGGATAAACACCAGAACAGAACTGGCGGGACGTTGCTTCAAAATCCTTTAAAGCCCGAATGAGCTATTTTGTGGCATTTGAGGATATTGTCGGCCATAACTCGCCAGCGGATCGCGCTAAAATGTCAGCGAAGACATCCCGGGTGCAGAAGACAGATATCTTTCCGTCCGATGCGCTGAAACGAAAGGTACCTTTAAATTGGCAAATCTTGAGAAAAATGTTATTTTTAGTTTCTCGGCGACGACTTTTTGGCAATGTTCGGTAATTTTCATAAAAGTGGTTTCTCGCTTAGCTTTTTTGAAGCGGTTTTCTAGCTTGGACAACTTGCAAGGATCCCAACTAAATGAAAACACCAAAGAACGTCGCTCATCGTTCTTCTGCGGGGAAAAATGTTTAGATGAAGACATGCATTTTTTCGAAATAAAAAAAATTGATTTTTCAGTTTTACGCCATAATCTTTGAATGTTTGCCAACAGCAGTTGTTGGAGTATGCCGTTGGAAAGCATGCGAAACATCCAGTTCGAAATGGCAAATTTTGTCACCATTTATCATCGGTTTGTTAATTTTTTGATTATTACAGCGCCATAACCTTTTTCTCTAAATAGTTTTCTTGAAATTTGGTGGAAAGTTGTAAAACCGGCATCTGTCGCGGTTTTGCCCATATCATCGAAGCGCTGGGCAAGTCACAGAAAGTATGAACCTGGTTAAAACTGCAACTACTTTGCCTCTTATATTTTGGTACACTGGCAAGTCTGCTAAAAAATTTTAAACTTGGATATACAACGCATTGATTCCATATCTTATCATAACAGAAGTGTTTACTAATGGATACCAGAATTCCCTTAATAAACTGCTTCTCCTCTTCAAACGTTATTTTTTTCAAGAGTAGCATTTTTCTTAAGTTTATTTCAACAACTGCTAAAAGTATTAAATAAACGTAAAATTGGCAGTCAGTTTTGATAAGGAGAAATTGCTTGTGATGCCACCAAATTTGAATGCATTTATCCTTGTCTTCTGTTGAGCAAGACAGTTGAACCTGTATTTTATCTAAAAAAACACGTAACACTTCTACATTATACAGCTTCGCGAGACGAACAAACAGGGTTTGAAAAGAACTGAATTATTTTCGGTTAGACCCAGACTCTTCTCTATCTTTGTAAAAACATTTTCCAAGTCCTAACATATTCTTTTAGTTTCACTGTATCTGGAGTTTAACTCTTGCTATGAGAACTGGTGCAGACATAAACTTTCTCAAACTGTTTCTGACCGCTGTATAATAAATGTTTGGAAATGATGTTTAGATAACATGTAAGACGCCTAGCATAATTTGGAATATAAAGCGCAATAATTTGTTATTGCTAATAACTCGTCAGATCCTTTGCCCGTTATCTTTTAATGTGTACCGCATTGTATTGTCGGTCATTCATCCACAAAACCACACAAGGAAGCGGTTGCGCAGCACCTTCTAACCAATATTTTGTGGCATGAACCTTGCTACCGAGGTGACTTTTCGGCTTGCGTGACGCAAAGTACACAGTTAGATCGCAGAGGCGTTTCCGCCGATAAACCTGTTTTTTTCTGCGGCGTGTTTGGTCATACCGGAACTGCGTGGACTTAACGTGGATCCTACGCTCTTTCGTGAGCAAACATCCAAGCAAAGAAAACGTGTACTTGCTGGAAATAATAGCATCATCGGAAAGCATTCCAAAACGGTTGCTGCCAACAAAAATTAGAATAAGCAAGAATTGTGTGATAGTCACCAATTAGCCGTGGTTTTAACAGTTTTTTTTTAAATAAAATGTTGGTACCCGGTATGGATCTGTAGGGACTCGATTTCTCTGATTCCAGGGACCCGATTTTCTCTGATTTTAGGGACCCGATGATAATTTTCTCTGATTCTAGGGACACGATTTGAAATTCTAGGGACCCGAATCGGGTCCCTAAAGCGCTTTAAAAGAAACCCTGGTTTTAATAACATCAACGTCCCTATGACTTGTGTTGTCAAAACAAACTGATGATTTGAAGTAAAAGATATGAATCGGAAAAAAATGTAATTCGATTCATTGAAACACAAACGAAAACAATACCAAGATCGTTTTAGATTTTTTCAAAACCACCATTGCGGCTTGCTGAGCTTCTGAATACAGCGATTTCATACAGCCATTGATGCAAAACCGGCGGCGAATATCAACATTGGATGTTTTCTGGATTGTATACTTGACGAGGAACGTGTTCTACATGTTTATTTCTAGTTCTCTTTGAAATTAGAGTAGTGTTTTGTTGGAAACTTCAACAACCTGACCTGCGTGGTTGTACAGGCCAAAAGTGTGAAACATTCGTCCTTCGCTTCCCATTCGAGTTATAGGCTTCCTCTATTATATCAATGACAGTGAAAAAATGTTGCAAAACCAGGCCAAAAATTAATCTGATCTGTTACGTCAGTCGCCAATCATGTAGGGGGCAATATACATGCTAACACAAGGCTATATTACAGTTGTTTTAGCAAATTAGCCCTCTGGGTATCATAATGTAATGTCTTATTACCACAATGATGGAGGCCCAAGTAAATTAATTTTCATCTTAACTTAAGACATCCGTGTTGATAAGTGATATTTCTTTATCTGGAACATACCTAATAACATGTTATTAAATGGGACACATGTCAAATGCAAAACTTCATGCATCTGGTGAGGCAACATAATTAAGAGCAAAATGCCTAGAAGAAACATGTGAATACTGCAGTAGTTACTAGTTTTTCAACCATCATTTGGACGGAAGCATTTCGTACTAGAAACAACGGTTGCATAAACTTTTAATTCAAGACGCGTGAATGATCTGCAGCAGCTCCGGCTCAAGACGGTCAGACCGAACTTGAATAATACGTCGCAAAAGAGCTTGGCTCTCGGCAAAGATCTCTGAATTGAGATTAACAATCTATAGAAAAGATTTTATTTAATGACTAAATAGAACTTTGGCCACTGATCCCTAGAACGAATTTGGGGCCTCGAAGCTATAAAATATTGGTCGCCATTCACGTTTTTAGTTTGATTTGACAACAGTATATTACCCAGCAACACAGCTTCCAAGCCACCTCTTCTTCATATTAAGAAGATAACTTATTCTTACAAATTGCCATAACTTCATATCTTTTTGTCAATATATCAATAAATATAATAGCAAAGACGTTTCCCTGCATTTTTCTCTGCATTCTTTGTTTCTGTTGGCTTGCTGAACTTATACTCTAAGACTGTTATGTCCTAAGAGTCGAATACGTCGTTCCTTGCCCGGAAACATCATCGGTTAATCTTCACACCAGCATATCCCACGATATCGTGGGCGATCATTTTGATCAGAGGAGGTTTATTTTAAGAATGTACATTCCTGTAACGCATGTTCAACTTAGTATGGAGATGTGTATGTTCATGGTGCGAGTCAGCTAATGAAATGCTTCCTTATGTTTACTGTTTGCTCACCATCAAACCAAACTGCATCAACAATCAACCGATTTATATCCCGGATTGCGAAAAGATTGGATATACTCACTGCATCAAACTTTGACGTCTGCTGCCTATTTATTTATGGCAATTTTGTATGAAAGACAATAACATATGAAACCGCTTGAATATTTTGTTGAGCTTGTCGGTTCAGTTTCGTTTATACTCGCTTTTGCACTCCTTGCGGAGTGTCAAGCGGGCTTTGCGGCGCCCGCCTCCGCTGGCTTCCGCCGTGGGCCATGCGACCATACTTTCACAGAGACTTACACTGGTGGCGAGACAATGGCAGTATCACGCGTGAACGGTTCCTTGTACCTACCAGTGATATTGGAGAGAAATCAACGCGGAATACAAAATTGTAACAACAGTGATATGGAGAGAAAATCAACGAAAATACCAGTGATATGGAGAGAAATCAACGCAGAATACAAAATTGTAACAACAGAATATTGATGTATATTTTCTCTTGTAGGATCTCCTAATTCAATGTTGGTGAACTTTTGTCCTTATGTTTTGGTTTTCTTGTTTTATGTGTTTCTTTTGTTTGTTGTTATCTCGCGAGCTTCTGGGAGTATCAATTAGATAACCTAAGGTTTTTTTGGTCTTCCAACTCCAAGCTTGGGAATGCTTTTAAGTGTTTACAGACAGCATTTGTTTTTTGTTGTTTCCCACCCTGTTTCTGCAGTAAACAATACGATACCAACTCATCAACGTCGAGCACGAGGCTGGAAGTAGTGCCGCTTTTCAAGTCTTCGGTATGACCTTACATGGAATGGAAGCCAGCCTACCAGTTGTGGCGGCGCGTGCTCAACCAGTTGTACCAGTGAGCCGGTTAAAATAGAAGTTATTTGTTCGAAATGGTTTACAATCCACAAAAACAAGTCGTTGAAGCATGCAGAAGCTTTGCGATGTAAAACCAGGGTGCGAATACATTCATCACAGTAACTGTGTGTATTTCTATTATTTTACAGAATGGACATATGTTTTGCTTATTCACAACAGATTGGTGCAGTAGTTTGAGCTGGCGTCACCAAAGCTGGTAGGTCGGGTTTGATACTTGACAAACAGCAATTGCGGCCTGTCCAGCGCCTTGCTCGTGGTTAAAAACTGTACATTTCCAATTTTACTAAAAACTCAGAAAGAGCCATAACAACTTGCGAAAACGCTATTAGCTAACTCTGTTTATTGAAGCGGTTATACTTTCATTATTAAAACCACTATTGCAAACACGAATATTACAAAGGGTTAAAGCGTAAATGTTTTTGGCGTTAGTTAAACATTTCTTGCAAGGTCTTCAACAAACTTTGCTCTAACAAGCTCCTTTTCATCAACACAGGGTCGCCCAAGTGCGGATATTCAATCAGAAAGCAAAGTTCACAATCAAAACTATCCCCATTAGGTGTGTAGTGGGGTGGGAAAGCGTGGGAACGGCGTTCCCACGTCTTTTCACACCGGTAACGTTGCTTGAAGATTTAGATTTTCATTTCAACTTCTACATCTAGCGCCTGGGGGAGCATAAATTAATAAATGACAAGTTATGTCGTGTATAGCACCGTAGCACTAAAGGGAAACAGCCGCTTCGTTGCCGCGCGTAACTAAAGTTACGTGTAAGCCCAGCTTAACATCTGTTTAAGTGACATTCCCTCAACTAGGTCACGCCACTACGGGTATGCCGACGACTTGGCCCTACTCTACTCCAAATAATCTTGGGAAGAGCTGGAGAAAAATTTGTCCGTGAGTCAGTGCGGGATTAAGTTAGCGCCAGGCCTGTCATAGGCAGATCCAGGGGGGCTAAGGGGGCTGAAGCCCACCCCTAAATTTTTTCAGATACTTTCTTTGATTG
>JGI24021J15306_10000406_pt1 | contig 31709 bp, 25 predicted proteins | sample Ectturendosymbi1_FD_15306 | JGI IMG/M metagenome (IMG submission 15306)
TCAGCTNAAAACACATTGAATTATATATATCTTGAGTATTTAGGAAGCTGTTGGAAGCTGTAAAAAAAAGTTGCAAAAGTTGCAAAAACTTGCCCTACTCATCACTAATCACTAATCAGTCAAGAAGCACTGATAGCACCATTTATTTAATAGATCTTAGATTTTCGTTAAAACACCCTACATTGGAGTACAGGATGGATTTGATAAACACCTCAGCGATGATGTTGAATCTTTCTTTGGTTTAAGATCTTTGTTAGATGCATCTAACGATCATTACTTGATTTTCGTGCAGTTGAAACCAAGATCTGATTTATTTTCCTTTTTCGAGCAAAGACCAGAAATTAAGTTGACTGCAGTGACTGCCAAACGAACCTCATTTGAGCGTAAAAGGATCTGGAAAAACGATCGTAATCTGAGCAAAGTCCGCAAGTAAACCGGCAGTCTATTTGACATTAAGATAATGATATTAATAAACACGTACCGGAAGAAAATATCAGACGAAACACAGACCAGAACAACACGTTTTTTGTAGGGCAACTACTTCAGTTTGCCCTGTAAATAAACATGTACTACAAAAAGCGTTTGGGTAGTACTGGACGTCAGATGGTCTCATTTTATAAAAGGTGTATCTAGATGCTTCCAGTTTTTGAAAGCTTCGCCTTACTCAGAACGAAGGATTGATCCTTTGCTGGTACCGTTCGCTCGGGCCAGTGTCAGTTTGCCGTGAAACGCAAACAAGAACAACCTATTAACGTAACGATCAAAAGCGTTAAGGTTTATATACACAACTCAAATCACAAAGCAGTAGATTTTCAACCATAACAAATTCGTTTTTACTCCAATGCAATGAAAACATATTTTACGAGAGGCTTTCATAATGACGAATGCCACATGCTGATTCGTTTAATTACAGCTATCGAAGTTGAAAAGCAAACCTAATCCATGCTGTTAATTCTCAGTTATTACAACGAACTTTCTGTTCAATGTCTCCCATCGTCTCATAGCCACGTACACGCCATTAGTGTAAGTTTCAAGTTGTTCGTACCTTAAGCGAAGAGATGCCCGAATACCGAGATAAAGCGGACCCGTAGTGCTCGGTGACAATATGCGGAGACGATGTGTGCAATGATCGCACTCGCGCAGTAAAGACTTTTTGATTTGGTCTCAGTCGCTCAGTCCAGTAGAGTCTAAACACGGACGCGTTCTGTTACCGTGCGGAAAAAGGGGAGTCGCCCAAGGACATCATAATCCAGGCGACTGCTTCGAATAAACTTTGAGTTCATGCATGAAATTCAGCTTCTCCGGTACAAAACACTTGTACGGAGTGCTTTGTTTAAATAAATTCGAGTTCCTGGATCAAAAATACCTCTTCCTGCAGAAAGTTTTTACAACTGCTGTGACAGAAACCACAGACCTGAATCACTTTTTTGAAATTCTTAAAGGCAGAACGCGGCTGGATAATCCGCATTTCGAAAACCATATCTGATCCCTATCATCTCCTTTCGCGTAAAAGCCATTGTGAGCACTTAAGACTGCGATCAGCCGGGACGAATAACAAAGAACTGCATGGTGTCAGTCAACAAACGTATGTAAACATATGGTTTGGTTCGAACCGTTGTCATTATACCAATTGTTCGAGGATTAAATCGATCCGCAACATGAAAACATTGTCTTGGACTATTTTTGGCTGTATGTTGAAGCTCAACGTAATTTCAACTGCGGTCTGATAGTAAATTGAGTTTGTTGGTGCAAACACCAAATATTTTTACTCTAGTTGAAACCAAGACGTCAGGACGCCAAAAAAGATTGAAACACTGGATTCTCCAGTCTATCATTTCTCGGCAGTCACTTCTCATTTACCCAAAGTTTGAAATTTACTGATTGAAATGTAGTTTGTTTTGAATTTGTCTTGAAGTTAGATGCGGGCAAATTGTATATGGAAGTTGAAGTTTGTTGGATGATTGCGCAGAAACAGTGCACAAAAATATGAAAGAGTAACTACCACTGAACTCAATAACAACGTTCTGTCGTTCATTTTCGCAGATCAAGTCCTGTTTCGATGCATCACGCTATCGACCGCCAGAACCCAATTAATGTATTGTTGGAGATGTGGTTTTCACCGAGCAAGCCTTCATTCAAAACATGTGAGTGATGAAAAGGCACAGAATGCAGTAAGCGCCGTGTTACTATAGTGCAAAACCTGCGCGATTAAATATCTTCGTCAGTTTTAAGTGTTTTTCATTTCAACTACAAAATCCATTTAAACAGGCTTTCGCAATCGCAGTGTTGCAAACAAACCAGCAAACCAAAACATAGCAAACAGAACCTGTTCTCGTTTACGTCGAGGGACATTCCGTCAATATGAGAAGCTTCTGGAATACTTAGTACCAGTTTGCGGTTGACCCCGGAGAGATCACATGTGAAAATCCGGCATTCAGTTGAGTCCACTTCCGACCAATAGAGGGTTCTGTTAAAAACAAACTCTATCGTCAATGAAATTTATTGGTGATCTGACTGGTAACTGCCTGCACCAGCTGCGTCCAGATTCTATTAATAAACGTTTGCGAACTAATGAGTTGTTGCAAATGAGCACAACTGAAAACCAGATTACAGCACTGGCTGCGCTTTTAAATTTGCTGCTTTGATCAATCGCTCCCTCGGTTGATATGCTAATAGTGGAGAGGCCATTAAGAAAGCTCGTCATCGTCAGCTCAATCGGAACCAGCCTGCAAGAAATCATCTTAGCACAGTGACGTAGCCAGCCCAAACTTTTGGGGGGACAAAATCTTTGACTTTAGGCGAGCAACAATATTTTTGTTTGGGACGCCGCTTCTCAAAGCACAAAATGACTAGATAAGGTAAAAATTTGGGGGGCCATGGCCCCTGGCTACGCCTATGTCTTAGCATCCTACTCAACATACCTCTTAGTCTATGACAAAAATTCTCCAAGGTTTCAAGCAAGGGCACTGTTGGAATCGTTTCGTTGTCAGCAACTCATTCCAACATAGCTCAAGACAAGAAAAAGTCTGTCACTACTGGTTATCACAAACGCTAACAAGTCGTTGCCAGCGGTCAACGCTGCGTTGCTGAAGCATTTTCGTTGGTGCAACGATTTTTTCATCCCTCACCTTTCAAAACCTCAACAAACCTGGAAAACACTAACGCTTTCTACATTGTTACCCACTTGGATAAAACTGCGATTACGGCAATGCACAGCTGAGTGCAAGCAATGGTTTACTCAACGCGCTTTCCAAGTGGATAATTCAGTTCAATTGCACGCCTTTTGAAAGAATTTGTTGCATTTACAGCGACTGGTGCATCTAACAGAAATTGGTGCAGTGTGGCAGTGCTACCGTTCTGCATTAGGAAAAGATTATTCAGCTTAATCCATTTAAAACTACACAACAATATACTAATCACAACTGCTTGGAGTCTGAGATAACAAAGACATTCCAATACACCATGTTACAACACATAAAAATAGACAAAACCTGCAGAAGTGGAGGCTGTAAGTAAAGACATGGAAAGAGCGATTCACGCTGCAAACAAAGAACAGCTTTGATAGAATAGTGCCAATGAACTCAAAACAGCACCAAAGCATGTGCTTTAAACTATAGTCATTAAAGCATGCTGCGAATGCATCCAGCGTTGAGCCCCGATCGATCCACAGCGTAACCCGCACAGCTCATTTCGTAATTGGTCAGAAAGTATTTTACCACTCGTGGCAGAAAAATGCAGTCAGTCTAACTGTTGTTGGGCACAGGCCAGTAGCCGCGAGGGGCATTCGGGAGCAGTTCAGCCTAAATTTTTTGTTTCCCCCAAATATTATTGTGACCGGAAAAATTTGTTTCAAACATATAATAAAAACAAAACTATTGCCCCTCCAAAAAAAAACGTATTTTGTCAAGCTGACCACGGGCCTGGTTGGGCATGGACATGTCAGTCGTGACCTAATAGCAACCACCAGCTACCGACGTGGTTAAATAAAGCCTCTTCGTTACCAAAGCTCCAGCTCGTACGTTTCGCGCAGCCGGAAATTACTGTAGCTTCTCTCCAAAAAAATGAATTGCAAAAAACAAACACGTACCACAAAGGAAAGCAGGCCGTTTCAATATTTTATTTTTTTGTTTTGCTTCATGACGCACATACTTGCCGTATTTACAAAAGAAGACGTTCTCATCTGTAACTAACACCTTTCGTTTGAAACAGTCTTTTTAAACGCAACTCTTCACTGGTGGATCAAATCTTAATTACGAGAAAGCATCCAAGAAACGTTAAGTGCATACGCGTTTCAAAGTAAATAGGGTGCATAGAAAACGGCGAAATACAACCTCGTGAAAAGAAAATTCCGTCAGACAGAAACACTTACGGCCATCTTGCATTCAACCAAAGGGACGCGAACCCTCATTCAAACTTGCTTGACTTCCTCAAACCCTCAAACTTGCTTGACTTCACAGTGACTATGCCGAGAGGATTTAATATGCTTCCATTACAATGCCTTCGAGAATACGTCAAAATATCGAAGTATCCTCAAAAAAAAATTTGAATACCGGACACCATAGCTAAAAATGTTTGTGGTCCTGTTTGCTCTGAGAAAGTTAATTTTCTTTCGTGAAAAAACGCATAAAGACACGTTAGGGAGAAGCAAGAATTTAACAATTGCTAAGATGCCCACATGGTTACAACGTCACACTCTCGTGAGTCTGCAATTCGGCGGAAACGCATCCACGCAAAGGTAAAGGAACTTTTACCACACAGAACGATGACGCATCTGTTTGGCGATAACTCTGTCTTGGCACCACAGGTTTTATGCACATGCGTTTCACGGCCAGGTTTTCAATCCTGTTTTGCTAAAAATACCTGGGACCCTTTTCAGCAGCTTAGTTATGTAGAACTTCTTTCCCGCTAAGTTTCCAAAAATGTTTGAAGCCATTGCGTAGAAATAACGAACAGCTTAAATGAGTCAGCATCTCTCGCTTCAAACAAAAAAGATTTGAGCTTGAAGCGTCGTTTCTTGCTATTTTTGTCGCTGAGCGCTTCAGCAACCCAGTGTCCCTCATTCAAAGGAGGTTTGATGCCATCGTCTGCGCAACCATGCGTACCAAAACGTCATTGCCATATTCGGCGGGCTGATCCAAAGCTTTTCAAACAAGCCAACCTGACCGTTTAAAGCGAAATTACCGACCGTTTGGCGTTGTCACGTGCATTTCTATGATTAGTTCACAATAGAGCGAATTTTGACCAGGTTTTTTTTCTGCTTTTCAGCGATTTTTCAGGACAACTAGACTTGTATTGTTAAACAAAACAAATGAAACATAACTAAATTATAACGGCTTTGTGCCTTACACAAGCGCAATCACGTGATTGCCGATGATCAGTAATGTGCGAGTGATCCCTCTGCAAGCAATCTTTACCAAGTCACATTAAGAACAGATAAAAAACGAAAAACTTGCTCAGGACAACTAACTTATTTCATCATCAAGATGTTTCGATGCACTAGAACAGCAGTCCGTGTGGTACCTACAGCAAATCTGTAGATGTCGAAGGCTTCGAGGAATTAAAAAGGTTTAGGAGATTTACTTTAGCGCCAGCAATATTTCACTAAGCATCTACCCGAGCTTTAGTTGTCGCACGTCTTGGATGGAACCAAAACACTTCCTCGTCCCGCTCCCGACGTCCCATATGCAACTGACTGCAACTTGGAATGCAAATGTTTGTAGGAAATAAGGAGCTATGAAACAATGCTAATTATCTTGATGCCTGCACGCATCTTGCTAGTGTTTTTTCTCAAATCCTAATCCGCACTCAACACTGAGTGTTGCCAAGTCAGAGGCGCGCAACCTGCGGCCTCGATAACAAGTTATGCGGCCGTACACATGCAACGTAAGAAGATATGGCGGCTGTGCATTAACAAAAACCCTTTGTCTACTGCATGTGGATACTTAGTAGAAAGACGGCCAAACAGACATGTGGAAGCAGGCTAGGGTCAGTGTGAGGAAGCAGAATAAAAGCAATGCAAACAAAATCAGACGACACGAAACGTAACAATGTGCTCCTAAACGTAAATTTATTAAAATAATCAATCTAAACTGACTGGCGGCCTTAAAGTAATTCATAAAAATGAACGTACTGCGTCCGGCAATAGCGAAAAAATTGTGCACCCCTGATCCTGTGGTTCCCGACGGTAATGCGCATTATGTAAGCTATTTTCACGTGACGACCACCACTTCTGTTTCCACGTCGCTGAACAACAATAAGCATTGAGCAATATGTTTCAACAATGAAGCAACCAGACCATGACATGATGAAGCAATGTATGTGACAACCTTGAAGTAACGTGGAACGGACCAAATCACCCTGTTTAAGACCGTGTTCCGTTTTGAAGTTTTTTCTCAACATCTCACCCTCAACCATCAAACCCGATTTGAAAGGCAGAAACAGACTCCAATACAGCTATGTCCAACCCGCGGCCCAGTCGAAGGTTTTGTGCGGCCCAGTTTAGGTTTTCTCTGTAGAAAATGTCCTAGGTACTGACAACCTGTCCTTATTTTGATAATGTTGAATTTGACCTTTTTGATGCAGGTGGTCTTCAGTGCCACCTTATTACGTCTGGTACCATTGCAGTTAGGATTCGAACGCTTTCGGTACATTAGCTGAAGCTAAATTTAGTTTCCTAAGATCAAGGTAAGCCATTCAATGTGCGGCCCTCATTAATATGTCATTCAATGTGCGGCCCTGGATAAGACAGTGACATAATTTTTGGGTTAGCAAGCCATTTGGGTTGGACATAGTTGCTCCAATACAACTTCTAAAGCACAAGACCACATACTGCACAACAAAGAAGCGATTGCAAAAATCATTTTGCTTGTTGTTCTTCGCTTTGCACCACGTGTCATCGCAACGAACAATGCCGGTATGCGTTAGAAACGAGATACCCATCCATCCCCGACGAGGGTTTAAAGACCACCGCCAGTTAATCAAAGTCCGAGCAAACAAAAAGCCATAGTGGTACCTGTTGACAGGGTCGATAGCAATCAGTGATGGGACACGGCTATTGATGCGTGTTAATACTGCGTAATGTTGGAAAGACGAGTCCGAAATCATGATCCAATCCTGTTCGCTGTCTGTCCAATAAACGTTGCCCGTCAACCAATCGACGCCGATTCCATCGATGCCGAAGCTAACGCCATGGAAATCTCTCTTGTGCGTTCGATTCTGTGTGAAAATGAAAAATAACTTTTCGCCATGCGAGCTAATCAGACCAGTGAGTGACTTTGTGCCTATATACCAAGTCAGCAATTTCTATCGGTAACAGCAAAAACAAGTTGTGATCTGCTGCCAGAGCTCTAGTAACTTCTCTTTAGTATGCATCTTTTCATTCATGTTGTGCGTGTTTCCTTAGTAAGAACTTCGAAAAATGATGTTGTACTTTGCACAGCAATTAAGTTGAAACATATTACCCCGAAGCAATTCACAAGGCAGTGGATTTATGACAGCTTAATCTCAAGTTTGTCAAAACTTGAGATTAATGGCAAGTCTGTCAAATAATGCTGAAGTTGTCGTGCTTTTCATGCGCTACATATTTGCTAACAAAAAGCAAAGGACAATTTACTTAAACTGAAAGAGATTGCTAAAGCAGGCATAGAAGCGCGGTAATGGTAATGGTATATTAATGCATTTTTGTGAATCGAATCACGAAGTAACACGAATGTACCAAGAGAGAAAAAAACAGAATCAAAGTGCAGAAATTACTTTTATGTTGATGAAAATACAAAATATCAGAGACTCAAGATTCATCAAATTGATAATTGTGTTCTACCATGTTTGAATCACTAAGGATTGGCGAAAGACCATATGGGTCAAGTTCTCAGCCAGCCCTGCTGCAAGAACAAATCAATTTTAATTGAAGACGTTTCACATGTACTGAAAGAAAAGCAACAAAATCCATCGAATCAACGTCAGACAAACTAAATGAACAAAACAAACAACAAAAAACAAGAGAAAAGCATGCCTACGTACAGGGAGAAGCTTGTACAACAGTAAAAGGTGCGCCGTTTACGGAGAACGCTATAGACCAAATTAAGATTTATACAAATGTTTAACTGGATGCGTAATAAACAGCCCCGTCACCATAAACGGCAGGTCTTAACTAAGCACGCCATTGAAAAGATACGCCTGAAAAATGCAAGAGATACCTAGCGCTACAGAAAACGTCTTAGAATCCGCAAAATGCAAGCTGTGTTGGCAGACGCTCAAAAACCGATTTTGAAGAAATTGTCGATTGAACTGAATGTTCACAACAAGACTTTATTGCGCAAAGGATTAAAATTTGCCCCAACACTTGACTGGAGTAGGTCGGTAGAGAATGCGAAATGGCCCAACGCCCAGCAACAAGGCAGACGAACAGAGACATGTGCAAACTATGCCATTTATGTGGCGCTTGCGTGATCTGCCATCAACAGTGTGTTGGCCAAACAGTAAACACATCTCCCAAGAGGTAAAGAACTTGGAACAAACCTGACAATAGGGATGACACCGACCAAATCGACTTACAGCGGCACTGTTCAGTGTTCCATGGCATCAAATAAACTATCAATCTATGAACCTTACATTGATACTTCTGTAGTACAACCCAGTTTTCGCTCTCTGGATATCTGTGCAGATAAATGGCTTGACAAATTTTACACACAAAATGTTGTAACTCGCTTCAAAACGTTCAGCTTTTCAAAAGACCCTCCCTAGAGTACGTCTGTCAATCCCGCAACTTTTAATCTGCTTCCATATTCTACTACTGCTTTGTCTTGAGTCATCGCGGCATGATTCCGCCGACGTGGTTTGCTGGTCCGTGATTGGGTCAGATCGCTTTTCAGTTTTAGTGAAAGCAATTAATTGAGAAGGGTGTATTTTCCAGGTTTGCTTGTGTTTTGAGTCGTTAATTTTAGTCTTGAGTTTGTTTGCTTTCTCCACTCTTGCTTTAGCCTTTCAGCATTTCAACGTTAAGCATTGCTTGCAGATTTCAGCACTGAGGATGCGAAGTGTTACGTGAAATCGATAACCTGTTTGAAAACGTTTTTGCTGATGGATTGAACTGCATCGTCTTTGTGGACACTAGTTACCTCAAAATGCAAAGGATGTACTTCGTAAATCGTTTAGGTCGAAGAACTTTGAAATTCTTAAGGTTTGTGCTCGAAATGATTTACATGACCTTTTGCTTAATGCTCCAACGCTAGATTGCTCTGCGATATTTGTCAGTTGAAGCGGCAAAGACTTACAACAACAGACGTGAAAATCAGCACAACCGCAGCAGAACAAAGAAAACGCATACACATATGCAAGCCGATGCTCTGCATGGGGCTCTTGGTTAAAGTAACTGAGTTTAAGGGCATAGCATCAAAAACACAACTGAAGTTCGAAGTACAATGAAAACATCAATTTCGGCAGAAAGAGTCTTAGTTGCAATGCACGCAACTATTACGATTAGCACTTAGATAACAGCACACGGACAAAGACAATACAAATGTTTCTCTATAGCCGGTCCTTCAGTCTTAGAAATGGAATAACTCTATCGCACAAATCGGTGATGAGAGGATTCACGCCACAACCCTTACAACAAATGTTGTGTTTATGCAATAAAATAGTAAGTTTGGACCAAAACATTTGTGATATCAGCCAATAGATTTTGGGTCCAAAACATTGTTCTTTGGCTGAACTGTGTGTGTCAAGTGGCCTGATGTTCTGGAAGGAGGCTGGAAGTTTGGCAAACTTGGGTGATCGTCCTCACACACAAGAAGAGATATAGGAGAAAATGCACTAACTGTCGAGGCATTTCTCTCCTTAGCCTACCTGGAAAAGAATATGTCAAGCGTTTTGAAAAAAGACGTCGCGTAACACTTGAACCAATGCTGGAAGATATCCAGCGCGGTTTTCGTCCTGGAAGTAATATCACAAACCACATTGTCACTGTCCAACAGATTTTCGAGAAATCATAGCAGTATACCAAAGATTTCTATACATGTTTTGTCGACCTCGGGAAAGCATACGCCCGAGTCCCTCGGGAACAGTTTTACGAACTGTTACGGAAGTACAGGGTTGACGGCCGTCTGGTACTGACCATTACGTCATTAAATCACTGCTCAGAAGTTGGTGCGCACGTCAGCGAAATTGTATCACAACCGTTCATCGTGTGTGTTGGACTCCGACACAGATGTGTGCTGTCACTACTCTTCATAGTATATATGAAATGTATTGATAGTCACAGCCGAGTCGACAAGGTGTCACTGTTAGAAGTTGCGGGATCAACCTTTGCTTTTTGCGGACAATTTGCCTTCAGCATGCACTTGATCAGTGTTGCGTGCGATCAAATGGAAATGAAAATTAGCACTGAAAAGACCTAAGCATTATGTCTGTCCAGACATTCATGCCAGTGCGCGCTGCAAGTAATCGCGAATGCACAATAGCCATCGAGAAGCCCAAGTACATTGGGGTGGTATTCACGATTGCAGGAAGGCGGACGGCGATTGATACACGGATTGTTAAAGCAAACGCAGTTCTGCGTGAGCAATATCGCTCTGTGGAGACAAAACGGGAGCTTTCAAATACCGCAAAACTGTCAGTTTTTATGTCGGTCTTTGTGCGGATCTTCACCTATATGGCCATGAATCTTGGATACTGACTGAGAGCGCTACCTCAAGTATAAGTGGCAGAGATGGCATTTTTGTGAAGCGTTCACGGTGTGACAATTCGCGGCAAAGTGTGCAGCTACGAAATGCGTAAAACCTTAAAAGTCGAGCCCCTTCTCCTAATCGAGAGATCTCTTGCTTCCGAAACAAAATATTACAAATAACTTAAGTTTTCATATTTGCTCGCTTTTGGATTGGACTCCCGGTCTTTCCACGAAACACACGGATTTAGATTGCAATTTGAAAAACTAGTTCGAGAGGTAAGCAAATCTCGTAAATGACAATACGCTTAACTCCAATCAGCTGGAGCAGCGTTTCTTAACCTTTTTTACCTCAGCACCCTTTTCGGTCACGCCTAAGCAGTCCAGCACCCCCTACCATTGGCTAACACCTGGTTGCAAAAACGATAAAGTAAAGACAAACGTATTCCTTTTTCCTTTTACCGCCACATATGTGACCTTTCCCAGCACCCCCTGAAATTGATTTCAGGACCCCCTGGGGATGCTAGCACCCCAGCTTAAGAAACCCTGAGCTAGAGCGATGGAAAACCTCGATCAAGTACGACTCGATCGTTTCACGTAAGCCTTGATACTGTTCGAGCCTAACGCACCGCGGGTACTGCAAGAACCAACCAAAGACATGCACAACACGCTTCTAGGAATAAGCCGGAAGTTCACATGAGCTTCATCCTGCTGCGAACTGTGTCGACTGAAATATCAAGACCTGAAGTGAGGCATGATTTATTGCAAATAACCTTCTTGTCGATTATATCATACCAGTCGCATCGTTAGTGCACTGGTTAGCTTCAATCTAGGACAATTCACGGCTAGTGTTACGAAGCAAAATGTTGCCTACTGCAAATTGCGCCAATCAAAGAGCTATAGCACGATTCTTAAACAAAAAACACAAGACCGGCTTCGAAGGAGCCGATTGCTTTCGATAAATGGTCAACTATGCCAGTTCCGTAAAACTGCACCTTCAAACCGCAAACGCCACTGATTTCGATTGTTCATTTCTTTAGAGCGTGAAATTGCGCACCGTAAATCATATTCCAGCTGCTAAAAACGCAAAATGCAAACACACCTTTGTGTTATATTCTCCGACATAATCTTGGTACCAATCTGTGTAGTAGATTGATCCCGAGTGATAGTTGGACGATAACGCCCAAAGCGAAACGAGGGTTTGCGCAGGAAGCAGAGTTGTGATTATCAAATTAGTCGATGGAAGGTGTATGGTTGAGTCTAGCCGTGTAGAGTAAAGACCTCTTGCCTAAATAAAAAAGAAATAAAAAACGCTTCAAGCTAAGGTTCATATTTGCAAAAACGGTTCAGAAGCAAAAGCATTTAGCATGGACCAGTATCAAAAGTATAAATATTAAACCCAGCCATAGTAATCCGTTACGTGTAAGAACTTTTTTCCATCCCATGAACTACATTATTTTAATGTACAATTCAGGTCACAGAAATACGACGAAAAGTAATCTACGCCTTTGTCGTGTGTTTGGAGAAATATTTACGATTCGTAGTGCTTGAAAAACAACATCTCAGGTTCGATAACAGCAAGATTTTAAATCAGCACAGTCGGTAAGGCTTCATCTCGGTGAAGTTGTTCGCATCATCTCTCGCTGAAACCATCTGCATCAACTAAGAACGCAGGACATGAAGACAAGGTTTGAAATTCGAACGAAACAACGTCGACCAACTTAGTGGAGCCGCGTGACGGGATCCATCCCAAAGTAATGTCGTGGGATCAAGCACCGTTTCGAAAAAAAGTAGTTTGAATCGCAAGACTACTGTAAATGCGCTTAAAAATACAGAAGTTAATTTTTTTTCGTCAGTGAACAAATACAACGTTTCAATAGTCCTTGCTATTGTTTAGATTCATATTTCACGTTTGATTCTTTCTTACTCGTGTTGCACACAATTCCTTTACCTTTACTATCTTCCAGAAGTGGCTCTATACTTCTGAACTATTTCTACCGTTTGCCCATTGGCAATTGGCAAGTTTTCACAATAATTTTACTCCTGACCCTATTTTTACTTTTTCGCGTCAGTAAGATGAGGTTTTCATAGTTCAAGGAATAAGAAAAATTTTGGCATGCCGGATTCAAAGTAAGAGGCTGCAAACAGCTGTTATGAGTTCAAGCACGCCTATCGAAAGGTCAAAGCTTAAAAAATAAATATTACTGCAAATCATGTTTCTAAGAATTTATCCTTTTCTTGAGTGGAATTTAGCCTATGGGAAAACTTAACCCATTGATAAAATCCTGCTCTATGTATTACCAATCGGTCAACCTAGGAAGCAGCAGAGACACCTCCAATAACACTCATTTTAATAGCAATGCGTCTGACTCATGTAGAAAGTAGAGCAACACGTTCAGGTGAACAAATATCAATCAGTGAAATCATCGCAAAGTTGTCAAGCAACACAGCACGTTGGTTTCGCAGTCGAGGTAACGTCCTTTTCAGGCAATTGTGAGCATGCGTACAGGAAATAATTGATCTAACCCAGCAAACCTTGCACGTCTTGGTGCGAATAATTTAGAATGCTCTTGTGAGGACCGTATGCCTTGCTTGGACAATCCGACCTGATACGACACTGCTGCATCTCGAACACAGATTGCAACTTCGAAGCAATTGAACACAATGCAGTTCCAAGCTCCGGAGTTTACCACACCTTCAATACTTGCAGTTTAAACAAATCTTTTATCAGTATAGCACGGCCTACGTTTCTCGATAAAATCCATAAAATTTTCTATGGTCACTGATTTGCGTAGATGTTGTAATTTTGATACAAAAGGAAAAACACAGATTTTTAGTAAAATACAGAAATTTGTACTGGAAAGGTCAATTTAAAAAACAGTTTGTTTTTTTGTAGCGCACAAACGGAACGGTGAAGGTCACTAGCAGCCTTTTCTTGTATTACAGTATAACACCTTCAACTTATAAATCAGCGTCATGCATAGCCTGTCACTTCTCACTGAGAACAGTAACTCTGCTGCTTCCTAGGTTGATCGATTGGTAATACATAGAGCAGGATTTTATCAATGGGTAAGATTTCCCATAGGCTAAATTCCACCCAAGAAAAGAATATATTCTCCGAAACGTGATTTGCAGTGAAATTTACTTTTTAAGATTTGACCTTTCGATAGGCATGTTTCAAATCATAACAATTGCTTGCAGCCTCTTACTTTGAATCCGGCATATGAAAATGTTTGTTCTTGTTCCTTAACTATAAAAACCTCATCTTATTGAAGCGAAAAAGCAGAAGTATGCTCAGGGTAAAATTATTGTGAAAATTGGCCAATAGGCAAACGGTAGAAAAAGTTCATAACTATAGAACCACTCCTGGAAGAACATTGTCTACTGCAATGTAGGCATGAAAAGTAACGCAGTTGCAGTTGGCATCGTCAATGAACAGAAAACCATCAGCAGACAATAATGAGAAACGAAAACTTGTTGTCAGCATCATGTAGAATACAGATGGTTAAAGATAACAGGAAAAATTTAGTCACACAGCTGCAGAACTTACTCAACTGGTGTGGTAAGCCAGTCATTGCTTCTTGTTCACAAATAGTCAGAAGGTTATTTTCTAGTTTTCATGGGGTTTTGAAAACTTTCAGGCAAACAGTGAAGCCTCGACAGATCCGTTTTGTTTATTTTTCACTTCCACTTACCAGGAACCCCGCGGTCGATATCCAGATGAGATGATGTTCATCATCAGGCGGTGGCAAGGAAGTGCTTAGCTGTAACGTAACCGCAGTGGGGATGGTCGTCGCAGAAGTTACTGTTGTTTGGATCGATGCAGCTCCAGTTGTGGTTTCAATTGCGGCAGGCACCGTCGAACTTTCGTTGATAACGGAGCTGACGTTCACGCCGCTTATTGTGAAATCTGCAAAAATAAGATTCCGCGTCGCACCTTAACAGACAAGTCGTTGAAACCGCAACTATTCAATGACATTGCAAATTCGCGCTCCCGTTCCATTTCAATCGGTGTTGCACACGCAGATGCACACCTTGCTCTTGCCACTGTCTCTGCAGGGCTTGTGTTCAAACTTGCGCGGGCATAAGCAGGGTCGGCCCGAGACAGTTCTGCGCCCTTGACAAGCTTCAACATTTACAAAATAATGCAAGACTTTTTTCGAATCTTCGGAGCAAGGAAACCAGGTAAAAAGCGGATTCTGCGCCCCCTGAAGGCTGCGGTCTTGGCGGCCGCCAAATTGGCTTAAGTGGAAGAGCCGGCCCTGGGCATAAGCGCTGGGGATGATGAAAGGATCTGAATTCTGTTTTAAAAATCGGTGTAGGACATGATGTCAACCTACCACATGGAAGCGAACACCTGGACCTTTGCTCAAGCGGGGAAAACCAGCAGTTGGAATAAACAGCATAAAGGCAATTTGTTGGCAATACTGTTTACTTAATTTCTTGCTCAAACCTTATTTGACGAGCAAGAAGCAAGGAAGCAGAAAATACCAATTTCTAGAAACAAGAGACTAGCTAGAACTAGGGTTTGAAAACCGGAATCCCGGTTTCGGGAATTACGGGATCTAGTGAATTTTTCGACTTACCTGTTCCCAGTTTCATATACAAAATTCTCGGTATTTCCCGGATGGTAACTTCTGTCATAAAGTCGAAAATATTACGTCAAAGATTTCATTCATTCAGTTTCACACCCGTTTTCTTTTCAAAAGTGTCGCAGGGCAGTAGCCCTAGGAGAACTCGAAATGCCTCATTTTCAGCAACGTCTGATAGCTCATCTGACTGCACACCAAAGCGGGACCAAACCCGGTTTTTTACATATTTTATGTCTTTGCTGCAGAATTCCCGTTTTACTTCGAGATCCCAGGATCGTGTTAGCTTTCTCCCAGTTTTCGTAAATGCGGGAAGTCGAAAACCCTAGCTAGAACCCACTTCTTCCAGCACCGAGGTTTCCCCTACAAAAAGCGCAAACTTCAATAAAGGTTTTGAGAGCTAGCCCAAAAGTACACCATGCGTTACATCAAAAAATGATTCAAAGTCTTTCACAAAATGTATTACTGTAGGTGTCAGCTCTTAGTGTCACTGTTCTTTCATCGAAAACAAGCGCCATTTTTCACAAAAACAAACACTGGCGCTATAAAAGTAATCTTTTCATTAGCAAACGGTCATGAAAATAACAGTCACATAACAAAGGACTTTGACACGAGCCACTTGTTCCTAATTTTTAAAATTCACATGTTCTGTTGCTTTGAGAACCTGCATTCAAATTTTTCCAGGAGTCAAAACGTTAATCCCTCAACATTTTCTGAAAGTTAAAGCTTTTTTCTCAATTCAAACAAAAAGCTTGGTTTTACTTTTAACCTGGTAAAGAAACAAATATGGTTATTCGCGAAAATTTTCTCGTTTCTTCATTTCTGTTGACAACAAAAACCCCATCGTTACAGTGATCATAGCGACCACATTTATGGCTAGAATTACCGAAACAAAATGAGTTATGTGTTCACGTTATTTGATGATTATGAGAATGCAAAATTCGACTGTATTGCTCAATACGAAAACTTTCTAGCGTAACAAATTGGCCGAAAGCTTTTGAAAAAAGATCACGTGAAGCTGATCCCGACAACTGCAAGAGAACAGTCTTGGTCTCGGGAAATCTTAAATTAACACTAACAATCATACACGTTCATTTAGAACAGGGCTGCACAACCTTTCGCTATTGCCGGCCGCATTACGTTTATTTTTATGAATTGCAGCCGCCAGTGAGTTCGAATTATTTTTATGAATTACACTTACGAATAGGATTTATCCGATAATATCCCATTTACTCGTGCCTATAAGTAGACTATAATGAAATGTCAAACAATTTAATGAATTTATTCAAGCACTATTCCACACGTCTGTTTGGCCTTCTCTCTGTTAAGTATCCGCTCGAAATAGACAAAGAGTTTTTTAATGCACGGCCGCCACTTAACATTTTATATTACATGTCCACGGCCGCACAAATTTTTATCGAGGCCGCAGGTTGTGTACCCCTGATTTAGAAGAGCTTACTTTGTATTGGCGGGCAGTAACAAGTACTGTAATTTAATCCTATTGAAACATTTTCCAAGTTCGTATTCAGCTGTACGACTTGAGTTACCACTGCCTTGTTAGTCTGCTCGTCTGGTCTCTTGTTCGTCTCACTGCAGTAGTTGCTTGAGCAATAATGCACATAACATCACAAGTGCCAGCTGTGACGGGTGACGTCACATAATAACCGAGACGTATATAACATCACCACAAACAGGAGCACGTTCAAGGCCTCCCTTCTATGACAACAAGCTGAACAAATAGTAATAAAATGATCTTGGCGAGGTTGCAACTTGAAACCGAAAGTGGTTGAACGTGTTGCCTGCTTGACTTCGAGCTTCTTGACGACCCAGTTTGATTGCAACACACCCGACAGTCAGTAAAGTGCAGTGAAGTCTGTACGCAGCTTGGGTTAAAGTTCTGTTTTGGTACACCGCTCACTTTCGCCCTATTAAGCTTATATATTTACATTTTCTTGAGCGTTTGTTTCGCAGTGAACAAGAAGTCTTTCCATGTTTTTGACTTATTAACCTGTTTGAATAAATTTGCTTGCTATTACATCAAATTTAAATGAATTTAAATTTTATAAAAATGTTTGCATTTCTGTATGACGAGACAATCCAACGGCTGCTCAGAACCTGCCCCGAGATCTAGTGCGGCATAGCAGTGGATTGAAAGAGCTCGTTCATACGATGATGAAAAATATTAGATTAGAGGCTTGCTTGATACAAACTGCACTGGTGATTACCTTGCAGAGGATCATTACTCACCTCTAGACAAAGCAAAAATTGTAAAAGTAAAATAACATAACCATTATGGTCAATGGATAGAATAACAGGCACACTATGGCATGCGAAGCCAAAAGCAATAACTCATGACAGTTTTTAAATTGCCAGCGTGAAGAAATGCTCTGCGAATTTCACAATCAAAGCTTCCACACGCCGACAAACTCCAGGGAGGAAAAGCTATGAGAATGACTCGCGTTGATCCTGCAGTAGGTAAAACAAAAGGGACTATGGAAAATTGGCGCGAGACTTTTTTAAAATGGTATGTCCTATGTCCGTGACAAAAGCTCGAGGAAAATTGGGGTAAAAAAGGTTCTAATTATAAGAACCTAACAATGGCCCTTAAAAGTTCTCGCGGGACATACAAGTTGCCTCAAGGTAAACTTGCCCATCACTGTAACGTTAGCAACACATAAATGCTATGCAACATTTCTGTGGTTGTTCTGTTACACGTTCTGATAACCTAATACAACGATCAGTCAGTAACGTATTATGCGAAATTACCAACATCTGCTGATGCTATCTACACAAAACCAAAAGAAAAGACCTAAAACAAAACGTTTAGAAAGTGGGGAAGACAAAGTTAATAACGAAGAGCTACTTTGAAAAATAAAAACTGAGCATGATTGCTTCAGAATCAATGTTTACGTTGGCAAGATCAGTTCTGTTCACCAAAAGTTCTCAAAAATAACCTGCTTTTGATTTTGAGAGTTTGACCAGTAATTTGCGCTAGAATCGTTAATTATTGGGCAAGGCATATGAAGTGCATATTTACTTATCCATCTATGTATTACNTTTTGAAACTTCACTGTAATCAATGTGAATACTGCGATATTGCAGCTTTTGCGTGGGTACATTTTGGTGGAATTTTAATACTCAAACAACAAATCTAGCCTCTGCTAATAACAGTGCAGTCAGCAGGTTCGCGGCGAAGTGGGTAAAACTTCTGCTGGCTTGGTCTCAACCTCTTTTCGAGCGATTTAGCACAGCGGAATTGTTTAATAAACTGCACCAATGGTTAATCGCATGCTTTTTCAATAGCAGAATCTTTTGTAGTGAATCAATAAAAAGTTAAGACTCCGGGCCTTGCGGTATTCTTTTCGACAACAGTTTTTTGTGTCCAAATAAAACCCCACGCAGCAGTGTGATATAATAATACAGTAAAGAAGAGCGTTTCACAAAAATTTAGGTTTGAAATTTCGACAAAAAGTTTGACATTATTTAAATGGTGTCATTGAGGCTTTTGTCCAGAAGGGTAGCCAAATGGACTCCATTTACAAGTCAAAAGAAAACCATGTTCGTTGCTTACAGTCCATGCCAGAAATGAAAAATACCAGCCGTTTGGCACGATAAATAAAAAATTTATATGAAACAAAACTTAGACCAAAATTAAAGAAAAGCAGATTTTTCTTTTTGTTACGGACTGCATATATTTTTATTTGTAATGACTGTGAACGAATTGTGGAATTGTACTGGTAAATTAAGACCACACGGAGCGTCCACAGAGAATTTGTTTTGTCTGGCCGCTATTAATTGGATGATCTTTATTCAAACATTTGACTTGGGCATATGCTTGTTAAGAATGCTGATATGCATCGGCGCAATTAGGCGGGGGACATGGGGGACGCCTCACCCCCACCCATATTTTTAGACAGTGGGGATATCATATCCATGTCCCCCACATTTTTCTCTTTAGGTTTCGTAATATATTGGTTTCACACTAAGCTGTCCCCCTCACATTTTACAACAAAATTGCGCTCATGCTGATACGACACATGAAACGTAACGTAAGGTGTAGTCAATGTAAAAGCAACCAGTTCAATGGTAAATTCAGGCCCAAAACCAAAGGTGGCTAACGGGACAATTAGCCATCCCCCGAAATTAAACAAATTTTTAAAAAGCATGCGGTTTTATTCCATTTACTTAAGTTTTTTGTAAAATATGGGCTTGCGTCCCCTCCAAACAAAATTTTTGACTGGTTGCGGCCTTGTGTGAATATATGCATCATGCTACTACGCTGAATTCATATATTTGAAACTATGACTTTGAATGTCAGTGCCTTCCCAGTCATTAACCTCACCGCACGTTACTGCTGTGGCGTTATAACAAACATACCGACATGCTTGGTTTTGATAAATGCACCACATACTGCACTAATGTTGATAACAGGAAACTTCCGTGAAGCACAAGCAAACTACCGGAAATCAGTGAGTAAAATGCGTGTTTGGGATACAAATACACCTTCAAGACATTTGATCGCTTGATTAGAAATAATTTGTATGCGTTAGTTAAACGATGCGCAACTTAATCCAACTTTTTTTATCGGTTCATTTCAGTTTTCTGACGTTTATTATTATAAATCTCCATTTTTGTTGTGAAGCAACGCTTCTGTATGACGATGACTGAATGCAGTCGTTACTGGTGCCTTGTTTCAGTGTTCGATCCTTTTCGGGCTACGTATGCCACTACCTCCTATACTGTAAAGCGTTGTTTACATGCATTTCTGTGCACCCGTGTTCTTCTCACTAGCCTTACATGGATCTTGTGTCTGAGATATACATGTAAATAAATAAAAAAAACTTACATCCGAATCAAACGTCTGTTGTAGCTTCGATAGCTTCTCCAATGGCATCAAAACTTGACGTACTGCACACTATACAGTTAGAACACAAGCAGCAGGTTTCGAAAACTGTAAGCACTGGCCTGGATGACCCTTTTCTCAGAAATTGACAGAAATCATACTCAAAGCGGACGAGAAGTACGAAAATTCCAACAACATCAATTATTTAACAATAGCCCAGCAAAATAAGAATGGCCTTCAAAGTACCTCAGCGATTGAGCGTACTCAGAACCGACACGTGGGGCAATCTTCCTTTCAAAGAATAATTAATGGCTATCAGCAACAACAGAGAAACAGCTTGAAAAGTATTCCAAGCGCTAAGTACGAAAAGAAGCTTGTTGAGCCTTTTTTGTTGGTGGCCTTTTCAATATATTTATAAAACAAGCACTGAATATCACTACCTATGTTAGACCAGAATCACGGTCACCAACTGTTGTGTGATTGTGAAACACTTTCCTAACGTCCTGCCGTGCCCGTAACTACGTTGTCATCAAGCAACAAAGAATGACGTATTACAGTATTCGTTAGTAGGTGTCCTAAAATATCATCGAAATAAGAAAAGAAGGGCAGCACTAGCAAACAACTCTCTTCTCTATGAAAACGTCTTCAGTACAAGCCTGCTCTGCTAACAGTACTCAAGCATTTGACGCACCGTTATACTGATGTTCCACGCAACCGTACCTGCAAGGCTGACTGCACAAAAAACTTGAACGTTGATGAGCGAAACCAACAACTTCGGAATCGGCAGATTAGACGCCATCAAAGCTTTATACCAATCAGCAGCAGAGAAGTTGAAAGCAACAGAGCTTTTCTTAACGTCACTTCAAATCCTACCTACAGAACGAGCTGCGATAAAAGAAAACACACGTCAAGTCCATAGTTGCGTTTGAACAGACGACGCGCAGCGACTGCGCAGCAGTCTCGATACTCAGCGCGCAGTTGTATTGTGCACGCTTCGTCGCGTGCACTTTAGCGCTGCTGGAACCGACTTGACTGCTCCGCTCGCTCGTCACATCCTGCTGTTACTGTGCGGCCAGGTGTCACATCTAACCCACGTCATTTGCAATTACGCGGACAAAAAGCCACACTCCACTAAGGCCTTGCTGCACAACGCACGAATCGGAACTAGTTCTGCTCTACCAAGCGCGAGCTAGGGACGGCCCTAAAAAACCTTAAAAATAAAAAAATTAATAAATTAATAATGAGCTTCTTTTCATTTTTTAAACGAATTTGTTAATTGAAATACTTTTTTTTTCAAAACCAAACAAATTTGGGCGAAAAAACAATTTGTTTCATTGTTTTGAAGAAAAACTTAATTTCAAAATGTTTTTTGAAAAGAAGTTTTTACAGTGATTTTTTAAATATAACAAAAATTTTCCATGGCGCGAAAGGGCCACCATACACGCAGCTTACGTGCAACTTCCACTTGCGATATGTTGCTTGTCACCTGCAGAGAACGGTGTAGGAACCAATATAGCTGTCTGGGAATTAACGCATTGGGTTTAACGAGACTGCTGTTGAGGTTGTTGATCATGGATTGTACGTCGAGTTGAAGATATACCAAAACGCTACAAACAGTGGGGTGAGCCTAGTCCTTGTAAGGTAACTGGTCTTGGCTCACGACAAATCAACCTGATATTTTCAATTGTCAAGCTGAAGCAACGCTGTCGTAACGCTCTCACCACTTTAAGATCGTTGACGGATTTCAAGATGCAGCAAAACAAAAACTACTTAAACGATGCTTCGCACGAGCCATAATTCGGCAATAAAGCAGGTTGTTCGCGCGCACGCAGTACGATAATTCCCAAATACGCGCATGTACACGCAAACAGCACGAGTTAAGAATGAGTACGACCAAAAAAAACTTCCATGCAGGAAACGTGTTGTTTGACGCAATAACTGTTGAAATAGGAAGCCGGCTTGTGCAGTAAAAGCAAATGTAGAGCCGTAAAATGCACGCAGTCGTTGGGTGCACGAAAACGCGAAACTGCCTATGCATCAGTGGCGTAGCAAGGTGGGGGGGCGCGGCGACATCTTTTGGGAGTGCGAAACTTTTCTGATTAAAAATTAGTTTTTTAAAGGAGTTTAAAAGTTTAAGCTTTTCATTATTATTTTTTAATAATTTTTTTCAGTTTTGAAAATTCTAACTCTTTTCAATTTTTGTGTTTAGAAGCCCTAGACTGGTAGGCTAGCCTAAAAAGACATATTTGGCCGTGGAGTAAGCAAATTTATGAAATGTTTATTCAAAAGTCTGGGTCAAATCCAATGTGCTAAAGTGCCCCAGTGTTTGTCTTGAAAACATGGCTTTTTTAACACACTTACTTGGGGAGCAATTGTGCCCAGTCCCTACACCTTCCTCTCCAGACAAAGCCATTTCCACCATCCCAGTCAAAAGTCCTTTGAACAAAAGAAAGAGATGACATTCGACTTCAGAGAAGCAAACATTAGGGCTCCGGTTGTTCGCAGTTTACATTGCCCCTCCTCTCAAAATCTGGTATAAAAGGCTTTGTATGAAATCACTGTAAATAGTCAAGGCTAGCTTAATCCTTTTTCACCTATCATTGGTTTCTCAGTAACGCCTCAACGGCACATCATCATATCACCTGACAACTAGACATTGGCGACGAAAATATCGCTGGGGCGGCGATAGTTCAGTGGCAGAGTGTCCGCTTCTTGGAAGGTTGTGTGTTCGATCACGACCNNTGAGTGAATTGCTGTAGCGGTAAGAGCATTCCCCTCAATTGCCCCAGTAAGAAGCATATTTCAGGCGTTGCCAAAATTATAAAAAAGCATTTCTTGGTACATCTCATTCTTTAAGTGCCATAAGCTGTAGCCTAGTCATTTGGTGGGCTTATCAACGTTGTAAGCAGTTTTGGCGGTTGAAGTGAAGAACTCTGCTAAGGTAACGTTGCTCAGTTTCAATACAACGGCTATTTTCCTGCCTGACGTAATGGTGTCGGAAAATGACCTTCTTGCAGCGGGGTAGCGCAGCTGGAGTGTTTGCGTGGGCAACTTTGAGCTCAGCTTGTCGGTTTGAACTGCAAGTGGAGTGAATCAGAACGAGACAATAAGCGGGATTTCGTAAATGTCTCCGTTGTTCAACGGTATACTTAACATTTGCAGTCATAGAAAAATTATTTCAACAAGAAAAGCTTAGCAAAAATGTTGCTCTCATTTTGAAGAAATTGAGGCAAGAATATTAGTCTGAAAATCTAACGCAAAGGTGAACGATATTTTTAGAGATGATTGTGGTGAAGGCTTTTATTAAAAGGGGCGTTAATCGAAATGGTTGCACAACTTGCCAATGGCTGTACTGAATAAAGTTGTTCAACGCAATTACCGTCGAACGTAAGACGTTAATTGTAATCAATGGTGGGCATTCAAAAGGCCTATGTCCCACCTGACATGGTTTGGTAATGCAGTTTTCAAAACAGATGTCTGTTGGTAACCAGAAACAAACTCCAAGCCCCAATGTGAAATATGACACACTATAAATCAGTGGATTTTTTGTCAAATTTTAGAATGTCAACTCGCCAACTGAAGACCTTCTGGCGATGGTTCTGTTGGTAACGAACAAAGGCAAGCAATAACACTATACACGTGTAGTTGGAAGAGGTCCAACCCAACAGCTAGACCAACTTGTGCAGGTCACAATGAAAACTGCAAGCCAGCGCTTCTCAAAGCCGGTTTTATACCTGTTTAAGATATTTTTTCAAAACGGGTCACCGACTCCCCGCATCTATAGAGGGCCCCGCTCAAGTGTCTGCAGAGTTCACGTTTGAAGCCTTTCATGTATTCTAAGATAACTAAACCACTACTGAAACGTGAAGTGAACATTGAAACGTTCTTTACATCACTGAGATTTTATTATTAGATTTTTTATTATAGCCTGCTATATGTAGTATATATACTATTTTAGTTAAATACGGGAAACTACACGAAATTTTAACATACATAAATGTTTGCATCTGTAAAGTAGGTAGGCCGCCATCACATGTTGTAATTTTGTATCCCTGATGGAATGAGTAAACTATTAAAGGCCACGCGGTGGGCTTATCGGAGATTAAAAACCAAATAGGACGAATATTTGACGAAACATCGGCTCTGTATATGCATATGTAAAAAAAGCAAAAAAATAGAAAAATTAATGATGAGAAAGAACAGGTGGCGACAAGCAGAAAAAGCAAGACTCATAATGGACAATGAAAAACAAAACCCATTTCAGGTTCTGAGTGTTTGATTGCGAATTTCAAGATACTTTATTAATCCTTATACAATCTGCAAATAATCACGAATCATGATCTTCTTCATTTTAAATTTTTGTTAGCAAATTTGAGGGTGGGAAGGGAGGCACTTTTATGGCCGCACTTAGCCTCGCTACGCCAGTGCTATGCATCCAGTATAAAACCGCGTAAACTTACATTCGCTGCTTTGAAATTTGTGTACAAGTGATCAGTGAATACTGTACAAGGGAGGCAAAAGCGCACCTGTAACCCCGAAAAAAGAATGAAATAAACTGTGGTGTAGTGCTGCCGGAGCTCAGTTCCGCTACCTCTATTAGTGAATGACGGGTCCTTGCCTACAAATATAAGCGAAAATGCCCAGCAGAGCTCCGGCACCTGTAAAATTACCACTACACCTCTGGAAATAAGCAATGATACCAAGGCATGTTGTGGTTGGCGTTTTTCTCTCCGGCGACCTTTTGTGTTTGGCAGTTTCGACGTGCTGCATCGCGAAGCCTCTTAGGTTTGGCGTTTCTTCTGAGCTCCTTCTTTGTGTTCCTCCGTTTCGATGTGTTGTATTCGAGAGTGTTTTGTATTTAGCTTTCCCCTCAGCCACCTTCTTGTGCTGTACTTGGCAGTTCGATAGGCTACATTCGAAAACGTCTTATATAATTTCGTTTCCTCTCGGCTACCTTTCATCGATATTTGGCAGTTTCAACAGGCTACAATCCAAAACCTCTTATATTTGTTGTCGTCGGCACGAACCTGTTGGTGCAGTCCGTGAGTCCGAAGCAAGTCTGTATCCTAGTTCAGCAACAAAGAAGTTAACAGGTAAGTTTTTGTCGGAAATAATGCCCCTGATTTTAGAGTAATGAAACAGCATAGAACTCCATGCAGGTCGAGTTCGATTCCCGGTCGGCCGGAGTCATACTCAAGTCTGGGAAAACGGTGCCTGTGGTCCAGCTCCGTGTTTAACGTTGACAGGTGGTTTCAAGGAAACGGTTCACTCGCGGTGGTGCCATTGACTCGCCATCAATGCAGCATTTACTGCGAAAATATAGCCGCGTGGCCCCCGGCGCAAACAAGCGGACATGGGCGCCTCAGACCACCATCGTGAACTCCCGGAAGGAGCACAAAAAGCAACTACAACGAAACTGAATTGATTGTTTGGTTTCTTTAAACTGTATTGAAAACAGTTTATGAATGCCTCCAGTTGTGTTGCTGTTGTACTTCGCACAATAATTGAAATTTAGCATTCTTGTGCAGATTTTTAACAATGGCATCATACCACATAACGTTGAAAAAGTCTCGCAAAACATTTTTTGTACATAAATCTCACAAAGAACATCTCGAAGAACTCCCAGTGTGGTTATGCATGACGATGCTTTTTAGTTCACGTACAGTGGACTTCACGCAGCAAGAGGCAGAAACGAGTCTTACTATGATTTGAACAAGTTGCAAAACAGCACGAGCGAATCAAATTGGCGTTTTTCTGGTGTTGAGGGGTTATATATAGCAAGTATAATAATCCCAAACAAGTATGCAAGTGCCTGACATTCAATTTTCTAGCAAATATTTTTAATCTTTGTAGTTGAACTTCGTGCACGAGCGCAGTGTTTTCAAACACGATAATCGGGTATAAACTAACACCAAAGAAGCTGGGAGTGATCCAATCGTTATTTGTGTCTCATCTGCTCAAACCTTCAAACTTTGCCTTGCCGCAAATTAAAATCTCTATTTTGTTTTAAGCCAGTGGTTCTTTACGTTGTTGGAGGCACTGAACCCCCAAGCTTCTTCCGGGCATTCACTGGACCAGTGGTTCTCAAACTGGGTTCGATCGAACCTCTAAGGTTCGACGGAGCCGTTTCAGGGGTTCGACGAAGGTAATCTGAAACATGTAACCCATTTTTACTTCCCGTTATATTGGGCAAAAATGGGGTTCGACAAAATCTTGGAAAACTACGTAAGGGTTCGGTGTGTTTTTAAGTTTAAGAACTACTGCAGTGGACCCTTCTTAGATGGAAAAATAAAATATGATATCATGAAAATATTGGTACATATTTTATTACCGCATTAAATCAACCATGCATCGGACCTAAGCCGGATCCGAAAATGACTCATCGATCCTCTTTGGATAGAACCCAGGTTAAGAAAGAACCACTCGTTTTAGTCGTTCTGCGCTATTAATCTTCACTCCTTCCATGTGCGTCAAAAGACCAAAGCCTCATCGCATGTGGATGTCACTGCTACAAGCACTAAGCAGCAGATTATGAAATCGCGTAGGCAGGTACAGCAAAATAAGCCCCATAGCATAAACACAGAATGGTAATGGAAATACTGCCGACAGTGTTGGCTGTAAGGGAGCACGCAGGTTATACAAGAAGGTTGAGCACCGGAGATGCCGGTTGGAGTCTGGTCAAAACAAGGCCTTGAAAACCGATACTAGAAGCTTTCCCGTCTCGTGCTGAACATCAGTGAATGAACGCGTAAGAGGTCTCAGAGTGCTGTCAGTGATATGCCAACGCTGCAGTCTTTGCTATATGAAAGAAGTCCCACGGCATACTGCGCGGGGCAATCGGAAAGAGCGCCCACACATCATTCGTGAGTAAACACAGTAGGCCTACACCTTTTTCTCTCCTGTACAGTTTGCGTAACATGGCTTGTTTTCCCATCTGTGCGAACAAAGTGATGCCTTACATACAGAAGATACTTTAATAAAAGATGAAAATCACGTGTTCCTGATTTTTCTTCAAAATATTTTGACGTTTTACATTGTTCTCAGTACTGCAATGTTTGACTTTTATCACGACCTTATTCACCTATAAAATAACAAAGCTAAAATCCTCTCACAAACACCTATCATCTCATCGAATGTGCGTATTACGCGCGGCTGATGTTTTGTCATTCAGGCTTTTGCCAATGCAAAAGTTTCAAACTTTGCAGTTTTATGTAGAGTGATTGTTACCCACAGTAGCCTATGCTGACACGTGGTTGGCCATACAACCTGGAGGTAGACTATGTTTATTCGCCTCAACAGGTTAAATCTTCTCATTTCTGGCGCTACACCTCTCTCTCAATTTTTCGACCTTAATTTCTTATGATTCGCAAACCTTTGGAAGGAGGAAGCTCATCCAACAACAATTAGTTCTACATGCTAGCTCTTCTAACAAAAGCAGCTGTCCACACACCACAACCACAAGCGCTCTAGGTGCTACACAGCGACGCAGCCAGTGTTGCCACCTCGGTTTCCTTAAATAAACTAGATGAGCCTGAAAAAAAGACTAGAATAAACCAAACTGCATCAGAAATAAATCAAACACACAAAAAAACAAAGCATAACGATGAAAGTATGCAAATGGCAACGTTATTCTACAAAAACAGTCACGATCATCTACATTAACACAACTTTCAGAAATATAGTTTTCACTGCATACCAAACAAGTGCCAATAAAACTTCACATTGTCACTGCTTCTTAAAACTGTCATAATCATAACATGTTTTGTAATATTGTCTCTTTTCCATCCAGTCCTGATATTCAAAATTGCATTTACCAGTTCTACACTCATTCTGTTGTTTTTAATTTTACCATGTTTATCTGGTCGAATACTTGTTCCATTTCTGCATTACAGTGTGGTATTGGCTACATAACATGCGTTGAGCAAAACCAGTCAGTGTTCATATGGGTTTTCTCCGATGGCATCTCCATACAAGCATACTTCAGTCCAATATCCTACTGCGTCAGTAACATTTGGCCAACAGATAATTATCAAATTCTGCCACTGGGTATTCAATTTTTCCAGTGAATTTACTTTCTTCACCTTCTATCCCCAATTTATCCAAAAACTACATTAAGTCTTCGTTTGTTCGCGCCACATATATATGGTTGTAAGTCTTCGAGCATACCCCGTTCGTGGTGAAACGCACATTCAATGACACGCTAACCGAGAGGCTGGAAAAAGGGTACTCGAATAACACAAAAATGGTTATACAGCGAAGTACAAAGCAGATGTTAGATTGTAAACACAAATAACACAAGCATGGGCAGGGACGCCGGAACGTCGATAGGGCAGGGGGGGCAGAAAAAAGTTGGGGGCAATGGAAACTTATGAAAAACAAAAAATCGTTACCAAAAATTATCAGGCCCGTAACTAGGAGGGGCGTAGAGGGCTTAGTCTCCCCTGAAAAAAATTTTGCCCCTCCCTGGAAAAATGTGTTGGACACAGTTTAAAAAATTCGGGCCCCTATCAGTAAACTCTTCGCCTCCCCTGGTGTCCCAATCTGGTTTGGACCTGCCAATTATGCTAGCTACCGTTCAACAATAATGTTGATTTCAAAAATAATAAAACACACTAAAGATAACTCGTTTCAATTCGATCTTATAAATCATAAAATTACTCATGAAAAGACACCTTTGCCACCGTTGTCCTCGTTTTAAAGGTGAGGGATTCAATGCCACCGCTCTCCGACGTCCCTGCTTGCCGCTATCCGCAGTCACTGTCTCGCTACATTACCTGCCGCGATGTCTGCGTTCAAGAGTCACATACAACAAAACGCCTAATGTAGTAACTTGAAGTGAACATTTGAAGAATTGTTGCCTTGTTATTATTACGCGATAAAAACCAACAGTAAAACAATCCGCTCGCAAGTTTCGCAACTTGCCCCTGCAGTGAGTAGCCTACCTAGGCCAAAGATTTTCTTGAGGGAAAAATTGGGTGGGAGCAAAAATGTTTGATTTTAGGCGAATAACACTATTTTGTTTGTAACACCGCCTCTCAAAGCACAAATTATTATATGTTCTAAAATTTTGGGGGAACATGACTCCTAGGCCCCCTGGCTACCACTATGCCTGCAGGCGATGAAGCGGACATGAGTGAACTGCAAGCTCAGCACCGCATGACACCAGAACAGTGAACCTGGCTCTTGTGTCGTAGAGGCAAATAATCTGTTATTGCAAGGAATAAATCAATTAATCGGAATTGAGGTGCTGCCATCAAATTTTCTAGAAAGTTTTAGTTCTTAGTCCCAATTTCCAAAGAGGGGCAAATGCCGGTTTTGACCCCGGGGCAGATCCAGCCAATAAGGTTAGGGGGGCGATTTCAGTAAAATTTGTTAGTCAAGTCTCCTCACGGGTTCACTACTTTAAGAGAGATGAAGTATACTTCACAGAACTTCTGTCACAAAACAATGGATGACAAAATGGCCTTGTATTGCGAATTCTGTTTTCCGAATCGTACAAAATCATGGTAAATAAAGTTAATTCGTAAGTTTTAGGGGGAGCAATCGCCTCTCCTGGATTCGCCCCAGTTTTGACGCCCTTGCGGACACCCATGGTTTGACGTGCCACGAGTTCAAAACTGCTTGCTTGAGTTCAGTGTAAAAGCACACCCGTAGCCATAATAGTCATTCTTTTCGCATTTACATGTTTAGCAACAAAGTTGACCTTAAAACAAATAACAGAAATGACAGAAAACCTCTCTGAATTTTAGGTGTGCGAGAATAGCTGCAATAAATTTGTTTCAAATTGATCTTGTTAAATCAGGAAATTACTTATGATACTGGTATGTAAGAGCACCTGTGTCCCCGTTGCCCTCCCTTTCAAAGGGCAGGGGGGCGCAGTGCCCCCGTAATGCACCCCCGTTCCGGCGTCCCTGAGCATGAGCGTCCGCAAAAATTTTTCCAGGGTAGGCAAAGTCGACATTTTGGTTGTCCATTTCAGGCTGCTGACGATACAAATGCAAATAAACGTTTACATAACGCTTTACCCTTGCTACATGACCCACGTTACTGCAACAGTCCCAAAAATGCGCTTCTTTGGCAGCAATGTTTCTTTTCACACCGTATAAAACTCGTTGGCAGCAATATGTCTTTTCACTTTTCACATCGTGTGTTTCTTTTCACACCGTGACTTATTGCTATCAGCAGTCGCTGCCTCGCTGCATTACCTGCCACAGATGTCTGCGTTCAACAGTCACATGCATCAAAATGCCTACTGCCGTAACTGAAGTGAACCTTTGTTGCCATGTTATTATCACGCGATAAAGGCACATTTCAAACTATCCTCCCCCAAGTTTCACAACCTGCCTCTGCAGGCAATGTAGCGGATTTAGTGAACTGCAAGCTCATCAACAGTCATCACTGCATGATGCCCGAACAGTGAATCCGGCTCTTGTGCAGTGTGATTGCCATGCCGGCAAATGAAACTGTCATTGCAAGAATTAAGTCAATTAAGCTACTGACTTCAGGTGTTCTAGAAATTTTTGGTTCTTAGACCCATTTCCAAATGGTAGCATGATGCCCATTTCCCCCTTCTCCTGAACACAAGGGGATGACAAACGCTGAAACAGCGCACCAGGTATAACTACTTTCACATATTATCAAATTTCAATACGGTAGTGGGAAGAAAACGAAGACATTTTAGCAACAGGTTCTGAAGTAAATGGCTGAAAACGTCGGATAGAGATGCCCAGTGGCGCACAAAAGCATGTAAATTGTTTTGACCATGGTATCAAATGGTTTTGCGAGATATTTTTAACTTGAGACGGACAACCGCTTGTTTTCAGTGAATTTAAATCATGATTTGATGGTTGGCATTAACAATAAAATCAATTTAATTATGTATTACTATTTGTCTTACGCATATGCTCAACATGGAGGGAATGAAAGAGTAATCACAAGAAAATGCAACTAATACTGACTACTTTTTCAAGATCATATTTGAAACTGTGCAACAGCGTTAAGTTTACTAGTCATAAATGTAAACTTTTCAATTACTTCTACATGTGTTTTGTATTTGAGTTGGCTTATAAATTGAACATCTCCGTGGATGGACATAATTGTCGCAATTCATGTCACAAAACTGCTGACCAAGAACTTCTCATTGAGTGCCTATGGCGTTAGATATTTCCTAGGTCAATACATGTGGCCTTTTAAATTATATCAATTTTTGATGAAAAAAATCAATAAATTTGCAGCAGCAAAGGCAAGAAAACCTTGTCTTTGAACTTGGATAATTACTAGTAAAGCATTACAAACTGACCTGTTTCAGTTAAGTTGTTGTCAGTCGGGGTGATGAAGCAGCAACAAATTCTGTCAGCTTTCTGAACTTTTCAGCAGGACTTTGAATTTGCTGTTGTGCTTTCTCTTGACGTTTTTGAGCACCAGAATTCACTTTAATCCTACTTCGTATATTATTGTTGTACATACTTGTATTTAGTTGTCAAAACTGCAATCTGTACTGCATAATTAACATTACAAAGATCACTAAATAAAGAAATGGGATACACACCAAAATTTTTGATTGATAACGTTAGTGTCAAATTGCCATATAGAGCGTTTGCAATACTCAGAAAAAGTT